>JAABUW010010094.1_pt1 | contig 10592 bp, 15 predicted proteins | sample 5560081 | NCBI WGS metagenome assembly JAABUW01 (sample SAMN10711882, study PRJNA513363) | rock metagenome | isolation source: Antarctica rocks | place: Antarctica: Victoria Land, Knobhead sud | reverse complement strand
CGCCAACGCTCGCTCGCAGGTACGGCTCCAACAAGAAAACCCGCCACCTCCTTCCCTCCGGCCACAAAGAACTCGTCGTCCACAACCTCTCCGACCTCGAGCTCCTCCTCATGCATTCCGGGAAGTACGCCGCGGCCATCGCTCATGGGGTCAGCTCGAAGAAGAGAATTGAGATTCTGGGGAGGGCGAAGGTGTTGGGCGTCAAGTGAGTTCCACACCTCTCTCGATCGAAGACGCAGTGGAGGGATGGCGAGCTGCACTTGAGCTGGTGGAGGGTAGGAAGTGGGCTGATGTGCGTGCAGGGTGACGAACTCGGCGGCGAAATTGAGGACGGAGGAGGTGTAGATGCATATGGGCGATGTATACTTCTCGCATCTTAGTCTCACCGTCCGGATAGTACTGACCTGACTATACGTTTGGACAAGTCCAGCTCACGATAGAGTGATGGCAGAAGACAGGCGTTACGACAAGAAGCTCGGTTTGCTCATGAAACCTGCGATGAGGCTTCCATCGACCTCTCCGCTTCCGATTGTGCCCCAGGTGCAGATGAAAACAGCATTGATCATTACCACGAGGGTCCAATATTGACACATGATTTGAGACATTGAGCTCTCCGATCCTGCTAGGCGTCCGCAGATCCTCACGGAGATCATGGATTGTGCTTGTCAGTCTCATCAATGCTTCACTCTATCCAGACCGGTGGTCATCACGAGCGGTATGACCCTGATCAGCTCTGCCCTTTATAAATATTGCTTCTGCCCTCTTGACTCTTGAGCATAGCCTCGCAAGACCGGGACGGGAAGGGAAGTGCTACGTCGACCAGCAAATAGGCCCGACGCTCAGCTCCTAGAATCGGCGACGGTCGTCTGAGCTTCGGCAAAGTTGGGCTACCGAGGTCGAACTTCGCTGCAATAACTCGAGGATACGCGTGGGTGTAGCCGAGTTGAGTGCCGGTCGAGTAGCAGGGGCTAGAGATGCAGAGGCTATGAGTAGGCTAGGTAATTATGGTGACTTTTCAATAACTTTCAATCTCGAATCGCTGGTTCTCCCCGACTCTCAGTTCCATCACTTTTATACATCGTCTTCCAGGCCTATCTTCGGTCCTTCTCGATTCGAGTTCAATGGTGTTCGTCGTGGGGGAGGGGAAACTGTCGCAGGAGAAGATAGCATTGGTACATGGTTAACGGGTTGAGCCTCATTGGCTGGTGTCGCTACCTCAATGCTGGTTGCAAAGGTTTCCGATGCTTAGGAACTACTCAGCTCAAAACCACAGAACAGCATTAAATCAGCGTGACCGTCTCTGCAGAGATCAAGTGGTTTGCACCTGCGTGTAGATAAGTTCTGACTGTCCAGACAAGTTTGACTACAAGTGAGGCATTGAGAGCAGCATGTATCGAGGCAAAAACCACCACTTGACTTGAAGTGTTCCTTCTTGGATGGCCTGGGTGGACTACGTGAGTATGACTTCTCCTTCACTGATTCAGCACTCTTTGAGGGTGCGGAGGTGGACAAGGATCAAGACTGAGATCTGTCTGCAATTTCTATATACATATTGGAGGAGGAGTCTGTGTGATGCAGTCGATGATGCATATATGAGTATATCCGGAATCCGCAAAGGTCCATCAGCAGCATCATTGAGGGATTCTTCAAGCTTGGAGCTGATGGTTGAACTTGCATTCCGTTCCTTGTTCTGCATGACCTTCTCCATGTCATACCCGCTGATCTCGAAAGACTGGATGCTGGAAATCAGAGGTTGAACCAACGTGCGTGTCACTGTGTCCCGCTGCTGGACTTCTGTTGGGAGCTTGGCGGGTGTGTCTGGGATCCTCACATGCTCCCCAATTTTGGTCATGTCTTCATCTCCAAATTGGAACCACACATCCCAATGAGGGTCCTGATGGCAACCAGGTGCTGGTGATCAGTCAGATCAGATCTCCTTGTCCCAGCTTGAATTCCTGATCTCATGAGTCAAGTCAATCTTTGTTGAATTCCTTGCCCTTGGTGGCAGCATTGGTAATATCCTCCATGCCAACCCAGAACACATCATTATCCTCAATGATTGCCGGGTTCTTTCCCAGCCAGTAGTAGCCCTGACGGTGTCGGTCATTTCAATGGCTTTGTGATATATCTTGATCCGAAGGTGAAGTCTTTCCCGGAATCAGTCTGGGATTTGCCCCTCCGGAATCATATCGTTAGCCAGTGCAGGAAGACAAGCTGGATGCTCCGCTACGCTTCAACTTTACCGCATACCGAGGCAGAGGTTCAGTCAAGCGAGAAGGGAGATCTCCAAGTTGGCCTCGCTACCGGTCCATCCGCTCTCCTCAGAGAGATGTCCATCACATTCCCGCCGCACAGTCAAGCATCGTATAATCTCATTCGCCTATCCAGCTAGCTAGCGGGCCTAGTGGACAGCTTCCCTGTAAAATTCCACAATGTCTTCAAACACCTACACAAAGGTGGCTGAAATTCAAAGTTGCTGACTATCCGCGTGGCTTCACTTTCGCAGCGATGAAACATTGATTGGGATCTGAGGGGAAGCCCTTTGGAATCATGCGATATATTGAAAGGCCAGTCAACAACCGCCTTTCTACCCCAACTCCCCATCGTCGTACTCATATTTTCCTTTCAGCGCTCTTGTCTCTCCTTCTTCGACGTCGTCGATCGATCGTCTGCTCATCTTCCTGAAAAAATCACCATCGTTTGTCATCCTATATCTGATGCCCGCGCTCCACGACTTTGTCATCGTCTTGGTGCCCCGCTGTTTCTCTCGGAGGAGCCAAACCGATATACAACGGCGCGTCCGGCGAAGCATCATCGAGACGGGACATTGGGATTTGGCGATCAAGGGAATTCAACTCTGAACTCACCATTGAAAACCATACTCACTTGACCTCAATTTTCTCGTCATTCTCAGGTCCCGACACTGCGACAACTATCACGACGGATAGCAACAAGCTCTGCTCTCTCTACGAACGCTCTCAACATCGGGTCGATCGCTTCAGGCGGTATGGTCCCCAGTCGTGCTGTCGACATCATCACTCTCACCGCTTCGAGCGGGACTTCCCGTGCCGCCACCTCTTCCAGCAGTACTCCAATCGACTTGACCTTGACGATCTCGACCCGGACCACAGCTTCTGGATCGTCGATCACCACCCTCCCTCCCAACGCACCGAGCTCCACCTCCCCTCCTCTCGCCAGGAATATCATCATGCTGGGTGCTGCGAACGACACCGCCGACCCGAATCGCGATGGATTTGGTGGGGCGACCTTGAACGGTCATAACGTCTTGTCGTTCTGTGATACCGAGACCCGAACCACTTTTGTCTCCAATAGCATCGCATACGTGATTGACACATGACACGTCCCTCAACCTAGGTGTGTGCGGAAGATCCTGACATGGAGATGCTAGAGCGATACGGGAAACCCGACCGAATTGACCGATTTTGGGACTGGTATCATTGAAGAGGATATCCCTCTGGGGATTCCCTTTCTCTCCAACGAGACCTCCATCCACGATGATTTTGGGACTACGGGGATCCGCATCGCTCTTTGTCCCAATCAGGCGATGGTCCCGCTTAGCGACGGGACGAGCGCCATCATCTTCCCAGGTCTCACACGGGTCGTGGTGAATCAGACATTCCAGGCGATACGATACGACGGGATCTATAACTCTTTGGGCGGACTCTGTAGAGATGTCTACTGATTCGACGTAGACCGGTGAGATCCTCTCTTGGTGGGTTCCCAGCACTCAAGCTTCGGGATGACGAGGGTACATCTACGTCTTCGGAAGTATACCTGGAGGGCTCGCCCTCGCTCGTGTCCTCGAGATTCACGTGGTCGCTCGCTCTCAATACGAACACTATCAACTCGACACGGCCTCATGCACCTCCGTCCAGCCGTCGCCAAAGGACGAGAGCATCAACATTCTCGCCTCGGCTGCCAACATCAACCGAGGATTCGATGGGTCTGGCGATATCTTCTGGTCGGAACGTCATGGGACCTACCTGATGATATACATGACCGATCTGGACATTACACTCCGGGTCCGACGAGCTCTGGATCATACCTAACCAAATGGAGCTCGATGTCGGTACTGCTCAAGACACAGATTACGACGTTCAATGACGGCGGACATGCTTTCCCAGGATGATGTGACGGGGGAGACGTTGGTGGTGGGTTGGACACGGGTTGATGGGCGGTAGGTATCATAACCAGATGGCCAGAGTGGAGTGGGCGTGAGTGGTGAGGGGTGAGGGGTGAGGTGGAGTGGGCAGGAAGGGCGAGGCAGGTGTGCGGCAGATACTTACAGGAGCTCGCCAAGTCTGGATCGTTTTTGGGTCAAGGGGAAGATTTCCCAATTGCATATGACTGGATGCTAGGACTCTTCGGATTCGCCTGATGGATAAGCCTCCCCTGATATCCGGCACATTCCGTCAGGCAGTGTCCGCGAACATCTAGAACATGCCTGGTCGCACCAGTTCGTACTGTCCACGATCGCTGAACGAAGGGACAATTTCAAAGAGCAAGATTGAGCGAGTGCATGTGTGTCTAGCAGCATAAGATCAAGACGAGTCAGCACCGAGGCCATGGCTTCCCATCAACCTGCCAAGAAAACATCCACGATACATCCCGCCCTACATCCTGCCTTTCAACCCCGATTCCGGCGCCGGTCCGTTTCCAGGCGGCATCCCCCGTCTCAAATACTTCTCCATCCCCTTTACCAAGCCCGTCGGGATCTCGTCTTCTGGCGGATGCGGTCCTTGATACCCGTCGTCCTATCCACCACCACATCAGAAAGCCATACCCAGACTTCTACCCGGAACGAATCAAGGGAAAGACATACATTAATGACCTCTCCATCCCGGATCTCCACGTCCCGGAAGGACCAATCCCTCTCTACCCCGTTCTCGAGGTAGTCTGCCCGACCTAGCCAGACTGCACTCCACTCGCCTACACCACATGGCTCGGCGTCTCCGCTTGACGCGAGGTCTAGGAGACTCGATGCGGCGGCGAGGGAGGAGGTCGATCGAGATGCTGTCAGACCCACGTCCTCGGAAGGTGGGGGTACGCCCTTCCGCCGATACAGTGAACAAGACGCGCAGCCTGCTCCGACGCTCAAGGTCTTATCCCCTGTCAACTAGTCACACCCTATCAGCCTGTGTTCTGCGCAGCGCGCAGCCCAGAGCACCGAGACGTACCGCTCGACCCAAGGCGATGACGCTCGCAGCATGCGCAAAGACCACAACACACCTCGCGCCAGTCGCCTCAATCCTGCTCGTCCACGCTTCGACGAATAGGTCGGCGCGGTCTTGCAGATCTCGTAGGGATTCGCCGCGGCGGGAGGGGAAGAGGGTGGAGTTGTACGTTGTATCGATGGAATTTGGGGGGAAGAGGGTGGCGAGGTGGAAGGGTGAGGAGGGGCGGGGGTGGAGGCCGGTGTTGGGGTTGACGGTGGAGTACCTAGGGGGCAGCGAGCGTGGCGAGTGAGGCGGGAGACACGGGAAAGGATAGCAAACGAGTTCGGGGAGAGGAGCGAGTCGAGGGACAGAGAGATGCGGCCAAACGAAGCAGTAGGCGAAGCGACGAGAGAGGGACATCGTACAACGACAAAGGGTTGGAATAGCATTTCAGTCAAAAACGGACAAGTGGTATGGCAGGACTAACCACTCCATAACCCCATGTTCCAACCCCACATCCCCCCTCCCCAAACCCGCACCTCCCAGCGCGTGCGCCGTAGGCACCGCCGTTTCGATACAGCGATAAAACGGAGAGCTGAAGACTCGTTCGGGCGGCGGGTAGGGGGCTAGGGAGTCTGGGTTCGAGAGGAAGGTGGCGAGACGGAGGGATTGGGCGGTACCGTATGCTGCTAGCTGGGTCGGGTCAGCGGGGTACGTCCTGAACTAGGAGTGAGACATTCGGAGGTGAAAGAGGTATAGAGGTATAGAGGGGGAAGGTACCTAGATCAGGGGGAGAGATCTGGGTGGGATCGAGGTGGGACGACCGAGTAGGGGGAACAGGGCGAGGACGAGTGAAGAAGCTGACGGAGGGTGACAGGACAGGAGGTCAACAGAGGAGATAGCGAGACGTACCGGTGGATCTCGATTCATCCCCGTGGGAGAAGTCTTGATACTCGGATCGAACCAATTCGACCTGTCGCATCACTAACCTCAGCCCGACGCGCATGGGCTGTGAAGCGAGAATGCCTTACCGGAAGCCATGGCGGCAGACGTAGATGTACTCGAGCATCGAGATCAGGATTCGAGATACCCGGGACTATCTCGCGAGACGAGATCGGGCGAAAGGGAAGGGTCCAGCGCAGACAACCGAATAAGCGGATGTCGAAGGACCAGATGGTACGAGACGATAGATTTGAAAGCCAACAGAGAGATTGTGCAAGCAGACTCAAGGGAGTTGGGTGAAGCCTGCACGGAGCTTCCCGCAATCTGGATCAAGTTCAAGAGAGCACGTGACGATCGCGTGTCCATCGTACTTTTTAGGCTCCCGCTATGGAGTGCCCTAGTCCCCATCGAGCAACGAAACCTGACGCATCATACATGTTGAAAACCTCATGCACAGCCCAGTCTCCCAACACCTAGTACCCATACTCGACGAGCATCTTATCCTGCGGCACCGAGGAGTTCGCCTTGGCACGGAGCTTCAGGGCGTTTTGCTGCGTCCCAGTCATACATCAGCCTTATCCCTTCCTCTCAGCGCAGAGGTACCCACCTTGCGCTCGAAGTACGCCTTCCCCTTGACCTTCCTCTTCTCCTCCAACCTGTCTACGACGTCCTTGTATCCCCATCCAACCTCCGCCGCGACCCGCTTCAGCGTGCAGAACTGCAACGACGTTTAGCTCAAGTTGAGATATGTGGGAGGATGACATACCTTGCGACCGGGCTTAAGGCGGAGGACACGGAGAGCAGCGGGGACGACCATCTTCTTGACCTTGTCCTGGGCGGGAGGGACACCCTCGTATAGCTCGAGACGCTTGAGGGCGGCGGTGCCTCGGGAGGTTTTGTGGGGGACCTAGAGAGTCGAGCGCAGCGAGGCGATATGGCGCGAGTACAGAAGCGATACAGAAGGGAAGAGGAAGTGGACAGCATAGTCAGCCTCGACGCCTACGATCAGGATATCGCTTAAGCACACACCATTCCCCTGATCGCCTTGTAGAAAATCCTAGTCGGTGCACGGTGGTGGAAGGGTCCCGACTTCTTGGGGTTGGGGAGATGGCGTTCTGCAAACTACTTCAGCTTGTGACGAGACGGTCGCGAGGAGCACGATGGGTGACGGAAGTTGCACTCCTCCGACTAGGCCGCAAGTTGTGGCTTCTAGCGTAACCCGCAAAGCCCTGATGGAAAGCTACTTTGAAGTAAACCGAGATCGCCAGAGTATGGCAGCTATGCGGCTACGATCCCAGCAGAGCCTCGAGTCACGCCAATGACTGCTTCCAAGAAGGATGATGATGAAAGTCTCCACTCACTGTTGAGGTAATCATGGTACTTGAGCTTGTTTCGGAAGAACGAGCCGGAGCAGTTGATCTCCTCGCATCGGACGACGGTGACCTTTTGGCCGGAGAGGATCTGTTGGTATATTGAACCCGAATATTGAACCCGATTCAACATGGGAAGGAGGCGGAGAATTCGGGAACGAGCAGAGTTTGTCGACGAGATGAGGAACGAGAGGATATCGATAAGGCGTTGAGAGGAGCATGAAAATCGATGGTCAGCGATATCCTCATTGTCCGCTTCTCGCTGAGTGGTCTCCTTGCACTGCCTCCAACCTCGACCGCCAAGCCCATCAACCGAAACAGACTTCCCGGACCTCTCCGTCCCATCACGCCCGGCCATGCCTGAGCCCCGGAAGTTTCCTCGACCACGAATTCCTAACGACCTCGCTTCTCCTTCCCATGACCTCGTTGGGGATAAGGATCCGCCGACTCACCTGCTTCGAAACGATCGATGCAAGTCGACCGAGGAGGTGACCCTTCCCGTCAATGACGATGGGCGAGGTGGAGAAGGACATCTGAAGAAGTCAAGCCGGTGCGTGAAGAAGAGAAGCAGGACCACAAGATCGTCAGCTTGGATGTATAGCTTTGGTGAAGCGACTCACGCTGACCGAAACGATGTCTGAAGTTTCTACGAGAAGAGCTGGAAAACCTCATAGTCAACGAAGACCGGTAACTCGGGCTTGTGGCATTCCTCATTCCCTCAAGCCTGTTTCGGCGATATTCTTACGACCGACAGAGCCGCTGATATTCCGCCGGTTATGTCCGTCACCCGGTTCCTGTTGAGATTCGAGCACCTGTAGTATGAATGTCACAAGGTGATGGGGAAGCTGCCAACTAGGCCTGCTGGCTAGCTGGATAGGGAGCTGCTTACTACGCCTGCGACAGTTCCTGTCCCATCACGTGAATTACCTTTACCGAAAGGGGGACGGCCGGGGACCCTCCGGGGCGTAACTAATCCGACTGCCACCATCCAATCTCCTCAACCCATCACCTCGGGATTCAAACCATCTCCGCAGTGGTCACAGTGTGCTCTGCCCCACGACCGCCTTCTCACTCACCTACCATCCCCCAGAAGAAAGGGAGATCAGATAGCACCGATTCGAATCCGCACCAACAGCCTTTATCCCCGAAGAAACGACTCCCATCATGCGAACATGTCGGGCGAGGAAGGTTAAGTTGTGTGAAGCCTAGCCCGGGGGGTTCCGAGATGTGAGGGATGTGTGTTTTTGGATCAGAGGTGTGAATACACGCATGAGAGACGGAAACCGGGGCCGGTGAACTCGTACGTCCATTTTGCTTCCATCCAATCGGAGCTGGATTCATACGGGATAGGTATTCGAGGAAGAATCCGTTTGCCTGTCCATGATGGGTATGGTCCTCCACCACAATATGCGGCCCCAGCACCACCATCGCATAATGGACACGGCCACGGACACGACCATGGACACCAGCGAACGAACTCGTCAACATCGACAGCATCGCATTCACACCGCGCGATACCGATGTACAGTCCCGTCCAACCAGCGCCTCACACCCACGTCCCGTTCTACCCACCTGTACGTCCTCTCGCCCTCTCTCCTTCTTCCTCAGCGCTCGTCTGACCGCCCTCAGCCCCCGCCCGTCGACGCCAATCCATACCCCCACCCCGACCGCCATCCGCCCCACTAGACCTCCCCTGGCTCCCGATCTCCCCAACCTCACTCCTCCACCCCGCACCCGGCGAACCCGTCTCCGCGTCCGAGGAGTTGGCTCTCGGCTGGTGGACATGGGGTCGCCCCGAAGACGTGCTCGGCGACTAGACTACCACCGCCGATGCCGGACCGTCAACGGTGCCGATCACAGATGGGCATAAACTCGCTGCCCCTGTTATGCAACAGATGGATCGACGGGGTTCGGTCCATCCGGGCTTGGTGAAGATACTGCGGATCGAGGATGTGCTGCCGTGGAGTACGCTCTTGAGGATCCTTCAGGCGTATCATGCGCTCCTCTAGTACGTCCTACCATTCTCTACTGATTCCAGCATATGAGAATTGATGGTTCCGTTCAGTCCCCTGATGCCGATCGTACATTGGCCATCTTTCTCGCAGCTCCTCATATCGAGGGAAGACGAGCGGAGCGAGCCGTGGGGGGCTTTCCTCCTCAGTCTGGGTGCATCGAGCTTTACACAGATGGCAATCATGCTGACTCGGGATAGTGGCATACTCGATCATCCAGCTTCCCCGATCCGCCCTGAGCTTCTTCCCCGTACGAGATCTCCGACGACTGCATCAACGATGTCACGCTTGTTCTGGCGGGATGCAGAATCGGCGGTACGCCGAGGTGACTTTGGTGGATGTTTGGTCAGTCCCCATATATCTAGCTGATCTTGATCTGAGCTGACGACTCGCAGCACGCATCAGTGGGTCTGCATGCAAGAGGGTGGGAAGCTCGCTAACGCTCGCTTAGCTGCGATCACATCTACTTCGGCACCCTTGGACGGACGTGCTGCCAATATACCGCTGACAATAGCGATCCATCTCGCTCAGGCGCTCAATCTGCATGATGAGCGGGCGATCGAAGGTGTTGCGGATGGGATTGAGCGGGAAGTCCGGAGAAGATTGTTCTGGCTTCTCTGTGAGTTTACCATCTAACATCCCCATCATATCGACCTGATTGACTGATTCCCGTTTCTCGCCCAGACCGCTCCGACCGAACCATCACCGCCCTCACTAGCAGCCCCCTGCTCATCTCCGACCCCGACCTTCACCTCCCCCTTCCCCTCAGCATCGACGACAACCTCTTAACCCCCTCCGGCTCCTTCCCCCAACCATCCACCACCATCCTCGTCCTAGCCGGCTTTCACTTCGTCTCCCGTCTCCTCCGACTCCTCGGCGCGCGTTCTCTCCGCCCATCGATCCTTACCCCGTATAGACCCATTCCACATCCTCACCCTCCCGCCCGAACATCCCACCATCCGTCTCGCGACACACTTCGTAAACGAGCTCGAACGTATCCTCGCAGAGTTACCCGGACCACTGCAGTTCGTCAACCCGAGTATGGGGAGTGGGATACTTACCACGAGTAGTGGGAGTGGGGCGAACGAGGG
>JAABUW010010093.1_pt1 | contig 10593 bp, 9 predicted proteins | sample 5560081 | NCBI WGS metagenome assembly JAABUW01 (sample SAMN10711882, study PRJNA513363) | rock metagenome | isolation source: Antarctica rocks | place: Antarctica: Victoria Land, Knobhead sud | reverse complement strand
ATATAACAGCTTTAGAAATACAAGACTTCTGACAGACCCTGAGTGCGACACCTGACACATGATGGGACACCAGGCCATATCTACTTCACATCACTTTTTTTCCTAAATCAGCAAGGCTGCCTTTTCACTTTTCCAGCTGTTATCAAGCAACTACATTGCTGTGGCAGTACAAAGCTGCACTCAGTTCATGCTTGATGTCAACACAACAGAAGTATTCAGTCAACAACATGTTTTCAAGGATACATTGTACACGCTGAGTGTCTTCACATACCTGCTCAGCAAAGTTGTGCTGGCTGGCCGCCTGGCTTGAGCATCTGGAACAACCCTTTGTCATGGCCCAGGTTGCACCAGATATACATGCCAGAGACAGCAGTAATACAGCAGCAGCAGCCGCCTTGTTCTGATTCAGCTGGACTGTGGGCGCAGGTGCCTGTTCATCTTGTGGAAGCTGTACAGTCTGTCCAATAGCAGCTAGCTGACGCGCTGCTGACAGCAGATGTGCTGAAAGCTGCTGATTCTCATCATGCACAACAGCTAAATCAGACTCAAGCTCAGCTGCTCTGAGTAGACTGTTCTCAAGGGCCCAGTCAACAGGCCTGGCAATTGCCTTTGGCAGCTGCTCAGCGTTCCTGAAGAGAGACCAGCGGCTGCTCTGTTGAGCAGGTGTCTGGTGTTCCTGTGCAGTGAGACTGCCTGACTGCTCATGATTGTTGTGCTTGATCTCTGGGAACAGGGCATTGCTAGCAGGCACATGCTTCTTAGCGCTGTTAAGGAGGGACAGGGTGAGTCCATTGTCAGCAGGTTGCTGTACGTTTGCTGAAACGTCAGCTTGCGACAGCGCCTGGATGTTATGCTTGATCTCAGGGAACAACTTGCTGCTGGCTGGTATAAGCTGTTCTGCCTCTTTCAGCAGAGACACGCTCACATCCTGGTCAGCAGTCCCTTGAGCTGCACTTGACTGTGCCTGTACATTGTGTCTGATCTCTGGGAAAACACTTGAGCTGACAGAAGCAGCTGCTTTTGCCGAGCTGTCATGTGTGACTGAGTAGAAAGCAGGCAGGCAATTTGACAGCGTTGAAAGCTGTGTGTGAGGGAAGTGTGTACGCCAGGCATTGCTGACTGATGTCTGGAAGGAAGTGCCTGTGCTGATTTGGCTGGTCCCAGCACCAAACAAGAGTGCTGCTAGAGTCAAGACTATAAGCAGAGTCCAGAGAAAACCCTGCCAAGCTCTATTTGATGCCACAGAGCTACTTTGGGCTTGCTGGACCATCTTTGTTTTCCAGAGCCTGTATCTCTTGGGATCTGGCATCCTGCATGCAGAAGCGCTCCTTTACTGTCTGTCTGCAAGCCCCTACGTGGCATATATTGCCAGCAGCACTGCAGTTTGACTCCATAGGGTGGTGATTGATCCGTGACAGCCAGCGTCCAGGTCAGTGTATGGCAGTGTGTGCTTACTCGTCTTCAGCACACCGAGTGCAAGCATGCTGACGGTCCTGGACCTGCGCCTGCGTCAGAGAATGACCACAGACAGCGCCTGGGGCAAAGGCCACTTCCACCATGGTTTCCGCACTCTGTCTCTGCGCGGAATTGGTTGTTGAGCCAGGAAGGACTACCGGCCGGTCATCAAAAGCCAGCCGTGTTTTTTGCCGGTTAAGGTAGGAATGTTTGGCAACCTGAGCCTTGCTCAGTACTCTCTGCTCAGTCAAGCTGTTGCCTCAGACTGCTTGTCCAAAGTATTGACCAAAAAGCGCTATTTTGCGTCGGGACGCTGTCCATGACACGAGGGTGAAAAGCTTTGAACAATAATGTCCGGCAAGCTCATGCTCCTCCGAACTGTTCACAACACTAACATCGTGCGCTGTAGATCTAATTTCGATCCAGATTTTCAAATTTTAGCCCCCAACGGTGTTGGCTTCGGAGCGCGTTCTGGTCAAGTCAACCCTCAGCTTCAGCGCTGACTGTAGCACAAACGAAGGTGCTGATGCTCTGCAGCCGCAGCAAGCTAGCCCGTTTGAGACCTGTTACCCTTGAAGATGTAGGGCACTGTGCACATCTGAAGCCACACATGGCTTAGCTACAACACAGAATGGCATGATCCAGGCAAGTTACCAAGCTCTGCTAATCCAGTGTATCCTTGGGAAATGCATCTATAATCCAACCTATCAGGGGAACACAGAATGGCAATAACACGCAGTAATTTTGAAATGTACACCTGTTCATGCTCAAATAAGCAATGGGAAAACCCATTTCTCATCGATCAAAACTGCTGTCCAGAGGTACAAATGCACACATCAGGTGACATTCGAGCACAGGTGAGGCAAGAGCTGCCAAAGGGATTCAGGTGGCTCAGTACACTTTCAGAATGTCAGTTTCAGCGACACTGGTATGCTCCTGATGGTAAATACACCTTCTAACAAACTGCCTGCTTAGAGTTTTGTAAGCGCCGTACTGGCACCAAACTAAGGACTTTGAGAGTCAACTGCCAATGTCACAAATCAGGTCATTAGCGTTTTGTAGCCTCACAATAGAAAACCCAGTCACCTGCTTGCAACACATTTGCTGGCTACGCTACTGTCAAGCTGTCATAGGGAATGATGCTGTCAATTGCACCCAGCCTCAGCTACATGCTGCTATGCCCTCACTTTGGACTAATTTCTCAGCTTGCGCTTGTGGCCAGAATGAGTCACAGCACCCTCTTTCTGTGCCCCAGCAATTTTTGGAAGGAATCTGCTTTTCAGAGAGTCTATTGCTTAGATCAGGCATTGTTGGTGAGCTGCGTAAGAGGTTGGGCTCAGATGCCCTGATCAGGGTGTACTTCCTGACATGCCAGGGTCTATACTGACCAGCTCCAGCTCGAACATGAGTATCTGACCTGCCATCATGTTGTTGGCATCAAGCTGCACAACATCATCTGCACATGCAGTCGGCAACAAGCATGTCAGCACTGCTTTTGAGCAATCCACTCAATGCATGGCTCAAAGCATAACCGCAAGACAGAGAGGGGTTGGGTGTCACAGGTGAACATGACATATGGACAACAAATGCAGCAAAATTGTAGGGGTCATGCAAGGTATGTAGCAGTAATGCAGGTGAATCACAGGCAAGGAATACCTTTCACATCAAGTATCATTGCATTGCTGCCGTTGGTCAATTCCACAACCAACCCCTCTTTTAGTCCACCAACGCTACACAGCATGGACTGTCAGCCTTTGTTTGTGAATGTACATCAAGAGAGAGTGAGGTCAAGATCGAAGTCAGCGAGAGACGCCTATCGCAAGCTTGCCCCAAAAGTTTATGTGAAACAATGACCATTGAAAGCAGCAGCAGCTAAGACCAGGAGTTGGCTATCTTGGCTATGACTTGGATGAAATGCACTCATTGCTTGCAACCAAACAAAGCTGCATGGGCAATACAGAGGGCAAAGCAGCTCACTTCTTGTATCTGCCTTCTAATCGCTGCACCTCCTCATGCTGGCGTGGGACATTAAAGAGCAGATCTTTGTTCCATTCCCCTCCACTTGCCTGACAAGCAGCAGGTCTGTCAGCATTTAATAGTGTTTATGCCTTTTGAAGCACTAGCGCTGGCAACAAGTTTGCTGTGTATGACTCTTTCTAAAGACAGACAACTGCAAGCTCAGGGAAGGCCAACATAAGCAGTACTAAATGCAGCACACAGCATCTGTACCTCCAGGTAAGTCTTTTCTCCTATATGCAAACCCCTCACACCTGCATCAAATGCCTACTGACACATCAAATCCACTGATCCAGGCATACAACGAGCTGCTTGGATGAAGCGAGGCTGCAGAGCACTCTCTACCTGAAACATCTTGTTACCGAATACCTCACCAGCACCAACCTCAAAGGTGAGAGGCTCATTGCTGTCAGAGGTTTCTACAATCTGTAAGGGCATAGCAGGCCGGATTGTCATCTTGCAAGGTGGACATACTGCACGCAATGGCTCGTTTTCCTCTTACCTCTCCTTTAGGATTCATGCATTTGTAGTGAACAGTGACAGTGTCTCCTTCTACAGCCACACGTGCTTCTGCCTCTGCTGTTGTTCCTGAACCGTAAAATTAAGCGTGCGATGCGCAACGGCGTGCTAAAACGACCCAATGCAACTGGCAGGGGGTAGTACTACTGCAACGCACCCAGCGAACCAGACGAGCTGGGAGCCGCAGCATCAGATTGGCTGCAATAACATGTGCATTGCCGATGCAGATTGATCGCATGCTCAGCAGCAATTGTACGGCGACGAGAGTTTATCTGGCTTGCAAGGCGCACGCAGCAGGCTGGTCGTGGCCGCTGCCAAGCAGTCCCCGGCACTGAATGCAGCTGGCTCGCAAACCCGATTGACATGGTGCGTCAATGTTCTCCAAGCTTGGGGGGAGAGAGAGCTTACAATGCTTTGGCAAACTCGACTGTGATCAAGATGAAATTCACCGGTTCGTCTCCTCATGTGCAAGGACCTGTGCTTGTACAGTAGTCTCTTTTTATGGTGCTATGCTACAGCGTCATCACCGAGGTGCACTGCCGATGCCTGGAAGCATTGCTTGGTGATCATCTATTGCAGGGTTGAGCGTCGCTAAGCCTTCCTGCCAACTGGTTTTCCACTTCACAAACGCATGCAGGTTAAGATCAAGCGCGAACGCTTGCAGGTGGGGACCAGTGTTAGGCAGTGCGTTATGATCTTGGAAAGACCACCTACTGTTCTGTTGCGAACAGAGTCCCTTGAGGCTACATCAAGTCGGCATGCGCACGATACCAAGTTTCGTTGCAGGCTGATCTCCTTGCCTTGAAGCAGCAGCATGGTTCCAACCTCCACTTGAAGAAAGCTCCGGCTGACGTCACCACCACACCTTTTCCAATCCTGGTGTCTTTGAGTTTAGATGCACCAGCATCTGCTGAGGTTTATGACATAAGCTCACTGAAGGTGATGCGCAAGGCATGACGCGTGCATGCGCATTGTATCAAAGCAGCATTCGAAGCACGCTGCATGTGATTTGATTGCATGTGTGCAGGTCATTGTGACAATCAGAGCAGATGTAAATGACATGGATGTCAGCAAAGAGCAAGGTGATTTACCATTCAAGTGTAACTCAGCCTCTGTGCTTTTCTCGTCACTGACTTGTTTCCATGAGACGCCCAGACTTGCACTTGGGTTGGCCCAGCATCAGCAAACCACTGTTTGAGGCAGGCTGCAACTGCTGCGTGAACTCAGTAATGTCGTCTTTTCCCGGCACTCTGGATCTGAGACATGCTGTGCTGGTGCAGTTGCTGTAGACGTGGTAAGCTCAGAGCTGCCAACGTCGCTGCAGAGCAGTATTGCACATCAGCTGCATGCTGCTTGGAAGCAACACAGCCTCAATGAAGGTCAGACTGAGCCACTATCTTAGTCAATTTTTTCTGTGCCATCTGTGCACGCTTTCTGTGCTGTTGACATGCATTGGATGTGGCTTCAAGCAGTGAACTGACCTGGGCATGTCTGCAAGTAGGTCTGACAAATGTCAGTAACCTCAGAGATGCAGCGTCTTGTGTATGACTTGGGTATGCATGTTGGCCTGAGATGCATGCCTTGATGCAGGCAATGCATCTTCTCTACAGCTCGACTTCATCTTCAAGCATGTGCAGCAGAACTTTGTGGCCCTCATCACCTCCATGCCAGAGTTTCTGGAGCCTTATCAAAGTGTCAATACTGACGGAGCAACAGTCCGGCGGTATGCCCTTGTCAACCCTGACAACCAGGTCCAAATTGACTCCCAGGCGATGAAAGCACCACCAAGGGCTTCTGCAAAGATCGAACAGCAACAGCAGCAGCTTCAGACTGCTCAAGCTTCAGAATGTCAGCCAGCATCTGGCATCATCCAAGATGGACAGGACAGCACAGCTACAGCAGCCAGCCGGAAGCCCACAAGCAATGCATCAGCAGGCATACAGACTGCACATACACCCACCTTTTCCAAGGCTGCTGCCAGTGCAAGCAGGCTATCAAGTGATGACTTCCCTGCTGGCATCAAGTCTGCTGTGACTTACATGCAGCGGCGCTACAGCAATGGCCTTACTATGATCCCCTCACCAACAAGCTCCAGCTCTGCTGATGCTAATACCACTTCTGAGTTGCCTGAAACAGCAGCACAGGTTGTGTGCGCCTTTGAATTGACCATGCAGCCCACAGATCCAGCCTGGGACGCAAAAGAACTGCAGAGCCTGAAGCTGCAGGGATGCATGGACGCTGAGTATCCAAAGGTTGGCTCTTTCAGGTTGCAGCTGCATCCTGAGCAGCAGTTCATCACAGAGAGCGCATGCAGCATCATGGATCAGCTCATAGCAGGAGAAGGCAGGCAGCATGCTGGCAGGCCAGGCGCTATGCAACAGCTGGTTCGTTTTGTGGACAACAGGGCAGGCATGCTCTTTCATGAAGCTGAAGACATTGTGCTTGAAGCCGGCCGCAGGCGCAGGCAGCAACACACACAGCCTCAGACAGCCACCAGGAGTCATGCACCCCCGCCCCCTGCTGCACCCAAGTCAAGGAGTGCTCAAGAAGCTTCTGCTGCAGACAGTCAGGCGTCAAGTGGTTCAGCTTCACCTGAAGCATCCCGTGCCCAAACTGCAGCAGCACAGCAGCAGCCAAAAGCAGTGGCAAGCAATTCCAATGCTCTCCATAATAAGGAGCATGGTATGACAGCTAACCTGGCCGATGACCTTGCTGCTGACTTTGGCAATGCTAGTCTCAACCCAGCTCCAAACACAGCAGGCAACAGTGCAGAGCTGTCTGGCCATGACACAGAGGAGACTTGGTCTGACTCACAGTGGGACAGCTCAGCGAGCTACACTGCCAACGAGCAGCAGACCTCAGAGAGTGATTACCAGCATGACTCATCTGATGCAGATGATGTGCCTCATTCAGGTGACTCTCAAGTTGACTTGAGTATATATACTAAATCGTCATGTACAGTCTGCTGTGGCTGCTTCAATCCTTTTTGATAGAAGTGGGCACAGCGCCAGACATGCAACTGTATAATAAGCAGATTTCTGTGTGCCTCATTGGCCTGCTGGAGTGCATGATAAAGAAGTGTCAGTCTTGCTGCAACATGCTTCATTAACTGTGCTTGGCATTCGACCCATGAAGCATGCAGTCAAATCTGCCGCTTCCAACAATAGATTGCCACTGGTGCTGTCAAACTTTGGGAACTTAGGCTCTACACAGGGCTCTGCAGTACAAAGTGTACAAGCTGACGCACACTTGTACAGCCTCGACCATGCAACTCAATAGTACTGTTGCATCTCTTCCAACGGGAGTGGAAGGTTTGACCTCACTGCCTGTGCAGGAGGCGCAGCCGCCACAACTGCTGATGCTCCTGACAGGAATGCGCTGCAGCTCCAGCTGCAGGAGCTGAGCCTTGACAATGTGGATGCTCTGGAGGCTCTCAAGTTGAACATCCAGGTCAGCTCTGCCTTGCTCCATACACCTCTTGCCCTGTGCATCAAGCCTGAGAGTGATGAACATGTGGCTAAGCACCTGATTTCAGGACACCTGTAACAAGCAGGCTAATGCAAGAGCACGCATTGATGAAATTACTCCACCGTCCTGTCACCTGAGTTCGCTCAGTTAGCTGCAGATGAAGTGTGAGCTTCTGTGCACCAACATGGTCAGCAGAAGACAGCACTGTGCATTTCGTTGCAACACTGGCTTATGCTTACACGGCTGCTGACTTGTAGCCATGCATGGCAGCCAAGCGTGCAGGCCTGAATTGCTCTTCATGGCTGGTGCAGATGGTCTGCAGCAGATGTCCTGCCACTGCAGACATGACCTTTGCTTCAGACGCAGTGTCATCTGGCAATCAGCAGGGCCGGGGGGGCAGCATCCAGGTGTCAGCCCAGTGCTCCAACTGCCATCAAGACTGGTCTGCCTGCCTCACTCCCCGCCTGGTGCATGCCCACAGCAATGTGCTGGCAAGCCTCAGGGCACTGGGCTGCAGCCCACTGGATCTGCTGCCCAGCTTGATGGCTGCTCAGTGCAGCAACTGCAGTGCTGCTGCCAGTCTCAGGTGGGGCCTGTGACAAAAGTTTGTCAGATATGCAAAAGGCTGAAGCGCTTGCCTGCCTGCTCCGTGTTTCTTTCTGTAGGTCAATGTGCCAATCAGCTCATGCCTGCGCAATTGCAGTGTTGCAAATTAACTGCCTGCTCACTACAGCATTGCAGCTCGTCTCAGGCTTGGCACGAGATAATATCGGGGCTCATGCCACACTGACGTTATGTTGTTGGTTTGATTGCCATTGTTAGACTGGCTCACGCATACATCACTGTCACGCTCAGTATCAGACCATACAATTCCTTCAAGACTTGCTGGCTCATTCATTTTGTTCGTTTGTTTGTTCATTCAATCATTCACTCACTCACCCACCACCCACTCACACACTCACTCACTCACTCACTCACTCACTCACTCACTCACTCACTCACTCACTCACTCACTCACTCACTCACTCACTCACTCACTCACTCACTCATTCATTCATTCGTTCGTTCAACATGTGTCTTCCCCTAGGGTAAGATGTATACAGTCCTATACTGTGTTTGCAGCTGAAAGAAACACCTGGTTGGTTTTGCATGTTTGCATGTGTGCAATTCACTTCAGGGTGATCAAAGATTGCACAGCATATGTTTGGTGCATGCTGCAGGAATGCGCAAGTAGGAGTCCCTTGCAGCCGCGCCTGCAGCGCATGCCATACCACCATGACGATCTGCTTCCAGACAGCTGCCTTTGTTGCATCTGCTCCATTGTCTGCTAGCCTGGGCAAAGCCAGGGCACACAGGCACAGACAGAACACAGGCGCTGGGGCAAAGGCAGGGCCTGATCCTGCCCTTGTCGTGGGCCAGCCGCTGCCTTATATGGGTACTTGCAAGCACTATCACCATTCCCACAGGTCAGTCACCCTTCTGGTCACCTGCTCTTCAAAGCTCAGCTGCTGTGCACGCTAAGAAAGTGGTCACTCTTCCGGCCTGCCTGTATTGCAGTTGTGATCTGGGGAGACACAAGTGCATGGCTCACAGAGGCTCAGATTTTGAGTGTAAATCTGTGGCAGGTTGCCCCCTCTTTCTTCGAGCTGCATTTCCATTGATTATGCATCAAGTGATGCCATTGCGTTGGGCTGGCCATTTGGCAATTCAGCGCTGATTCTGTCAAAGCTTACAGCAACCTGCATATGGTCAAGCTGCAGAATTTGCCATTTGCACCTTGCCTCTCTTACTGGTATGTTGCTGCCAGACCAGGCACTTTTGCAGACATGGATATGCATTGCGCTCACCGTGTCGTATATACATTAGCACTTGCATGGAGCAACATGAGTGAAAGCTGTGGTATTGGCAGGTGGCTGCGCTTCCCATGCTGCGGGCGCCGCTTTGCATGTGATCTGTGTCATGAGGAACAGACAGATGGGCACGAGATGAAGTGGGCGCAGCGCATGGTTTGTGGCTACTGCTCCACTGAGCAGGCCCTAGGAGAGCAATGCAAGCACTGCGGCAAGCGCATTGCGCGCAGTGCCAGAGGCGCCCTTGGTGCAGTCACCACCCACTGGCAGGTGTGCTTCCTGCATTCACCTACTCCCGACCCAAAACCATGGCCGTTGTACTCTGAGGAATAGGGTTCCATTTGTTTGGCATTTTGTGCAACTTGAGTGGAGCATCAGAAGGCAACTCAGCCATTGATGTAGCAAGCGGTTCTTTAAAAATGGGTTACGCAGGGTGGGGAGGGTTGTAGGGACAAGAGGACAATGGACAGACGGGATGCAGCCAAGTACAGGAACTCCAAGCACAAGTCTGTGAGCAAGAAAGCAACCAGGGTAGGCAAAGAAGGGGCGGCCAGAAGGCAGCGGGGGCAGAAAGCTGACAAATGAGTGCATTTGTATCATCTACGCTTCTGACAATGTTTCACAAACCAAGTAAACTGTATCTGCTGCTAATATTGTTTGTCTATTGGGGAGTTTCATAGTAACAGAGTATGTTGTCATTGTAGATAAGGCACGTATTTCTATATGTGGTATGACCTACCTGGTACGTTTACATAGAGCTGATTGCAGAGTAGCAGCATGCAAAATTGTGCTCATGGACATACACTGAGCATTGATCAGTGCAACTGCATATGCTCAAAACTACAGCAGCCCAAACAAGCAGTCATGGTTTCAGCTTTACCAGACATGTCAGTGCCAAATAGGTCCTCATATGAGTGCTTGCAGCAGCTGAAACGCAGAACAGGTTGCAGCACAGCGCATAGTACTGTATGTGTGGCTTGCTCACTAATTTACAAGAGGAGGGGAAGCCTCTGAGTTCACCAGTGCCGTTATACTAAACGGTGACGATCTCAGCTTGGCTCCAAAGACGACTACCTCTACTGAACTGCTGCTCTATCTAATTCAGACTACTGACAGCAAAGCGTTTGTGCGCAATTGAAAAGAGTAATTGTGTTCAGATAGACCAAGCTGAACCTACCGGTGTGAACGCTGTACCATATCTACTAAGGAGTAATGTGTCAAAGCTTGCAAGTCCATACACTAAGACTGTGTTCCTGCTAACCCGCCTCAAACAAGTCACATGTAT
>JAABUW010010092.1_pt1 | contig 10594 bp, 13 predicted proteins | sample 5560081 | NCBI WGS metagenome assembly JAABUW01 (sample SAMN10711882, study PRJNA513363) | rock metagenome | isolation source: Antarctica rocks | place: Antarctica: Victoria Land, Knobhead sud | reverse complement strand
CCACAAATATCAGCCATGCTTTCATGCTTTCAGCAGACAATGTGGTGCTGCTGTCAAATACATCTGAAGGCTCTGCTCAATTGGCAGATCTCATGTTTCAATCACCATGCAATGACAAGATTCATTCCACTTCTTAGTACACAAGAAGGCAAGCATGCAAAGCTCCAAGAGCAAAGCGTCACAGGCTTGTGCTTTTCAAGTTCTTACCTTGCTGCGTGTCACTTGCAGCGTAGGACGCAACGTCATGGCCTGCCGCAGGGTTCGAGCAAGGTATGGGTGCAGCTCAGCAGATGCACTCCCTGTATGGGCTGCTGCGTCTTCATCATGCACTGCTTCCATAGCATTCTGACCCCAAGCCAGCTGCTGAACAACACTGATGTGGCTGGGCGGCCCTGCAGCTTCTTGTGTAGCTGCTGATGCACCTTCAATGCTGGCCAGCAGATCAGCTTGCACAATCTCAAAGGTTAGGCTCTGCCGGTCAAACCTGTCAGAATTCAAAATGCCTTGACTCACATACATGGACAAAACAGCGACAAGAGCCTGCATGATAGGCTGATTGGCTGATCTCACAGCAGCTGCCAATGCAGCTTATGTATCGGAACAAGAGGAAGTTTCTGATCTGATTGCACCGAGCGTGGTGGCAGGTGCGTGTTTTTTGTGGTGAAAGTGTGTAAGCAGACATGACAGTCAATCAGGACATGCATGTGTTAAAAATTACCTGACAATCTTTTGTGCCTCAGCTGAGATGCTATATGCACTGCACAACAGCGTCCTCTCATCCATCAGCTCGCGCATTCGACCATCCCAGTTTAGTACCTGAGAAGCACATTACATATCATGGGCCAAGTGCTGACAGCAGCTAGCTGTCAAAATCTGAGCCTGTATTGGCTCTTCAGTCAAATCTAGTGCAGCAAACCCAAGCGAGCTCACTGCACGTTGGAGACAGCCTGGTATGGCATACCTGATACAGGGTGCTGACATCCACAATCTTCAGAAGAGGTGGATGCCAAGTCACAGGGCAATCTTTGTCGGCCATTTGGGCTTGCAGGTTCTTCAGCAGTTTTTTCCCTCTGCTGGCTTGCACATACTCCCCTTCAGGACTGAGCAGCATATTCACATACTGCTGCAACCAGCCATGGCCAGGCTGAACAGACACTGCCTTGGCCAGGAGGCAGACGCGCTGTAAGATCACCTGCATGCAGCACGCTGTATAAGCAATTACACTGCAGGTGCCGGCAGATGTATCTTCAGAGTCAGCAGCTGCCTTGTCCAGCCACTTTGACAGTTCCAGCTCGTCAGCAAGGGGTCACAGCAGCACAAAAGCAACTAGTCAGTAGCTGCAGGGAGAAGGAGTTCAGCTGATAATGCACCAAATGTTATACAGGATTTGGATTTGGCTGCAGACAAAACATGCATCATAGATCCAGCGTCAAAGATTTTGACAATAGCAAGGTCAGCTGTAATCTGCCAGCAACAATGTAGCGCAGGTATGGGCCATATCGATGTGCGGTTGAGCCAATCTGTCAAACATACGACACAGCAGCAACCTGCTATCTGGCCTTGTCAGGTAGGCCAATCCTCAGTCTATATCCAAAAGAACGTCAGCTGCTTTCACAATCAGCCTTAGACTGTTGCAGCTCCATGTGCAAGGCAAAAACCTGAGTGCCAAATGCTATTTTGCTCTGTTTACCTTGATAGCATACTTGGATGCTTTGAGTGAACCGTAATCAGACATGTTGTCTGTCAGATCCATGAAGTAAGACCATCGCCATCGCGCAGGGTCCCAGTCTTGCTTCCATTGCTGTGCCACCAGGGAAGGTGGTGCTGGGGATGGCATTTGTAGTGGCCTCAGAATCTGGTTCAGCTTGATCAAAGTGGCAATGTACGCTCCTACGCAGACCAACTGGACTCATCCTGTGTCACATGATACCTCTAGCCTGCTAAATTGGTGAGGCACCAAAAGCACAGCATGTATCAATGTGCTGCAGGTAACTGCTTGAGTCAAGTTTATTGCATGGCTTCTATACTTATAGTGACATACCTGTTTTTCCAACCTGAGGCTCCGCTTTGAGAAGCAGCCTTTGCTCATGGGTCTGGTGGACTGCCACATTGTCGTAGCTGAGATCAGTTGGCTTGAAATGGCGCCGCACATCCTTCAGATGGGCACCTTTTAGTGCAGCGCTGGGTCTAATCTTGCGCATGAACTTGTCCATAGACCCCGCCTGCACACAGCAAAGGCGTGAGCCTCTCGTCTCATGACACAAAGCATGAGAGCTGCGACACAGCACACAGCAAAGGTCCTACTTTGCAAGAGAGGCATGTGCCATTCTAAGACATGAAGAGTAAGCATCAGAGCTGTCACCTACAGGAAAGTTGCTACGTTGCAAAAGGATATGCCAGGCATGCTAGCATTGAATCATAACTCTTGAAATGTAAGCATGCTTTAAGCTTAGACATTGCATGTCAACTCACATTAGCAAAGTTGTCCACTATTTCCTCTGCATACATGTCAGACCCAGCCTCATTGAGCCAATGCTTCACTGTCACTGCTCTTGCTCTTGCAATCTGCTCTGACGCCTTCTCTGTTACCAATGCATACGGCAAGTCATACTTGTACCTGAATCAAAGCATACAGGATTGATGTTAACAGTCCAAACTCCCGCTGAGCTTGGCATGTGTACATGCAAGCAACAGCAGTGTCAATGAGACAAGTGCAATGCACATGAGCTGATGCATATCAGCATTTGAACATTTGCAGCCAGCATCTCAAACCCACCTTGTGACAATTGAGCAGTCTAGTAGTGAGCAAACAGCAAGTGAGCCAATTACAAGAGCTTTTTGAGAATGAGTCTCTACCTGGACAAGCTAATCTGGCCAATAGGTGATGCTGCAATGGCTTTTGCTAGCATGCTGTCTTTCTGCAGGAACTGGCAGACCAGATCTGTGCTATCTAAGGCATCCACAACATACTGGCCATCAACAAAGAGACGCACTGCTTTGCTCATTTGGGCAGCAGAGGCATCGCTGTTTGGACAACCAAGGCCATCCCATGCAAACAAGACTGCTTGACGCCATTCTGCCAAACCAGAGATTGACTGTTGCAGCAACTTCCACAGCTCTTTGCGGTTTGTCTGTGTGCCAAGCTCAGACTCGATGCGCTGCAGTAATGCAGGCAGAAGCTCTTGGGTACGAAGCTGTACTGCTGCACCAGTGCCTGGCAGTCTCGTCACACCCTCAAGAGACTGTTGAGCATCTCGCAGATGCTGCAACTGTTGGCCAGCATTTGAATGGCCGAAAGCATTCAGGCTGCGCTGCAGCTTTCTGAAAACTGAAGTATCAGCTAGCGCTAAGGCTTCAGCTCGCAGCTGCCACTCTTCCACTGTTATGTCAGCGCCTGCATGCCACATCCGTAAGTTGTGCATGCTATGTTGCATGGTGTGTGGTGCTGACAGCTTCTTTGGCAAGCCTGACACACCACAATCCTGGTGTCTTGTATGGGTTGACACATCTGGTGGATAAGACACAAAATGCCTCGATCAATGTTGCCTTGTTGTAATTCCCTATCAAGCTCAAATGGCAAGAGTGCTCACCAAGCAGGTCTGTCATGGTCAAGGGCTGCTGTGCCTGAGTCGTCGAGTGAGCATAGCATAATGCTTGTTGGAGCATGTGAATACGTTGACGCTGCATCTCTGGGTCATGCTGTACTGCTGGGTCCAGGCTGAAGAAAGCACTTTCAGGTGCTGATACCACAGATGGGTATCTGCACAATCGTCCAAACTCCTGGACAAATGTACTGAGCTGAACCGCAGTGCGAATGCGCAAATCTAAGCAGCAGAAGGTCTCCGGAAAAGTGTCGCCCATGCGGCCCTTTTCACATAGGATCAGAATGCATGGCAGCCCATGCAAGTCACTGTACTGCAAAGCACCCCTGCTTCCCATAGTCTGACTCTTGTAGTCTCGGTATGAGCGGAGACTAGCGTCAAGACGTGCTTCTGCGAGCCAGGCTTTGTAGCCAGTCTCTGAAAGAGCTGGGTGCTGAGAAGGCAAATCCCTGCAACAGCTTTGAAAGCTCAGTCCAGATGTTCAGATTGCCGCAGCACCAGCAGATGCTGAGTTAGATTACACAGTGTCAAGACCTTGCTCATGCACACAAATGAGCACAGTAACTTCAGCAAAACATGACCAGCAGGAAAGCAGGCATCAAGAGTCGAGTACAAAGCAGAAACAAGTGCATCAGGGCTCCGGTGTATTTGTGTCTGGATAGGCATGTCAAACTGCCTTAAACAAGTGCTGCACGACGACATTAGTATGACACTGAGTCACCTAGTGTATGCCCATGAAGATATTCTCTGTGCTAGCTGCTGCTGCTCAGTACTGCCCATGTCAGAGATTACTTCAAAGCGCTGCCAACCCTGGCTGTTTTGCTGAGGTGTCATCCACTCGGTGTGCTGTCCACCAGTGCTGTTGTGCAAGAGGACCTTATTCAAAATTGCACCAAACTCGCCACCCACGGTAGCATTTGCCACTCGTATGACCACCATGTTTCCTGTTGCCTTGCTACAAGCTTGCCGAGCATCTGAATGACAATCACACAACTCAGAGCATCGAATATTGCAGTGCATGCAAATGCACAAGTCCATAGGTTTGAAGTAGAGCAGTACACCATACAGTTAGCTGTATTACATGGCATCTTTGAATGAGCCAGTCTGTTGACAAACATGCAGATTGGAGGGTCACAGACCAGCATCACAACAGATCATGACCCATTACCATCAGACGGCATTGTGTTGTGGTTTGCTCACCTTCAGTGTGCTGATTGTCAGCACTTGAGCTGTCAAAGCGCAAGCGCAGGACAGCTTCCACAACCCTGTCTGTCTCGTTGAAGACTTCGTCGTCCTCGTCCAGATGATGCCCAGCTGTGTGGCGCTGTTGCTCTCCTTGGAGTTTGTATGCAAACCAAATCTTAAGTCTGTCGACAAAGTCTGGCTCAGCGGACCACGCTGCTTGGTCAACTATGCTGCTGTGGTCTTCACCACTCAGGATCTTTCCAATCCAAGGAGAGTTTGCAGCCTTCTCAATGATCTCACGCCCCACACGTGATAGGTCTGGGTGAGTGTCCTCTCCAAGTGTGGGTGTTAGAATCTGATCAATGCTATTGGTATAGGCATGTATCCGAGCAGTGTCCCACACCCTTCTTCTGCACTCCTCCTGATGAACGTCCATGGCAAGGTCCAAAGGATGACCATCAGTGTCAGGTCCAGCGCACCGAAAGATTGCATAATATTGCAGAGACATCACGTAGCTGACCATGAGGGTGTAGTCACTCACATTCAGCACTCTGCCGTCCTTACTAGCCGTATTACCCTGCTTGCTGCAAAAGAGCCAGAAAACAGCCTCAGCTTGCACTGGCCATGAAACACAAATTGATGAGGGTGATGCAGCACTTGACTGGCATGCTGTCTACCACAGAAATAATGACAGATGCTCAGAAATGCAGCACAGCAACACTGAGATTTCCAATCATACATTTCACCATTGGGGACCGACAGGCTGTAGAGGAGGTTATGTACCTGGGGTTGAGGAAGCGGTCAGCAATTGACTTCATCTTTGAGAACTCAGCATCACTGATAATACCATGCGTGTTGCTTTTTGGCTTCAAAGGTGATGTCATGTAGTCTTCGATACGCCGATACGGCGCTGCTGGCTTTTCACAAGCTGCCCAGTCCACCACGTGAAGGTCTTGTAACAACTGCATTACATGCATATGACTTTTGAGAGGCATATACAGTAGACTCAAGGCCGAGAGCTTGTCAGTTGAAGATGTGCTCAGTCACACAAGAGCACTTCTGACTCAAGCTTTGTGGGGAGCCTTCAAGACCCTTGATGTGCGAGTTTTGACACTGAGAAGAGGTGTGACCATGATACCTTCTGATGCTGCAGACCCGTTACTTCCTGAGCTGTCAATCTCCCCTTGCCGCTGTGCCAGTCACCAGTGGCCAGATCCTTCTGGAAAATTGTGCAGGCAGCATTGTTAGAGTCAGAAAAGATGTATTTGAGCGGCAATCTTGACTTGCTCGTCAGCAGATTGTAAGGGGTGGCGCTGACAAGCATTGTCACAAGATTGTCCTGACGCAAAAGCTCGCCGCTGCTTGGATGCGGCACTCCTGACTTGTCACATTTGCAGCGCTGCGCCTCATCTCCATTGTCCCAGCTGAAGTCATTCACAATCATGTCATGGGCTTGATTGGCAGTAATGCCAACATGACACTCATCCACTATCATCACGAAAAGCTTGTTCTCATTATTTGGGTCCTTGACCTGATCTCTGAAACGCACATATGCTTCCTGCACAACAGCTGGAGTACATTAGCACAGCGGGTATTTCATCATGGTACCTTTGCATCTCTGCTGAAATCATTGATTTGTGTCATGAAGCAAACTTGCTGTTGTTGGCTGCACAGGCAACTGGCTTGTAGAAGAAGGTGATGAGACAATCAATACCACACTGCAGCTGCACAAATATACAACAGTTCAATAACAGGTGACATGGCAGTGGGGCAATACATGCACCAATCTTGCCTTGGATGCCCAACTGTATGGATTCACAACATCTTCAGAGCTCCCCTCTGCAAGGCCAGCTTTGACAATGCGCTCAAGGGTCTGCTGTCGGAGCGTCTGGAATGTGGGAGCTACCACAAAGAACGCCAAGCCTTGACAGAATCGCTTTTGCAGCTCTGCAATGCTCTTCTTGACCCAGGCAGGGTCCCCTTCAAACTGGTCAGCACACCCTGAACAAAAGGCAGAATAGAAGCCTGACAGAAGGCAGAACACTGCTGCAGCACACATGTCAGACCTGGCAATTAGTTGACAACATCAAGGACAGGTCGCTTGATGCAGAGGCAAATGGCATGACACCGGCAATTTACAGAGACCCCCCAGTTGTCAGACGCAAGCTGCACACTGGGCTTGTTGAACTCACCTGTAATCAACAGAATGCGCTTGAGGATTTCTTGAGCCACAGCCTCTTGATTTGGCTGGACACCAGCAACTTCCAGTTCGTCAAGTTCTGACACCTCTTGGAGGCGAGCTTGAGGCTTTGGAAGAAGCTCAGGCCCAATCTTGTCAGCTCGTGCTGCCAGATTCACTGTGAATTGCATCTTGATGCCTCGTGCTCCCTCACTGCCAAATGCACTGAACTCCTCTACTGACATGAGTTTCAGATAGCGCTCCAGCACTACCTCTTCTAGCATGGCACCCTGCACAACGTCCTGCAAGGCAAAGAACAGGTTGACTGCAGCGAGTGGATTCTAGTTGGTGTTATCCTGTCAATTTAGTCCAGCGCAGGCTGGACAACATAAATGACCAAGTTTGGGCTTCCCACATAGGCATTCTCCTGGTGCACTTACCAAGTTCAATATTTGGCCAGGACTGCCAACTGCTGGGCCGATATTGAAGTTGCAAATGGAGTTGGTGTCCAGCTGGACTTGGTGCTCCTTCAGCATGCCATCATACAGCCGCTTGTACAAGCTCTGCTTGCTTGCTTGGCTAGGGGACCTCTTGAGCAATATGACCTGCACACATGCTCACATCGCATGCAGTCTTACACAAAAAAAGGATGCCTTTAGCTTTGCTGCCACAACTCAGGATGAAACACACACTAAGCTTGCAGCATCGCTGCTATGGTTCAGAACAGGGCAACTGTCATGGTGGTCAATGGCATGCTCACACCATCAGTTCCAATTTTCGTACAGGCTCTTGACTCTACGGCCTCAGATGCAGAGTGCAACACCTGCAAAGTTGGCATCCTCTGCTCTTGATGGCTGCTTTAGGTGATGACTCATACCTTGACAGGCTCTCCATCCACAATCGTGATGAGGAGCTGAAATGCCAGAGAGTACGCACTCTGTCCACCTGACCCTGAGCGTGTTGCTTCAATGCTAAGTGATGCTGGCAGAGTGTACTCCCTGGGCATAGGCTCAACACTATCTGCCTCCAGAACGTCCTTGGGGTTGCGCAGAACCACTAGAACCTCTGTGAATCCCTTCCAGTTTGCAGGGGCTCTCCATGACAGCTCCACTTTGTCCCCAGTTAGCATTGTGGCATACAGAGCGTCATCTTGCATGTCTTGAGTCAAGGCCAGCACAATGGGATGTTGAGAGCCATCCGCGATTTTTAACACCAAATCGTGTATCGTCTGTTGCTGGACATCATCAAGATCTGAGAGCACTCCTGACTCCACATCTGCTGAATCCATGAGAATTGCAGCAAGCTGTTGGGGTGTGGGGAGACGTGGCAGCGCTGGGAGGCGGAACGAATACTGCTTTGCTTTGCTTGCGTAATCAGTCAGATGTTCATCGATCTTGTCATCCAAAAGTTCGTATTCTTTCTTTAGGTCACGCTTGAAGCTGGCTTGATACTGTAAAGCCTTCTGCTCAATATCAGCATGCATGCTGGGCTGCAAAAGCTCTTTTGCAGACCTGCAAAATGCAAGATAAGGGCAGTGACGGTATGTATGAAATTTATGCAGTAGTGTGCACAACAATGCACAGTGACTTGACCATTTTCTGCATGCTGTCCAAGCAAACTAGCAGTCATTTGCCATGGACTTTGCAGACGATTGGATGTGCGTGAGCGCTTATGTGCTTGAATGTGCATATGCTGAATGCTCAGAGACAATCACATTGCCAGAACAACATGGCATCCTGCGCCATCCACACGTGAAGCACAGCCACTGCTTACTCGATCTTTGGAAGAACTGCAGTAGCAGCGTAAAAGGCCTGCAACGCTGTCAGTCTGTGGTCGTCCACATCAGCGTCTGAACACACAGGGTAGCTTAAGATCTAAGCATGACATGACATAGAACGCGGGCTTTTGCATAGCACAAACCTCCAAACAGCTTGGCAGTGCCGTTCAGATGCTTGAAAACCATCTGCTGGTCAGCATGACCAGCACGAGGGCTGCTGGCAGTCTTAGCTGCAGCCTGCACGCTTTCCCAAATGTCAGTGGATCACATGCTCCCAGCAAGGTGCAAGAATGACTTTGCAGCAGCAGAGCAATAAACAAGAATGCAAACCAAACCTGCTGTAACAAGCTGGCCACAACTTCACCCTTGCCATCTTGTCCAACCACCTCAAAACTGACAACTCTGAACTCATGTTGCCTATTGTTCATCTAGCTTCACCCTGACGGATGCTACTGGTATGTGCTGGTCAAGTCATCAGCATTCTCACTTGGCAAAGTTGAGGTTGCGAGCGTTACTTTCTCATGGGTGAACAGCCCAATTGATAGGTGAGCCAGGATTGGACAGACCAGAGCAACTAGACGCTAAAGATGTGATCAAACACGGGCGGTGGGACTGCGCGTTGAACAGCAGAATATGCGTCGTCAGGTCGCCGTGCATAGTTCAGAGCCTAATCTGGTGAAAAGTACTCACCTAGGCCGAAACCACTGGAAAAGTCAAACGTCAAAAGTCAGAAACTAAACGTGAGTTTTCCAAGCGTCATACACATTTTGAAGCCAGGTAATATGGTGACCGCTTGATCAGCTTCGACGCGCTATTGCGTCATCACACGGTAACCGCCCAAGCGTGCCTTGAGCAGACATTCGACCGAAGCCGGTCCCTTTCAGGCTTACAAACCTATAGGTGTTCAACTGACACCTGCTGTGCAGCTGGTCTGCTCCTGCTGCTGGGCTTCACTCCAAGTTGCTGGCCTACTAGTTGTACACATCATCAGAGTTGTCTGAATATGCGCTGCCAGTCAGGCAGGTGGTTTAGGTTGTTTTCACAAGAGATGATCTGTACGACTGCTTTGCCGCTCCATGTAGCTATGAAAGGCCTTGGCATGCTGCTGACCAAAAAATGTCTGGAAGCCAAACCTTGCGTTTCTATAGTGCAAGCACCACCTCCTTCAACAGAAGTTTCTGGCTGGGCAGAAGTTTCTGGCTGGGCAGCTTGCGCAAATCACAACAGGGTGACCTCATACTTACCTTTTCCTTCAAAAGAGCCATCAGAAAGCATGGGCACAGTCTTTGCCCTGGTTTTGAAAGGTTTGCAAGACATTTCCTCAGCAGCCTCCTCTCTGCGGGCAGTACCGGTACCAGGCTTGTAAACACTGATGCGCTGCTTGCCCAGCTACCAGTCTTGTGACATTGTTAGAGATTGTAGTATAATGCCAAGCAGCATAGATCAGTATACATGGCCACCAGCTACATGAAAGCTATGCACGATCCCTGGGTAACATGATTTGAGAAGGTCACAAGTTGTGTTGCAGACAGCTGAAACACTGCAATCAATTTGGGTAGTGCCTCTTGCCTGAAACTGCCATGTAGAACCTGTCAACTATGGACTGCAGGTTAAAGTCTAGTTCTGATGGAGATGGCAAGCCAGCCTGATCAGTGTCCAAGTGGCTGAGAGGGGAGAAACCTCATCAATGTTCACAGGTGCGGCGTGGGAGACCAAAATATCTGGGTCCTGGGGCAGCAGTGCAGCCTTAACCTGCTGTCTGTCCTGGTCATACAGTTGGTCAGACCAAAAGATAGCTATGTAATGAACAGCTTTAAGCAAACAGATTGGATTCCAGATTGCCATAAAATC
>JAABUW010010088.1_pt1 | contig 10597 bp, 14 predicted proteins | sample 5560081 | NCBI WGS metagenome assembly JAABUW01 (sample SAMN10711882, study PRJNA513363) | rock metagenome | isolation source: Antarctica rocks | place: Antarctica: Victoria Land, Knobhead sud | reverse complement strand
CAATAACAGCAGGCAGTCCTCCTTTGTATGGAGCACCAGCGCCAAGTCTTTTGGCATCAACCTCAGTGCCATCACAGCAGTTGACAGCTCCAGTGCAAAATGTTGTTCTGGCGCCTTATCAGCAGCCTGCCCCATTAGTGCCATCTGAGGATGTGGCTGCCCCAGCAGCTTCAGCAGCAACTGCTACATTGACAGCGCAGCCCCAGCCTGAGGCACAGGCACAGGGGCTGTTGGCACAGCACGCAGCCCCAGGCCCTGAAGGCTTTCCTTGACATGCAGAAGTCCTCAGGTACAGGAATCTCCTTCTCTCACTACTGAAAGCCGTCATGTGCCATACCACTATAACGCCACACTTCACTTCTGGTGCTGTTGCTGAGTATACTTGCATGCCTGTCACAAGCCATATATTATTGCGACCTGCCACTGACTAGTCGGTCTTTGCAAATTCAGGAAATCCTGGCAAGCTATGGGGTGATCCCGGCAATGTCTCTCAAGAGACTTGAGGCTTCTCATAACATTTACAATCACAGTTCTGAGTGATTTCAGCGTGGTGTGAAGTCCACAATTGTCAACACATTCACTCTCCCAAGCAGCATGTGTGAACCCTGTCCATACACTTTTAGTCATGCGTCGTGTACATTACTAATAGCCCAATATGTCTGAATAAAGATGTGCAATTCATCTAACTAGCCCTTTTCCAGCTCTGCTTTTGGCACAGTACTAGTCCAGTATTTCATTAGACAGCAGGTCCAGCAGAAAGCAGGTGCAGCATTTGCAGAGGCAGCGTTGGAACCCTTTAGCAACACTGCCTTTGACTTTTTTGACAAAGACTTTTCAAACTGACTGCGCTGTGAACAGTACAACAGCTTGCGTGCAAAAGGTTTTTTCATGTATACACCTCAGGCTGTCAACAGTGAATGTGCTGTGCACAAGGGCGACAATTTGTTTCCTCCAGACAAACTATGAGAGCAGATTCATGCTGTGTTGACATCACAGCACTGGAACTAGCTGTGTTGCCCTCTCTGTCCCATGCACAGCCAGCAAGCATCAGCTACTGTAGGCTTGGCCGAAGCAGTGTCCAACTCACGTGAATGCATGCACTATTGACAGCCTGCTGAAGCCATGCTGGCCAAGAATATCTGCCATGATTTACAGCAAAAGAAGATCAATGCCTGCCCCAAGCTGTTCGATTTTGCAGAGACTGACACTCAGCCCCTGGGCTAGCAACATCTGGCCATGCAAACCATGACTGGCAGCGTATGCTATGCTGAACCAGCAAAGGCTGACACCAGGTATTGACCTACTGATGAGCATGTTCAGTCCGTTGGACGGTCAGAAAGGTTGGGCACGTAACTGCAGCTAGCAAAATCGGGCAGGAGAGTTTTTCAAACGTAGATGACCAGTTCATCCCCGACATTCAAACCTGGCATGCTGACAGCAGCACTCAGCATGGCACACGACCTGCTTCCGTAGGCTTGAATTCAAGAAGTCTGCACAACTATATGGCACACTGTGTCGATCGACGTCGGGTAGGAGTGGACAAACGCAGCTCAAGCATACGTGCCACTGCTTTCGCTGTATAGCCGGCTCAGTTGCTTGCACGCGCATCAGGCGCTGAGCGCAGCTCTCACGAACTCTTGCAGAGTCTGACCTCACAGCTGAGGCTTGCTGTACTGCCTGGACAGCTTTGGCGACCCGCAGCACAGCTTGGAGCGTCCGTTCCGTCTGCCTGGCTAACTCTCCACCGCTGGTTGCATTGAAAGCTGGATTGCGCGTTTGGGGTGCTTCCACAAGCTGCGCTTGCACAGGCAGAATGTTTCTGAGACGCTGCACAGCATTCGCCTCCAGTGTGCGATCGCCTGCGACGATCGTTGTTCTCACAGTGCTGGTGGTGGCCTCTGGTTTGACACTCGTGGCAGGTAAGTCTCTGCTGGCTGGCATTTCAGCATCTGCTCCGTTGTGCTGTGAGCCTTGCTTCTGTGTTGTGTGTTGAGAAATCTCCTGGCCATAAGCAGGGCAAGCATGCACCTGCTCTGATGTGGCCCCAAGCACCTTTTACACATGCGCAAAGCAGGTAAAGTAGTCTTGTACCATGATTACCATCTTTGAAGCTTATATCCCTTGGGTACAACCATCGTCCATGCCATGACGGGCACCAAAAGATACACCCCCAGCTCAGCCTTTGGCTAATGACAATACCTGCAATCTGTGCTGCAGCAAAGTCTAGGGCAGTGCCAAGCTATTTCAGGGGCAGCTCCTGGTCTTCCTGAGGGCTTCTGTCAGACTACTTGTGGCCGATGCACTTGTCCACCCGGATCCTCATCATCATCACCATCTTCACCATCTTCACCAATGTCTTCACCACCTCCCACCACACAGTCACAACCTTCCACTCCATTGTTCTCTTCTGTAACCACCCCAGCAACCAGCACACCAACAGCTACCTCTCCACCATGCATATGCACAGACACTCAGCCTGACAGCAAGTACACCTGTGCACAGCAAAAGGCCTTTGGAAAGTGCTCCCAGAACTTTGTGCTTGGACAAGGGCACTGCCAGACTACATGTGGCCAGTGCAAATGCAACCCTTCCTGTACTTGTGATGACGTGCAGCCCTCTGGCTCTTTCACCTGTGCTCAGCAGGTATGCTGCACTGCTGCTATGATCCAGCAAGTCCAATGTAATGTCAACAAACACTGCCCTTGGATGGAAGGTGCACTGTAAGTTAGGGCTACTCTGACACATGCAGAGTCAGCTTTGGTCATGTACACCAGTCACCACAAAGTTGGTTGTGAGCTTGGATTGCATATAGCAAAGCTCAAAGCATTTGATGTCATGAAATTGTCTACGCTCTGTTGTGCATTGCTACAAGCACTGCCTGCTTAGTGGCAGTGCTGATGATGCCCTAGCTGTGCTTGCAGAAAGCTTTTGGTCAGTGCTCAGCAGCCTTCATGACTAAGGGCAGCAACTACCCGCCAGTAGCCCCACATGGCTACTGCCGGATCACATGTGGTGCCTGCACATGTCAACCACCCAGCCCCCCGCCCAGTCCTCCACCACCACCTCCTCCACCCCCACCACCTCCTCCTCCCCCTCCCTGCATGTGTGCTGATGTGCCGGCTGACAACAGCTTCACCTGTGCTCAGCAGGTGTGCACTGGCTACTCAGTCTGCCACTGCTGTGCTTGTTATACATGGCAGCTGAACAGTACAAGCAGACAGCCTGTGTGTTGCCAGTTTGTACATGACACGGTAGTAGGCTAACTTTTTTGCATGCACCTGTTGTTCCATGTGTCCATGGCAGCATCAGCACAGGCTCACATGCATAAATTCATAGCAAGGTGGAATTTATGTAGGCAATTCTGTCTGTACTCACATGCGGCAAGAACCGATGACCACTTCAGCACGTCACAGCACATAATTCTGACTGGTGCTCAATTAGCTCTTGCTCAGGCTTGCAGTAAGACACTTCACCAGCATTGTCATGCCAGAATGGGCTTGCTGCAGAAAGGCTATGGACAGTGCTCAGCGTCCTTCATGCTCACCACAAGCTCTGCTAATCCAAATGGCTTTTGTGCAAACACATGTGGCCGCTGCAATTGCACCTCACTGGTTTCTTCCAGCAGTCCAGGGGCTGCAACCAACAGCCCTGTGACTGTCTCCAGCACCGTCTCCAGTCCTGGAGCTATGCCAAGCAGTCCTGAGGCTACTCTTGCAAGCACTGGGGCTGTTCCCAGCAGCCCTGTGTCTGCAGTCAAGTCACCAGCTGTGCCTACACTCGGACCTCCTGCCCCGCTGAGCGCTGCTTACCTGGCTAACTGTGACTGCACTGATGTACCTCCATCTGGCACCACATGCCCAGCCCTGGTAAGCTTTTCAGCATGCTTGTGCATCCGGCCAGAAAATGTCCTGCAGATGCAGCTTGCCCTTGCACAACAAAGTATCAAGCCCTACACAAGCAACACTGGGCATTGCTGCTGCATCATGTTGCAACTCATGCTCTTCCTCGGTACACCAAGGATGGTGCCATGACTTGATTGCGTCATAGAATCAGCCATCAGCATCTGTGCATTCAGTATACAGCATGCGGACATTGAAGGGTTGAGGCTCAGTCAAGCGACATGGCTGTCAGGCAAACTAACTCTGTAGTTTTACTGCCTTTGGCTACTTGCAGTTAGCAGCAGGGCAGTGCAATACCTTCGGCACAGTGGAGGGCAATTCTGCGCATCCTGAGGGCTTCTGCCAGCTGACCTGCAATCATTGCAACAACTACTGCGTCCCCAAGAATGGCAAGTCTGTACCTGCTGCACCAACAACATCATCTGGCAGCTCATCTTCTTCCTCCTCTGGAAGCTGCAGTGACAACCCACCAAGCAAACAGTACTCATGTGCTCAGCAGGTGAGAGCCATCTATCATGCAGTGTGCAGCAGGCTCATGGTCTCACACCAAAAGTCTCATATGTCACTGGTAAACGTGCAAGGCTGGTTGACTTGCAGTATCTCCTGCAGAGAGCTCAGTCTGCATTGTCACAGCTGCTGCATTGTCTTGTTGACATCATGCAGCCTAGTCTTGCCCTGTGACATCACGTTGTTTGGCATGAGTTGATGAACGACTTCATTTGTTGGGGAGTGCGTTGGCTGCATCTGCTGTTGCTAGCTATTAGTTTGACTGGCTGCTCTTCTGCTGCAGAAAAGCTTTGGCAAGTGCAACCAGTCTTTCATGACGCAAGGCAACTACTGTGCCAAGACCTGTGGGCGCTGTCACTGAAAAGCCTTTGAGAATGGAAGATGCATTATGAGTACAGACTAAATGACGCCAGCATAGCACAACACATACTGGCTGTTGGTAGAATGCATGCACTTTGCAGTATCTGATGATAGCCTTTCTTTACAACTCTGTCAGTGAAATGCCTAGCATCAATGCTGAAGGTGAATAAAGCAAGCAATGACTAAACAGCAGGTGTTCTTGAGATCAACAAGCATAGTCAAATCCAGCAAAGAATTGTCTGTGTCATAGTAGGTCCTATTGCTCATAGGATGGAAGATATGCAAACACCATGAGCAGAACAGGACATGCATGGTCAATGTTATTCATTGTGTGAGCCCATTGTGAATGTGGGCCCAAAACATGGTGTCTGGTCTTTTTTGCGTGTCGGTAGCTTGACCTAACATCAACAGGATGCAGTTGATGACTGGGCTTGATACTCAATAGATTCGCGCTATGTAGGGCATCCATTGTCATGCAACAGAGAGTTGGCAGCATGCTTAACAGACGCTGCCTGAGTCGACTGCACTTGTCCCTTCTTGCTACTGGCTTCACCCATCAAGCTACTTGGCATTCAGTTTCTGCATCAGAATTTTGTTCATGACCCCGGGATTGACTCTGCCCTTTGACTCTTTCATGACTTGCCTGCAGATGCGCAGCACACAGCATCGATCAAGCACTGCTTCTCAGCTCATGTCCTCACATGATTCAATGGTGTGCAAGCACTGCTGTCATACCATTATGCACAGCCTGTGCAACAGGCACATCTGCACCCAACAAAACAGATCTCAGGATGTCAAAATCTATCAACACTGACATGCTCTGTCTTTGATAGCACTCATGAATGTTGGGCAAGCCTGGCTGTTGCATAAACTTACCCAACAAAATGGCCCTGCAGCTTTGTCTTGCCAGCCCTGTACTGTTCCAGCTGCTTCTGATTTGCAGCTATGACAGCGTCTACAATGGCCTCTATCTGAGCAGGGTCTGAAACCTGAATCAACCCTTTCTGATCAACATACTTCTTCACTCCCTTAGATGCCTTGCCCTGCAGTCATGCCTGAAGTCTGGAGCAATAATGCTTTAACATTTTCTGATCTGTACAGTGCAACATTTGGCGCAACCCCACAGTGTCTTGCAGCGCAAGTAGCTGAATGCAAAAGGTGCCTCAATTTACAGAGAGCAGCGTGATACTCAAGACAGCATCTAGAGCATGTGGCATGTGGGGTTCTACAGATACCACAAGCATGCAAGAGCAAAGATCAGGGCTGTTTTGGCGCGGCATCATTTACCTTTGCAGTGAGGCAAAGTTTGCAGGGAGAATGAGCCAAGTGCAGGTGCAACTCCTGTGTAGTGATTTGTCAGCGCTAAACCTTCTGCTTCAAAGCATACCTGTAGCAGATCTGGCAAGATCTGCTTGCCAATTTTGCCGCTGATGGTGCCATCTTCTATGAGGCTCACCATCTCAGCTAGCTGTGGTGCTTTCAGCTGCAGCTTGCCCATGTCAATTTTGCTCTCCTGCAGCAAAATGAAGCAGCAGGTTGTCACCACAATGAAAGCAGAGGCAGGAAGACAAGCCATCCATGCAGTCAATTGATGACTACTAGCTACTGAGCATGCCTAAGCAGTCAACTCTTCTGGAGAATCGAGTCCAGTGATTTGTATAGAGGACCACAACAGAAGGCTTTACAGGAGGCCTCAGCAGGTGCCATGCCCAACAACCAACGCTGTTGTTATATTCACCTGCTTGTGATGATGGAGCTCGTATAGCAGATGCAGACAAAGACTGCATGTCTAGTTTTGGCTGTCAAACATCAACACTGAGCACATTGCTCACATAGTGTAAGCACTGCTCTGCATGTTGCCACCACTGAGCATATCACTCACATACTACAGGCATTCAGATCTGACAGACAATCAGGAACGACAGCTTCTTCATCCTGAGAGGCTGCTGAGAGGCTGCATGAATGCTCACCAAGCTGCTTCATTGTAGCACAAATGCCATGTATACTGCTGCAGACTTGTATGCTATACCCCATTAGTTACACTGAAAGGAAAGGTAAGCACAGCAAACCCTTGCAGCCTTACCTTGCAGAAAGCCATGATGTCTCCCATGATCCAGTTAGCAGCAGGCTTAGCTGCAGCACCGGCAGCAAGCACAGAATCAAAGTACTGGGCTGTGGGTAGCTCATCTGCTAGCACCAGCACATCGGCAGCAGGCAAGCCAAGCTGCCTGTACTTCCTCCTGAAATCTGCTGGCAAGTCTGGCATGGATGCCTGCAGACAGGACACATTCAATGTTACAAAGGATAAAGTAGCAGCAAAATGTGGAGCACGGCTGAAAACGGTTGTCAAGTTGTGTGGGGACAGGTTGTGACAAGCAAAAGGGATGTGTGGAAGTCAAAAGGGTTCTTGGGCCTTTGGCACAACGTGGGCAGGGTTACAAGCAACTGGACAAAATAGACAAAAATGAAGTTAACCTAGTGTAATTTGACAAAAAAATAAATTGGACCCAGTGCAATTCTGATGGAAGTAATAGGAGTCAAAAGGCTGTGCTGTGCAGTGCGCTTCATGTCTCAGACTGTCTGCATAAAGCCCCGACTAATCTGCATGATCAGGGCCCACATGCCAGGCAAGAAGTATGGGAGCGGTATAGCCATAACAAATGCATCAGACCAGACAACAATAAGTGCTTTTCCTGCTTACAATCAGCCACCAAAGCTGTACAGCCTCTTTGGATTCCACTCTATCCTGCTCGCTGACTCTGAGTGTGACTGTGACTTTGACTCTGGCCCCACTGTGACTGTGACTGTGACTGTGACTGTGACTGTGACTGTGACTGTGACTGTGACTGTGACTGTGACTGTGACTGTGACTGTGACTGTGACTGTGACTGTGACTGTGACTTTGACTCTGGCCCCACTGTGACTGTGACTGTGACTGTGACTGTGACTGTGACTGTGACTGTGACTGTGACTGTGACTGTGACTGTGACTGTGACTGTGACTCTGACCCCACTCTAAGTCTAAATAAGATTCTGGCTGCAATTCTGACTGCGTCAACTATGCCTGGACTGGTTGGCTGTAGACCAGGTAACTGAGCTTGATAACTATTCACACCATGCACATCAAGTATGGGCAGGGCTCAGTACCTGCACATCCTGGAGGTATGCTGTAGAGACCTCAAGAGGCGGCAAGTCAGGCTCAGGAAAGTATCTGTAGTCCGCCAGGCCTTCCTTCTTCCTCATGCTCATGGTGACCTGCTTACCCTCGTCCCACAGTCGTGTCTCCTGTACCACTTGCTCTGATCTACCATCCTCAATCAGGTTGACCTGAGTGCGCAGCAGAGACCGTGTACATCTCATGCTGGTGTGCCACCGTGCTTGTACTGTTTCTGTGCCTGAGACTGTTTTTGCACAAGATAGCCTTGTCAAAAGCATGGACTGCTACTGCTTTTGCCCACGATAGCTTGTTCCAAAACAATATGAATGGCTGTGAAGCTCCAAGATCGAACAAAAGGGTGATGTATGCAGATTACTCACTGGAAAGTGGTTGTCTACCCCTCAGCAAATTAAAGAATCGAAGTTCAGCACATCAGCTACCCAGCATGCATCACGCAGCAGTATTGGTATGGCTGACCACATAGCAAGGTCAACCAGTAAGCCTTCAGCCTTGATTGCAAGTATAGTTCACGGCTTGGTAATATGCCATTTGACTTGCAAGGGCGGAATACCTGTCGGTCAATTTCCACGTTGGTGGCTTCATAACATTGCAAAAGTAACATTGCGTAAGTGGCGGTTCATGTTGGCGTTCGTGGGTCAGTAGCATGGCGTCTGACTTGCAGGTGTGCCATACCTGTCGGTCAATTTCAAAGTCGATGGCCCTCTGCATGGCTGAGAAGGAGTTCATGTTCTTCACCTCCACTTTAGTCCCCAGCTCTTCCTGGCCTTGGGGCCGCACCGAGACGTTGACATCACACCTCATAGAGCCTTCCTGCAACACATCCTCAGCTCATGTTAATTATATAACAACAACAACAACAACAACAACAACAACAACAACAACAACAACAACAACAACAACAACAACAACAACAACAACAAAAATAATAACAAAAATAATAAAACAATAATAGGTACACAATGACAACTAATTGTAATCATGAAATTAAGTTCTGTTACATGTGAGAGGAACTGACCAACGGATCCAACCATTACATCTCATGGAGCTTACCTGCAACACATGCAGCCAGGCACGCATCTTCAGCTCACTTGAATCAAGTTGCCAGCACACATGAGAGAAACTGGGCAGATGCAATTGTGCAGACATGAGACAGCAGCTATGGAGATGCGACGTGGGCATAGCGATAGCCAGAAGAGATGAGCATGTCAAGCGGTGCACATGCATCACAGCAGCCCTGCGTTCAAAGGATCAAGGGTGTACGTAACCACCTCTTGCAATTTGCAAAGACATGGCCAAACATGCCATGTGCACGTAATGCCTGCCAGAAGCCTGTATCACTGCAAGCCATTGGCTTACGCGTAAACTGCAGATGCAGCTGATCTGCAGAGCGGAAACTGACCGACATCTCGCCATCTGAGACGCCCAGGAAAACCATGATGCGGCGTAGTTCGGCCCCATAAGCAGCCGCATCTTGCCCGGATCGCATGTCGGGCTCTGACACAATCTCCAGCAATGCCTGGCCAGCACGATTGTAATCCACCAGAGAGTAGGCTGAGCCTGTGAGCTGATCTGATCCGCTGTGATTCAGCTTGCCTGCAGAGATAAAAAGCTTCTTTCTGCAGAAGGTGCAACATCATCCAGTTACACATTTGTGGAGCCCTGCTGCTCAGTTTCCTCATGAAGAGCATGACATTGTATGCATGTTTTGAGTATCATTACAGTAAGCAAGGTTGACAGTGGAAAAGAGGAGGAGAAGAGGTTGCGAGACTGCACAGGTGAAATCTTATGTGTGCACACGGCATCATATACAAATTTCTGACCTGCATCTTCTTCAAGATGAGCCCTGGTAATCCCAAAGGTCTTTGTTTCCTTCCCAACCTGCACCTCCAGCTCCCCTGCAGGCCAAAGATTGCAAATGTAACAGTGACACCTGTGACAACCTCCATGACACAGACACAATACACAAATGCAGCATAGCTCAGTCACATGTAACTGGGGCATTGACAGAGCAGTCCACCATGGAAAACTGCAGATGTGATAGGATGTATGCTCTGGAGTTTTGAGCCACACAAGGCAACATTCAATGGCTGACCTTACAAGCAGAGAAAAGCTCAGCAGATGGTGCATGCGCTGTTGCTGTTACTGACCTGCCGTGCAAAGCGGAATATCATACTGTGAGATCTGGTAACCTTTTGGCAGGTCTGGATAGAAATATTGCTTGCGGTCAAATTTGGACTGTGGGGCAATCTTGCATTGCAAGGCAAGACCTGCAAGTACAGCCTGACGCACCACCTCCCTGCTCAACACTGGCAAAGTCCCCTATGAGAGCAGACATGGAATAGCTGATCAACAGCGAGCGCTTCAGTGCGTGCTACGGAGTGCTTTGCCAAGCCTGTTTGACTACTATAACAGGTGGTAACAGTTGCAAGACACGAGAAGACTTACTGGGTGTCCAAGACAGACAGGGCACACATGTGTGTTCGGTTCTCCACCATACAAGTTTTTACAATTACAGAATGCCTTGGTGTGAGTCTTGAGCTGAACGTGTGTTTCTATGCCTATCACCGCTTCGTACTTACTAGCCTGCGGCTCAACGAAGGGTGTGAGCAGTTATCTGAGCAGACAATACAGGCCTGTAAAGCCATGCAGAGCTT
>JAABUW010010084.1_pt1 | contig 10599 bp, 17 predicted proteins | sample 5560081 | NCBI WGS metagenome assembly JAABUW01 (sample SAMN10711882, study PRJNA513363) | rock metagenome | isolation source: Antarctica rocks | place: Antarctica: Victoria Land, Knobhead sud | reverse complement strand
GCCGGCAGGCTGTAGATCGGTCGGTAGATCGGTCTGTAAAGAAGCATGGCGGGCACTGCAGACGTCAGGTGATTCGAACACAGCGCATGCAGCGTACCGACGTGCACATTGCGGACGTGATTGCAGTGTTCCTGCAGCCAGATCTGCTTCGATGTGTGCGTCAGATCCTTCCAGTCAATGAGGCATTGCTGCTGCTTTGGGGCATCTGGTCATGAAGTCGTTCAAAGTATTTGTTGGACAGCTTGCAGCTGATCGCCGGTGCCAAGGCACCACACGCCAAGACGCCAACACAGTGGTGTCTTTGTTTCACTTTGTGAAACAAGCAATATACTGGTAGCTCGTTCCACTGGGACCGAGTCGCCTTTGCTGCAGAAAGAGAGTTCAAACCCATGCATGCAGATATTGAGGTAGCGGACTTGGACCTATGGGCCTCCGATACAGACGAAACTCGTACACGCACCAAAATCACCGCGACCAAACCTGAGTGCGCAGATATGAGGGCCTCGGGGCGTCTTCCAGGGCTACAACAGGTGCGTGTCGAAGGCTTTCGCTCCTCGATTGATGCGACTGTTCAGTCAGAACCCAGGGCATTGACCTGATCGTTGAGCGTCGTTCAACAGCAAGACACGTCTTTTCGATAGCTTCATAGCCCACTGCGGAAGCTTCCACAGCTGCCTACAGCAAGTGCCGATGTAGGTCTGTGACCCAGGCATGGCTGTAGCTATCCAACCACACCCCACTCACATCTCAAGAGGCACCCAAACTGTACAGGGTAACAAAAGATTGCCATCCTTTACAGCTAGGCAAGCTTTAGCCAACCAGTCTCACCAGCATCGCCACAACCCTTCTGCAGTGACCTCTCACAACCGGCTTCAGCCAGATTCAACGGCAGCGCAAAGGAGCAAGGCTAGCGCTGTCAGTATCCACCAAGCAGGAGCACATCAAGCAACCAGAGGCTGTGAGAAACCTGCATCACAGAATAGCCATCCGAATCTGCCAGCGTCATGTCAACATGTACAGCTGCCGGTATGTGCCGGTGTTCATTGTGCCTGAAGATCAAGTACGAGAAGCATAGCGTCTTGTGCACTGTTCCTAAAAGCAACATGACATCTCTTTTGACCAATCTGCCATCAAGGATGCCTGCATCAGCATGTTCACCATGCTTGCCACACAGACATCCATGTATTCTGTCATTTGCTCTGCAAACTTACTCAAGCCTTGCTGATGCTACATCCTTCATTGAGCAGCTGATTTGCTATCAATGCAGATGGAGCACAAGCTCAAGCTTGCTGCTTTACATGAGGAAAAGGAAGCACAGGTGCAGCATTGCCAAGATCTCAAGAGAGACCTTCAGCAGCAATTGCTGTACATTCAGCAAGTGATTACACAGTTAAATGACAAAGAGGCCTGCTTGGAAGGCAAGTTCAAAGATGTGGTGCAAGAGCTGACAGCACGTCATGCTGCGGTGTTGCATTCAAGCCCGGTGCATGCAGGACGTAATTGGCAACTGTGAGCCTGCAGCTATGCCTAATGCAATAAGCAAAGTGTATACTGCTGAGACACTTTCCATCTGGTCAAATTGCCTACGATGCCAAAGAGAGTACTATGGTACTTTGGAGCAGATACATGCAGCAAATTGAGTAGTTTGCCTGACTCTGTCTTTACTGTTTTGCCTTTACGCTTAGTCCACAGGCTTACTTCCTTGACGCACCAGATTGACAATCCTGCAACTCTGTTGACTCTGGGTATGTCTCCTGGTGGCAGCTGTTGCTTGCTGTGCGCAGCGGCAGCACCAGTATGTCTGTGTATCATCATGCTGGGTCAAAAACTTCATGAAAGTTGCTTGCTATTGTGAAGACTATTTAAATAGCACAAGGTTTTGCCACACAAGCCTACGTAATATTTAGTAATACATAATACTATTATACTAGTGAGATGGTCAACACACTGCAACTTGTGCTCAAGTGTCAGCAGCATCACAATTGCATGACAAGCTGTGTGTAGCAGACTATGAGATGATGCCCCTCCACAACAGCTGTAGGCACAGCAGGACAACTGGACCACAAATGAAGGCTTGGCCTTAATTCAGGTTTGCAACAGCATCATGCCACATTCCACAACACTTTTCACAGCAGCAACCCTGTACCTGCAGACCCTTCTGGCAGCAGGCCCCAGAACAGCATAGGCAATGAGTCTATAGCAACTGTAATGTTGTCATCTATTTTCGACAACCACAGTAGCCATATACCATGCAGATGGGACCTGCCAACAACAAAAGGTGCTTGATTGAGATGGGCCAATCGACTGTAAGACAACATACAGTTGTTGGTACTGCGTCCTCCTGGGTGCTATTGCTAGTCATGGCATTGATGCAGGGCACAGCATATGTAGCCACTGGCATGTTTCATCACATCTGCCACAACCAGCGTTGCATTTGACAGCTTTATCAGTAGCATGGCATGCAGCCTGATGCAAGACGCATCTCCAACAGCTGCCTACCCAGCAAGCAGGCTTGAATGGGCGCAGCCAACGTTGCATCAACCAGCTCGCAGCTTGTTGAATAGACTGCAGCTAGTGCTTTATTGAGGACAACCAGTCGCACCAGCTCTTACACAAAATTCATGTAACCATGACAGGAAGTATTGCAATGTTCAGCAGTAGTCACTCTCTTCCAAAGCCGTTGAAAGGCTCAACTGTGACATTACAGTACATTGACAGGATGCACCAGCCCACAGTATTGTGAGAACAGTGTTCACTTGCTGGATCCTTTGAATTGAGTTGCTGGCACGCAAAGGCTGGTCACAAATGGGATCTTGAGGACAGTGCCTCCTGCAGAGGTGTATTCGTTCCAGAAACTGTGCTGAAATGTGAATCGTACAACCGCAAGTGCAGTACACAGACACCACTAGATTTGAAATGTGTCCATGTGCTGAGCGCCATGAAGGGAAACCTTTTGGCACTGCTTTTGCGCAATCCTGGACAGGATTACTCAAAGTCTGAATCTTCGTCATCTGATGCAGCGGCGCGCTCACCACCATGTCGCACAGAACGCTGTACGCCTGCATCAGCACCGCTAGGTGAGCTTAGGAAATGCTCTTGCACCTGGTCATTCAAAGATATTGTTTCCCACAGCCTTGACAAACCTTTGGGTTTTTGCTGGTTTGGATTTGCTCCACCATAGTCTTCTGTGCCATCGTATGTTATTAGGCCATGCAGGCTCAGGCGGCCAGCCAGAGTGTGTGTGCTGAAATCTTCTGAGCCCCCAAGTTCATCAAAGCCAACGACATAGTCAACTGTTTTCTCCTTCTTGACACATGCTAGAGTTGGCAGCATGAAGACTTTTAGCCTCTCTGTCAGGAATGGACTCTTTTCTGCATGAATCTGCAATGGTCTTGAGGCTAAGTATGATGTGCGTGCAAAAGATTGTGAGCTTGACTGTCACAAATCAGGTAGATGGAGCATTGGATGACTGACCTTGATGAACTTTGTCTCTACATGCTGCTTGGCCAGAATTTGCATGTGCTTGTCCATCACCTGCAATCACCAAGAGATTGGCAAGCAAACAACAAGTCATTATCATGCTGTCAAATACTCTGTAGCTGTACCTTGCATGGCCAATTTTCTCTGTAGAAGTGGCAAATCATTCTCTCTTCACCCTTCATTTCTGCAAAAAACTCCTTTTCTGACCCTATTTCGTTGTACTCGCCATGTCCTTTGCTGAGCCATTCCTTCTTCTTCAACGCAGCTCTCTTCATCTGCTGCAAGCGCTGTTGCCGAAGTGACTCCATATCGTCTTCCTCAAGTTTCTGAAGTTGGTGCATCTCATTGTCTAGCTGATCTTCAACTTTCTCGGCAGCTGCAAGCAGGTGGTGTTCGACAATCTGCTGCTGAAGCTGCTCCATGATGCCTGCTGTTCTGTGTAACGATTCATCCGGCCTATTTTGGCCGCGCTGATCTACATGTGGTCAAGTCAGGCGAACTGCCGACATGTGGTTTGCATACGCCAGCAGGGTCTGCTTTTAGTTTGACGATCGATGTGAAAATGCTAGACGGTAGGTTGTCAGGAGTCACAAGCTGGTGAGGGAAGTGTCGTCAAAGTTGGACAAAGTGAGCACAGTAGCATGTGATGTTGGCGGGAACATTTCCTTATTTTCTGTGAGCCTAAAATTCGTGATGCGGCAGTTGCATTGGTACATGCAACACACTGAGTGGTAGCGCATGCTGTCCAATATTGAGACACTGACAGTTCTCAGTCTGAACGTCATGTATACAATCTGGCACCAGATAATTTTAACCATATTGCCTACTAGATAAACTAGTTATGCTCACAAAGAACGCTACAATAACATATAGCCTGCTACAGATCACCATACGAAGGATACATACATCAGAAGAAAAGCATGCAGCATGAAGGCTCCAAAAACTCAGGGCAGCCCCATGCTGAAAGCTACTACATGTAGACTCGATAAAAAGCCCTGCACCATGTTATATCGCCTCCATCAGCCTACTACTAGTTAAATGCAATCCAGACCAGCCTCGACTATCCCATGTTGCGCTGAGTACTTTTGCATTCTGCTAGCCAGTTCATGGCATCCAGAGACTGTTGATGTCGTTCCCCAAGCTTGACAAACGTCAGTGTTGCAGCCTTGGACAAGATAGTCTTTGCTTCATCTACTCGCCCTTGCTTCAACAGCACTGCCCCAATGCCTGCAAGACAACAATCACCAATTCTCAGTTGCCTGCTGAGGTCTCACAACTTGTCCATTATCATCCAAATGGCAACAGCGGCCCATCAACTTTGCCTGTGTCACTGACTCTTGCCCCACAATATGACGGTCAAAAAGAGGTCTACTTTCTCCTCGTGTGTCATGACACAACAGGATAGAACAAGCTAGAAAGTGCTGACCTATCTGGGCAGCAGCAGTGTCAGTGTGTTGGGAGCCGAGCTGGCGTTCTCGGATGTCTAGACACTGCCGACACGCACTCTCTGCCTCCTCTAGCTTGCCTGCAGCCCTCAGCACACCCCCCAGATTCAGCCAAGTGGTGGCCACTTCTAGGCTGTTCTCACCAAGCACCCTTTGCCTGTAGCATCAATCTCACAGGGTGTTATGCATGCGACAAAAAGTTGAAGTGGCTACTGTGTTAGCTTGACGCTACCAACATTATAAGTCCTCAAATGACAGTTGATGCCACTGGAAGCAAAGCAGAACGATGTAGCTAGGCCAGCTTTGCTTCTGATGCTGCACCAGCCTGCAGTGCGCAGGATCATGCAGCATGCATGCATGCCCAGCACAATCTACACTTGATTGTTTCCAAAACAAAGGTCACTCCCAGACATCTTCCTTGCCATGTGCAACATATTGTCTCAATGCATGGCACAATGATACCAATCAACCAATCAATCAAGATTGATCAATTGATCGATCGATTGATTGATTGATTGATTGATTGATTGATTGATTGATTGATTGATGAGACCAGCTGGCAGGGGGCACCTGATGTCTATGCACTTGCGGCACATGGTCTCAGCCTCCTCCAGGTGGTTGGCATCCTTCAGCAGCAGGGCCAGGTTGTTCAGGCTGGTGGCAGTGAGGGGGTCATCCGACCCGAAGGACCGCTCCCGGATCACCAGGCTGCGTCGCGCCAACGCCTCCGCCTCCTCAAAACTACAGCGCAACAGGTGAACACTTGGTAAACTGGCAGCCAAAGGTCAAGCAACGAGCTGATGAACCAAACTATGCTATGGGTATCAGACCTGCGTGGACCCATTACATTGCACACTCTGAAAGGCACCGATTGATGCAATACGCATGCAGTTTCTGTGCATGGTATGTGTCATGAAGAGCCAGCAGATTGTCACCAAGGCTGCCAAAACACACTTGCTGGCCTGATATGCAGTCTGTATGACTCCGCTTGACATCCACCATGTACAGGTATCATCTGTAGCAGTTCTTGACAAGAACTTCTTGTAGCAGCTCATCTATACCTGCTCATCTCTTTGAGTACATCTGCCAGGGCAGTCAGGGCAGTTGCCACATTGGGGCTTTCAGCGCCATAGGCCTGCTCCCGGATGTGCAGAGCCCTCCTACACAGAGGCTCTGCCTCGCTGGCCTTCCCAAGACCCCTGCACCCCATACACCTCATGACCCCTCTCAACGTCGCAAGCTCACACTCAAATAAATTGTCTGTGCATGAGACTGATTGCCAGCTTTCTGGCTCAGAAGTGCAAGGCAGAGCCAGACAAGCAGGTAATCAGTTGTGATTGACTACATGAGGCAAGCACTGAAATGCTAATGTCATAATGCAGGACATCGTGTGTTTGTCTGAGGTGGGCGAGCTGTGTATGACTGTGCCCAAGAGTGAGGGACTCACTGGAGGCATGTTGCCTGCAGCGACAGGCCAGCTGCCACGTTGACGTCATCCTCTCCCACTGACTTCTCCAGGATGTTGATGGCACTCCTGCAGAGCCTCTCTGCCTCTTCAAACCTGCAACACATTTTCAGAACCTCAGGAGCTCATGTTGCAATACTGGCAGGAACCTAGCCCAGCAACAGGCGTTACAATGACATGCGCAAGGTGATGTACAGCTGAGAATACATGCACAAAGCATGGAAAAAACGCCCTGCAGTTGCTGTGCAGATTGACTTTAGCTCTTAGAATACGTGCATTGATGCAATGTGAAGTCAGACTGAATGGCTGCCAACTCACTTGCCCAAGTCTTTGAGCAGTTCTGCGAGGGAGATCTGGGCTGCAGAGACATCAGGGTGGTCAGGCCCATAAGCTCGCTCCCTGATGTCCAGGGCCTTGTTGAAGTAGGGCAGGGCCTCCATCAGCCGGTTCTCAGACTTCAACAGCCCTGCCAGGTTCACATAGCTAGCTGCCACCTGATCACATGAAGACACCGCACGTCAGGCAGGCTACCCTTGGAAGCTGAAGAATGGGTGTGTTGAATCATGGCTGCATCATGCACATGTGACTGTCTGTGCACTTGGCAGCTCAGCAAGTGACTGACACAATGCTTTGGCAGCAAGCAACGGCATGACAGTGCATTTTGTTTGGTGTTTCAAGTGATGTGCAAGGGCTGGCAGCGTGAGCTGATTCACAAGGTGCACACTGATAGGCAGAACGCTTTGCAGATCTAGAGCATTCAAGCCACGCGTTGAAGACTCATTGAGCAGCCTGACGTTGAGCAGGCAAGCAGGCGGATGGGAGGGGGGTTGACCTGAGGGTGGTCAGGGCCCAGAGCTTCCTCTCTGATGGACAGAGAGCGCATATACAGCTTCTCTGCCTGCTCCCCCTTGCTCATCTTCCTCAACAGCGCTGCCAGATTGTTCAGCGACAATGCTACCTGCTCAATACACTTGCTGTTCTAAGGCCTTGGGTATGAGCAAGCTTGTGTAATCAACACCAAAAGGTTGCTTGCTTCAAGACGATCATCAAGCTCACCACATGGCACAGGACGCTATGACAAAGGTGACACTCACAGCTAACAAATGAACACAAAAAGCGCCTCCTTTATTTGTTCTCTGCACTAAAGCGCTGTGAACACCAGCTGTTTGCTTCTGTTGGGCATTTCAGCCCATCTACACCTTGCGCATGTCACATGGAGACAACAGGAGCTCCAATGCTTTGGCAGACAATGCAACAGCATGTAGCAATTGGCAAGGGCAGCATGACAGGGCAAGGCTGGGACCTGAGGGTGATTTGGGCCCAGAGCCTTCTCCTTGATGGCAATGCTGCGGTTGTACATCTCCTCAGCCTCCTCAAACTGCCCGCTGGTTTTGAGCAGCACTGCAATGTTGTTCAGGCTGGCTGCCACGTCCACGTGGTCAGGCCCCAGCTCCTTCTCACGGATGTCCAGCACCTGCAACCCCCAGATCAAGCTATAACAATATATATCAACCAGAAAAATAGTTGATGAACCACATCACTGATCCTTGAGAAGAAAACAAAATTGAGTTTGACATTGGACACTTGCAGGAGTTGCCAATGCTGTTCAGCATCTGTATCACCAATCTGGGTTTGTCAACTTAACACACACCTCAGTCCTTACAGATGTCAGGCACATGCATATATGATTTCATGTGGTGTCCATGCGTACTTGTGCATGCCCAACAGCATATGCATGTGTGTTCCCCGTTTGACATTCATACCACAAAATACATAGAATGCTAGTCAATAGAGCTGAACTGATGCCAGCACTGGCTTCCAGGACACTGTGCAGTGTGCGTATCATGAGCTCCAGGTCACACAGCACATCATGACAACAAGCTCATGGGTGTGCTTACAGTTCTGTAGACCACTTCAGCATCTGCCAGCTTGCCCATGGCTTTCAGCAGACCAGCTGTGTTGTTCATGGTGGTGGCCACCTCCTTGTCCTCAGGGCCCAGCTTGCTGCTCTGGATGTCATATGCTCTGGCATACAGATCCTGCGCCCCCTGGTACTGATGCAAACGAAACAGCACCACTGCCAGCCCTGCGCCCAGAAAACGCTGTGACATAACAGCAGAATGCCAAGCAGCAGGTCAGAGCACTGCTGTGAATGTAGAAGCTGTGAACGTAGAAGCTTCAAGCTTAGAGCAAGATGTCCTCAGCCTGTGCTGTTGACGAAACAACATGCATGGCCTTGGAAGTTTTTTAAGACCATTCACAGTCGTGATGCGCATTGAATCAAGCAGTTGCAACTCACGTTATGCAGGCTTTCTCAGGTGGTTAAGTTAGCAATGGGCACAATTGCCTACAACCCTTTGTTGCCATATAGCTGCTATCTGCTTAGCATGCTCAGTACAAGCACTCTGAGAACCTGGGAGGAAGGTCAAAAGAGGGGCGTGTATAAAAGAGGCATACCATTGCAAGCTTTGGCAATGTCCAGGTGGTCACTGCCCAGTTCAGATTCCAGGAGGGCCAGGGCATCACGCAGGGGCACTTCAGCATTCTTGAACTGGCCCTGGTCTCCCAGCACACTGCCCAGCTGCCAAAGGGCCCTGCCCTGAGCCACCCGGTCTTTCTGCTCAACTGCCTGCTCATACACCGCCTGCACATCCCATGCCAAGTCAGGTTGATCCCAGTGCACACCCAGCAACTTGTTGTCAGAAGCGTTATTCTGGTCTTTGTACAAGTAGCCGTCTAGTCTTTTACCACATCCGCATCCAGCTGTGTCAGTGTGTGAAAAGCCACTGCAAGGGAATTCTGGTCCTGCTGCGTCAGATACATGCTCATATGGATATTGCAGGGGATGCTGATGCTTGCTCTGGATACATTTAATTTGTTTGCTCAGAATTCCACATTTAGGGTTGTGGTTGTCACTGTTGTGCTTGCAGCAGTACATAGTCCTGTACCACTGTCTGATGTAGCAAGGCCAGACTGATCTTAAAAACTGAAGCAATGCTGGAAGTTTGGCTGTGTGCTAGTAGCCGAGAGCTACCACGTTCAGAGACTTACAGCCCTTGAAGTCTCTATCCTGTAGTCTGTGGCAGCACTGCGCGCAAGTGATGATCGACTGATTGAGAATCGACTGATTTGATGATCGACTTGTACCTTGCAGAAGACCTCCCTTTGCAGCAGGTCCAACCGCCCACTCAGCAGCGGCATAGACTCCCACAAGATGTCGCTGTAGAAGGGCAGGGCCTCTTCAAGCGGCCCCTGAGAAGCCCAACGTACGATTTCGTGGATGTTTTGATGCTCTCGGTCGAAAAGGCGCATGGCTGAGACTGGTGCTTGCGCTGCCAGCAGGGCTGCTGCCTTGGCCAGGTACTTGGTGTAATACTCTATGAAGGTCACCCTGTCAGACACAGCACCCTAGAAAGAAAGACAAGAAAAGTTTATGCTATTCATCGATCATGACGGGAGCCTCCTAAGGCGGCAGCCCGGAGCTATCACAGCACCCTATAACAACTGAATGCATGCGTGCTCTTGATGCCCAAGACATGGAACATGTAATGTCAGCACCACAGCTGCTTGCTTATGAGGCATTGTTACTGTAAAGCTTCAGAATAGTGACTGTATAGATATTGGTACCTGCATTTCTCAACAATCGCTATGGCTGCATTGAACAGTGGCTCAGTGTTTTGCATGGACTGTTATGCGCCAGCAATGCAATGTGGGCAAATTCAGTTTGGTTGTCTGCATTTGCAGGGCTGTTGGCACAACCTGACTGCAATAGGATCCATCAAATACTGCAGACAGGCTGGGTTCGAGAGGGCTGCCCACATCTGGCCTTCATTCATTTGAGACACTTGCCTACAAAGGTTTCAGGTGGGCAGTCAAAGCCTGCCAGTGCAGGCAGCTGCTTACCACAAGCAAGAGAGTGCAACGAAGCTCTTGCTTATAATTAGCCAGGGCAGGACGCAAGCCATACCTGGCAGACTCATAGGTGAGTCCCAACTCGCGAGCCAGGCTTCTACAGCAAGCTCTCACACTGGCGTGCATGATGTACCGCTCTGACGTGCTGCTGTACTGCAGCAAGTTGCAGGTGGTCAGGATGCGCAGCAGGCTGCGAGTCTTGCTGAGGGCTATGCTGGTCATGCCTAGCAGCTCGGCTGCTGCTCGCCGCTCAAAGGAGCCTGGGAAGAGTGACAGCATCAGCAGGGCATGCAGGAA
>JAABUW010010083.1_pt1 | contig 10599 bp, 14 predicted proteins | sample 5560081 | NCBI WGS metagenome assembly JAABUW01 (sample SAMN10711882, study PRJNA513363) | rock metagenome | isolation source: Antarctica rocks | place: Antarctica: Victoria Land, Knobhead sud | reverse complement strand
CAAGAAGAAGTTCGCGTGCAATGGCACCATCGTCGTCGACACCGAGATGGGCGAGGTGATCCAGCTGCAGGGCGACCAGCGCAAGGACGTGCAGGAGTTTTTGATCGATAAGAAGGAAGGTCTGGAGCTCGATGCCAAGACCATCAAGGTCCACGGTTTCTAAAGTCGCTACGATGGCAGTATGATCGCTGCCAACTGCAGGCTGCCGGCCGACGAGCACACAACTATGGCGATAACAGCTGCTCCGCCGAACATCAAACCGGCGCCTCATGATACCCAACGAGAGCAGACGGCAGACGATCACGCCAACGACGAAGACCTATACCTCCGACTTCTTTCAATTCTCCTTTCTGGAATGTTACACACTCATGCTTAGGACTGAGACTGCACCTATGCATTTTCCGGGTTCACGAATGAGACAGTATACTTTATGCTTGTGCTTGCTATGAGTAGGGGCGCGAGGCCGCTGTGGAACTCTCGTTCGAGGAAGCGGCATTGATAAGCTAGTAGCTAGATGTTCTTGTCAATGAGAGCATTTCAACCAATCCTAGACCCTACATTCATGATTACTGATTTGCATATGACGCAGCGGAGATATCTGTACATGCTTTATCTCGTGGTAGGTATACACTCGCTATACATGAAGAGCTAGCTTGCACATTTGTATCTTACATCCTCCCTTCTACACACCTATCAGCTCTTCTCGCCCCTCTCCTTCTTCTCCTCCTTCTCCAACTTCCGCAAACTCGTCTCCTCCGCCGTGCCCCACACCATCCACGGCGCCATCTTACTCCTCCTCAACACACTCTGCAGCACAATGTACTCCACTGTCTCTTTCGCCCTACTCAAGCTCGCTTCCTCGTTATCCGGCCGCGGCGCATTCGGAATCTCCTTTCCACTAGAGTCGACGGCGACTTCCCGCAGAACTGTGACGCCTTGCTCAACCACCTTGACCTTTTTCACCGATTGCAGGGATTGTAGCGAGTGGATCCGGATGATGGCTTGGATGACGCCGTTGCGACTATAGTGCGTTTCTTCCTTGGGGCCGGGGACGAAGGTTGAGCGGAGGGATACCAGCCGCGGGCGCGAGAGGTGGCGGTGGAGCGTCCATTTCAGGTACGTAGTCGGTGGCCTCCGCCCCATCCGCGCCCGCAGCGATGATAGTAGGCCGGGACAGAGGTTTGGAGCGATGGCGTCGAGGTTGCCGGCGGCGAAGTAGGTGTACATTTTGTGGTGGAGGTCTTTGGCGAGCGCTGGGGTGGAGAAGGGCTTAACGCGTGGGCGGGGGCGGACGTAGATGTAGCGCCATGTCGCTAGCCTACAAAGACGCTGGGGTTAGTTGTTGGTGGTGGTGGTGAGGAGGGGGGGATGCGTACGCGAATACTTCATACATCCTGGTCCACCACCTGTGTTTCTCGAGTTTCCACCTCGCTTTCCGGTTGGTGAACCAGCTAGGCCGGTTCTTGCCGTAGGGCATGATGAAGGTTCCTGTGAGGAGGCCCATGTCGTCTGGGAGCTGGCCGGCGCCGAGGGCTTCGCGCTCTTGTTTCTTTTGGAGGAGGGCCATTGAGGGGGTGGATTGGGGTTTGCTTGCTGGCCGGGACTGGCGGATTCCTGAGGCAAGGAGGCATGGTTGGGAGGAGAAGGGGCGGCGGTGGGGTAGAGGGTTATGGTGGTGTGGGAGGAGGGAGTGGGTGTTATCGTTGCGGAACTGGAAGAGGGAGGCGTTTTCGCATCGTAAAAGGCGCTGTTGCGAGGAGCATTGTGTGGTGGCTCGCAGGCTTCTGCGAAGGCTCTGGGACATTGGTGTCGTAATTGGTAGAGGTCTTCATCTCATTGATCGGCCAAACTTTTGGATTGAAGACGCGGAGATGCACCGAAAGAGGCAGGAGCAGATGCGGAAGGTTAGACGACATCCGACGACATGTCTTTCCTGCCAACACGTAGCATGTTCCCTCCATTAAAGATTTAACGTGCTACCAGAGCAGTTTGTTATCTGAGTACGACGACCTTACTAGATCTTGCCCATCTACTTGATCGCTCGAACGATGCTCCATCGCTCAAATGAACTGGATGAGAGCGGTCATCTGCAGCCTGCAGATCGCTGCATAGTGGCTGCGCAAAACAAGGCTGTGGGTGAAGCAGCATATCTTCCCCTTCCTCTCTTCCGCCGTCTCTACCTCGTTCCAGTGGAAGACCGAGCTTGATTTTCTATTGAATAGGGAGGAAGCAGGCCATTTATAGCCTGCGGCTCCCCTATTTGCCTGTTTGCGGGGGATCTGGAGCTTGTCTCTCAATTGTTCCCCAAGAGCTTCACTAGACAGCTATCTCTGGTCACTGGACTCTCTGCTTGTGGCCAAAGCCGCGATGACGAGGTGCCGACAATGCAGCAAAATCTCTGTACAGGGCACTGCTTGACTTGCCTGAACTGGATTCAGAGGATGGAGTCGAGCGGGAATCATACCCATTCTTGCCAATCCACAATTCTGTCGATGAATTGGATCAGTCTGCGAACAATGGATGTGACTTCTGCCAAATGGTGTTGCAGTCACTTCTGGAATATCGGGCGGAATGGTTCCAAGACCATCGCGAGAACATGGCTGAATGGGTTGATAGAAGCGGCAAGCCTTTCGACGCTGTGAGGTCCGGATCGGGATCGATGATTTCTTCCGCGCGACAAACAACTCTAGCGTGTTGGACACTCTCATCGTCCGTATTGGTGCATTCCAGGAAAGAGGTACTGAGCAGAGGGTCCAACGCTCGCCAGAGAACTGGCGAGTGTTGCGCCTAATTAGCAAGACACCTCGGGGTACGCTAAGCTCCATCGTCGGAATTTGTGATGCAAGCACGCTAATAAATCGACACAACGACCAGCCCCATCTATATAGGTAAACTCAGGGTCGGCTGCTACGAGGTAGATCCGGATCTTGGCTTTGAAGAGCACTTCACGGTCATCCGGCAGTGGCTGCATGATTGTCGCCTAGTGCACACGAACTGTGCCTCGAACACCCCTCTTGGGCTTCCCACACGGGTTATCGACGTCGGGCCTTCCGATAGCACTGGTGGCGATGGGTCCGGGTACCCTCGTATCCTCGTGCCACAGGGCTTGAAAGCGCCATATATTGCGCTCAGTCACTGCTGGGGAGGTCCGGTCTCGTCACTACTGACGTCCAAGACGATCGGAGCTTTCCAGGACGAGCTTATATACTCGACACTACCTGCAAATTTCCGGGATGCTATCACTATCACACGAAAACTTAATATTAGATACTTATGGATCGATACCTTGTGTATACTACAAGACTCGAGCGAGGACTGGGCGAAGGAGTCTGCGAACATGGGTCTGGTTTACCGCAAGTCAGCTCTAACAATCTTCGCGATATCCTCCGAAAGAAGTACCTGCGGCATTCTGCAGCCATTCCCGAAAGCGTCTCCAAAACAGAACGTAACTCTGAGGGTCGCCTCGAGCGGCGCTGCTCGCGGTGATGTTACAGTTGTTGCAGAACTCCCCCACTCTAGCCATGAGGTACTTGCAGCGTTGGTCTTCAACAGTCCTCTCAGCAACCGAGGATGGGCCTTGCAAGAACTAACGATGTCGCCACGACGCCTCTACTATGGGAGGGACCAGGCGCACTGGGGGTGCCGCCAAGCGTATAATTCACTAGATGGATGTACATGGCCCATCAACCTCTTGTATGGTTCCAGTCCTGAAACTGAAGCATATTTGCAGTCAGACATCCTTCGCCAACCGCTACTTGGGATCCCCGGGATCCATATCCTTCTTCGTGGTTATTACTTTCTGGTTCAGCAGTATACGAGTTGCCGACTGACGAATCGCAATGACAAACTGCCTGCGTTGTCGGGCCTTAGTGCGAGACTTCATCGAGCACTAGGTGGCCAGCATGTCGCTGGGCTTTGGAGCATCGACCTTGCACGCGGGCTGCTTTGGGATTCAATATCATCGTCGGAACGTCCGCCCTCATCCACCTTCCGTGCACCGTCATGGTCCTGGGCCGCGACCGACGACACTGTTGCTTACGATCGTTGGAATTTTGAGTGCTTCCCCTCTCTTATCAAGCTTACAGACTGCAAAGTTGAGCTAGCCGAGCAGAGCAACCCCTACGGAGAAGTCATTGCCGCCAGGTTACTCGTGGAGGGCCTGGCTGCGCCACTAGTCCGCGGTTCACCGGCTGACCACGTTTGGAGGGGACAGCCCCCAATGTACGTCGGCTACGCCAACTTTGACAAGGAAATGAAACGGTGGGGAGACCATCGACCATTGTGGTTGGAGACCGCCGATAAGGGATGTCAGCTGGTGATCGGCTACTCCAAGCATGGAGTCAAAGGCTCGGATCCGACAGATTTTGAGGATCTCGACATCGACCTTGGACAATCACCTGCTCTGCAATACGTTGCGTTACTAGTCAGTCATGCGCCCAAGGAGTGGGGTAGGAGCCCAGCACGCGGATTGGTATTGCAACCAGACGCATCAGGCCGACTATACAAAAGAGTCGGGCGCTTCGCTATGGATGTACTGCCATACGAGAATGCGTCTATCGATCCAGGGCCCGAGGAAAACAGGTATCGGCGACAGGGGTGGCGCACTCAAGCTATGACTCTAGTATAGGTTGTTGCAAATCCTTCTCAAGCGCTTCCTTAAGAGACACCTTCATGGTCTGCCTTTTTCGTTCCAACGACGATAAGACGTATCAGCGAGATGGTTCAGTCCCTGACAATCGCCGAGGGCAGCATACATGGTCGACTTTGGGAGCGTTTCGACACGGACGAGCCTCAGGTCTTCGCCTTCCCGGTTGAATCTGCTATCCGACTCGACCGACGGCAGGGAGCTCGCCCGTAACCTCCTGCCGCTCAGTGAACGTTCTCTGACGGAAGCTGGTTTCCAACAAGAGAGTTTCGGGCAAGCGAGTAGCTTCTTTCTCCTACGGGCACCTGGAGACACCGAACACCTCGTTCTTCACTCAATACTTCAAGCTGCTTTGAGTCGTTATTTTGACAAGTAATATAGTATCATTGATACACAAACGGAGGAAACGATATCCACTGGATGAGGTCTCAACTGACAGATAAGGATTGCTACGATGTTGCAAGCGAGTGAAATTCATCTGGCAGATGATGAGATGTTGCCTGAGCGTAACATATGTTGAATACGCCATGTAGTACCAACTTCTGGTCAGCTCCGAGACAGAAGTTCTACGCTGTGGGGAGCATCGCCTCGATTCCTCCTCCACGTGAGTACAAACCACACCTCCAAAGCAAAGACCACAATCTTTGTCCCGAGAAATGCAAACAATATGGCCATTGCGAACAAGATCCGATATTGGGCTTCCTCGCTAGCCCCATCGAAGTCCGCTACGTTCAATAAGATGCCGCAGGCAATGGCGCCGAGAAGGCTGGCGAGGTACCAAGCGATCGATGGCCAGGTGCTGACTTGGTCTTCACACGCTTTGACGACTCCGTAAGTCTGAAGGAGTGTGCGTTTGCGCTTGAAAACGGCCATTGAATCAGCCTTCAGCATCATGTCGTTGTCCAGATGGTTGACCTCGCTGCCAAGATAACGACCGATCTGGGCGCGGCGCTCCTGAAATCGATTGCTGATCATGTCCGGTGAACTGTCGGTCTCATCACAACTTGCATCAAAGTGCTGGCTGGACTCAATCTGGTCAAGCAGATTCAGATCAAACACTCCCAAAGAGCCAGTCTCGCTCATTCTGCGCACATAAGTCTCGGATCGCTTGCATCCGGCTTGGTATACTGTTGTTCATCAGTGAGCTGTGCGCGCGCATCTTCACGATATCCTCGACCTACACGAGAGTATCTCGCACAACGAGATGAAGGGCACACAGAGTAGCAAGACCGAGACGATCTGACCATAGCCCCAGACTGCTGTTGGAGGAAGCTCAACCTTCATCCCAAATCTAGACGCCGCCACTTGTGTCGTCCCATAGCAGAAGCTGAACACAATCGGTGGTACTCGTGAAAGAAAAGATCCGCTGTAGTCGAAAGGGGCCATGCGTTGCCACTTAGGTCGCTTGGAACGACACAACAACTGGCGAAGAAGCAAAGCGGAATGTCGTTCGTTATAAATCTCACGGTAAGCCGTAAATGTGGCCCCAGAATGCATAACCCTCCATAGAAGCCAGCTCGGGATAAGGGCAAGTGAGCGACAACCGCAGTAGAAGTCTTGTATGCGGATGAGGTAGCCGAGGACCACAAGACCCAGAACCGAGAGCCAAGATTCCTGCCAGAGGACATTGAACCAACCATGCCAGTTGGAGCACCGCTGGATATGCACGGCACCCGACTCGAAGGCGCTCGATACATTTGCTGTTGGTGTTATACCGGACATGGCGATGAGTGCACGAATTACAATCGCGGCGACGAGTAATGCCACGAAAACAAGAATGCCAACAACTCTTGTGTGGCGGGGCACTTTGTGTGAGCGGAAGTATTCGCGTAAGCAATCAAGGGTTGCTAAATGGGTAGTGGAAGAGAACCAGGCCTGCGATCAACGTGTCAGCATACGTACGAAGCAAGGTATAGTTTACTAACCAGGCTGTGAACGGCAATGAACTCGAAGCGAGTTAAACTTTTTACATTGGCAACGCCCACAATAAGTATGGCCAGGCCAGTCACGAGCTGTTGATCGCTTAGGCTGAGAATGAATCCCACTACGGCTTCCTTCCTCAGGCGGCGAGCTTCGATAGCGTTGAGCCGTGTGTATCTCTCCGGCAAGCCACTGTCCATGTTCGAGGGCGCGACCGTCTGCCAGAGTCGGTAAACCGTATGAATGACTCTCCGGTCGAGGTAGTTTAAAGAGTCCTCGTCCAGGGACTGAGAAAGGTATGCGTATATCACGGCCACTATACTGATCAGGGCCGTGAAGAAGAATGCTGCAAGGACCTGTTTGCATTAGTTGGCATGATCTCAGCCTCGAACGATGAGCAGTGGGCAGCTCACTCCATAGCCCACAAGATCCAACGTCGTCTCCACAACAGTAGTCTCATTTCTCGTACTGCAGAGCACCGCAACATCGTTTACATTCGAGGCCATGGCCTCGAGAATAAGGGACGACGCTTGCATGAAACTCGCGCTGGTGTCCCCGGTCGACAGATGAGGTCCGATGCGATGTGGAATCGGTTCATAGTGGTCGTGTTTCGAGAGGCGTCGCAACTTTAAGAATGTTGGCAGCTCAGTATAGCCCAAGGCCAAGGCAACTGCGAGCTCATTGCACGGCAACTTCCGACCAAAAGCAGATGAATGAGAGACGCGATTCGACAGCCTCATCTGAAGGCGGGCTGGATCATCGGTCCTTGGCCGTCACAAGTCGTTACATGCGAATTGGCAGAGCTTGAAGAGCTTGCACAGCCCCAACACCATCAAGCAACCAAAATGCAAGTTGATCGTCGATTTTGCTCAGTACTCGCGCTCGACTGATGCTTGAATTGCCGATGGTCTGATCGTCCTTCGGACCGCATGCTGGCTCAGCGCTCTTGGGAAACATGAGATTCACTACCCACGCTTCTCAATCTGCACAGAGGGGTCCGGGAGCGTCTTCCATTGCTGCAATTCGTTCAAAGTCTTTCTTTCGTGAGATGATACCGTTCGCAGTCCCGGTCTTCCGAAGCTTTGGACTCGCTGCTCATTCGACGGTATCAGCTGGATAGGGTGAAGGGGTACAGAGAGGCATGTATCGCAGAATGGTATGGTGGACTTCTTGGTGGGCAGAAAGGGATATGTCAATGTTCTAATACCTTCCTCTCTATCGCAAATCGCTCGCTTGTCTGTCATATATCCGCTGTGCAGTGAACAGTCCTCCAGCTCGCATCTTAGTAGAAGTACTTTTGGTGCTCATGCAAGAGCACTATCGCTAGGCTTGATCCTCCGCTCAGGTACCACGAACTCCGTTGAGATCTCCCAATGTTTAGAAGGACACTGGTCACTAGAGCCGACATGAACACGGCCTCGATGAAATGCTGATGAAAGGATGGAAGAAGTCCCTACATCGAGAAGTTTAATGGTGACGTCTAAAGCTTTGGCCACCTACATGCGAATCACCAAGACCGCGATCGATCATCAATTCTCTCTACAATCGAGACAGAATCACAGTATGCAGTGACGGGCCGCTTCTCAGCACAACCGCCTCCCAGACTCACCACGGAACAGGATATGCCTGCCCTGTCGGCTTCGGCATACAGACTCGGCAGCGACCGCTTCCAAGTCCATCAAACGGGAGCCGTACATGCACTCGAGCAACAGTCAAGACGATATAGAGCGTTGGACTCTGGACCTCAGAACCTCGAAAGGAACCTGAAACCTGGTACCGGGAACCTAGAACGAACCGGTGAACGCTTGTTCCCATTGCGAACTGCTAAGCGCAAGGCGTCAAGCATCTAGAACCCGTAGCCTTGCAACAAAAAAGACAGCCAGTAAACGCTGTCCTCTATTTCCGTAACCCCGCTCAAGATAGAACATCGAGCATTGAGCAGACACGGGAAGTACACCATAGCCAGATTCATGACGATGCTGTCTAATTGGATCAACAAGCTGGGACCGGTCAAGTCTTCGCCACCACCAACTCTTCGACTTCGCAGCCTTGCAGACCTCCTCGATGCTAGCGGGGAAGCGAGGCTGCGAGTCTCGCAAGGCTCGCAAGGACGGGTTATCGAGGTAGCTCCCAGGCTGTGCTACGAGATCTTTTAAACCCACTCCATGCGCGCGGTCCTTCTCGTAGCCCTTTCAGCAGTCAGCATCCAGCGGTCTCTTGTCCTTCCATCGAGACTGCCATTGACATTGCCATTCTCCCAAGATGTCCCAAGACCGAGCACACCGCATGGTCGAAAATCTCCACTAGCACGCCACCGCAGTCCACGACGCCCGCAAACAAAAACACCAGCACAAACAAGCCTTCGAACACCACAAGCACAGGGTGACGCAGTGCCACGAGAGCCTGAAAAGACACAACGCTCTTGATGCTCGTGTCAAGACGCAGCATGGCTGGGTGCAGAAGTGTAGGTATTGAGCCATAAGGCATCTTGGTCCGACCATTGATTGACCTTTGGTGTAGTGCACGAACTGCGACTGAACCTGGACGATGCGCAGAAGAATCAGAATAGAGAGTATGAAGGGATGTCTCGTTCCAACGCGCGAATCTCCAGTGCTCTCACCGAGTTCGGCAAACAGCAGTCACGGGTTGAGAACGAGTTTCATAAGGTGTTGAAGTAAGAAATGGCCCGTTGGTTGTATAGAGATATAGTATGCTTACGTGTTGTTTCAGGACCCATATACCACCGAACGTCCAGCAGATGATCCACAATGTCCACAATCCAAAGTAGATTGTGGCATTGTGCTATTGAGCAAATGTTCTTTCAGGCGGAGGGAAGGTTCCTTGAGGATTATGTGTAAGGCTATATCACTGGTCGCGTTGAATCGAATGAAGATATCCCAAAGTTGCTGTGCCTGCTAGTTTCTGACATGCATCCATATCGTCGTGTCGAGATCTGCTGAACAAAGTCTGTGTCGATGGAGATGCCGTCAAGTTGTCGTGCTCGCAAGGATACCTGTGTCGGACATGGCGCTCCGAACGCTTCCTGGGATCGACCGTGGACGAAGACAGCACCGCCGATGGCCCCACGAGACATTCAAGGCCATTTAAGCTCAGCCTGTCTATGTCTACGATCCCGAACGGAACTACCGTGGAGGAAACTTGGGCTCACGATGACAGCCTCACGCACAGAAAATGCTGCTCAGAATTGGCTCAATACGCGGAGATATATAACGCTTTTATAATTATACTTCTACGTACGGCTGTAGGTGCGAGAATATAGAGCTTCCGTATTATCTAGGGAAGTTCTAGCCCTAGGTACGAGGGAGTAGGGTACTTTTAAGTCGTCTACAGGGTGACTTAAGTCATGGCGGACAAAAGTCTCAGCTGAACTCAAGCTCGCAACCGGCTGATTAGTACTACCGTGGGAATACCGGCTGCTGTACGTTTTGCATTTTTTGTCGACCAAGTTCTCAGTAACTCTGCATGTGGTGTGGTTGCTCCGGGTGTTTTTTTGTTCCTCAGACTGCGGTGGAGTCGTCCACAAATCGGCGGCAATTCCAAGTGTCGTGACGAGCAAGGACCATAGACTTTCCGGACGTTTCTTTTTAGCCTCCCACGTGGATGATCGAGAATGCGGTCATTGGGCGGCTAGTATCGCCATGATATTTACTGTTCTATAGAGCACTACCAGCTAAAGACGAGCTCCACGTTGGGCCTGCTCAATAACCTTCCAGCTTTTGAAGCGTCAGGACGGGAGTGGAAATCTGCTGCCGGCCAACCTACGCTTTCTTAACAACATAACCCTGCCGCGGGAAATGCAGGTGAATTCCATTCTCCAGCTCAAGCACGACCTCATGCTTGCTCGCTCCAATCAACTTCCCAGCCTGCGGATGGCTGTTCGGCGCCGCACTGTCACACGCGTCAGCACACCATCCCATCTCCCTTCCTTCCCCCTCATTTCAAGGAAAAGTAAAACTTACTCCAAACTCTCAACAACAACCTTCGTCCCCTTCCCCAACCCCAACGGATCACCC
>JAABUW010010078.1_pt1 | contig 10606 bp, 9 predicted proteins | sample 5560081 | NCBI WGS metagenome assembly JAABUW01 (sample SAMN10711882, study PRJNA513363) | rock metagenome | isolation source: Antarctica rocks | place: Antarctica: Victoria Land, Knobhead sud | reverse complement strand
GCGCCGCGCCAGCACCGACCGGACCAGCCTGGCGACGATCATCTACACGTCGGGCACCACGGGCCGGCCCAAGGGGTGTCGCCTGACCCACGGCAACTTCAAGAGCCTCGCCGAGAACGCCCACGAGCGGCTGGCCGAGGTGGTCAAGGTGGAGGGCGCCTCCACGCTCCTGTTCCTGCCCCTGGCCCACGTGTTCGCCCGCTTCATCCAGGTCCTCTGCGTCGAGGCCCAGGCCAAGATGGGGCACTCCGGCGACATCAAGACGCTGCTCGACGACTTCGCCATCTTCCGGCCGACGTTCATCCTCGCCGTGCCGCGGGTCTTCGAGAAGATCTACAACTCCTCGGAGCAGAAGGCCGCCGGCGGGGGCAACAGCCGCATCTTCGCCATGGCCACGGCTACGGCGATCGCCTGGAGCCACGCCCAGGACACCGGCAGCCTGCCGCTGACGCTCCGGGCCAAGCACGCATTCTTCGACCGGCTCGTCTACGGCAGGCTGCGGGAGGCGATGGGCGGACAGATCCGGTATGCCGTGTCCGGGGGCGCCCCCCTCGGGACCCGTCTCGGTCATTTCTACCGCGGCATCGGCATCACGGTCCTCGAAGGCTACGGGCTCACCGAGACGACGGCCCCGGCGACTGTGAACACCCCCGGCCAGGTCAAGATCGGCACGGTCGGGCCGCCGCTGCCCGGTGTCGGCATCCGCATCGCGGACGACGGGGAGATACACGTCAGGGGTGTCAACGTGTTCGACGGCTACCACAACAACGACGCGGCCTCGGCCGACGCACTCCAGGACGGCTGGTTCCGCACGGGCGACATCGGTGAGCTCGACGACGACGGCTTCCTGCGGATCACCGGGCGCAAGAAGGAGATCCTCGTCACCGCCGGAAGCAAGAACGTCGCGCCCGCCGTCCTGGAGGACCGGCTGCGCGCCCACCCCCTGGTGTCACAGTGCATCGTGGTCGGCGACCAGAAGCCCTTCATCGGCGCGCTGGTCACCCTCGACGAGGAAATGCTGCCGGCCTGGGCCAGGAGCAACGGCCATGACGGAATGACCATGGATCAGGCCCGCACGGACCCCGCGGTCGCGGCGGCCCTCGACCAGGCCGTCGTCGACGCGAACACGGCGGTGAGCACGGCGGAATCAATTCGCTAGTACGCGGTTCTGCCCGGCGACCTCACCGAGGAGAACGGCTACCTCACGCCCTCGCTCAAGCTCAAGCGGAACCTCGTCATGCGCGACTTCGCGGACGACGTCGAGAGCCTCTACTCCGCCAGCAAGCCCGAGTAGCTCGCTTCAGGGCCGCAGCCCGCCGGTGCCCTCCCCGTCGTCATCTGGACAGCTCCTTGAGATAGCCGAGCCAGTCGGCCACGAAGGTCTCCTCGCTCGTGCCGAGCACCGCCCCGAACGCCTGCCTGGCCACCGCGGCCGGGTCGTCGGCGATCGCCTTGTCGACGACGAGGTCGCCGGCGACGGCCCGGTAGAAGGCGACGACCTTGTCGGGTCCGTGGACCTGGGCCATCCGGGTGACCGCGAGCCACGCCGCGTTGTAGGTGGGGGCGATGACTCCTTGGCGGGGGTCGAAGTCGCCTTGCACCGGAAGCCGGGTCGGCCCGGCGCCGGCCCGGACCTTGACCAGCAGGTCGGCGGCCACAGTGCGTGGCGGCAGGCGCAGCCCGGTGAAGCCGACGTAGTCGGCGTACCCCTCGGACAGCCAGATCGGCACGGGGCGCGTGGTCGTCCCACGGACGGTCACGTGCGTCATCTCGTGGGTGACGACGACCCGGCGCCCGTCGGCCGTCAGTCGGTCGAAGGCCTGTGGGTTGAGGTAGATGCGGTCGCTCGTGGCCGGGCTGCCCGTCGTGATCGGCCCGTCAGTGATCGCGGCCACCTGGTCGAGGCCCTTCGAGGTGGGCCGCTGGAGCTGGGTCGCCAGCTCGTCGACGGTGGCCGGGGCGACGAGCACGCCCGGCAGCGCGCTGCCCCAGATGCCGGTGATCCGGGCGTGGGCCGCGTCCCCGAGGGCGAGGTAGCTCTTCAGCGTGGCAGCCGGCGCACTGCCGATGACGAGCGTCGTCGGGGAGCTGAGCACCGCCATCGACGGCAGGTCCCACGGCTGGGGCTGGGTGACCCCGTCGGAGTCGTCGGCGAGGCGCCAGCCGACAGGGGTGCGCACCACGGTGAAGGACGCCGTGAAGGTGCGTGGCACCCGGTCGTAGCCCGCGAGCCGGTAGGCCATCTGGACGGTGCTCACCCAGGCGTCGGCGCCTACGGCAGCAACGCGGGCCGCCGGCAGGGCGGGGGCGATCGCCACGCCGCGCTGCCCGAAGTCGGTGATGGGCAGCAGCCGCATCCGGTCGAAGACGGCCGCCTGGCGCTGGCCGAAGGGACTCCCCGGGTCACTGACGGTCTCGAGCCAAGCCTGTCTGTCACCGCTCCTCAACGCCAGGGCCCGGCGGCCCACGAGCTCGACGAGGCCCTGGTGTCGGGCCTCGTCCGGGTCGACCGTCGTCGTCTGCGCATCGACCGTCGGCGTCAGGGAGGCGCCCGAGTTCGCCGTGCTCCGGCTCGTCCCCGTGCCAACCGCTGTCGCGGGGGCCGCAGCCGTCGCCGCCGGATCCTGGGCCGACCCGGTGCAGGCGCCGCCGCCGAGCACGAGCGCGGCCATCCAGAGCAGAGCCGGCCCACGTGCCGTCCGCCGCGCCGCCCGCCGACTCGACCAGGGCACGGCCCGCCGCGTCGCGGTCCGTCCTGCCTGGTCCGAGTACATCGCTGCGGGCCAGCCCCGGTCGTCACCATTGCGGGCCCTCGTCACCGGCTGATCGTAGGTGCTGGCTCAGCCCACCGCCTGCACCCCGGACCACAGCTCTCGTCGGGCGCTCACCGTGGCCGCGTGCGCGCGGCCGACCAGTCCGGCGTTGACCATCACGTCGAGGGCTCGACGCTCGGCGGGGTCGAGGGGCAGCTCACGATCGTGCAGTCCGGCGTCCGTGAGCCGGATCAGGGGCAGTCCGCCCAGGGCCGTGACGATGCAGTCGTCACACCGCACCTGGCGGACCGGGCACGTCTGGCAGTCGATGACCATCGGGGTCTCGTCTCGCATGACGCCTCCTTCGGGTGTGTGTCGTTCATTGCAGCTGACGGTGACGCTACGGGCCGCCACCGACAGACCGTGGTGACGCGGGTGCGGGGCCGGCCCACCGGCATACCCCCTGGCCTCGGCGCAGCGCGCCTTCGGGACCCTGTCGGCGCCCATGGCTAACGTCGTCGACATGCAGCCAGTCCAAGGCACGCTCGACGATCTCGGCACGGCGCTGGCCGACGTGACGTTCGTCGTCGTCGACCTCGAGACGACGGGGGGCAGCGCCACCGCGTCCGCGATCACCGAGTTCGGCGCCGTCAAGGTGCGCGGAGGCGAGGTGCTCGGCGAGTTCCAGACCCTGGTCAAGCCCGGCGAGCCGATCCCGCCGTTCATCCAGGTGCTCACCGGCATCACCAATGCGATGGTCGCGCCGGCACCGCGCATCGAGTCCGTTCTGCCGGCGTTCCTCGAGTTCGCCCGCGACAGCGTCCTCGTCGCCCACAACGCCGGCTTCGACATCTCCTTCCTCAAGGCGGCGGCTGCGGCGACGGACCACGACTGGCCGGCGTTCCGGGTCCTCGACACCGTGCACCTCGCCCGCCAGCTCGTCACCCGCGAGGAATGCCGCGACCACAAGCTCTCGTCGCTCGCCGTGCTGTTCGCCGCCACGACGACACCCGACCACCGGGCGCTGCACGATGCCCGCGCCACGGTCGACGTCCTGCACGGGCTGCTCGGACGGGTCGGCAACCTCGGTGTCCACACCCTCGAGGAGCTCTCCAGCTACACGTCGCGGGTCACGCCAGAGCAGCGCCGCAAGCGGTTCCTCGCCGACGCGCTCCCGGCCCTGCCCGGGGTCTACGTCTTCAAGGACGAGCAGGGCAGACCGCTCTATGTCGGCACCTCGCAGAACATCCGGGTCCGCGTCCGCACCTACTTCACGGCCTCGGAGCAGCGCAGCCGGATGTCGGAGATGGTCGCGCTGGCGGCAAGCATCCAGCCCATCGTCTGCCAGACGACTCTCGAGGCGCAGGTGCGCGAGCTGCGGCTCATCGCGGCGCACAAGCCGCGCTACAACCGTCGCTCGAAGCGCCCGGAGCGGGCGATCTGGGTCAAGCTGACCGTCGAGCCCTTTCCGCGGCTGTCGATCATCCGGGAGGTCCGTGGCGACGGCGCCCGCTACTTCGGGCCGTTCGCGTCCCGCAGCTCCGCCGACGCGGCCGTGGCCGCCGTGCACGAGGTCATCCCGCTGCGCCAGTGCACGCAGCGGCTCTCCGTCAAGGCCACGGGCACCGAGTGCGTCCTCGCCGAGATGGGGCGGTGCGGGGCACCGTGCACCGGTCGGCAGAGCGTTGCCGAGTATGCCGTGGTGGCCGACGAGGCGGTCGGCCTCATCTGCGGTGACGCCCGGCCGGCGACCCAGGCCCTTCGGGACCGGATGTCGGAGCTCTCCGCACTGGAGCGGTTCGAGGACGCAGGCACGGTCCGCGACCGGTTCAGGCACCTGGTCCGGGCCACCGCGCGCACGCAGCGGATCGCGCCACTGGCCACCAGCCCCGAGCTCGTCGCGGCGCGCCGCAGCGAGCGGGGTGGTTGGGAGATCGTCTGCGTGCGCTATGGCCGTCTTGCGGGAGCGAGCGTCAGTCCGCCCGGCGCGGACCCCATGGTCTATGTCGCGAGTCTGCGAGCCACTGCGGAGGTTGTGGCGGCGCCGCCTGCTCCCGCTCCAGCGGCGACACCCGAGGAGGCCGAGATCCTGTTGCGCTGGCTCGAGTCCCCCGGTGTGCGCATCGTGGACCTCGACGGCTCGTGGTCCTGTCCCGTCGGTGGGGCCGGCGCCGTCCGGGCCAGTCTCGAGCTCGACCGTCCAGCGGGCGTAGCGCCGTTCGACCGCGACGCGGGGGCCGGCTCGCCGCTCACGGCCCAGCCCGCACAGCATGCGGAGCGCACCCGCCACTGCCCCGCACTGCAGAGATCGCCCGCACCGCCTGCACCGCAGCAACCGCATTCACACCGTGCCCAGCAGGCACCCCCAACGCAGCCCGGGCACGCCATGCCGCTCGCCGCGGTCGGCTGAGGTCTAGGCTGGCGCCCGTGATCACTGCCATCGTCCTGGTCAGCTGTGACGTCAACCGCATCCCGGAGGTGGCCCGGGGCATCGTCGAGCTGGACGGGGTCACCGAGGTCTACTCCGTGACGGGTGACGCCGACCTCATCGCCATGGTGCGGGTCAAGGACCACGAGGACCTCGCCGACGTCATCGCTGACCGCCTCAACAAGGTCACCGGGGTCACCGGGACGTCGACACACATCGCCTTCCGCACCTATTCCAAGGGCGACCTCGACGCGGCCTTCAGCCTCGGCCTCGAAGGCGACTGACCGGCATACGCTCTCCGGCCGGCCTCGTCCTCTCAGCACTCAGGTTGTAGGCCTGGGCGTCGGACGGGTGCGCGCACCTCCACGACCTTGTGGGCACCAGGCGCACTTCGCGCCGTGGGGTCACGGTGCGCGCGGGTCGTCGCTGGACTCCGCTCGATGGGGCAAGAATGCGCGCGGTCCCGTCTCGGGAACCCCCCGGAGCCCTCTGGTCAGCCTGCCCAATGTCGACCTGGCCACCCACCCCGGTACCGCGGTCTCAGGAGCCGGCGGCGACCTGGGTCGCGCGGACCCAGCGGGCCACGAGCTGCGTCGCGGCGCCCGAGTCGAGCGCGCGCTCCGCACGGTCCATCCCGGTGCGCACGTCGGAGAGGAAGTCCTCGCGAGTGGGTCCACGGTCCGGCTCGGTCAAGGCCAGCGCGATGCCGGCGTTGAGGACGACGGCGTCACGGACGGCACCGGTCTCACCGGCGAAGACGTCGCGCACGACACGGGCGTTGTGGGCGGGGTCCGCACCGCGCAAGGCCTCGGTCGGCTGGTTGTCCAGCCCGAGAAGGGTCGGGTCGAGGACCTCCTGGCGGACTGCGCCGTGTCGGACCCACCACACCGTCGATGTCGTCTCGAGGGTCAGCTCATCGAGCCCGTCGTCACCCCGGAAGACGGCCGCGTCCTTGTCCCGACCGGCGAAGACCCCCGCCACGAGGGGAGCCATCCGGCGGTCCGACACCCCTACGGCGGCGAAGGTGGGCTGGGCAGGGTTGGTGAGCGGCCCGAGAAAGTTGAACGCCGTCCCGATGCCGAGCTCGCGCCGCGCTGCGGCCGCGTGGCGCATCGACGGGTGGAAGAGCTGCGCGAAGCAGAAGGTGATGCCGGCCTCCTCGCAGATGGCGGCCACCTTCTCGGCCGACAGGGTGAGGTCGATGCCGAGCGCCTCGAGAACGTCTGCGGAACCGGAGGAGGACGACGATGCGCGGTTGCCGTGCTTGACGACGGTCACGCCCGCCGCCGCGCAGACCATCGCTGCCATGGTGGAGATGTTTACGGTATGGGCCCGGTCAGCTCCGGTACCGACGATGTCGAGGCTGGGCCCGGTCACCTCGATACGGGTGGCGTGGGCCAGCATCTGGTCCGCGAGCCCGCGCATCTCCGCGACCGACTCGCCCTTGGCCCGCAAGGCCATGAGGAACGCAGCGACCTGGGCCGACGAGGCGGCGCCGGACATGATCTGGTCCATCGCCCACCCGGCTCGTCGGACGTCGAGGTCCTGCCCGGCGAGCAGCGCAGCGAACAGGTCCGGCCAGCTCAGCTGACCCTCGTCCGTCATCGGTTCAGGTCGACGCCGGAGCCGTCCGGCGACCGAGCTCGGCAACCGCCTTCGACAGCGCCACCGGGTCGATGGGGTACGGGACGGCGAGGTCGGCCTGCGACCAGGCGGCCAGCCAGCCGTCCTGGGGACGCCCGAGGAGGACGAGAACGGGCGGGCAGTCGAAGACCTCGTTCTTCAGCTGGCGACACAGGCCGAGGCCGCCCATCTTCGCGGCCTCGCCGTCGAGGATGAGCACGTCGAGTCCCCCGGCCTCGGTCGCCGAGACGGCTGCGGCAGGAGTGGCGACCTCGCACCATCCGGTCACCTCCACGTCTCGGGCAGGACGGCGTCCGACCCCGAGGCGCACCGCGTCACGCGTCGCGACGTCGTCGCTGTAGAGAAGAACGGCGATCCGCCGCGGCTGCGGGCCGCTGACCCCCGCGGGGGTCAGCGCCTGGCCCGTGGCGTGCGTCATGGCGGCCTGCGAAGCAGTCATGCGCCGATCGTAGCGGGCGGTCTCTCCGGGCTGATCCCGGGATTCACGGACCAAAGCGGGGGGTCGCGTGCGCCCGTGCCTTCGTTGAGGCAATAATCATTGCTGTGGCGACAGCATCGGCAGCACCTCCCCGTCCGGTGAGCACCGGACATGGCCCCGCGACCCGGCCCAACATGGTCTCGGTCGGCACCATCGTCTGGCTGGCCAGCGAGCTGATGTTCTTCGCCGGCCTCTTCGCGATGTACTTCCAGATCCGGTCCCTGTCGCCCGAGCTTTGGGGGCAGCAGACGAGCAAGCTGAACGTGACCTACGCGGCCGTCAACACGTTCATCCTGGTGGTCTCCTCGGTGTGGTGCCAGATGGGCGTGTGGAAGGCCGAACGAGGTCAGGCCTCGCGCACCGGGCGGCTCCTTGAGCTGGGCAAGTGGGGGATGCGTGAGTGGTACGTCGTGACCTACCTCTTCGGCGCCGCCTTCATCGCCGGCCAGATCTTCGAGTACGCCGAGCTGACCAGTGAGAACGTCACGCTGTCCTCGGACCGGTACGGGTCCGTCTTCTACATGACGACCGGCTTCCACGGCATGCACGTGACCGGCGGTCTCATCGCGTTCCTGCTCATCATCGGGCGGACCTTCACGACCCGGCGCTACTCCCACAACCAAGCGATCGGCGCCGTGGTGACGTCTTACTACTGGCACTTCGTCGATGTGGTGTGGATCGCTCTCTTCGCCACCATCTACCTCCTCAAATGACGTCGCCGCTACCTTCGACCGAGGTGAGCTCGCAGGCTCCTGGCGCCATCCCACCCACCAACGACGGGACAGCACGTTGAACGCCTTGGCAGCACGCCGACGTCATCCGGCCGCTATTGCTCTCCTGCTCGTGGTCGGGCTCGTCCTCGTCGGCGGCGCCTACTCCCTCCTGGCGCCCAGGACCGCCCAGGCATCCGTGGCCACTGCCGACTCCGTGGCCGACGGCCGGTCCCTCTTCCTGGCCAACTGCGCCACCTGCCACGGGCTCAACGCCCAGGGATCCGCCTCCGGTCCGTCCCTCGTCGGCGTCGGTGCCGCCTCGGTCGACTTCCAGGTCGGCACGGGCCGGATGCCGTTGGCCAAGCAGGACGTCCAGGCCGCCCGGGGCAAGGTCAAGCTCACCGAACCGCAGATCGCGGCCCTCGCGGCATACGTGGCGTCGCTCGGCCCGGGCCCCGCGATCCCCGACCAGCAGTACACGACGGGAAAGAACGGCGACGTCGCTCTGGGTGGTGAGCTCTTCCGCGTCAACTGCGCGATGTGCCACAACTTCGCAGGCTCGGGAGGTGCCCTGTCCCGGGGCAAGTACGCCCCCTCCCTCAAGGGCGTGGCGGGCAAGGACGTCTACGAGGCCATGGTCACCGGCCCCCAGTCGATGCCCGTGTTCAACGATGCGAACATCAGTCCCGAGGGCAAGAACTCGATCATCGCCTGGCTCGGGACGACCCAGACGGAGCAGAACGTCGGCGGCTCGACGCTGGGCAACCTCGGGCCCGTCTCCGAAGGTATGTTCATCTGGATCTTCGGGCTCGGGGTCATGATCGGCTGTGCCGTCTGGCTCGGCCAGAAGTCGGCCTGAGGCCCCCCATGTCATACCGGGCTGGCACTATTGGAGACACCGAACCGACAGGACCGATCACCACATGAGCGAACACGGCTCGCCCTCCGGCCCAAGGGGGGCCACACCAGTTGGGGCACGCACCTCGGCCGAGGTCGTCCGCCTCGACGAGGGGCACCACCTGGGCACCGGTGCGCTGCCCGCGCGCTTCCAGGACCCGGGCCTGCCGCCGCACATCCCCCGCCTCGCCGACCATGACCAGCGGGCCGGCCGGCGCGCCGAGCGTCAGGTGGCGACGATGTTCGGGGTGTCGATGCTCGGCACCCTGGTCTTCCTCGTGGCCTACTTCGCCATCGACCGCACCACGGGAGTCTTCCTTCCCGGCATCGGGTACACCAACCTGCTCAACGTCGTCCTTGGCATCTCCATGGCCGTGGGGCTCTTCTTCATCGGTGCAGGAGCGGTGCACTGGGCCAAGACGCTGATGCCCGACGACGAGGTCGTCGAGGAGCGCCATCCGCAGCGCTCCGACGACGCCACCCGGCGCAAGGCGGTCGGCATCATCCTCGGCGGCGGTGATGCTGCCCAGCTCGGTCGCCGCCCGGTGCTCAAGTACTCCCTCGGTGGGGCGCTCGGCCTCTTCGCCCTGCCGTTCGTCGTCCAGGTTGCTGGTTCGCTCGGCAACCCGACGGTGGCGGTACGCGAGCTCGGCGAGACGATCTGGGACATCGCACCGGGTGCCGGCGGAAAGCCCGGGGCCCCCATCCGGCTCTTCCGTGACCCGGAGATGACACCGATCAAGGCCTCGGACGTGACGATCGGCTCGGTCTTCCACGTCATGCCGGAGACCCTCAAGGACTCCAAGCACGTCCTGGAGGACAAGGGCAAGGCAGCCGTCCTGATCATGCGCCTCGACCCAGCCGAGTTCGACTCGGGGGCCAGGGGCCAGAAGGCTCTCACCTGGGGGCACGAGGGGATCGTCGCCTACTCCAAGATCTGCACCCACGTCGGGTGCCCCGTCGGCCTCTACGAGCAGCAGACCCACCACCTCCTCTGCCCCTGTCACCAGTCGACCTTCGACGTGACCAAGGACTGCGAAGTCATCTTCGGCCCGGCCAAGCGACCGCTTCCCCAGCTGAAGATCACCGTCGACGACGCGGGATACCTCGTCGCACCCGAGGGGTTCCACGAGCCCGTCGGCCCGAGCTACTGGGAGCGCTGATGAGCACGACGACAGGCCGCAAGAGCGCAGCATCGCTACGCGCGGACGACCCCGCCCCGGCAGCCGGGCCCGGTGCCGGGATGAAGGTAGCCGGCGGGGTGTCCAACTGGCTCGACGAACGCACCGGTGCGGCCAAGGGCGCGGCCTTCCTCCTCAAGAAGGTCTTCCCGGACCACTGGTCGTTCATGCTCGGCGAGATCGCCTTGTACTCGATGATCATCTGCCTCCTGTCCGGCACCTTCCTGACCTTCTGGTTCGTCCCCAGCGCCGGCCAGATCCAGTACGGCGGCTCCTACCTTCCCCTTCAGGGGGTGACGGTCTCCGAGGCTTACAGCTCGACGGTCAACATCTCCTTCGACGTGCGAGGTGGGCTGCTCATCCGGCAGATCCACCACTGGGCCGCCCTGATGTTCATCGTCGCCGTGACGGTGCACATGTTCCGGGTGTTCTTCACCGGCGCCTTCCGCAAACCGCGCGAGATCAACTGGGTCATCGGCACGATCCTGTCGATGCTCTCCCTCATCGAGGGC
>JAABUW010010076.1_pt1 | contig 10606 bp, 15 predicted proteins | sample 5560081 | NCBI WGS metagenome assembly JAABUW01 (sample SAMN10711882, study PRJNA513363) | rock metagenome | isolation source: Antarctica rocks | place: Antarctica: Victoria Land, Knobhead sud | reverse complement strand
CATTCAACCACGCCTGCGGATGCTCGAAGTGCTGGAAGCCTGAGAACGCACTCTTCAGCGTTGTGGGCGTGGTAGCTACGGACAAAGTCAACGCCACCGCCAACAAGGACAAGCTGGAGGTCGTTGACAAGAACGCCGTCATTTTGCGAAATGCTTGCAAGGATTGTGGCGTTCACATGTACGGCCGCATCGAGCAGGACCATCCATTCAAGGGACTCGACTTTGTGCATGCTGAGCTCAGCGAGGAAAACGGCTGGCAGGAGCCGCAGTTTGCTGCTTTCGTGAGCAGCATCATCGAGACTGGCGTTGACCCGGAGAAGTATGAGTGCCCATGCGTCGTCGTGATCGCAGCGAGCTGACATTCTATGATAGGATGGACGAGGTTAGGTCGAAGCTGCAAGGCGCAGGGCTGACAACTTACGACTGCTTGAGCCCGGCGTTGATGGACATGATCGCCACTGCAGCGGCCAAGAAGGCTGGGACGTTCAAGGCGAAGTGAGTGGTTGCGGATGGTATTTCCGAGCGCAACTGCTGACCATCTCTAGGATGTGAATGCATTCTCGAAAGTGATGGGTTGCGCTCGGAGTCTGAACACCGTACATTACGGAAACATAAGCGAAACGTTAGTTCAACAATAGTGGAATTAACAACGCAAGAGTGTATCTACTTCATGGTCAGCTTTATTGCCAAGGGCGCGAAGTAACGCCTCTCTGATATCTGAAGTGCGTTCCGTTGCATGCTGAAGGATCACTGCGAGTCGTAATCCGCTGAACACGACTCCATTCATGCCACAGCAGATACATCAGCCTTGACGCTTCCGAGACCCATGCCCTGCCAACAGATGTCCAGGCCAAGGTCATCGCCAAACATTCGATCGCGCAGCTCGTCGCCCTCGGTCACACCTGCCCCTTCCCAGTACCCAATTGCCGTGTTGCCTAATGCTATCGCAATCGCAGGCGGGAACACTGGTATCGTGGTATACTCCGGCGGACCTGCTAACTCAAGTCGATGCAACATGTGCCGATATATGTTGAGAGCAGCCACGTGGCCCATGTACATGGCACCTCCACACCGCTTGATCGTTGGCGTGCCCGTTGGTGGCCAGGCGGCAATGTCACCAATGGCGAAGTGGGTTTCGGACGTGTCAGAGTTCATGGTGAGATGCAGGCTGTCATTGACTTTGACCAGGCCTTCGCCATCAAGTGCAGTATCCGGAAGGTATGTGCTTGTTGCTGTGGGCCTCGAGATGGCACTGATAACGTGACTGGCATGCATCGTTGTGCCGTCGGACAGCTTTAAAACCTTGCTCGTCGAGCCGGCTTTGTCGTCGTCGGTGACTTTCATGACTCTCTTCCCGAGTATCACTTTGACACCACTCTTGCTAAGCAGCTTGAGTGTCTCGTCAGCAAACTCAGTTGGCAACGGCTCCGCAGAGAACAAGTGGTCTCTCGAGTGAATTAGGGTCACTCCGATGTCCGGATAGACCATATTGCTCTCAGCTGCCATCTCAACACCCACCGCACCTGATAAAGTTGTCAGCAGAGGTCGGCGGCTTGAAGTTTAGCGGCCACTCACCACCACCAATCACGATGACGCCATGCTCTGCGGCTTTGACATGGTCAATGTGACCTTGAGCTTCCGCAAGGTAGGACTTGCGGTCGAGAGATTGCGGTACCGTTGGCCATATTCGTCGGTATCCAGTCGCACAGATCAGGTAGTCGTACGATTCCATGTGCTCGTGTCCACCCGCATGGAGAGATATAGATGGTATCGTTTTTCCGGAGTCAATGGACCTCACCGAACCATGGAGGAAGTGAAGCTTTGGGTGCTAACCAGCTTTGATATCGGAGAATCGCGTCCATACTCGAGCTGCGTACTCTTGTTCAATAAGTGCGAGCGGCGCACCTATCATATGGACTGGTATATGTTAGTGATGCAAGCTCTTCGGACTCAGGTAAGACAAGGTAGCTCACACAGTCCATCTCGCTCGTCTACTACTGTGGCTTCCACTGACACTGGAAATTTCGATGGTTGTACCAGGTAGTCCGTGGGAGATTTGCCTTCGCCTAGCTTGACAATGTCCAGACCGGCGGTGAGACCAGCATAGCTGCCACCGCAAACAAGCACCTTAAAAGGTCTTTGAGAATCCGGGCTGCTGTCACTACCTGTCATGGTGTTTAGCTATGCAAGATAGCGAAGATAGAGAGAAGACAAGACGAAAGGTCGGTGAAATGAGGTGCGAGCAGGATCTACTTGGCTTTGCGTCCGTCCACTTCGGCCAAGACGCGGTGGAGTCAGGACGTGTCCGAAGACGGCATACTATCTGCCGATAGCGAGCATTCGAGTCGTTCGAGTTTGTTGGATGAACAGGCAGCCATGTCTGCGACTATAGGCGCACTCCGCCATCGGTCACGGTATTGTGTCGCCCTGTCGTGTCATGCTCCTGTAACCTAGTAGAGCAGTCCGGCGAAGTCTCCGCACGCTCTGCAGAAGCCGCAGCGCGCATGGAGCGATGGTAAGAGCAAGGTTAACGGAGCCCTGGGATTGATGAATGTTGAGCGGCAATGTCGAGATATGGAAGATCGAGTAGCTTAAGTGAAGTGAGGTTCTCAAGATTAGATTATCTGATAAAAGTAGCGTGAGGTCACGTGAGGCTCAGAAGTCTGTCTTCAAGATCTCTTCTCGAACCTGAGTGGACATACCAATCACAGCCGCCAACATGACGGAGAGACGCGATCGCATGCTGAAGAGATGGATGACTACTGTGCGACGGACGATGTAGCCTTTCGCCGCCGTGGCACGTGGACTCGAGCGGAACCACGCACATTTTAGCATGCCAAAATAAAGATGTCTCGATCGCCTGTCGATTACGCAGCTCGACGCCACCTTCGAATACATCATGGTGGTGACGGGGCGCTGAATATCACGTCTGGCATACCTGCGAACGTACGAGCTGGAGAACTCCTCGTTCGCCCATACACAAGCCTCCGTCTGTCGCAGCTGCTGGTGCAGTCGTCTAGACCGGAAGGCTGCAATGATAAAACCCGCGCTGCTGAGGCTGTACAACCAACTCGGTGTAGAACAACGGCTTCATCAATGGACAGCTTGAAGCGCAGGGAAACAATTCGACATGCTCCCCACCTTCAGCCCATTCGGGCTATAAGATGGCCATCGTTCTCTACTCGTTTGCGGTTGTCCCTCCAACCATGCTCTTGTCACAGATCTCTCTCTTTATGTGAAAGCTTGTGCACTTGCTTAGGAGGTGCGATGGTACGAGATCTTCGGAACATGGTCGGTAGGTTCTGAGGCCGATCTCGGTGTACGAAGGTCGCAGGAACAGTCACTGGCGACGACCGAAAGGAGGCAAACCGCCATGCAGTGCATGATGGTATGCTCTGCGGTGATGTGTCGATGAGCTGCAGTTTCTTGATTGCTTCGAATCTTCGAGCGCGGCTGGCACTACCTGCGCATTCAGCTCTACTCACGTCCAGTCGATGCATACTACGGTACGTTCATGCTTTGGCGATGATGTATCTTGATTCCCCAGCACGGACGCTCCTGCGAGGAGCTGTTGGACAGGTCACTGCCATAGCTGTGGATTCGCTCGTACCATGCCCTGTCGCCAGGGAAGTACAACAGCAGTCCGATACTCCAGACGAGACGCTCATCCTTCGTTGACCTCATTTTAATTCGATAGGCAAGATCGGCGACCTCATCAGGTTTCAACATGACCTTCCTACGATTACCACTGCACCAACAACGTGTTTGTGAAGGATGATACGAGATCACAAACAGTCTACCCTCAATAGCCTCCCAAAGCTTGGGATTTCGCAATCGCGTTCGCCTCGCACGTACTAAGGGATGTTGCCACAGACGTGCTACAACGTTGCTAGCTCAAAGTCATCAGCTGGCTAGAGATCGCTGGTCGCCTTCTTACCGCTTGGAACGAAACGGTCAAGATGCTATAAGTGGCGCGAACTCGGCTTGTGGACAAACCCACGTTGTCTGTTCGGCTCATCGCCGGTGACTTGGGGATTCATTGAGATCGGCTGTCTAAATAAACCATGGAAAGGATCGAAAGGATCGCGCTGGGCGCAACGCTAAACTTTTGCAATTTGCCGGTCTTAATCATCCTCTGAAACGCGATCCGGGATCCGAAATGTCTAAATTCAGAAACCGAAGACACCCGACGCGGAGATAGATGACAGTCGAAGGGCTTTTTGGACTCTAGCTGGTATCTCTGGGTATGCAGAGCTCCCGACTGCCGTTCAACACACATCTGATGATCATGACTGATGCAGTGGACAGGTCGCATTGATTGACTTCTCCGGCGAAAGCAGACTATCCTACTGCCAAACGTCCAATTGATAATATGCCACGCAGGCGGCGGCGCAGCTAAGCCTCGTGTACCCCACGCTGTCGATCGGTTTAAGCTTGTCTTTACCCTTGCGCGGCATGCTTTTCATTTCTTGTGATCTTGGCAGGTGCTTGTTAGCTTTCCTTTCCAACAACACTTCGCCCATCTCGTGCTGGTTGGTACATCCTTTTCATCTCCTTGTATCAGCTGTGATCCTTCTCTATTACTTCTAACCACTGTACTAGAATAGGAGCTGTCAACGTCGTGGGAGTACAGAAGGACTTTACTGGTTGCTCTCTCTTGGCGCTCAGACCCAGCACAACGACTTCAACACATCGTGTTCTGATGTCTCGATGCTACTGGCTATACCGGGCCAAAACGAACAGTGTGGTTGACTTCACACCTGAATTGAGGATGACTCCAACATGTGGAGACCGGTACCAGATGCTGCGTGCACCATGACGACCGGTATGAGCGCGATGCTGGATGCGCGCGTGTACAACAAGACATCGATGTCCCACGGCAGAATACTCGCCATCAACACAGCATTGTTTGCTACTTATCAGCATCTTCATCGATCTCCGCAGTTCTAGCGTGAGCTCTCAGCAAGCTCACACCAGAAACGATGCAGCACCACTCCCTTGCAGCGCTGAGCGCTGTTCTCGCCTTGGTCACCGATGTCTCGGCCCTTGCTTTCGCTCAACCGTCTGCGTCCGCTCAATCGTCTGCGTCCGCTCAACCGTCTGCGTCCGCTCAACCGTCTGCGTCCGGTGCTCTCCCAGTTCTCTGCTCCGCCCTTATCGGCGCCTCCAGCACTCCGGCGGCTTGCCAATCTCCCACGATCACAAGTAGTGCAGCTGCTGGAGTGACCTCTGGCCCAGCCTACTGCACCAACTTTGCGGATCCTCACTTCTGTGGGACTGGAATCGACTATTGTGTCTGCAGTAATGGCGACTTCTCTGTTGCTTCTGGCGACAATCCGTGTCCTTATACGACAGACCCCGGGACTGAGCTTGCCTATACAACACCTACATGTTCAAGCGCCACAGCCTCTGCGACTGCCTCCCCGACTGATACACCAACTACCTCGCCGACTGGCACAGTGCCTGACGCATGCGCAAGTGGCGTGCAAGCCAGTGACGACACAGCTTCATGCTGGAACGACCTTGGCCTCACAGACTACGTCAACTCTTGGTGGGAGACAAACCAGGGCAGCTGCGCTGGTACCGTTGTTCATCCGCGCGAGGACGGTGATCCGGAGACAAGTTTCGCGAATTGCTGGTACAAGATCGTTCTGCCAGCTGAATTTCCAGTGCAGTGTGATGTTCTCGGCACTGGCGCTGCTTGCAAAGAGCCAAGCTGGGGTTGGTTCTCTGGCGATGAGGCGGTCCAGCAGTTTTGGGTGACTTGGTTCGTCTTGACACTTTCCGAACCGAGGCGTGGCTAACACATCGGCTCACAGGGCCATCTTCAACGTCAATCAGTGGTACGATATTGATGGGCGAGACAATGTCTTGTCTAAGAGATTTGCTAATCCTTTTGCCCTTCTGTTTGTAGGTTTCACGAGTTGAACAGCGCAATCGTTGCCGCTGGCTCGGAAGTGTAAGTAGAGACGAGGGCCGAAATCTTCTCCACTACACAATCAAGCACGATGTTGTGCTCCGAGGCCAAATTCGCTCGACCCAAGGTTTGTAACACACGCTGACTATGATCTGTTCAACTCAGTGAAGGTATTACTGGCAAGGTAGAAACCGCCGTCAATCCACCAGAGGCAAGTATTTGAAGCCCTACCTTGTCTTAAACATTCGCTAACCTCTCTACCCTCTGTCTGCAGGTGCCATCGACTCCGACTTGGTTTGTCATCCTTTTATCAATCAAAGGTGGGTTGTGCTAAACGGTATTCTCACAGGGTGTACATTCTCGACGCCATAACTTTCGCCACCAGCCTGTGGGCGGAGGGCTCAGAGGCCTTGAAGGCCATTGTCAGAACGATCCCGCAGACTGCAAGTCTTGTACCTAAGGTCTATCCGCAAGGAGAGGTAAGTAACCCTCGATGAAGTTCACTAGAGGTGCCACACACAAGCTGATCACACGGCGCAGGTCGAGGGCACTGTAACGCAATGGTCTGACATTGAAGCTCAAATCTCGACCTTTATCAAGAACTGGGGAGATGGCATTGGTGATGCAATCCAACTTGTTGAAAATGTAAGTCACAGTCTGTGCAGCAACGTAGCTGGGGATCTTCGCTAGCCATACTGACTTCTCCTGCAGGACGAGCCCACATTTGTGACCTTTGCATCGGCAGGGTCTTTCACGTCAGGAGTCGCTGATCTTTCCGGAATCACTGACTCAATCTACACCGTCATCGGTACAGCTTTGGTCTCCGTCACAGCCTCCACTGTTGGTTACGTCATCACCAGGACTGCCGGTCAAAGTATCGCAGAGGCTCAGGCGAACGGAGATCTACAGTGGGACAGCGGTGAGTGGCCGCGGAGCTAAACGCTGAAGGGAGAGACACTAACTTAACAACAGAATGTGACGGTGGTTACGACTCCGTTGGGATCTGTGGACCGTGGTACTACGATGGCGCCGATACCTACAGCCTGGTCAACCAGCAGAAGTGGCAGGCGGATGTTTCGGACCTCATGGAGTTGTGCTTCGGGGGCGATTCTCCCCTTGCCAGCGCGAGCCTATTCTTCACCGGCTCGTTGACTTGCAGTCAGCTCTCTGGCCAGAACGGCGGAGGCGCCGCTACCCTCGACCAGGATGACTACAGCAGCTTCAGCTGTATTGCCAACAATAAGGTGTGCACATGGGGTAAGTAACACCAACGTGCTCGCTTTCTGCGACATATACTGATTTTTCCATTCCAGCTTGGGAGGATTCGGATCTCGAGTCCAACGGGTACTTTCTGCCTGGATGTACCGACGACGATGTGCCCAGCGTCTTCATCTTTAATTGCTGCACGGTAGGCTTTTCCAGACTGTTTAGACTCCTCGAAAGGCTGAGACACTTGCTGACCTTGATGTTTGTTCTAGGGAACTTATGATCAGTGCGGGTAAGTTCAACAGCGAGATTCCTCCCCAGATTGAGACATAGACTAATCAGGCCACCCGTTTCCGTAGAAAATGTGCGCCCTTCGCATATTTTGGACCGTCAATAGAGAGCTCGCAAGGAACTAAGCTGTGCCACGACAAATGTGGTGGTGGCGATGTGAGCTAGGTTCATGGATAGCAGAGGGTCAGTCAACCGCAGCGCATCTCATGGAAAGCAACGTTGTACTGATGCAACACCTTAGCGGTGACACCGGTTTCGTATTCACACTATACTCGGGAGGGGGCGCAACGGTTGCTGTAAGTATCGCCCAACCTTATCTGTCAACAGGTGCTAACGTATATTCAGATGCAATACACGATTTCACGGGGCCTGGTACATTTTCAACGCGGCTGTGGCATCGCATATTTTCACTTCAAGGCGCTACGACTCACGAGGCGGTCGCTTACCGATGGTACGATATGGGAGATCTGGCTATCGGGAAGTGCAGCGGTGAAGCATAACCGTAGCGACGTGCAGCTAGCCCGAAAAGGGAGGGTTTGTCGTGTCCTGGGAAGGCTGCAGATACGGTCAAGAAGGGCTGAAAGCTGTACCCGAGGTGTATACTACTTTGGCTAAGAACGTATATGGTGGCATGCATGGCCGGCCCCTCCCAACCTGCACTGCTCATGGTGATGGTGATGAAAACCTCGAGCTCGATCCCGACAGACGCCCAGTCGATAGTGCACGCCCTGCTGACCGTTGCATTAGATTCGTGCTGATTCATCACCAGGCGGGAACTGCGGGAAATAAAGCCGACTATTTGCAGCTTGCCTTGGCGCTTAATCATGTTCTGGTGCCCCCTTCTCCCACTCCGCACACTCTTCTCCCGAAGAAGGATTCAATTCATACAACTCCGGCCCACGCCACATCGAGCAGTTCACACCGCTACGACGCAGCAGCAGTCGTCATGTCTTATCCAATTGGTCGAAGATTCCCGATGTGCGCCCAATATGCTAAACATTCTTTGCTGCAGGTGAAAAGGCCCAGAACGGACTGTGCGCCTCTTGTCTGATCGGGGCAGCAGTCTTTAGGTCTGCAAATGTATCAGATGGCCCTGGGCACCACCGGTACTTGGCCCTGCAGCCCTGCAGAGACTCCTCGTCGCGTATTGGGCTGTCAAAACAGCCGGATTGGTCGCATGTACCTGCATATGTTCTCATTATATAATCACAGGTTGGCTCCTTTGCTGTTCCATTCTGTTCTCGATATCTCTGCTTCACCTTGGGGTACACAAAAGTCATGGCCGAGGCTGATCGTAACAACACCAATTTTCTCAAGATCACAACATTGGAAGACACCAGTCGAAGGCAAGATCCGAGCACCCCTTCTCCAGACAGTGGCCTTCGTAACACTAGCCCGCTTACTTGGGCATCATCTTCGCTCACCCCGACGACCGAAGACCTCAAGTGGAACTCCAAGCCGTGCGTGCGTGTGGACGCCCTTTCTTCCAACAACAACTCTTACGAACAGCTCAAGCAACCTCGGGGTCAGCCATGGAGGCCTTCTATCTTCCAAATCGGACCCCTTGTCGGCCTTGCAGCATTGCTGTTCGTCTTTCTCCAGATGTTCGCAACTTTCGGTATCCTGACAGGCTCACATGGCGACCTCGTTTCCAACTGGAAATACCAGCCGTCTGTGTACCTTGCTGTTCTCACAGCCTTGTCAAATAAAGCGTTGGCGTTTGCAACCATACAAGGTACGGTGGTGACTTTTTGGCTGAAGGCTGTGCAGGGAACCACACTCGGACAGCTTCATCGAGACTGGGTATGTTCATGGCTTGACCAAGCTGAGTCACAACCTCACAAGTACTAACAGGTAACAGGGCTTCGGTCTGTACACATACAAGGCACTAACAGCAGGTCGCAACTTCAACCTACTCGCATTCGCCTGTATCGCTGCCACTATCGTCGTGATGGATGGCCCGCTTCTCCAACGTGCTTCCACCGTACATATGAGCACCCTCGGCCATGCATACAACTTGAGCGTTGTACTTGCGCCTGAGATCCCGTCATACTGGACCGGGACAGTTGGGTACGATCTGCTGCCGCTCATAGAGATACAAGACTTCCAACCTCGATTCTTACCCGTGTACTACGAGTTCGGCGCGGGTAGCCCAATGCACAGCGCGATCACTGGGTGCCCTCCGCATGCAACTTGCAGAGCAGTCGTTCATGCTCCGGCGCTAGCTGTGGACAATTGCACGTTGGTCTTGAAGCCCAAGAACTTCACGGAACTAATGTCGCCCGCCCAATTGAAAAGCTTCAAAGCAGGGTGTTTATTGTGAGTCTTTATACCCCTTCTGGGTTGACGATTATGCAGGCCAAAGACTGACGGCTGCGCGAATGTTCCAGACCAAATCAAGAACAGATGGTTTTCAGTCAGTCGTTCATGGCCTTCAATGGATCATCCGAAGTCATCAAATACGAGACGGTCATTAGCGACAGCGAAGTCGCGAAGACTTGCACTGGTCATGTGAAGACTACGGAGTGTTACTTGGTCTCGGCCATTGGCGAATATGAAGTGGAAGTGACGGATGGCATCATCACATTCACGGAGTCGCCCAGCTATCCGAGGATTGTGGCTAGAGCTAACAACACCGCTCTCACGAACGAGACCATCGTTGGACTTGGGCTCAATAGCACCATGAACGCTGATTCGATCAACTCGACCTTGAGCGGCATCACAAACAGCGCCAACATTGCCTTCAACGCGCAAGTCGGGCTAGCGACCTATCCAGCACGTGGAGGCATGGCGCCTGGTCTATCGCCCGCGCCCAACCAGTATGTTTTCCAGCATATCACAAACTATGCACAAATGTGGGGACCACACCCTGATTGTGCGCCCGCATGGCGAGACCCTCGCGATAATGTCATGGCGAAGCTGGTTCGTCTTCCTGCCACTTGTCTTTGGACCGAGTAAGCCTGGGCTAGACTTGACCGTGTCATTGGCTGATATCTTCCCAGAACGAATTGATGTTCCGTACCTCCATATACGTGGCTCAGCAATACGACGAAAAGTCACTGCGACCGCTCCTTGACCAGGGACTGACCTCGCACAATACTGTTTTGGGGAGCATAGTCAGTCCAGTCGAAGTCTTCCAGTCGAATATGGGCTACTATGCTGGGGCAACTGCCGTGCAGCTGCTCGCGATTC
>JAABUW010010074.1_pt1 | contig 10608 bp, 4 predicted proteins | sample 5560081 | NCBI WGS metagenome assembly JAABUW01 (sample SAMN10711882, study PRJNA513363) | rock metagenome | isolation source: Antarctica rocks | place: Antarctica: Victoria Land, Knobhead sud | reverse complement strand
GATCTCCTAACGTATGTGTTGAATCTGGGCTGTACCTTCTGCGTATGGCACTTCAGCTGGTCTTGTCAGAGAAGATTGCATGGACAGCCAGTATGATGTCATCTTATATTTGTTTTATGCCTTTCTTTGTGTGTGTGCTCCTTCACCTCAAAATTCCATCTTCTGCTTCGGTTGTGGGTCCTTCAAGTCATGCATCTCATGCTCAAGGTACCAGCTTTATATCTGCAAAAGACTTCAGTTTGCGTGCAATTGTTTAAAAATTCCGCATCTCATCAAGATACTGCGCAGCTGTTGCCGTGTGAAATTGCACAGATGTGTAACAGACGACACAACAAGTGCAAAATAAAATTTCTCCTGATATTGCTACAACAACGCTTGCTGCTGCACAGTATACACTACAACCTAAGTTATTCATTTTGCATGCAAATAGCAAAACAGGCATACAGCGAAACATAGGTGTCTCAAGGTTGTCAGCAAATTCTTGAACAATGTCATGAGATTACGTATGCAATCTAAAAACTTGAGGTGAGTACTTTTCAGACAATAAAAAATTGTTCACACCACGACACAGGTTTTGTGATTGCAAGCTGCCACCCTCAACATCATCAGAAGCCATTGTTTTGCACAAGCATCACGTACTGCATCACCCACACTCATTCTCTGTTGAAAGGTCATCCTCGATGTCAGGCCTGTGGGTATGATACTCATTGTCAGATATGTCACTACCAGTCAGTGCCCCCAGAGTTGCATGTGTCCAACCAACGGTGAAGATGAGCTGCCATCTGCAATTTGTCCTTTTGCATGGCATCAGCTACGTGTTGACCCTGCCAGCTGTCTGTGCATGCGCCTGTACTGTACCCCTCATCTTCATAAAAGTAAGAGCTGTATTGAACTTCCTCACTGTTGTGCACAAACACATGTTGTGCCTCTACCCTTGTTGTGTCTGCTTGCTGAAGTACAACAATGCAAGGAGATGCAGATGGTCTAGACATGTATGACTCGAGCTGTGTTGCTAAAGCAGAAGACTGATTGCAGGTCAAAAGGGTAAGACTAGTCAGGGCGTGCAGCCAATCAGGCTGGCTGAATTCTGTGTTTGTGCCACCTAGGTTGAGTCTTTGAAGGTTGGTCAAAGCTGAAAGATGGTGCAGGCCTTGCACAGGGTGTGATGTGCACAGATTGCTCAATTTCAGGCTTGTCAGGCTTGTGAAGTTACCCAAAGTACAGCACATGCAGGCTGTATCTCCTGCTATGCGACAGTGGGAGATATTGAGAGATTGCAAGCGAATGAGCCCTGGTTGTAACTCATTGTAAAGCGGTGGAGGAAATGTTATGTTGGCGTTGCTGATGCTCAGTGAGGTCAGGAATGGCAATCCAGCAAGGACGTGGAGCCCAGGATCCCTCCCAAAATGCACAGATTCCAATCTCAAAGCTTGCAGGTTTGTCATCCTGGTGCAACTCTGCCATGACTTTTGGTGGCGTTCCCTCCACTGCAGGTTGTACCCTTTGATCTGCAGGCTGGTCAAATGAGGCAAAGTCGGCAACGCCCCAATAACATTTGTATGCACACCGTCCAAACGTTCCAGCCCGCTGAGAAGCGCGAATGTCAGGTGATTCATGTGCGGCAAAGACCCCAAGTCCATGCTGGTGCTGCTGGTGCTGCTGCTGCTGCTGCTCTCATGCTGCTGCTGAGAGGTGGATCTCGAGACCGGACTAGGACGTGCTGGCCATGGTCTGCAGACGAAAAACTGTCAAGCGACGCACAACTGCACGTAGCGTCGTCTCATGGTGACCGGCACAAGACAGTACTTACCCATAAGTAGATGATGCAGCTTCACCGGTGTACCAAGTTTCGGGGCAACGACCAGAGTAAGCTGTTCGACCTGACTCTTGCCGCCCAGAGATCCGGAGATCCTTGAAAAGATCTACCGCTTGTGCCCACCACTCGCGAAGAAAAGACATCGAACGCAGGTTTCCCTGGTCACGTCCTTTGCAATGTGGCTGATCTTCTGTCGGACATCATCAAGAATTTGTCTTGGGCAAGACGAGCTCCTGTAGGAGAAATTGACGTTTTGACGGTGGGTGGCGGGACGTACGCCAGCGTACGCTAGGTATGTGCATATGAGTCATCTCGGATGAGTAATGCACCTGACAGCCTTTGCGCGTTGACCGGGCTTGCGAACCTTGACCACCGGGACGGAATGGTGCAGCTCCTGATGCCTTCCACATCGCCACCCGGTGCACGACACGGTATTAAGGTGTGGTAATCAGCTATCAACCAGTTTGAGTTGACAGCATGCCCCCCACATATCACAGTATCACGGTGAGGTGGGTTGGCTTAGAAGGCTTATCTAGCGAGGAGCTGCTGCAGCGGTTCACTGACAAACAGCGCAAGCGCATCTATTCCAAGCGCGTGCTGGGGCTGGACGCATGTGGCAACCCACTGCAGTCCCTGGAAGGGCTAGAGGCCTACTCTCAACTGGTGTCTTTGTCTATGGCTAGATGCCAGTTGACAAGCCTTGGTTGCACGGTGCGGTAGCTCTTCCCTCGCACCAACTTGTCATCGTCAGTTCTGTTGCTGCATGGCTTTGATGCAGCGTGCTCTGCCTGCAGCTTTTGAGCTCATCTCTGAGGCACCTGGACATATCTGGCAACACTATCGAGAATCTGCAAGGTGTAGAACAGCTCTACAACCTGACCTGGCTGGACGCTGGCCACAACGCCCTGCAGGCAAGTAACACACACAGTCTTGTCATGTCTGCGTAAGTGTGTCAAAGCAGCTGCTGCTGTTGGTGCATGTTTGAGCAACGGTTTGACATGTTCTTTGTTCTCTCTACTGCAGTCTGCAGCAGAAGTCAGCCATTGCTCACAGTTGCAAGTCCTGGGCTTAGCTCACAACCACCTCACATCCCTAGATGGCTTGGAAGGTAAGCCCATCAAAGCACTTTCTTCATGGGAGCCCCTGTCACCTTCCCTGACAGCCTTTTCTGCCAATGCACGGACATGCTCAAGCCTTGCTACTGCTACAGCAACGTGCATGCGGTCAGGCTGCCGTGAGCAATTGTGAGTCTGACGCACTGCTATTATGCTACATGTGAAAAGTATCTATCATTCAAGTGAGCCATCAGCCAGAAAGTTTCATCACTGCATAGCAAACTATGATTTCTCTTGACCAGCCCCCCTTGACAGCCCCTCTTGACCAGCCCCTCTTGACCAGCCCCTCTTGACCAGCCCCTCTTGACCAGCCCCTCCAGCTGTGTGCAGGCTTACCCAGCTTGCAGTCACTGCGTGTCGAGGGCAACAACATCAAGCAGGACTTGGATATCAGAACCCTAGCGGCTTTGCCCAATTTGCGGCACCTAGGGTTGGCGGGGAATCCGGTCATGGCTGACATGGACTTTAGTCAGCAGCGTGCCTTCCTGGTGGACCTCATGCCAGGTATGTAGTAATCACAACAATGTAAGACATGCTTGTGCTACAAAGATTACAATGACAGTAACAGTAACAACGACAGTACCAATTCTAATTTTACTGATGAAGGCAGTGACATTTACATTAAACCAATTGCATTAACAGTGATCACTATTGAGTTCCAAAAGACCATAATCATAATGACAACAGTAATGAGAATGCTTATAACATTCATCAAATCCTGTCCCAGCGTCAGCATGCGAGGCCAATCGTGCTTTTTCAGAGAGGCTTGTCTTGAACGTGCTTGTTCATGTTGACAGTGAGACATGAAAACTTTGTTGAAGACTGGACAGACCCCCTTGATCTCAAAAAGCAGCTTTATTGGTGATCTTCTTAGCCTGTTTTTGAAGGTTTCAGCAGAAGCAGCTAGACAGAGTTGTGACTAGATGCGTGTTGCTGTTTAGCTTAGTCTATGGTGCTGTTTCAAATTGCATGTGTGGTGATAGTAAACCATGGTGCTTCAACTGACTTCTCCTGAATGCACGTTGTGCGCATTCGGTCATCAAAAATAGGTTAGTTTGACCTCTGGTCCCAGGCCGGTGTGTGACTCATGCACACATGTCTTTCTGCTCACCCTGGACAATATACAACAATGGCCTATAACATACAATGATAATGGCACTAAAGATATAATGGTATGCAGGCCTGCTAACACTGGACAGTCAAGCAGTGTGCAGCAGTGTGAGCGCACATCTGTATTCTGTCCGAGAGAGCAAGCTGGGACGAACTCATCCCCACCAGTTCAACGAGCAGCTGCTGTTTGAAAGCTCAGGTGAGCAGGCAGTCGTATTGGTCAGTCCCATTAGTCAGTGCACACTCACTGCTTGTATCTTTTCTGGTTCTGTTTTGATGGTCAGTTTGAGTCGTCTTCACATCAATAATTACTGAAAACTGTTGTTCATACTCTGTTAATGTTTGGCTGATGTAATAGTGACTAACAGGTCAGACGTTTGATGCTAGTTGCGTTGACTGAAGTATGGAACAATCTAGGAGCATGCTTCCATCAATGCTGACTTGATCTTTGTGCAGCCCATGCCAGTTCACTAGCTTTCAGCTAGATTCCAAACATTGCTGAAATATATGTCAAATGATCAGTCCTGCTTGAGCATGACTTTGCACGCTCATGGCTTTTGCTTTCCTCCACCAAGAAAGAACTAGATTCATGCATTCATTCGTTTGTGCATCCCAAACACCAAACATGTGTTGTCTCTGCAAATACAGCAAGAATGAAAACATCACGAGCGTTTTCCCAGTGTCATGCCAAAACTCAGATTGGCCAAACCTTTCCCACGTTGTCACCATCACCCAGATTGTTCTTATCTTGCTTGCAGATAATGCAGAGACGCCTGTGGTCAAAATCAAGGCAGCTCCAACTTTTGCTGTTCACCTGGCTGCTAAACAACATCAGCAGGAGTCGCAGCTTCCACAGCAGCTTCCACAGCAGCTGCGACAGCAGCACTCACCATCGCAGAGTGCTCCGTCTGCTCAGCTGCATCAGTCACAGCAGCTGCCAACGCAGCTATGGCAGCAGCTGCAGCAGCAACAGGCACAGCAGCTGAAGGTCAACAGGCCAACATCTGCCCCTCAGATGAAAGGGCCCCAGATTGCCTTTGGGCACAAGGCCGATTGGGACTTCTCGACTGGCAGCAAACAAGTTGATGGGCAGCTTGATGGGCAAGCCAAGGGGAAGTCTGCTAGGGTCAATGGGCAGAATCTTGCCCTTCTGGGGAACACTGACTGGGGCCACTTGAAGACTGAGGTTCCAGTCAATAGGCATGTCACTGTGGAGCATGCCTGTCAGCTTGCCCATCATAGCTCAGCCAGCTTGCCTTTCGGCAGCAGATCTGAAAGGCAAAGCACGCCTTTGAAGGGCAGACCTGGCTCAGCCGCCCTCAACCCCTCATTCAGACCCTCCCCCAAGACCCCAGGGGCATCCATTGCCAAAGCAGGCATGCAGGCGCTTGACGGCACTTCTTCTTCTCCTCAGCCTCCAAAAACCCTAAGCTTTGGGGCTCAGCTGCCAGCTGGTTCTGCCGCATCAAGCCCTAGATCACTGTCTCCTAACAGCTATCTTGCCAGATCAGGCATGTCCAAAACCCTTCCCAACTCAGGTGCAGGCATTGGCAGCCCTAGGTCGACTCAGCCGCACTCTTCTTCACCCTTATCCAGACCAGGCAAGCCGCAGACCCTAGCCAATCCTAGCTCACGCCAGCCCCGTTGTTCTTCCCCACTGTCTAGGCCAGCCACAGTACCACAGTTACAGGCGCCACCTGGCAGGGCTGCTGCATCAAGGGGCCGTGCCTCTTCTTCAGCATGGAGAGCAGCACAAGAAGAAGTGCAGAAGCTGGATCCAGCCAAGCCTTCCTTCATGCAGAGCCTCAGAACTCGTAGCCTGAGTCCTGAGTCTTGGGGCGCCAAATCCAAAGCCACAGCTGTGGCTCGGCCCACATGGCAACAGTATGAGAGGCATGTGACGCCTGACAGGGCTTTGGCCAGACCAGCCCCTATCAGGAGAATCTTCCAGGGCATTGCCAGGACTGCCCCTGGTATGCATGATCAGCAGGGCAGGGCGTTTTGCAGCGAGCTTGCAGAAGCTGGCCCTAGTGGAGTCAACCATGTGCCTAATCAGGCTCCCACAGTCAGCTCAAATCCTACCAAGAAGAAGAGCTCTGGCAAGAAATTGGAGGTCCCAGCGCAGTCTGCAGGGGCGTCCCCAGCTGTGAAGGCCTGGTCCCCAGCAGGCAAGGCACCATTCACAGCTAGGGCTGCACCTGGGAAGCCCCTGTCCCCAGCAGCAAAGGGTCAGTCCCTGGGATTGCAGCCCACTCCTGCTTCAGCCAGCCTGGCTGGTCATCCCCAGCTGGAGGGCTCTTCTGGTGCGAGGGCATCCCCAGCTCAGCCTCAGCCCATCAGGGCAGGGCAGCAGGCCATGGCTGCCCTGTTGGCTAAACAGGCCGCTTGGGAGGTTACACGGAGTACCAGCTTACCACCAGTACTCTCTGAGATTACTGCGTTATTACGGTGTAACTCTGAGTCAATCCTGACCCCTCCAGCCAGGACAGCAACTGAGCTGGCAGTGGCTGCAGATCCACAGCTGGGGCAGGATGCGTGGGAGTCAGCCACAGCTGTGGTAGTACATGGTTCTGAGAGGCAGCAGGCGCCCTTTCTTGACACCGCAGCTGTGGCTGCAACAGCTTTTGAAGAAGATGCTGCACAGAAGCTGCCAGATGGCGCCAAACAGAGCATTGCAGCCTTATCAGCTGCTGAAGATGCAGTTTCTCCCCAAATGCAAGCAGCAGATTCTGTGCGAAAGCCCTCTCTGTCCTCTCGGAGTCTGAAGTCCGAGCTCAGGGTCAGCTTTGCCAAGCAGATTCAAATCGACATCGAGGCTGAGGGGCAGCATGCACAGCGTGGCTCCAGAACTTCTGGCGGGAACTACTTCCTGGGCACAGGCTACTTCCAGGAGGCGGGAAACAGCATGACCTTAGAACAGTATGCAGCGCCAAAAGAAAGGCAGGGATCAGGGATTGAAGAAGCAGAAGAAAGGCTTGAAGCAGAGGGACAGGATGAAGAAGAGGCAGAAGGAACAGCGGCAGAAAATCTGTGTGATGCAGGTGAGCAATTGTGGAGCCTGCCTAGCTAGTATATATGCATATTCCTTTCTTGCCCATTTTGGGGGGCAGGGGAGGGGTGGGGTCTGAATACAGCATTGCACAACATACAACCTTCAGCAGGGGACAGCATGCTGTAAGATATGAAGACTTTTAGCAGACTGGACCAAATATGTATAGTACAGATTTGCAGGTGGCTGCTGGCAATGCTTTTTGGCACAAACACATTTCAGCTGCCAAGCTGAGCTTCAAACACACAAATTGCCAAATCGCATTCTAGCTCAATGCTGTGTGTACAGTGCATTTACTTTTGGTGTTGCCATGGTCTAAACACCAGTATTGACCCAAGACTGTCACTACTTGCTGTGGTATCACGCCTCCTGGAAGTTTCCAGTGAGGACCTGAATCAATGAGGTCAATCAATCAATTTACTCAGCTTGTACATGCTCATAGAAGGCAGCCAGGATCATTTTCTCAAGACTTATGATCTGAAAATTACGTCAGCAAGCTGCAATGCATAGCACATCTGTTGATTCACCTTCAGTGATGCACAACCTCTGTTGCATTATCTCTCTGTCCCTGTTGCTCATCAAATTGCAGTTGTTGTACACTCTTTGACGCACACAGCAAAGGCAGCTGTCATGTTTGCATTGTAGTAAATACACCTGACATTACGTTCCTGACAGACAATGCAAGTTGAAGTTGCTCAACTGCCCTAGTGCTATGCAGAGGTGGCAATGAGTTACCATCGTGGACTGCTGTCTTCTTCCTCAGCCTCAGCTGCTGTCTCAGCTCTGCAGCAGTCAGGCCCGCACAGACAAGCACCTGGTACAGAAGCTGCATCAGCAGCTGCTGTCAGCTTGGCGCCAACTGCTCCGAGATCCAGCAGTCCTGGCGGGAATGACTCACTTGACAGCCCTGTGCAGACAGCTCTAGCATCATCTTCAGTCACAGAGGCAATAATCACAGTCAATGCTGTCAGTCTGGGAGAGCCATGCGATGACAGCAATGCATCTGCTGCAGAAGCTGAGCAGTCCTCTTCTTCTGTATCTGGAGCTGATGAGGCACATGGCTTGGATGCCTTCTTGCACACAGTCACCACTGCAGATAATGTCCTGAATGATCTGCTGGGGGAGCTGTCCCGCTCTTCCTCTCTCACTCCAGCTGAGCTGTCCCGGCAGTCTTTTACATCGATGCCTGATCAGGCTCAGGCAGGCAGTCCGTGCATTTTTCTCCCTGCAGAAGCATCCGTAACAGATGCTGTCCGTACTTCTTCAACACTGGCAGCTGCAGATGCATTCTGCTCTTCTTCTTCACCTGCATCTGCTGCAGAGGTTGACTGTTCTTCTTCAGCAGAGCCTGGTCAGAGGTCAACAAGCCCTGATAGGGTATCAACTGATGTGGTGTTGGATGCATTGCTTGGGGATTTGCGCACAGCTGAGCTGGCACGTCAGTCCTCTTCTTCAGTGCTACTCCACAGCTTGAACAGCCTAGCTGAGATGCATAGACAGTCCTCTTCTGTGCCAGTGGCAGGATCTAATGCCTCTGCCATGCTTGACATACATCCCTCTTCTTCCTCACTAGCAGCGGCAACGGCCAGCAGTCCTGTCATGTACAGTCAGCATCTTCACCCCTCCTCTTCTTCACCAGGGCCAGGGGCAGCCAGACAGGGCAGTTTCAGGGAACAGTCTTCTTGTTCAGCAGCCCAGCACGTTGTGGATGCAGAGGCACTACGTGAGGAAGAAGACAGGCAACATCTGCTAAAGCATGCAGAGTCAGAGGAAGGGGAAGAGTGGGTTTTGGAGAAGGAAGAAGAGGGTTGGGGCCTGAAAAGGGTCAAGAGCAATGGCATGGACTTGATTGACATGAAACCAGTTGAAGGAAAGGTAACGTAAATGCTAAATTATATGTTTGATATGACCAGACTGCTGTAATTGAACTTTACTAGACAATGTTAATTAACATTTCCAGCACGTATGCGATTGGTGCTAGCTCAAAACATGCACTCATTCTGTTGCACACATAACTGCATTCATGCAGCATACAACTTTTGCCCTTGTCATAAATTGACTCTGCTCCCTTTGCACTGCAATGCACCAGCTTTTGTCTGAGGCGCTTCCTTTGCATTCAGGTGCAAATGCCACTGTTTATGGTGAATTCTATGTGTTTGCCAGATTAGTTCTGTGGCATCAAGCATAGAGCATATTTTGCAAATTTGCGATGCCATGTATACCGTTAGTCTTGGCAGGTACGCAGGTGCTGAGTCACTCATGACATGTGGTGTTGCTCAGGTGGATCTGGCTGAAGAAGAGCAGCACAGCATGCTTCAGCAGGTGGACAGTGCTGATGACATCCTGAATGCTCTTCTTCACGATGCTGACTCAGAGACGCTCTCAGCCCTCCCTTCCTCTACTTCTGTCATAGCATCTGCCCCTGATCCAGCTTCTTCTTCAGCTGCTATTGGGTTGGCCCTTGATGCTTCTTCTTCAACAGCTGCTGGTGAGGCATTCCCCTTCTTCTTCAGCTGCTGAGATAGGCTGCTCTTCTGTATATTGGTCCTGTTGTTGTGGCTGCTGGCGAGTCTTGTTTGCCCTCTTATGTCATTGACAAATTCCTTGTGTCAATCATTCCTGCATGCATTGCATCCTTCATGCATTCGGTGCTTTCCAAGGTATCATAATGCAAAAGAAATGTGTGATTAAGTCTTGGTGGCCGGTAGTTACCAAGACAAACAATTGATTATGAATTGGTTTGTTACTGAGAAGCATGCACTCAGAAGTCATTTAGCTTACCAACTAGACAATTCATGCACGCTGGCTCTTATTGCTTACATGCTCGTGCCGTCCTTGCTGATGATTCATCTTCGTGCCGGTGCTTCATCTTCTTCACGGCATTTCCTGGAGACTTCTCATGCTTCTTCATTGGTTGCATCAACATTACATTCATGCTTCTTCTTCAGCCGCTGCTAAACCCTTTGACACTTTCCTTTCAGCTGCAGTGATCAGTCTTTCTTCTTCTTCAGCGGCAATGCTTGGTAGGGCAGATTCGGCTGATGCTTCCCTAGAGGCCCTTCTGGCAGAACTGTCATCTGCCAGTGCCACTGCTGCAGCCGCCCTGGCTCCCTTCACTTCTTCTTCAGCAGCAGCAGCTGCTGCAGCACCTAGAGCCCCACTATCCCGCTCTGCTTCTTCTCAGCTTGTGCAGACTGTTGGTTTCGCACAGCATGGCACAGCAAAGCATGATGCAGCACAGCATGGCACAGCGCAGCATGACGCAGCACAGCGTGGCCCAGCACAGCATGACACAGCACAGCAGGGTACAGAGCAGCATGTCGCTGCTTCCCCTATGTCACTGCAACTTTCCACCAGCGCAGCTTTCCCGCCAAAAGCTGTGACTGCAGACCTGACAGCTCACAATGTCAGACAGTTCGAATCCAGTCACATGACATCTGCCTCAGCCGCCCCTTCTTCTGCTTCACTGTCGCCCCAGTCTTCTTCACCACTGCTAGCAGCTGCTCCCTCAGCGGGCG
>JAABUW010010069.1_pt1 | contig 10611 bp, 8 predicted proteins | sample 5560081 | NCBI WGS metagenome assembly JAABUW01 (sample SAMN10711882, study PRJNA513363) | rock metagenome | isolation source: Antarctica rocks | place: Antarctica: Victoria Land, Knobhead sud | reverse complement strand
TACAAGAATGCCGTGGACGGGTTGATAAGAATGGCGCGAGAGGAGGGTTGGAGAAGTCTGATGAGAGGCTGGGGCCCGAATAGTATGCGTGCCGTGCTCATGACCGCCTCCCAACTCGCCTCCTACGATGGCTTCAAGAACCTCCTCCTCACCAAAACCGCCTTGGAAGACAACCTAACAACGCACTTCACCGCCTCCTTCCTTGCCGGCTTCGTCGCCACAACCATCTGCAGTCCAGTCGATGTAATCAAAACGCGCGTCATGAGTGCGAAGGAGAGCGAAGGGTTGGCCCAGTTGCTGGTTAGGGTATATAGGGTGGAGGGCGTAAACTGGATGTTTAGGGGCTGGGTGCCGAGTTTTATAAGGCTGGGACCGCATACCATCGCGACGTTTTTGTTTTTGGAACAGCACAAGAAGGTTTATCGACACTTAAAGCGGATGGATGAATGAGTCGTTGATCTTGGGAGACTGAAGAGATTAGCACGGGGGAAATCGAGTCAGGCTATGTGGCTGGTATTTACTCCCTCTTACTTCCTATGTAACACCGCCTACTTTACGCATGGCGCAGGCGTTGGCATTGAGAACACTTTAGACGGTTGGTATGAAACTCTAGACGGTCGGTATAGTCTTGGCGCATAGTAGCGATGATATACCACTACCTCAATCTACAAACATCACCATTGATTGCAAGTTCTTCTTAGTCCACTCGAGATGGCTTCCTCCTGTTCTGGAATGCGGATCTCGACGGATAGTGATACCGCTAGCAATTTTCTACTCTCTCCAAAAAAAAAATTACAGCCTCTCCACCCCAAGACCATCGCAGGAACATGCTGGCGATCCAGGAATGCTACAAGCAGAGAGGATACCTTGCATTGAGGTGCTGGGATAATCCGCGCCTCGTCATCAGCACCGGGGAACGACCAAGCTTACCTAAGGTATAGATTGGGTGATTAGGAAAGCGAACAGACTGGGCTTCCGAGGGCGTGGAAAGACTGGGCTTTGAGGGAAGGGGAGGGATGCCAGGGGGTGGGAAGGTGAGGGGGAAGCGAAGCGTAGGGGGTTGGGGCTATATGGGTAGGATGTGTAGTGGTTTAAGGATGCAAGGTTAGGAGATGAGGGAGAGGAAATGGAGGGTTAGGGAGAGACGAAGGAAGGGGTGAAGGGTAGGGTGTACGGGAACGAGCGGAGGAGAGGGCGAGGAAGGGCTTGAAAAGTCACTTCGACATCTTGCATCTATCCTACGAACAACGCTATCATCGGTGGTAAGGCGACCCTCCCCCTCTCCATAACCTCTTCATTTCGTACCGCCCCACAACTCCCCTAATCCATTAACCACTCTGATAATAACCAGCTTCGTTTAAGCAAGTGGGTCGTCGGTATAATGCCTATCAGTGGCGTCTTTTCCAATGGAAGTACAGGAAACAAAATAGCGATAGTCTCCACAACTCGTCAAAGACAGTTTGGGATTTGTTAGACCAGTAGACAAAGTTCAGAGCGTGCAAAGCCGGGCCCTCTACGTCGCCGATGACGAGATATCCACAAAGAAGATTAGCAGTCGGGAAGATAACCAAGAGAAGGACTGCCAGCCGGTTGACGGTAATCCGCCTGCGAAGAAAGAAACGTCTGCCGCCAAAACGGTCAAATCCATTTGGAAATCTCAAGTCCGGCTTGAAGAGGAAAAGAAAAGCCGACCCAAACCCGGATCTTCCTCGTCGCCCCACAGTCAATTGCACATATCGCAGTGACGGCGGATGGGTTAAAACACCATTACAGAAGTATAATGTCACCGCTGTCCACCTGGACAAAAGCCGTGGTTCATCAATGAAGGTACTACAGGATTGCTTTTCTCAGAGCTTGGTGAAGAAGTCGTTCCATTCCGTATGGGCTACCCGTCAACTGGCTTGTAAGAGGATGACAACGATGTTGATATTAGACTCAGCATCATGGGTTATGGTTTTATTTAAACTTGCGTACTCGCTGGGACATTGCGCGTACTCGTGTACTCGCGTACTCAGCGTGTACTCCGCGTGTACTCACTAGGACTCGCTTGGACTTGCGTACCGCAGTTGCTAGAGTTCGGCTTCAATTGGTCTTCAGTTGCTGCCTCAATTCCTCGATTCACTGCAGTCATGTAGGGGTTGTCACCTGTGGTAATAAGAAATTTCGGATACGAGTACATAATAAAGGCCGAGCTCCTCACTTATATCATAGAGACGCGGATACCTTTTATGCAGGCGAGAACATGTCGGATTCGAGATAGTCTTGACGCCGGTTTACGAGTTGTTCTCACAATCTATTTTAAATGCTAATGCTTGGACTGCTGCCTCGATTGCTCCTAGTATGAATGAATGCAAGGGCGCAAACTTCCTATTATGGAAATACCTGCCGTACGCTCTTACGTCTTTTCTAGTTATAACCAATTGAGTTGGCCTTCGTCGCACAACCACTGTTATGAACATCTTATGTATCAGAGTTACCCTAACCGATGTTGATGTTGATGGCGTTCCGCCGAGCTCTCTTTCACAGACTATTGCGCTTTAGGTACCTCGGTGAGAGACGAAGACTATTCCCAATCAAGCTCTTCGGTGAGCCTCAAGATGGCGTAAGGCTAAGATACATCGATCGTCTTGGAGCCCAGTTGAGAATGTCAAATCATTACTTCAACTTACTTACTTCAGGGGCTAACCTCAGATCATGGATAACCCCGACCATACCTTCTCACCAGAAGCTTTGCGATTTCTTGGGGACGACCAGGGTTCTTTAGATGCAGAGGCACTGGATTTGGTTGACTCGTGGGAAACATCTAATGCTGACCGCGTTTGTGACATCGATAGGACTGCTTCTACAGCCCCTGAAGGCCAGTATAGGGCGCCGAGCTCGCAGCACAGAGCAGGTCCCTGGTATTCAACATTCCACGCTTCGACCGACCAAGGCCCAAGGTACAAGCGTGCAAAGTTCGAAGATCCAAAACGCCGCGCTGAGGTAGCGCAGGTCCGTAAAGAAGGGGCCTGCATAAGATGTCGCTGGGATAAAACTCCCGTATATTATATCCCGTTAGACTGTCTCTTCATATCTATGATAGCTCATACCATCTAGTGCTCGAGCACACGACCGTGTATGTCATGTATCTCCTGTTGGGTGTCGTTCGATGCCCGATCCTCGAAGCTCCGATGGATGGGTTACGTACCCTTTTCTTGGAAGAATGTCAATATCTACGCGCTTGGTATTGTTGTCTATCAATGGGCATCGGCTTTACTGACAGCTCTAGATTATTCTCACAAAGACTACAAAACCGTTCTGCAATCTTGTTCCGTCCTCATGGAGGAATATACGGAGCTACACTTCAACAAATTGGTTCAATGGGATATCGACGCTCTTTCAACAGACTTTGCAACATGGATGGCCGCCGATAACGTCCATCCAGCAGCTACAAGCCGAGTAGGCATACTTTCGAGTATAGAATGTCAGAGACTGCTCCATCATTACTTGGATGAGGATCTTTGTACAAATCTCAGACTTCTGGTCAAGACATCTTCGCTCCTCTACAATCGCAAGGATTCTCCACACCCTCACTATGGCCGCGAGCAACTGAATCTCATAAGATATTCGGTCGGTGCTAGCATATTGAAGAGCCTTGAGGCTGCTTTGAAGAGCACTGCTTTGGCTGAGGCTTCGAAAGAGAAGCTTAAGGGGTTATTCTTGGTCCTCCTTGGCGTGATTATCGCAATTACATATACAACTACAACAGACTCCGAAGAAGCTCGTTATGAGCTTCTTCGAATTCTAGCTCACCACATGATCTTCGTTGGGGGACGAATTGGCCTTCTGAATTGCGAATTGACGAAGCAACGGCTTACAGAAAGCTGCCACCAAAAATATGGAACAAGACCGGCAATTTCGAGTGGAATTACGAAATCTCTTCGGCGGTCGAAAGCATGGATATGAGCGCATCCCCCGAGCAGGACCAGAATTGTCTGGGGCTTTCACCAGCCGCCAGCATGTCGATAGATAGTCCTCGAGCTTTTGTTCCACAGGAGAATGATCACCGGCCGGGTAACATTTCAAACATCGCATCGGCCAGTGATGTTCTCCACCAAGTTGATCCAATCCATAACGCCGGGCCGCAATCGGCAGCAGGTCTTTGGCCAGCTTATGGCTGGCTTGGAAATTTCGGCACTGAGCACAGCAGCTCGCCAATAGCCATGGGAATGACGAAACGCTTTCTCTGCAACGGAATTCCCCTCTGATGAGATGTGTCCAGCCTGCTTTGGGCCACTTCCAGTTACGGCTGGCTACAGTGGTGTAGCACTGCAAGGCAACTTTGGTTTAACGTCCCCTGTTCCAGATTCTCAAGCATTTGATTCTATGACTACAAATACGAAAGCTATCCCCATATATAGAGGCACGGAATTGTGCAAGTCTGATACATTGACAAGCAGTAGCCTACGCAGACCAGAGTCCAGCAGCGGAAGTTCTCGGATACCGAGGTATTTATTTCGGTCAAGAACGCCGACGAAGGAGAATGTTCCCCCTGATGTCGAGGATAAGTCTGATCGAAGTAACGCTCGGTTAGAAGATAAAAAGCGAAAGCGGCCAGATCAAAGCAAGAAGACAAGAGCCGTGGTCCAAAAGCCACCAACGCATACCAAGGAAACCCCTCGACAGTCAAGAAGAGAGCCGCCATTGGTCCCCAAAATTCCATCATGTGTTCTGTGCGACAGGATTGTGGAAGTCATTGAACCTCCGAAGGTATGCCACCACGCTCGGTGCCAACAATGTGCCATCTCGTATAGGAGTCCGGCTGCCTTGGGGACGGATGCCTGGACTTGTTGCGGTTGTCGTCGCACCAACCTATCAGCGCTGTCACCATCTTCATGTGGAAACATGTATGATCCGGTTTCTTCGTCACCCCTTTGCCAGAGTTGTTCAAGGGCTCTGGTTTAAATCAACGATTTCAATGGCTAGTGCTTACAGATCAAAGACTTACGTCTCCATTTTGTACTGTGATTGGGAGTCGGGTTTCGCTATCGCTCGAGGTTCGTGGATAAGTGGTTGGTACAGATCTTCAGCACAGCGCGAGTGGAATCGAAAACGAGTGGTTTCCTTCGGAATGTTGGAGTTCTTTCTATGAAATAGCTTTTACTCTTTCCTTACAAGAGAAGTCATGATGCCATGACTTGACGCCACTTAATCTGACACAATATCTTCCAAAGTCTCAAGCTTCATGTTGTAACGTCCTCTTGCCTATACAAAGGGCGTGGAACAGATATAGTCACACAAGAGTCGTGACCAGGGCGAGGTTCGCTTACCAGGTAGTGGAGGACCCGAGCGAGTGATAACCGCGGTGGACTGTCTACTGTCAACTTAGCTGGACTAATGTAGGATTGCCCTTACTAGGCAACTTGGTAACGATTGTATTGACCGCTGGAGAGCGGAGCTATCTACTGGTGACGAGCGACGTTATATATCCAGAGGGAGGACGCAACCCTCCTGGGTAGGACCAGTAAACGAGCGCGAGTGTTCCTGTAAGCCTTAAGGCGTAACATCGTCCCTCCATGGCGCTCTACGACTTTAGATAATTTTGTGTTTATTTGCTTAGGTTTGGCAGGGCAGGAGAAAATTTATTGGGAAAGCCAAGACCAACTCCCGACTCCAAGCTGTCAACTTCCATCCGAATCTACGACGCAAAAACGAAATCGGCGGAGATGAAACCTTGAGGGATATCATCACAATCATGGACAACAACGAGGATAGTCAACTCCCTTATGTGATGGTCTCTACCATGGTCAAAAATCTAAAAAGCAAGTCGCATACCGGTATGAGCTTTAGGTACTGTATGCTGGACATTTGTGGAGTTCCACCGACTCTAGGTGCGCATGGGACTGATATTCGGGATATCGATTGGGCCGGCGACTTTTACCTTGGGTGGTGTTCACTACAGCTTCAAAATCGACCCTCCGCCTAAGAAGTAATGCGACCCTAGCTCTAAGCCCTTTCTTTGGGCTTCCGCCTCCAGATAGTATTGCGGCCTTGGCTTCAAGCCCATCTTTATTTCTGCCACTCCTGACGCTCCGTTGGGATGGTGCTGTTGGACGAAAGACCGTGGAATCTGAATGCCGGGGCCGGCATAAATTGGACTTTGGACGGGCGACGTACAGCATATATTTTAGTGATGTTTCACCGGGAAGTCATTGTGTGTAGACGACTTGGAAATTTTCTCTACATTGTAAGCTGAATACTCATCAAAATCTCATGATCAACTTGGTGGAGTCCTCATGCGGGACTTTATTGCGCCAAAAGCACCTATTTTAGGGAATTGAGATATGTGCGGGAATAGATTAGACGCCTGCTTTCACGACGCCCGGTCCCTCTAGCAAACTTCTAAGCTTGATTACATGGGTATATGCGGTGCAGCTAAAGCATGAATGTCTGTATTGACTATGTTGTAGGAACTATGCGGGGAGCCAGAGGGCCTACCGACCATTCAGGTTCGTTATATGCATCGTTGCCGCTCTGTTGGTGGAATTTTGGCACTTTGAATGCTTCGGATCCTTTCGAATCCCCTGACATTACAAATTCCTAGACTGTTTCGAGTCTTCTTACCAAAAACACTCTCTACGCTCCTTGTATTCCTTAAGGTGTTGGCAACCCTGCAGCCTGTAGGGTGGAGATTACTATCAACAAGGTAACCAGCAGTGTATCAGCAGTATTTCCTGGTTCTTGAAGTCAGTCTCGCAGCAACGATGGACAGCCAAAGTGTAGATGCGCAAATCTCGAGGCAAGTCTTTCCAGGCTGGATAAATCGAAGCTTCCAGGTGGCGTGATGGGACCGATATCAGGAGATGATGTTTGCGTGAACATCAAATCAGCGAAAGCCTAGAGGTATCTTGGCTTCTGGAAGCCCTGTCTCGCAGCTCGCTGATTCCGTGGCTTCTTCGATGCTTGCTCGGTTGTTTGAGTTAAGGAGGTGATCGGTGTAACTTCTTGCGAGCTCACGGAGCATGACTGGCTTTCGTCTTGGTCCAGCATATATGTAAACTCGATATTTGGTTGCTGCGAACTCTGGGGTTTAGACTGAGAGAAAGAAGCTGATTGTGAGAGGTCGAAATCGATATCAGATGACAGGTCAACGATGGCTGAGCAAATCCTCTTTAAGTGAATCGGCTTTCATATGACGTAGATGTTCTTCGTGAATTTGAGAGCTGTTCATTTCTTCTTCCCATCTAGGGCTGCGAAGCTAAACTCATGTAACGAATGGCGATAGAACGTGATTTTTTTCTTCTCGATGATAGAATAATGGTTATAGATTCTCATGAGTTTGTGATCGTGCGAGATCGAAAAGACGAGAATTTCCCGATTAAGTTCTATCTCGCGCTTTATCGTTTTGTAAAGCTCAACGCAGTCCGTACCCTAACAAGATCAAGCACCTCGGACCGGAGTTTCAACGACTCCGTGTCTAATGCTTGAAGACCCACAAGCCAATTCACAAGCCTATTGAGGGCATTCTGGGTTGTTATATGATCCAGCCCCAGGACTCTGATACAGGTTTGAACCACGCGGCCCTGTCCCTGAAGCGCACCGAGGATGCTAGCTACAGCTCGGGTATTCGGGTGCTCTCCACCAAACGCTTCCAGTCTTGTTTTGTAAAGGGCCAGGCATCGAGCGTAGATTGCTTCAGAAGCTTCGTCAAACCCTTCTATGCCGAGAAATGCGTTGGCCAGGCCTTTCATGGCTAACTCAGAGAGTTGCTTGTCTTTCTGAACGTATTGAGAGGCTTGATCGATAACCTCTGCAATCAGAATTTCGGCTTCGACCAGTTGTCCTTGGCTTATGAGCAGCTTAGCGTGATTCCCCATCGCTGCTAATATTTGAGGCCCGTTGCGTTGGTCAGTTCGTATTTGAAATATCTGCCGTCTCGTCATAATCGCTTCTTGGATTAACCCTCCTTGCTCTTGTCTGCCGGCAAGACCGTCCATCTGCTCAATCGAAAAGGGGTGAGCTTCTCCGTAACTTTGTACAGTCTTCTTCGATGCCTCTTGCTGAAGCTCTATGGCCTCGTCTATCTTGCCTGGTAACCTACTCAGGACAGAAGAGAGATTTATCATTGCCAGCACTGTGATATCGCTGTCCTCTCCTAACACCCTTCGTCGAACTTTCAAGACGGTATTTTGTAGGCGTTCCGCCTCTTCGTATTTACCTTTCGCACATATTGTATAAGCGAGGATCTCCGTAGCTAAAACAGTATCAGGATGATTGGAACCAAGTATACGGGTACAAGTATTCAGGAGTTGGCGCTGGAGCTCTTCAGCCTCTTGCGCTTTCCCGTATCTTGCCAGGCGATACGAAAGACCGTACATTATTTGAAGTCTCCTGGGATCATTATCGTCGAGGATTTTTGACATTATTGTGAGAGTTTGCTCGTCCGTTTTAATCGATTGCTCCCAATGACCCTGTTCCGCAAGGATGATGCCCAGGCTGGCCCTGCATTCGATTACTGGGTTGCTTTCCTCACCCCAGAGCTCTGTGCTCGTATGCAAAAGCTCATGAAGCAGCTCAATTGCAGCCTTAGCCCCGCCAGAAGCTGATAGCAAATGTGAAAGTTGCAATTGAAGGGCTTGAGTAGCGAGGAGTTGCGATCCACCACATTGATTCTTGCCTTCTATTTCGTACTGATGGGCCTTGATGGTATGCTCAATCAATCCCAGGTCCAGGTAACCCTTGGCCAGCTCGGAGCGCACAGTCCACTTGACGGTAGCAATCAGCTGACTGCCACTTTTGGCTTCGCTAGAAATGGATTTTTGAACGAATTCCGTGAGATGGAGTTCTGTCATTGCACTGGCTTTGAGCCAGCCTCTGGAGAGCTCCGTGTCTCTAGGGGTACCAAAAGCAATTTCGTAACAAAAAGCCAGCTGAAAGGATGCTTCGTAGAAATCTGAAGTTTGTTTCATACTGTGCGTTTTCGCACAGAGACATTGGAAGACCCAACGCCGAAGGAAGTAGTCACTGGCCGAGAACCGATTGAAGTCTAGACTGAGCTAAACGATCTGTCAGAGATGTCATAGCTGAACAGCATATCATAATGTGACGTACGTCGGGGATTTTCGGCAATTTCTTCGCAATAGGTTCTGGAGGCGGACCGAAGATGTTGACATGGGGATCCCCAATCAACTCTCCATGTCTATTGATTTCCGCATATCTATCTTTACATTAGCAGATGAAGGCAGCCATATATAGTGATGCAACCTCGGTTGACTTAGCAAAAGATTGCGAAGCCAAGACTTTAAAGAATCTGTCATTCTGGTATTATTGCCAAAGTTATGGATACGCGACCATCTCTCGTCCCTATAGGCGGAGTCTACAAGATCCAACAACACCCCTACCTCTGCGGGCCGCAGAGCTGGGTTGGTTTCTAGGCTCAACTTGAAGAATGCATTCAGATTACTGTTCGTAGCTAGGTATGGAACCGCAGGGCATTCTTTCAGCACCCACCAGCATACCTTACCATAGGAATAGATGTCTTGCTTTTTGGCATCCTCGATCTTGAAGAAGCGGTGATGCCATTCAGGGGCTCTCCAACCCTGAGTCCCCGCTAATTGAACCAACTCTTGATCGGAGAGACCGAACGTTGTAAAGCCAAAATCAATGAGCTTCGGCGTGAATCGGTGGAGATCGTCAGGAAAGATGACAACATTGCTAGGCTTCAGGTCCCCATGGATCATGTCTGTATTTCAGTGAGACGCGAATGATCCAGATAATTGCGGCACGTGGCTAGCATACTGTAGGCATGCAGGATCTGTAGTGCCCTTCCAATACCCCGACATATGCGGATACAATCCCCATAATCGAAATCAGGTAAGACTAGAGAAGGATCATCTTCGACATCTGCAACAACATCTTGCAATTGAGCAGCTTCATCCTTCATAAACATCTCCAATGTGCCAAATATACTTGCGTTTTCGAGCACCAAGACGGGCAGGATTTGCTCTACTTCCTTCTCCTTGTTGACTTTGATGTCCCAGCCGATGCCGAAGAGGTCTATGATGTTTTCATGTTGCCATATTCTGGGTTGCTGCAGTACTAGTACTTCTGTAGCAAGAGCCTTGAAAACTAGCTCTGGGCTTGTCCCAACTTTCACATGTCTCTTATAGGCGAGTGCTACCGACCGATTCAAGAGTGCCTGATCGATATCTGCCGTGGCACCTCGCCCTGCTAACCCAAGACCTGGATGCATCGTCATATCGATAAATTCGGCATCGACGCTCTGTGCTATCGCTAAGAACGATAGGAAGTCGTAAGATATATCGTCATCTAGAATGGTGCTGTAGTCATCTGTATCTGTGAAAGGATCCGTAAAAGGCTCTTCAGATGTATCGTCCGAGGAAGGACGAAGTGCCATGGTGCAGCTTATTTTTTCCAATCCCGTCTTGGGTTGATGGCTGAGGGCTCAACGGCAGCCAATGAAGGCTGTTGTGTTGCACGTGTTGGGTTCAGGATTACTAACTCCTATTTGCACTAGAACCTTATAGGGCCGGTAAGCAATAATAACTACAAAGACTCTTTTGTGGCACTTCATAGCAATTATAATACAATGCAATCATCTATACTCTAATA
>JAABUW010010066.1_pt1 | contig 10613 bp, 17 predicted proteins | sample 5560081 | NCBI WGS metagenome assembly JAABUW01 (sample SAMN10711882, study PRJNA513363) | rock metagenome | isolation source: Antarctica rocks | place: Antarctica: Victoria Land, Knobhead sud | reverse complement strand
ACTGGCTGTTCTTCGGTGATTCCCTTCCCAGACTGAGTGTTCCATATTCGTAGACGTGCCCTCTCTCCTCCAGTATAGAAGTGTGCGCTGCCCTTGACGAAGCCTGCCCGCTCAACGCTCTCGAGCACAGGTATTGTAGATTGTGTCTGCCATGTGTTCGAATCCCAGAGTATAGCAGTCTTGTCTCGGCTGGCCGACAGCAGTAACTTCAGCTCAGAAGAGTAATCCAAACTCCGCACAACAGAAGCATGTGATTCCAGTATCGCCACACTCTTCCGCTTGTGCAGGTCCCATATCCGTATCCTGCCGTCCTCTCCACCAGAAGAAAGTCTGAACCCAGCGGTGGCTCCGTCCTGAACGTCCTCAGCATCTCGACTCTTTCGCTTCTTGCTGTTGGTCGACTGAACCTCTGTAGTCGGCTCTACCTGAAAGAAGTGCAAAGCCGAAATGATCCCGCTGTGTCCATGGAACGTGTGCGTGGTATATCCTCCACGAATGTCCCACACTTTGACCACGCCATCTGCGCCGCCAGTCGCAAGCAACGTGTTGGTTGAGTCAACCGCCGACGTAATAACAGGTGTGGTATGCGGCTTCAGTGTCCGAGCAAGCTTAGCTTCTATCTCAGCCTCTGTCCGCTGCAGCGCATAGATGCGCATGGACAGCGATCGCGAGCATAGTATGAGATACGAAGCGTCTGGCGTGAGGGCGAGGGTTGTGATGGGCTCGCCGTCCTGCATACTTTGTCAATTGTCAGTCTCGAGCAGGCGACCATCAACGTGTTCTACTTACTCCTTCTATCCGGGCTAAATGTGCTCCAGTGTCGAGGTTGGTGAGAAGAGCTTCCTCTCCAAGACATGTCGCAAGGATTTTGCCATCCTCGCTGAGAGCGACATCGCCGCCGGTGTAGATTGGCTGGATCACTCGACTGGGTTCGAAGGTCGTTTTGGTGTCTGCTCGGAGTGCCATTGTCGACTATCGATCGTGCATGTTCATCTGATTTCTCGAGCATGTGAAGCAACTTTTTTTGGGCAACCACGGAGCTTCGGCGAAACTGATCTGCCGAGACACGCCCGAGCTTGCCGCGTCAAGTCGATCTGCCTTGTCGAGCTTCATTGACTGCAGCTAGAAGAAACATATATCACACTTCTCTTCAATCAACATCCACCACAACAGCAATCATGTACGCACTATCACACCCAGCACCTCCATCAAGACTAACATCGTTACAGGGAGGTCCTCCTCGGCATCACAGGCAAAGACTTCACCCTCATCGCCGCCTCCAAAGCAGCCATGCGCGGCGCAACCATCCTCAAGGCCACCGAAGACAAGACCCGGCCCCTCAACAAGCACACTCTGATGGCCTTTGTCGGCGAAGCTGGTGATACCGGTAAATCATCTCTTCAAACACTACAGATAATGTCATCCTGCTAACACGTATGATTTAGTCCAATTCGCAGAATACATCTCGGCAAACATCGCCCTCTACTCCATGCGCAACTCCACCCAACTCCCCCCCTACGAAGTCTCCTCCTTCGTCCGCACCACCCTCGCCAAAGCCCTCCGCTCCAAAAACCCCTACACCGTCAACCTGCTCCTCGGCGGCTTCGACACGCGCACCGAGAAGCCCGAGCTCTACTGGATCGACTACCTCGCGTCATCAGCGCCGGTCCCGTATGCGGCGCATGGGTACGCGCAGTACTATTGTTTGAGCATTCTGGATAAGCATCATCATCCGGATATTGATTTGGAGAAGGGGTTGGAGCTGTTGAGGATGTGTACGGATGAGTTGAAGAGGCGGTTGCCGTTTGATTTTAAGGGGGTGATTGTGAAGGTGGTGGATAAGGAGGGGATTCGGGAGGTGGAGTGGGAGGAGGGGAAGCAGATGTATGCGCCGTAGGGAGGCAAAGGCGGTGGTGGGAGTGATAAGCATGAGCGTGAGGCGTTCGGCGTTGAGTGCGGGAGCGATGCATTTCGGAATCAAGATATCTAGAAGATGCAATGAATATCGTGCATGCCGTCGTGGCAAAGCTAGCGGTAAGGCCTGTTCAACAGACGACGCACCGTAATCCAGTCTCGGCACAGTAAGTGGATCTCTACCGTGGCGTCACAGTCTTTTCTATCGCTCTCTCCTCGTCATCGACGCGAAAGTACACCGACAGCGCAGCACAGGATCAATGGCGGCAAAACTTTGCAATCATTGTGTTATCATCAACGAAGAGACCCGCCGCACCCCCGGATTATTCTCTAACATACAGTCCGCTCTTAGGAGCCACAAAGCCTTTCTCGTAAGACCTTCTTCTGTCTTACGTTTCGAGAGTGGACATGAGCTGATTGGGTACACAGGCGTGTCACAACTCGAGCAAATCGCACGCCAGAAGCCTTCGAGTCCGTTCTCGAAAAGTGCATCGCGATTGCTGGCACTGCAGCCGCTGTGCTTTGCTTGAGAGATGCGTTGTGATCACCGAGAACAGTGTGGACTCGAAACGGCTTCACTGGTCACCATTCCTGGCGCTATGCGCAGACCGGGTGAATTCGAGGTTCGTCCTGCTCACGACGCACGAGATCCTTTTCCCGGCTATGCTGGTCATACCCGTGCACGTTCTCGGAGATGGTGCCGCAGGTGCTGGTCTTGCATTTGTTGCTCCAGGTCTACGCAGTGGTTACTATCGGTGAGGCAGCTACGCAGGACCCAAGATCATACGGCTTGCTAACTTCTGCCACTTCTCTACGGCGCCGTGCTTGATGTTGCTTCTATCTGCTGAGCTCGCAGTAGTACAGATGCCGGTACCATTACTTCACCAATGTCCTGTGGCTGGCTTCCTCGGTTTTAGGTTCCTGTTACGATGTTACATCGGCATCCAATGCTTGCAATCTGCGACTAAGTAGTAAGCACCCAATACCGAACACAAAGTCCTCTCGAAATGCAGACGTTGCGATGTAGCCCAAGGGTGAACTGCGTTGCACCAGGCTTCATTGAGACGCCGATGACGGATGTCTTCAGCACGAAGGCGAAGGATATAGGCTTGGCTAAGCAGTGTTTGCATCGCATGGCGCAGCCGGAGGAGGTTGCGTAGGTTGTCGTGTTCTTGTTGAGCAACGACAGCAGTTTTGTCACGGGAGCGAATTACGCAGTAGATGGTGGGTGGTGTGCATGAGATACTTTCGCATGGCGTACGTTGGCAACAACGGTTCTTTACCAGCCCGATTGTAGAGGACAATGTTCATTGTGCTTGTAGGAGTTAGATTTCGTCTCGATTCTGAAGCTCCGGTACCAAAGGTACTCCGACCATTCTGACACCAACGCGGCGCATCGTTCGACTTCAGACTTCACCTGCTTTGCGTCCTCCTTGCAATGAGCTCCAACACGCCGTCAAATCTATTGTCCTCGCCATGATCATGCGTATTCGCTGAGCGCTCGGGAGATGATGCAAAGTGAGGAATCGAGGAATTGAACAGGCCAGAAGAAGTAGATGTCTTGCACAGAAACGAGCTCGTTATTGCAACTACGCAACGAGATAAAGCATATGGGCTTCCGCTTCTTCGCTAGCGACTCTCGGCGAGTCGATTGATCAAACTCGTCGGGGATGCATACCTGGTTCCGTCTCACCATCGAACACCCGTGAGCATCAGCATCGTGATCAGATATCATGAGCGAGTGTCCAGGTGTGGGAACACTCGTGAGAGGAGGGCGTGCGCCTCGAGTGTTGCTCCGATGGCTTTCTGCTTCGACTGCCGCTTGTCAAACATGCCCAGGGAGGAGGGCTGGCGACCCGTTTGGATACACAGTTGTGTCAGGTAGGTTCACATAATGCAGGTAGGTACGCTCTTCAGGATCAAAGCCATTTGCAATCTGATCTCAAGATTATGTAAGGCGGATCTGTTCACTTGGTGGCTGCTAAAACAAATTTCTTCATCAGTAAACACTTCTTCTCTGGTCACGCTCATCGGACACTGGCGACTCTATTCGTGTACTCCTGCAGACGACTCAACCATCATCCGCTCTCGCCTACTGCGCGTTGCTACTCACCACTTGGCCTGCTTGCGAAGTACCTGGTGCTTCTCTCCTACATACCCTCTCGAGTCAGTGCTCCTTCCGCTTGCACAGCTAACTCTTGGCTCACTCCAGTTTGCCTTATCTCGACCGTGGAGCGTGTGCTACGTCGGCCTGCACTGCCCCCTGCGGGACGTCTAGCGGACCCTTTACTCCGACCCGCGTGCGGACGCCTTATCAACTACATATTCCAAAGATCTGAGCCTGGCTCAACCAAAGACTGACGCTGCTACGGCGTGCGACGATCGGCTCTCGGTTTGCTCTGCATTCTCTCCTTCCAAACCTTCTGGTGCTGCTTTGACCGGCACCACTTCTTCACATCAAGGGACGCCCAGCGGATCCTTCCAAGTTGAGATCTGAGCCTGGCTAACCCATGAGATGCCTGGCATCTCGTCTCGACGACCGCCGCCTGAGAGCCTGACCGGTTTCGTAGGTGCACCTTACTTTGAGTCACCTCAAAGTGCTAACGGGAGTCGTAGGAACACATCGTCAAATGACATCTTCGTGCGGCGCGACAAGGACCCCTCGACGCATCGAGCATTAGATACAAGACTCAATGCAAGGAGGGCTGACTAGGACGTTTCAGTCGGAGCGAGTCAAGGTGTTGCTGTGGGTTCGGTGGATGGTGGTAGTGCCGAGCATGTAATGAAGGGACGGCGATGGCTACGAGAGTAGTGAGTGTTGGAAGAGAGGCGGAGAAGGTGGAGTCAGAGCTGCCAAAGATGCAATGTGGTGACGAGTAGTTCTGTACATCATGCGTTCCGCGGGCAATCACATGATGATATGCTGGATGAAGGCAATTGGATGTGAAGTAAGTCTTTACTTCCGCTCGATTGATGCTCAATCTCACTTTGCCCTCTTACCATGTCAAGTGTGCAGTCCCACGCGCCTGCCACGTGTGATGTCGCAGCCACTAGCGTGCGTTCCTTTTTTGAGCATTGGTGCCTAGACGTCACAAGTCTGGGTTTCTCTTCAGCTTGACACTTTCACTCCACATCAACGTCGGACCCTTCACCAGGAAAGTCTTCCAAGATGGCGACAGACGTGCACGCAGAGCTTGAGAAGCAGTCTTACTACATCTCCGACGTACCTGACTTCACCGTTCGCGTTATCGAGCACAAAGAGGTCATCCGAAAGGCGATGGCAGCGGCCAGACGGTACGCATTTGACTCTACTTTTATCACCTTCTCGCGCAAAAGCTGACCACATTGCACCTACCAGACCAGGGTCATGGAGCCCAAGACCGTTCACGAGTTCAAAGTTGAGCGTACGAAGCTCATCTCACGCTCAGATGTCCTGAAGGAAATGTTCAGCCCAGAGAATCAGTTGAAGGAGAGCACACTCACTTGCGTTGATCTCCTCGAAGACCATCCGAAAGCTGTCGAGATCTGGTTCAAGGTCCTGCACGGTGTCACAGACTTGACCTCGGCGTACAGTGCCAAGATCATAGACGTCTGGGAGGTCCTCGAACTTGCTCACAAGTATGTGATGGACCCGCGCATCGCAGGAGCAAAAGCATGGTATGCAGGATGGTCCGAAGTTTACAGCTGTGGCGGCCGCCTCAGCTACGACCAGTACCGCTCGCTTCTGCTGCCCTGCTACACCTTCGATCATGCAGAGGGTTTCGCAGCCACGACGAAGTTCCTGGCATATCATGGGACGGGACACATAACGGAGGAGAAGCCGCCTGGCCTCACCCACGATCACCTGAGGCTTGAAGCGCGTGTCATTCGTGAGTTCCTTCCCTTGATCTCTCTACTTCTTGCCTTCCTGTGTATATGCAAAGCCGGCATACTAACATTTTCGTGACAACCAGAACAGCTGAATGCTGCCAGAGGTCGATTGAAGACCATCCTCCACCGCGGACTCTACGGTCCCATCGAGAGCATCCTCAGAAGCGACATGTGTTCAACTCACGCCAACGCTCTGTTCTTCTATGAGCTGGCCCTCACCAACTCGGGAGCGTGGCCGCTGGAAAGCCAGTTTCTCCGGAAGAGCGTCAACGATATGACCACGATGCTCGCCAGCTTCCAAGATCCCGCTGCAGCGAATGCGGAGACTGGTTGCCTCTACTGCAAGGTCGACTACAAATCCAACGTTGAAACAGCGGCAGAAGAAACAACACAGTACTTCGATTGCCTTTGTCTTGACTGCGATGATGCTTCGAACCCAAAGTTTGGGAATCCCGATGAAGATTACTGGAAGCACTCCAAGCAAGGTGTTGTCTGGGACCGCAAGTGCCGCATCAGCCACGGTCAACCTACGTGGTACTTTTCCTTTATGGATCGTAAGCAGGAGCAAATGGCTCGGATGAGGAACCACAAGTAGCCTCACTGCTCCCACGAGAACGATCCGGACTAGCGATGGTACAGATTCTCCTTCGTGCACGCTGTCTCGTGGTCGTCAGATCTTGCAGTGCAGCACCTTCTTGCTTGATTGCATCGATGAGACTACTGAGTTCGCTTCACCTCGAGATGACCCGCCGCAGAGGCAGGCTCAGACAGTGCGATGAAATTACCAGATTCAATGCGCTTCATCCATTTCGTGCTCTCGTACTGCGCCGTGAACACTGACATTCGCAGCGCCGGTGCCTTCGGCTCGAGCACGTCGTCGCCAGACCACGTCCATCGACCAAACGACCAGTTCAGGATCCAGCGTTGTCGTGCTTCCACGCCATCAATCTGCTCTCCGTTCGAATGTTCCGGTGTCTCGCTAGAGTACACTACAGCTTTGATTCGAAACACTTCGTCCTTGGGCGCAGTCTTCAGTAATCCATCGAGCTTCTTCAGATCAACTCCGGCCCCGGCAACCGTTGAGATGAGGCTGACAGAGATGCATTCAATCTCGCTTTTGTGGTCATCTGTTGACTTGCGGCCGTGGCTATGGTCGTGCGCTCCACTATGCCCACCTTCACATCGCTCACAGCCATCACTCTTCTCAGCCCACCCTCTCGCCATCTTCCCGTCCAACCCAAACAGCAGATCCACACTCACCCAGCCCTTATCACTCTTCACCTGCGGCGTATCGACATCGAGATCTCCCAGCCGATCCAGGAAAACATCGTACTCCCTCTCCCCCATGCCCTCCCACTTATTGATCACAATCAAATCCGTCTGCGACGCCTGCAATTTCGCCGTATACGAAGTATTCGCATATCCAGTCCAGTTCTCCGCATCTATCACACTAACGACTCCATCCAGCTCCCACGCTCCGGTCGCCGCTGCTATTCGATTCACTTCCAGAACCAGCTTGAGAGGCTCCGCACTCCCGCTCGTTTCAATGACGACCCGGTCTGGATTGCAGCTTTCTCGGAGCGTCTCCAGTGTAGTTTCGATCTGGCCGATGTTGGTGCAGCAGATACAGTCGCCGAGCAATTCTTGAGTACCAGCCATCTCGGCGGCTGCTGCAAGTTGGGTGTCCACGTTCAGGTCACCAATTTCGTTCTTGATCATGCCGAGCTTGTACCCAGGAGTGCGAGTCCGGAGTTGGGGGAGCAGGTTGAGGATGATGGTTGTTTTGCCGGCTCCAGCGAAGCCGGTCAGGATTGTTATGGGTGTTCGAGTTTGGCGGGCCATGATTGGAAAGTTATCAGGATAGTTGCGAGTGGAACGAAGGATGCCGTCGGTAGTCTTGAAATGTGAAGAGATGCACCCAGTTGGAAGATAGTTATGTTCCAGAGTGCTTCGAAGTTACGCTTTCTGGAGGATCGCGAAACCGAACTCACTTCCTGCTCCTTCCTATTTGGGCAAATTACGTTAGGCCAACTACGAAATGCTGGATCGCCTGTGGAATGTCTCACGGCTCTTGGCGTCGCTCGGTGAATGGTTCTCCAACGTTTCATAGCATCAAACTCGAAACTTGCGAGCCGCTCCTGCCCTCTGCCACGGAACCGCGTCATAATGCCAAGGGTGGGACAATCTATAAACAACCACCGTTGATACCTCACCTCTTCTCCTACAACAACATCCTCCACCACAATCAACCAAAACACAATCAACTCTACACCACCGAAACAACAACATGGAGTATGTATACATGCAATCTCACAGTGCTTCGCTCACTCGCTGATCCTCATTCGCAGTTGGATCAAGGCAACTTAACACCACGAGATCTTGCTCGCGTGCTCATCACTAACAACCCCATCAGAACCAAGCAAACAAGGCTGCAGGTGGCGGCAAGTCCAGCGAAGCGAATGAGGACTACCTCGACAAGAGTACGTCTTCCAGCCACCTCCGCTGGCCCCATCCTTCCACGACTTGGAGGCCCAACTAACGTGAGCATCAGCCATCGACTACGTCCAGGAGAACGTCATGGGCCAGGGCAAGCAGAACAACGAAAGTGCCGTTGAGCAGGCCAAGGATGAGCAGATCTCGGTATGCTACCTTCACCAACCAGGGAAGGCGTGTGTGGCTTGCTGACACTGCGACAGGACTACATTCGTGGCCAGTACAAGAGTCAGACTGGATCCGACATGCCCATCAAGGATAAGGAGACCAAGCTCGGTTGAGTGTGTTCATGCCTTCACGACGTGAACTGCATAGACGGGGGTTGACGAAATCATGCTGATGAACGTTCGAAATGCACGGATTCCCTAGTGGACATCCCGTAGGAGAAGTAGTGAGAGCACTAAATGAAACTGTTTGACGGATTCCAAACGACCGTTCAACTTTTGTCACGTGAAATCTATGGCAAAGCGCCTTTCTCGTAAGCTCCATGCCGGCCAGCTGGCCCTGTCCGTCTTGGAGTATGCACCTTCACGTACGCAAAGCACACCCCAACAATGACAGCCAGGATGATGAGCTTCGCCGTCCAGCCAAGATTCTCATCCGAAAGCTTCGGTGCAGCAACCGTATGTTCGTGCAGTGCCGACGTCGCCTTCTCGATCGGCTTACTGGACAATGGCACCTCACCCTCGCTCTCCTCGTTCAGTGGCTCCGCCGGCTCTGCCGTACCAGTATATCCTGCCCACAAGTCAGCCGACTACTTTCTGTAGACAACTCACCAGCACGTATAAAACTACGTACTGGCTATAGCTCGGCCCTGATACCTTCTTCAGGCACGGGAAGCTCCCCACTCTTCTTCACCTTGATCGTCTCCTTCGGCTTGTCGCCCGGGTTCTTCGCGCAGTTCTCGATCTTGTCAACAATATCCATGCCCTCCAGCACCTCCCCGAAGACAACGTGCTTGCCGTCCAGCCACGAGGTGATGACCGTCGTGATGAAGAACTGGGAGCCGTTGGTGTCTTTGCCCGAGTTGGCCATGGAGAGTAGGCCCTTCTTGGAGTGCTTGAGCTTGAAGTTCTCGTCGGGGAACTTGGCGCCGTAGATGGACTTGCCACCGGTACCGTCGCCTTTGGTGAAGTCGCCACCCTGGATCATGAAGGACTTGATTACGCGGTGGAAGGTGGAGCCTTCGTAGCCGTAGCCCTCCTCGCCTGTTGCGAGGGCACGGAAGTTCTCGGCGGTCTGCCAATGGTTCATCAGTGCTGGCTCTGCGTAAGAGTTAAGCCCTAGAAGCTATACCTTTGGCACAGTCTTGCCATACAGGCCCATCACGATCCTGCCAATCTCTTCATCGCCATGCTGGATGTCGAAGTAGACCTTGTGGGTTATCTTGGGACCACTTGCGGCCTGAACAGTATTTCCAAAGTATAGGAAGGATGCCGTGCAGATGAGGAGGAGAGAAACGATGAGCTTCTGAAGGTTGGCCATGGTGAACAGCGAACTCATTCAATCGATTGTGTATGAGTAGAGAATCGGGTTTCTATAGAGGACACTTGGAACTGCAAGGGCGCTCAAGGCGGTGGATGAGATGTGGGGAGCCAATGCGGTCGTCCTGGTTGTCTCAGAGGATCCAGACGAGACTTGAACATCACCTCGAGATCACCTTGAAGCTTTCAATCTTTACTCGACCATACCGCATCACACCGAGTCACGAGAACAACCCTACCTACTCTTACCTACCACCTCCGTGCGCCGCCACCATGGTATGTACACACACGGCGCACCCGAAACATCACATGCGCTTACACATCCCAGGTCTTCATCTTCGGCGTCAACTTCCCCGAATCGCGCCTCGTCTCCAAGTCCCTACAAACCTTCTACGGCATCGGCCCTCTTGTGCGCGCGCAGATAATGGCCAAAACACACATCCACGCCACCGCGAAGATTGGCGCTCTTACCGATCGACAAACAAATGCTTTGAGCGCGGAGCTCAGCACCATGACACTGGAGAATGACGCCAGGAGGTTCGTTAGAGACAACATAAAGCGGCTACGGGACATGGGGACGTATAGAGGGAGGAGGCATGCAATGGCGTTACCGGTGAGAGGGCAGAGGACAAGAACGCAGGTATGTGATTGTTATTGGGTGGCATGGCGGGCGCGGAAGCTAATCGTTGGGCAGATATCAACGGCTGCGAAGCTGAATAGGATAGACAGGAGAGGTTGACGGGGTGTCGTGTCTTCTTGAGCGTCTTAGCGAACATTGGGTGGCAGATGTGAGATTAAGTAGGCTGGAAGTCCACAATGAAGGCAAATCTACAAATCGAATACACCATATCA
>JAABUW010010065.1_pt1 | contig 10613 bp, 8 predicted proteins | sample 5560081 | NCBI WGS metagenome assembly JAABUW01 (sample SAMN10711882, study PRJNA513363) | rock metagenome | isolation source: Antarctica rocks | place: Antarctica: Victoria Land, Knobhead sud | reverse complement strand
GGAGACGGCGTGCGCCATCGCCATCTGCGGGCGCGCCATGCGCGTCTCGATATAGTACGTCGGGTAACCAACGCCCGTCGGCGACCCCGCCATCCCCGCGCCCTCGTTGCCCGGATGGATCGCGACGGCGAGGCCGTGCCGCTCGCACGCCTCCCAGATTGGGTGGTAGAAGCGGTTGCCGTACGGCATCCGGCTCCCCGTCGGCAGGATGATTGCCCTCACACGCGGGTCGCCACCGAGGCGCTCGATTTCCGCCACCGCCAGCGCGGGGTCGTTGACGTTGACCGCGAGGGCCATCATCAGTCGCGCGTCCTTCTCCAGCCAGTGCTCGATTGTCCAGTCGTTGAACGCGCGGCAGAGCGCGGCGGCGAAGTCCGGGTCCGGCAGGATCGACGCGCCGTAGACGCTCGCGCCCGTCAGCAGCACTTTATCGACATTCCAGAGGTCGAGATGCTGCGCGCGGAGCAACTCGTACGTCGTGCCCATCTGCCGACCGTCGTGCTTCGGCAGGTCGCAGTTCGTCGCGAGGTCGGTGCGCGCGGCGTCATTCGCGACGTTGAAGTACCCGGAACCGGGGAACCGGATGCCCTGCTCGATTGCCTGCTGCCGGTAGACGCGCGCGAGGTACGGGTGGAGGTCCTCCGTCTTCTCGACGGTCTGATGCACATCGCAATCGACCAGTGCGATCTGCGTGTGCGCCTTGCCGGACCAACCGGGCGCCTTGATCGGTCGAGCGCCAACCGCAGTGGAGATGGACATCGCCGTTCCTCCGATGCTGGGCCACGCAATCCTAACCCGGCCCAGCACAATTCCCAAACAATGGATGCACTACTCCCATTGTGCCCCCAGCGCGGACAAACGGCAAGCGCACCGGGTCATGGCGCAGGGCTTTGAGCCCGTTGCAGAAGTGTCAGAAGGAAAACAAATGAACCGCAAATACTGCCCAGAGGGCACCCGGAAGAACGCAAAGAGCGCAAAGAAGGGTCGTAACACAGAGGGCGGTAGGTGTATGCGGAACGGTGGTCATGTCGCCCACCGCGCGATGAGCGCCTCCTCCGCTTTCGTCCGCCTTCCCCACTTCTTCGGCGGTTGCCATGCGGCAGGAGGCACCCGGTAGTGCAGCAACTCATTGACGCTCCAACAATGATCGGTGATCGCCGCCGCCATCGCCGGCGTCTGCCCGCGTGCCAGACTGCCATGCGGCGTGCAGATGTTGTCGACCGCTCCCACCAGCCACATCCCGCGCTCCACACCGCGCCACCGTCCGCCCGCCTGCCCGCGTCCGCCGTGCCAATGGTGCCAGTCGCGCCCGGAAGGTGCCGTTGAGCCGTTCGATGTACGCCGTCTGGATCGTGCCGCCACCGCCCCCGCGTGCCGCAGCGTGGCAGCGGCGAACGCGCCATCCGCCGCATTTGCTTGACGTAGGCGGCGAAGCCATCAACGCAGACCACAAGCGGCGCGGGCAGCGCACACGCCTGACCAGCGCGCACAACCGGGCGATCAGCGCGCCATCCCGTCGCGGGCTGACCACCCCACCGAGCCAGAGCCGCGTCGTGACCACCATCGCCAACGCCAGCCATGCTGCCCAGAGGGCACCCGCCCGCCCCTGCTGGCGCACGCGGATTTCGTCCGCCTGCACCGCGCTCAGATCGCGCGGCTGGCACACCAAGTGTCGATGGACCGCTTCTCCCTGGCTGCCCGCCGCGTCCAGCCAGTCGGACACTGTCTGCCGCTGGACGCCGTAGGCGGCGACGATTGCGGCGATCGGGCAGCCATGCGCAATCAGCGTCACGATCAGGGCGATCAGTGTCTCGTCGGTCGAACGGCGATAGAACGGCGTGCCCGCGCGGGCGCCGAACGTCTTGCGGCAGACGGCGCAGCGGTAGCGGGGCGGGGTGCGGCCATCGATGCCGATATTCCCTTCGCCACAGCGCCCCCTTGCCGGACAGTCGGGAGTGGGACAGAATACGTCGTGCGCGTTCATAGCATCTCCTTCTCGACAAAGAAGATTCTATCGAACGCGCATTTCCCTGTCTCATCCCGCTACTCCACCGTTCCCCATACGCCTACCCAGAGGGCACAGAGAAGAGAAAAAGAAGATTACTCTGTGTCCTCTGTGAACTCTGCGCGCTCTGTGTTAATCCCCCGGCTCCTTCTTTGCGTCCTTTGCGTCAATCCGGTTTCGAACGCCCCGTGACCCGGCGCACGATTTTGTTGAGCGGTGCGAAAGGTGCATCCATTGTCCGACAAGAGGCGTATGCTGTAGGGGACGCAGGCTAAAGCCTACGCCACCGGTGGCATAGGCTTTAGCCTGTGCTCCCACATTACCCGGTACGTCCTTCAGTAATGTCACGGGGAAAGAGTAGTCGCGTGTTCTATGCCTTCGGTCGCCTCGTCTATCGGTTCCGCTGGTTCGTCCTCGCGTTCTGGGCGATCCTGCTCGCGGTGTCGCTCGCGTTCGCGCCCCGCGTGACGGAGCCGCTGCGGATCGGCGGCTTCGCCGACCCCTCGCTCGAAAGCTCGAAGGCCGCAGCCACGCTCGCGAACGACCTCGGGTACAGCACGAGCAGCGTCATCATCACCTTTCAGGGGCGCGACGGGGGCCTGCTCGCCACCGACCCGCGCTTCATCGCGCAGTCGGACGTGGCGCTCGCGGGCCTCACTAAACTCTCCGTGCCCACGACGATCATCTCCCACGCCAGCAACCCGCGACAAATATCGAAGGACGGTCACACCGCCTTCGAGGTCGTGACCCTCGCGACGGACACCGAGGCGGCGGCGAAGTTGATGCCGGAGATTCGGGCTGCCTTGAAGGAGCCGCCGGGCCTCATCATGCGCGTTGGCGGCGGCCCCGCCTTCTACGCGGACATCGAGAAGGTCAGCCAAGAGGACCTCGCTCGGGCCGAGGCGGTCGCCTTCCCGATCGCGGTAATCGCGCTCCTCCTCGTCTTCGGCAGCGTCATCGCGGCGGGCCTGCCGGTGCTCGTCGGCGGCGTGGGCGTCGTCGTCATCCTCGCGGTGATCTATGCCCTCGGCACGGTGATGGAACTCTCGATCTTCACGGTGAACCTCGCGACGCTCCTCGGTCTCGGTCTCGGCCTCGACTACTCGCTCTTCCTCGCCAGCCGCTTCCGCGAGGAGATGGCGCGCGGGCGCGAGGTGCCAGAGGCGGTCGCGCGGACGCTCGCGACGGCGGGGCAGGCCGTGACGTACAGCGGCCTCACCGTGCTCATCGGCCTCTGCGCGCTGCTCGCCTTCCGCATCAACATTCTCGTTAGTATCGGCGTCGGTGGGGTGGTCGTCGTCTTCGTCTCGGTGCTCGCCGCGACGACGCTGCTCCCCGTGCTCCTCTCCTTCGCCGGTCATCGCATCGACGCGCTCTCCGTGCGGAAACTCTATGAGCGACTGCGACCGAACGCCAAAGAGCACACCGGCGAGGGGTTGTGGACGCGCGTCGCGCACCTCGTAATGCGGCACCCGGTGGCGGTCTTCCTGCCGACGCTCGGCCTGCTGCTCGTGCTCGGCATCCCCTTCCTGCACATCCGCTTCAGCAGCCCCGATGCGTCGATTATGCCGCCATCGACGCAGAGCCGACAGGTCTTCGGCATCCTCCGCTCCGAGTTCAATGAGAGCGAGACGACGCCCGTGCTCGTCGTCGTCAAGACCGCGCCGGGGACGACCGCCTTCGGCGCGGCGAACCTCGCGTCCCTCGACGATTTCGCGCGCAACGTGCAGATGGACGAGCGGGTCACGCGCGTGGACAGCATCGTCACCGCCGACCCGCGCCTGACACTGCCGCAGTATCAGGTCTACTACAGCCACATCGCGGAGTTGCAGGACCCGTTTCTGACGCAGTACGTCCGGCAGTACGCCCGCAACGACACGACGCTGCTCTCGATCGTCAGCAAGTACCCGTCGAACTCAACCGAGACGCGCGCGCTCGTCCGCAAACTGCGCGCGAGCGCCATCGGCAACGGCATGACCTTTCAGGTCACGGGTGCGACGGCGGGCGTGATCGATGTCGTGGACGGCCTCTACCGCACCTTCCCCGTAGCGCTCCTCTTCATCGTCATCACGACGTACGGGGTGCTGCTGATGCTCTTCCGCTCCGTCGTGCTGCCTGTCAAGGCGATTGTGATGAACGCCCTCAGCATCATCGCCAGTTACGGGATGCTCGTCTTCGTCTTTCAGGAGGGGCACCTGAGCCGCCTGCTGAATTTCTCGGCGCTCGGCTTCATCGAGCCGACGCTGCCGATCATCATGTTCTGCACGCTCTTCGGCCTGTCGATGGACTACGAGGTCTTCCTGCTCAGCCGGATCAAGGAGGCGTACGAGGCGACGGGCGACAACGCGGCGAGCGTCGCCACCGGCATCGAGCGGAGCGCGCGGATCATCACGAGCGCCGCGCTGATCGTCGTGCTCGTCGCCATCTCCTTCGTGACGGCGGACATCGTGCTCGTCAAGGCGCTCGGCCTCGGCGTCGCGGTCGCGGTCGCGGTGGACGCGACGGTCGTCCGCGCGCTGCTCGTCCCGGCGACGATGCGCCTGCTCGGCCACTGGAACTGGTACGCGCCGCAGTGGCTCCTGCGCATCCTGCCGAAGCACGCGCTCGCGTCCGAGAGCGATGACCCACCCACCGACCCCTTTGGCCCGCACGCGGATGCACACGGGCGCGCGGCCGTCATCTCGCGCTAGATTAAGGAAACCAAATGAACCGCAGAGGCGCAGAGGAAAGGGAATTGAACCATGAAGGCGCGAAGGAAAGAGAAGGAAAAAAGAGACGCTCTTTCCCATCTTCGTGTCCTTCGCGCCTTCGTGGTTCAATCCCCTCTCTGCGTTCCTCTGCGTCCTCTGCGCCTCTGCGGTTCTCCCCGGTTTCTCCCCGGCCGATCATCTTTGCGACCCTCCTACTCGTCGTCCTCACCGGCTGTGGCGAGACGAACGCCAGGCAATCGTTCCCGACGCCGCGACCGAACCCCGCCGCCGCTACAACCGTGCCCGCGAGCACGCCCGGCCCTGTCCCTGGCACTGTTGTGCGCTTCCCCGACGATGAGGGGCCGCATCCCGTCATCACAGAATGGTGGTACTACACGGGCCATGTGCGGACGACGGACGGCGCGCGGTACGGCGTCGAGTTCGTCATCTTTCAGGGCAGCCGCGCGGACTTCCCGGTGGGCTACGCGGCGCACTTCGCGATTGTCGACCCGCAACAACCCGCATTCACCTTCGATGAGGACCTGACGATTGCGCGCGGCGTGCAGTTCGGCGGCGCCGGTGGTTTCGACCTCCATGTGAACGACTGGACGATGCGCGGCATCAATGGGAAAGACCAACTCCACGCGGGGATGAAATCGGGCGCGTACGCCATCGACATCACCGCCACGGACACGAAAGGGCCGGTGCTGCAAGGCGGCGGGCAGTTCAGTTATGGCCCCGGCGGCAGCAGCTACTACTACAGCCGGACGCGGATGCGGCCAAGCGGCACGATCGTCGTCGGCGGGCAGCGCAAGGAGATCGCGGACGGCACGCTCTGGTTCGACCACCAGTGGGGCAACTTCCTGCCGACGAATGGCGGCTGGGACTGGTTCAGCACGCAACTGGACGACAACAGCGAGATGATGATCTACAACCTCCGCGACCCGTCGGGGAACCTGCTCCAAACATTCGGTGAGTACGTGCCGCCATGCGGCGCAACCTGCACGCCGACGCGCGCGATCCCGTCCGTCGAGTTGTCGCAGGAGCAATTCACGATCACGCCGACCGGGACGTGGAAAAGCCCGACGACCGGCATCACGTACCCAAGCGGCTGGCACGTCAGCATTGCACCAAAGGGCGACGTGCCCGCGATGGAACTCGATTACACACCCGTCGTGTCGAACGCCGAACTCGATACGCGCAAGACGACCGCCGTCATCTACTGGGAGGGCGACGTCACCCTCTCCGGGACGAAGCGCGGCGAACCGATCACCGGCTCCGGCTACGTCGAACTGACGGGATATGACAAGGGAAAGTAGGCCAATAGCCAGTAGTCGGTAGTCGGTAAGGACACCAGGTTCCGCATCACTGGCTACTGGCTACTGGCTACTGACTACTTCCCCTTTGTGTTCTTTGCGCGATGCGCTACAGTAGCGCAACAGGGGTGATGTGCGGGCACACAAAGGAGCGGCAACGATGGATCTGTCACGGCAGTACGTCTTTCAGGCGCCGACGCGGATTATTTTCGGCAAGGACGCGGTGCAGGCGACGGGGAGCGAGATCGCCAACCTCGGCGGCACGAACGCGCTGGTGATCTCTGACAGCGGCGTCGTCAAGGCGGGCCTGCTCGAAGCGGTACTCGCGAGCGCCGCCGCAGCGGACGTGCGCACGTCGGTTTTTGACGCGGTGGAACCGAACCCGAGCATCGGCACGGTCGAGGCGGCCAGCGCCCTGTACAGATCCGCCGGGTGCGACTGCCTGATCGCCGTCGGCGGCGGCAGCCCGATGGATGTCGCGAAGGCGGTCGGCATCGTCGCGACGAATGGCGGCGCGATCACGGACTACGAGGGCAAGCCGGACGCGATCACGGCGAATCTGCCCCCATTCGTCTGCGTCCCGACCACCTGCGGCACCGGCTCGGAGGTGACGCCCTTCGCCGTCATCACCGACGAGGCGCGGCACTGGAAAATGTCGATCGCGTCGCCGCGCGAGATCCCGCAGGTCGCGATCATCGACCCCGATTTGTTCGTCAAGATGCCCGCGTCGCTGATCGCCGCGACGGGCATGGATGCCCTCACGCACGCGATCGAGTCGTTCACGAATCAGGACACGCAGCCGTTCGCGGACGCGCTCGACATCTACGCGATCAAACTGATCGGCAAATACCTCCGGCCCGCCGTGGCGAACGGGAACCGCGAGGCGATGGCGTACATGGCCATCGCGGCGACGATGGCGGGCATCGGTTTCAGCCAGAACCGTCTCGGCATCGTGCACGCCATCTCGCACCCCGTCACCTCGTACGTCGGCACGCCGCACGGCGTCGCGAATGCGATCATCCTCCCCTACGTGATGGAGTACAACAAGATCGGCGCGGGCGAGCGGATCGCGGAGGTCGGCGCCGCCCTGCAACCTTCTCCGAGCGGCAATGGGTCACACAGCGCGGAAAGCGGCATCGACGCCGTCCGTCAGCTCAGCCGCGATGTCGGCATTCCGGCGACGCTTGGTGATGTCGGCGTCACAGAGGAGCATGTGGCCTCCATCGCGATGGACGCGATGAAGAGCCGGTTCAACATCGCGATTAACCCACGCCGTGTCACCCAGCCCGACATCGAGCGCGTCATCCGGCACGCCATCAGCGGCACGCACGGCGGATAACCACGGACGTCCAGAGGGAACCGGAATTTAACACGGAGCGCAAAGAGGCCACAGTGCGCACGGAGAATCCATACCTCGTCATGGGTGGTTCCGTCCTTCTCTCCATCGCGGTAATCCCTGTCTGCCGACGAGATAGGCGGCGAGCGCCTGCCCACCGATTCCGGCGGCGTAGCGTGCCCTCGTCGTGGACGGATCCACCCCAGGAGCGCGCTCGCGTCCTTGACCGAGAGCCAGGGAAGTCGCCGCATCTAGGTCTCGAGCGCCGTACGCTGCTCGTGCTGCCGACGCCACCCGTACCGAGTCATGCCCCGCGGCTTATACACATTCAGGACCTGGATCACGAGCAACACCACAAGGCCGATCCCGGGGTGGAGGAGGTCGCCCCCAAGCCCGTCGAGCCTGGCACCTTCCGCCTCTTGGGCTACGCCCGCCAAGAGGCTCACGTCCGGCATGTGCACCAGCAAGACGACGGTGGAAAGGATGGTTAGCACCAGTGAGACCAGGACCCAGTAGTGCCGGAACAAGCCCCACTTGGTACCGAGTGCCATGACAAGCCCGGTGAGCAGCGACGCGAGGGCCAACGGGACGATGACGTACCAGCCAGTCAGCTCCATCGCGATCCAGGCGGCACGCACCGTCCGGGCATCCCGGCTGGTCACAGAGGCGACACCGAGAGCGAGGTACGCAACGACGGTGCCGATCCAACCGACCGAGGACGTGACATGCACGATGAGCATGAACTTGCGGAGGCGGGGTGGCATGGTCATCGAGGTTGCACGCCGAAAGACGTCCACCCAGCGCGGTGTGCTGGCGGGCGGTGCGAAGGTTTTCATGGTGCGACCCCTCGGTCGCGCGTGGTCGTCAAGGGTTCCATTCGTGACGGCGCGACGCTGGACACGTACATCTCAGCCGGTGTGTGGCCTTCTGCGACGCTGGCGGACAGTGTGTGGCCACCAGCGTCACCGGACATTCTGTGGCGACCAGGGCCGTGGTTACCGCCCATGAGGATCTGGACGACGAGCAGCAGGATCAGGACGAGGGCGATGATCCCAAACACCTTCACCCAGCGTGGTGCACAGGGGGGTGATCGGCGGTCGGGCCTCACGTCGGTGGCGTCGTCGGTGTCGGGGTAGGGGTGCGGATCAGTCATGTGCGTCTCCTCCTCTGCCGTGCGTCGTAATAAAAATCTGCGTTGACGCTCTCATCGAGTATAGGGAGCAGCAGTTCGCAGGGCATGACCCGTCGCAGGTAGCGGAGAGACGAAAAGGGCTATCTTTGCGCGACGAGAGGGAGTGAGAGGAGGATGCTAGTCACGCCGCCTGGGGCGAGGCAGCCAGCCACGGGCGACGCCATAGGCGGCTGCCTGGTGTCGGTTGTGGAGGTGGAGTTTGGAGAGGATGCTCTTCATGTGATTCTTGACCGTGTGCTCGCTGACCACCAGACGCACGGCGATCGCGGCGTTGGAGAGGCGCGCCGCCACCAACTCCAGCACTTCCATCTCGCGGGCAGTGAGCGCTTCCTCTGGCCCGAAGGACTCATCCCGGCCCCGAATCTCTTCCAAAATCCGGGCGGCCATACGACGCGAGATCGCCGCCTCGCCCCGCGCCAGGCCCCGGAGCTGCTCTAGGAGTTCGCGGGACCGCACATTCTTCACCAGATAGCCCTGCGCCCCCGCCTTGATCGCCTCGAAGAGGGTCTGACTGTCGTCGTGCACCGTCAGCATCACGACGGTGACGGCGGGCATTGCCATCTTCAGCCGCCGGGTCGCGATCACGCCGTCCTCTCCCGGCAGTTCGATGTCCATCAGCACGATGTCCGGCGCAAGCGCACGCGCCTGAGCCAGGGCGCCCTCGGCGTCCTCGGCCTCGCCAACGACGGTGAAATCGTCCTGGTAGGAGAGGAGCGCGATAAGCCCCTCGCGAAAGAGCGCATGGTCGTCAACGAGCAGGAGTCGCAAGGGCCGCATACTCGCTCTCCTTTCTCGTTCGTGGCATGGGGATGGTGGCGGTCACCTGCGTGCCCGCACCGGGCCGGCTCTGCACCTGCAATGTGCCACCGAGGGCCTCGACCCGCTCCCGCATACTCGTCAGCCCCAATGGCCGCGCCCTGCCGTCCCCCCGGCTGCCGGGGGTGAAACCCTGCCCATCGTCGGCGATGACGACCTTCAGTTGCCCCGATCCGTCGGACATGAGCGTCACCGTGGCTTCCCGTGCCCCGGCGTGCTTGCGAACATTGGTCAGGGCTTCCTGGATGAGCCTGAAGAGTTGGAGCGCCGCGAGCGGTGGAAGCAGATCGGCCGCGTCGTCCGTTCGGAGGCGCGTGGGAATCCGGTGCCGCTCCTCGAACTGGTCCACGTAGTCCTGGAGTGCGCGGACCAGCCCGCGTTCCGTCACATTGGTGCGGAGTCCGGCGATGGACTCCCCGATATCCGCGTAGATTTCGTCGGCAACCCCGTGCAACCGCTCGAGCTCCGCTCCCGCCTCCCGTGGTCGGTCGGCCTCCACCAGTTCCTTGATGGTGTCCAGGCGCAGGAGCAGGTGCGCGACGAGCTGGGCGACACCATCGTGGAGTTCCCTGCTCAGCCGCTCCCGTTCCTGCATCACGGCGTTCATGGTCAGGATGTCCTGCGCGCGGGTCACCGCCTCAGCCTGGAGTCCCCGCAGGACCGTGAACAGCGTCTCGACAAAGAGGTAGGCCAGCACCAGGGCCAGGAATGTAAAGAGCGATGTCACAAGCAAGGTCTCTGCGCTGCCCACCATGCGCCCCGGCAGGCCGTGGCCCACGGTCACCAGAATGTGGCCTACCGCAACCGTCACGGGAGGGATGACGACCATGAGCCATTTGAACAGGAGCAGTCTGCGGTGCGTCATGACCGCACGATGCGTTTGAATCACGGCGTTCCTCCCGTCAGGTCGGGTTGCACCCTGGCTGGTGAGAGAGGCAGAGCGGAGAGCAGGGGACGAATCGGGATCTCTGTCAATGACATCCTGGATCGAGGAGTTACCAAACCATTGGTGCGAGATGGCTCAGGGGCTGAGGCAAAACGCGGCAATCGACCGATGGATGCAGCCGTCTTGGTCAGGTTCCAGCCCATGTCAGTGTACCATGAGACGGCTTCATCATTCGGCACCGATTCGTGTCGCCGCATCGCGCCGAACCCGAGATTTGATTCATCCAGTGGCGAAGAAACGGGTCACTCGACATCATCGAGAGTCCGGGAGAGTGCCCATGTCGTGACGAGGTGTGCGGAGAATCTTCTTTGC
>JAABUW010010064.1_pt1 | contig 10614 bp, 13 predicted proteins | sample 5560081 | NCBI WGS metagenome assembly JAABUW01 (sample SAMN10711882, study PRJNA513363) | rock metagenome | isolation source: Antarctica rocks | place: Antarctica: Victoria Land, Knobhead sud | reverse complement strand
TTGCGTAACATCTCCCGACGTAGCACTCGACGTCGATGGCGGAGGTTGTACTGCTGGGCTTGGCGCTTGCGCTGGTTCCGCAGAGGTAGCTGCTGCAGGCACCTCTCCACCCTCCACCGAAATTGGCATGGGAGCAGGAGCAGGAGCAGGAGCCCCTGCCCGTGCGTCCTCTGCTGTAGGCACCTCTCCGCCTTCCACCGCAACTGGCGCGGGAGCAGGAGCCCCTGTCTGTGCGTCCTCTGCTTCTTGCCCCTCCTCCTCATCATCGGCTAATTCCGCGCCATAAACATCCGGGTGCTCGCGGAAACAATCTTGCATGTTCCTATCCTATATGTTAGTCACAACCCACGCTTTTCCACTTCACCTCCGGAACCACCCCAGAAGAGATTAGGGTTTCAACATACTTGAATTTCGGTATACAATCCATCCCCTTCGGCTCGTCTTTACTGTATACAAAGCAACTGAATGCCGCTCTGAACTGCTCGCCGCAAGGTCCATGCGCCATGCCGCCTAAACAGGGGCAATCCCAATTGATCTCGCCTGTTTCCTCATTGAAAGCGCCTTCCTGCGAAGCTTCCTCTTCGGTGGCTTCAAGATCTCCAGGGGTTGAGGGCATTGGGTCGGGGTTGCTTGTTCCTGGGGGGTGGGAAGGGGCGAGAGCTTCGCTGGTGGTATTTTGGGAAGAGTGTGCAGCGGCGAGTTCTGGGGTTAGAGGCGGCGGTTTGCGGTTTTTTATGGCGAGCGATTCGAGGGTTTGCAGGGAGGTTTCGTCTGTTGGGGACTGGGGGGGTGGTATAGAGACTGAATGCAATCATATTAGCTTCTAAGACGTCGGTCATTGGGCACACTAGGGGTTTGTACATGGTGGCTCCTCAGCAAAAAGCTGGCTGGTGTTATAGTAATAGACTGCCCCGAATGCAAGAGCCAGTCGTGCGGTGTAGCTCTTCCAACTCCGCGACTTTCGAGCTGGTGGCGCGGTGGAGAGGAAGCGGCGGGTCGGGGCTGTATGGAGACAAGGGGAGGACCGGAGGAGTAGGCGCGGGCTTTGTCTTATCATCTTGGAGAGAATGTGAGAATATAGTACGAGAAATGAAGAGTTCGGAAGCTATGAAGAGTTGGGGATGAGACCATTGAGCTTCGCTTCGCGAGAAACAATTTGTCAGCGGAAATTTGTCCGCGCTTCATGACGTGCAGACGACCTTCGATTGCTGCTTGTTAACAAATCCCACAGCGCGACGTACCTGTGGCAGAGGGACATTGGCTGTGATATCTGGAGCTTCTATAATTTAAGGACAAGCGCAGATGTCCCACTCTTCGCTAGGAAAACAATGGCTTCCAGCACGCTTCACTATCGGAGACGACGGTGATTTGGATGAAGCGAATCCCTTTGTGGTCATCATCTCAAATCAGCCGCTGGAAAACAAAGGTCTACTGCTGTCGCTCTGTTGCAAAGGTATATGGCGTGGGATGACGCGCTGGAGAACTATCAAGAACTAATGTACAGGGTAGCTCTACTCGTGGTATGTGCGGATGGTGGAGCAAACCGCCTGAAAGACTTAGATCTGACAGAACAAGAGGAGCAGGAATGCGTTCGTGGCCGTGCAAAAGGATACCAATATCTGGCCACTTATATTTGACAGGGACTCAGCATGATTTGTGGGGACATGGATTCCGTACGGCCTGAAGTCCTCGAGTGCTACAGAGAGAAAGGCGTCAGGATCTTTAAGGATACGGACCAAGAGTCAACGGATCTAATGAAGTGTTTGAAGTCCATTGCTAACAGTGAGGAGCTCGGAACGGCCAACGGATCGCGTATGTCGAACGTTCCAGATCCATACCACCACGGAGTTGATGTAGCACTTCTGAGTGGTCTTGGTGGAAGGGCTGATCAAGCATTCTCCCAATTGCACCATCTATATCTGACAACAACTCAAAGCCCCCATTTGTGGGCAAGGGATATCTACCTCATCACGTCAGAAAGCGTCATCTTTGTGCTTGAAAAGGGCCTGAACAAGATCAATGCACCTGTGAAGCCAATGATGTTCACGGAAAATGCTGGCATCATACCAATTGGGAGGCCTTCTGTCATCACCACTCGTGGTCTCGAATGGGATGTGACCGACTGGCCTACCGAATTTGGTGGGCAAATGAGTACCAGCAATCACATCAAGGCGGAAGTCATCGAAGTTGAAAGCACCGAAAGGGTGTTGCTCACACTTGAATACACTCAAACTGTTTCAACATCAGGGAGCCGCCAAGACTAGCCAGCTGTAAAGATTGTGGCAGCGCTGGCAAGCCTCCTCTGGAAGCCAGGAACAGTACGCTGTTTTGTACCAGCATCTGCTACCCTGAAGAAAAATTCGGTGTAGTCGGACCTTACAAGATCTCTGCTTGGCAATGAAAGAGAATGCTTCTCGGCAGATTCGCACACAGGGCTCTAACATTCAAGATGGCCTGTATGAGGTCACCGTCTCCGGGCATTAATCCATCGCTTTGGTTGGTGCCTCACTGCCCGAGCTGTTAGTGGGGAACTTGCTGCAGAATAAGCCTAACCATTTTACCAATTTGAAGGCCCTGAGCAAAATTGCAAGTTCCTGTGGCCCCGTCTCGTCTATTCGTAAGGAGCTGCCTTCTTGCTGAGTCTCTGCCAGCTTCCCAATCGTGATTCCAGACTTCGAGAACAGGGTTCCCCAGGTGACGAACCCGTTGAATAACGTAACTTTCCTCGCTGGCGGGCTGGTCATATGCATCGCCCTCCAGGATACCGTAGGACAGTCGAAATTCTTGATAACTCCGAGGTCAACTTGCCGGCAGCAATCCTCCATTTCGGTATGGCCGATCCAAAAGGATGTCAATAAAGGATTCCACCGGACCCTCTCACGTCCATTCCACTCGACATACTTGGACCCCTCATCATTGTCCTCTATAAAGTCGACATCGTAGTAAAGCTTGCGCCGTAGTGCACGAGAACCTTGGACAACACCTCGCCATTTCTTGTTGACCCGCTGTTGGAGGAGCACATCTTTTCCTAGCCCATTTTTAAGTATCATCTCGAGGAGTTCTGGAATGCTGAACACTGTGTTGGAAGCAGACATGACTACGGATGGTGAGCTCACTGTCGTCGAGAGAAACAGGTGGCAGGAATTACCATGCAGATTTCCTGTGGCAACGCTGATTGGCTTGGATCTTGAGGGTTTGTGGATGGATCAGGTGTTTGACGAGTAGTGGTGTTATTGTGACAGAGATTGCGTGATTAACAATTCCGTCCTCGACCCTGAATTTTTTCCCAATCTTTGTGGCCCTTCACTTTGAACTTTAAACAAATCAGAGGTTCGTAACCCGCAACCTTGATCATCCTTTCCCTTCCTAATGATGCTAGTGTTCCAATCACGATTGCTCTAGCATAATTCATTGTATCTGACCGTTCCATCTATGTCATAGCTGATGGTTACTAGGCTAAATCTGTCAGCGTGGTCTATAGTCACTCCTGTTCCTCGTCAAGAATCCACATCACGCGTGGGAGCAAGTAAAGCCCAATCAATGCATCTCTAGCATGGGCAGCAAAATGGGCGGGTGATTACCTTGTTATATGAACGAGCCTAGTCCGAACCTTGGGTCAGAACATCCGCACTGAAGAAAACATATGGTAGTCTCCCAACCCAGCGCCAGGAGCTACGTTCCTGAAAGATGATTCCCTATGTTACTGTCGATTATCCTTTTGGCAAGTATTTTCTATGACTTACGTTTGAGATGAAGGATGGAGTTCAATGTTCGCATGCTTATGCAATATCATTTGAGATGGGATGGCATGGAAATGTCTTCTTGAACTGATGACCAATGAGGGAGAAATTGCAGTTCAACAAGCACTGGGAGAGGGCTTGTCTGTAGTTGCATGTTCTAGTATTGCAAAGGTAGAGGTTTTTGACGCTCATAAGATCCTGTTACTGACAGAGCAAAAGAGAATTTCCAACTCCCTTTGAAGTGGTTTGCCATTGTCAGGGATTAGGAATCTGGATTCAGTACCACGTAGAAGACCATGCCGCGAGAGTGGACTGAGCTGAGCGCTTTTGGTGTCATTGGGCGTGGAGGAAGTGTGCAGGCTGGCCTGCCAGAGGGTATCGTCAGTCTTCCCTTTTGCAGAGAGACTATCAGCTCGAGCCCTTGCGAGGAGTGATGTATCAAGTGTGTGGAAAGGAAGCACTGACTCAACGCTAAAGGCGATGCGAAGGGAGCCATCATGGGCCCCTTCGACGGCTGGCGGTTGTATCAATACAGGCAGTACGACCTCCTGATAAGCTTGACTGAGGTCTCCCAGCGTGATTCCACCCTCTCTCCGTAATCTACCTTGGACAACCAGTCGAAGGTCCGAGTCGAGCCAAGTGATCATCACCTCGCGTGGTGCCGGCTTAATGGCAAAGATTTGCTTCCACGACGCTTCGGCATAGCCGAAATCGAGATCTTGCAAAGTGTTTGTGTCGGGCTCATAGATGTCCCACTCCCATCCCTCGGATATTCTCCACATGTCAATATCTCCAAAAAAGTCCTCGGCATGACGGCGGCCAAGCTGCAATATGATTGGGTTCCATTCACTGCCAATAACCGCATCTGTGTAGCCGCGCTCTGTGCTGGGCTTTGTCTCGTGGACAGGGGACCTGAAAAGGATCTTGTCTTGGATTCGGTGCGAGTTGTGGATTATAGATTGCCATCCCCTGTCAACACGTTGCCAAAAGAAGATATCCTTGACATCCGCACACTCCAAGATAAATTCCAGCAGCTCAGGGATGGTGAGCACGCGCTTAGTTGAAGTCATAGCTCGGAGTGAAGTCATTTGTGCCCTGGTGATAGAGATCAGCCCGAATACGGGAGGGCCAGTGAAGAGTGTACCTTGAGTGCTGCCTGTGAGCCAGTGATGAAACCCTCCATGTTTTGAGAGGAAGCTGACGTGCTTTGGTAAGAAGTTGTTGTGATAGGGAAGAAGCCCAAGTTGTTGGGTGAAGTTGTAATTTGGCCGATCTTGTGTTGAAGTGAAGTGAGTAGTGGATCAAGGCATAGCGGGGTTTAGGTTTGGCACGGTTCACACAAACCACTCAGGCAGCAACAGGCTAAGAATATCTGGAGGAGCAGGCCCGTATGATCTGGTGGATGAGTCTCATGGAGAGGGATATAGGCCGTGAGTCGAAAAAGTTATTCGATGGTGGGTGTCTGCATGGAAGCACTGGGCCTTCCCAAGCAGGACAATATCTGGACCTTAAGATGAAAGGTAGGCAAATTTCCCCTCTCTTACCGTGTTTAAAGAATCGCCGGAACGTTTATGGAAACTCCACTAGACCTTTTGCCGTTTCTATACAGATCTTGATCTGTTTCCCTCCAAAAGTAAGCCTCAAGTGCGACATAACTTCCATGATTAGACTCCCCCCACTCGAAATCTGCTATTTGGCTCATGCGGATGCCGTCAAGATTATCGCGATGGTGAAGAACGTGATATCGGCGTCCTCGCTTGACGGAAACCGACGAGTTTGTGAGCCCTGTAACGAACATTCTCCTCCAGGATGCAATGGGATGGTCTTTGGCCTTGAGAGTGATGCAGTCCAGATATACTGCCTTGTAGCCTATATTGCAGAATCGGGCTAGGAATGGATTCCAATCAAAGTTGGAAGGTAGATTAGGACGGAATTCATCTTGGCTGTCCCAGGGTGGACTTGCTTTGAAGCACAATTTCTCCTGCAAAAGTCTGGATCTTTGGATGACAGTATACCAGATCTTGCTCACACGCTGGTCGACTAGTACTTCGAGGGCAGGCAAATGTAAGAGGATAACCTCCAGGAGCTCCGGTATATGGAAGACACATTTCGGTGAGGACATGTCTTCCTTCAACAACTGGCCGGTCCTTTTGATAATATCGTAAGTGACAAATGTGGCGTTGATAAAGTCCTCATTAGACCACTTTGGCTGTGATCCTGTAAAGTCTTATAGATAGTGAGTAGCTGTCGGAAAAACATCCAAGGAGGGTCGGTCAGTCTGGGTTGCAAAGAGTTGCAGGTCTTTTGTAGAAGGAGGAGGATGATGGAAACGCTCCAGGTCAGTGTATAAATTCAGCGAAAGAGAAGATTGTATTACACGAGAGCAGTATACGGCCGCGTCAGCTGACGTCTTCACCCTTCTAATACTCAGTCAGGGTTAATCGCCCACAGCTAGCGAAAAAGTGGAATTTGTCACAATACCTAGGTGTATCCAACCTTATTTTGAGACATCTCTGAAACAGCGATTTGTGAAACAGCGATTTGAAAGGCCATCTGGAGACACCCGCGGTTCTGGCGCCTTTGAAAGATTTGCTGCTGACAAAGACCAGCAGTCGCGGTTGGTGCGGGTCATATGCAGACCAAACAAGCTTGGAAAGGTGATCTGGCACGGATATGAATGGTTAATGTGACCATGCGGGTCAGGCTCGCAACCTAGCATTTCAGGAAAGGTGTTGCTATTGATTCACTGTCGGTCCCTCCAAATTCAACGTCAGCATTACCAAATCCTTTCGATACGCTCGCAACCGGTACACGCCGAAAAGCAGCTGTACCATCCTACTCAATTTCTTTTCTTTCTTTCAATGATTACCGAGGCCGGTTGTCGTCCTCTTCTTTGATCGCACATGCTGTGAGAGGATCTCCCCGAGAGCAACCGGTTTGTTATGCCTCGTGTGGAGCAGAGCACGAACGATAAAGGGTTGGGGAAGTGGTACCGAATCTCTGTCGCTATGCTGCGTTTCATAAACAGTCAGCAGTACAATTAAGGACTCAAAGACAAGGCGGCGGATGCTGTTGGTATGCGACCTCTGATAATGGACCAGTACGAAATTGATAGTACGCGTATCGTGGTATCACAGGATTCCTCTTCAGGGATCTAGGATCTATCATCCATTGGAGGCGGCCACAGCTTTGAAGAGATGCTTTTTTTATTAGAGATAGAACTGTGGATGACGGCTTGCCAATGCTTGCTGCAGCAGTACATGTGTCGGAATGGCCGAGATGCGGAAGACACTACATCTTTTGGGCTGTGTTCCTGACGCAGTAAACAGTAGAGCGTAGAGCAACTTGCGGAGAATGCATTTGGGGAACAGTGATTATAATCTTGGTGTGAGTTATGGTGTTGAGGATTTTTGGTATTGGCGGGCGCTTTACCTCAGACACTAAACTCGTCACGTGATTGGTCACGTGGAGGATTGTGGTTTTGGATATCGACGAGGAGATGGCCACATCCGCCAAGCACTTTGAGAAATCTATCTACAGCAGCGGAGATAAGCAAGATTGATTGTTCTGAACCCTTGTATTGACATTTTCGTCGTGTGTGCCTTGGTAGCGGATTTGTTCACATTTGCTGACACATTTAGACATGATGTCTACTGACTTTGCCGGCATATTAAACCCTCGCAAACCCTATTACTAATTCGCCTTTATATTTGGTCTATCTATCCGCTTTATTCTCTATGAAGATACGCTAGAAGCTCAGATGAGCGTCTCGACAGACGTGTTATGTTCTACTTTTTGCTGCTCGACTGAAGTCCTCCACATCCCGTTGGCGTACCACTATCTGATAAGAAGCCTCATGCTCTGCACGTCCTAGAACACCAACGTAGTCTCTCTTTTTCAGAGCCTCTACAATTTGTTCCATCCTGACCCCAGCCTCGCCCTCAGGCGGCGAGATCTTCTTAGACCAGCTGAGACCCCCATATCTACCCAAGTATACTATAGAAGAGGGAGGACTGCTGACCAGCATCTGCTGCCAGGAGGCGTTATATCGGCTGTCCAGATTTAGTTGCGTGCTGTTGAAATCACAGCAATGTATATCCCCGGTGTTACGGTCCGGAGGAGTAGATATCTTGGCTAGGAATGGGTTCCACTCAATCTGGCTGCCCAGGAAAGTCTTCCTGGCATTTCCATTAGGTGGATCTGTGGTTGGCTTGAGGAACCATTTTTTTTGCATAGGGATCGACCGTGGGATGGTAGCTTGCCAGCTCTTGTTGGTGCGTTGTTGTAGGAGTAAGTCTCTGGTTGGTGCATGCTCCAGGATCATGTCTAACAACTCCGGGATCCCAAAGACATTGGTGGCTGCAGACATGGCTGGCCAAGTCCAACAATATTACCTTCAATTTTCCTGTTGTAGAGAGCCGTATGATATCAAACAGCTACCGGAGTTGTTTGCTCTGGGGAAAATTGGGAACTTGAGTTCTAAGATTTATGTAGATGGGAGATATGAGGATGTGTTGCGAGATCAATTGTGTAAAGGCATAATGTTTATTTGTCGTCATTTTCATTGCTGATGTGCTCTTTGACCGAAAACCAGATCTGAAGACTTTCCTCACTAAGGAATTAGGGGTTGTTAGATCCGAAGACTTTTCTCACAAAGAAGTTAGGGATTATTTTGAATTTGTGATATGATTGTGGGGAAACACGACCAACTCTTCGGAATCGCACTGTCTTTTGAGAACACTACATGAGAACAGACATGCTGCTCTCATCATAGAAATCGTTCCGCCGCTTCTGGTGTCTTTGCCAGAAATCTGTATGGAGACTAGAAAGTAATTCATACCGAGTCAATGTCATCATTTTCCTTCAAGATTCCACAAATTATAACAAAACCTACTTTCTATATTCTGGCTCCACGAACATTTCTATTCTTGATGATCTACAACCCCCCGAAGGATTTGCTTTCACAGACGTCTTATACGTCTGCGTTGCAACGACTGAGCGCCTGGTTCCAGCTGAGCAGCCTTTGGACTCTACCAGTCTCCATTTTGCCGGCCTTTCTGGATCTTCAATCGAGCAATGTTCCTCCAATCATAGGATGTATCCTCACTACCTTCTTCTAGGGGATGGTAAAGGAGATGAACCCATTGCCTTTCCCTTGTACGTCACTAAGTCAATCTCATTTGACTTCGTGATATTTTGTATGCATTTCTGCTATCTGTTCAAGTCCTTGCGAGACTCCTATAAGACGCCCGAATATTTACCATTTGTCTTTCACCACCGATTTCAGTTACGAGCGGACCCAAACGCCTATCAAGGAGCGACACACCCTCACCGTTTCAAGTTCCGTACCTACTATTGCGCCTGTTGTGCGTCGTGTTCACAGACCCTTTTTAATGGAGTCGGCGAGCTTCTCCGCAACCATGTAGACAGGTGCCATTGAGTGCCCAGGAGCAATGAGCGGAATGACCGACGCATCAATGACACGCACACCCTTGACTCCAAAGACCTTTCCGTTGGTGTCGACCACCGCGTTCGTATCGTTCAGCTTACCCATGGGGCAAGAGGCGACTCCATGGTACCACGGTAGGGCATTTTGCTTGATACCAGCCAGAATATCGGCGTCTGTAGTTCTAGGTCCAATCTTGAGTTCTGGTCCAGTCGTGAGACCGGTCGCATTGACAAATTGCTGGAGTCGTTTGTAGATCTGGATGCCTAGCGCCTGCTCCGTGGGGGACGAGAATGTCTTCGGATCGATGACGGGATTGTCGCTTGGATCGGCCGACTTGAGGCCGATCGTGCCCTTGGAAACGGTTGCGAGAATGGCCGGTGTAAACGTGACATAGCTCTTTGCTGCTGCTTGTGGTCCATGTGACGCTATGAGCCACTCGATTTCGGGCTGATCGTCGGCGAGCTGCGCTAGATCATTCAGGGCGCTTTGATTGAGCGCCTTTCGATATGGGTTGGGCAGTTTTTCAAAGCCTACGGCGAATCAGCCAATATACATATCCATTTGGGATAACAAAGACCGACCTAGAATGTCCCCTCCCCAACTGGTGAGAGGGCCTGTCTGCGTCTGCAGAAATTCTTGGGTGGCTTTTTCGAGAAATTGCTCATCCCCTTCTAAGGCGGCATTGCCTTCGACGTTCATCTCGTACTGAAATTCAAAGGCGCAGTGATCCTGGACAGTCAGCAAGATTTTCTTGTCATGATTGTGAAACGTACCTTCCAATTCTGGCCGACTTGACGATCAGCGATGACGGGGATGTTATGTTGCGTCAAAATGTCTTTGGGGCCGATGCCAGATACCATAAGCATTTGTGGGGAGCGCGTCTAATGCCAAATCAGCGGGCATCAGCGTCCGAGACGGTAATGACTGACCACTCCAGCCGAGACAATCACCTCCTTTGCTGCCTTGAGAGTATATGAGAGGCCATCTGTCTCCACCTGAACGCCAGTTGCCGTGGTGCCCTCGAACAGGATTTTCTTGGCTATGGTTTCTTTATAGACTCTGAAGTTGGTCGCATGAAATGCTTCTGTCAGGAAAGCAGTCTCCGAGGAATCCTTGAGTTGGGTTTTTGGGTCAATTGATACGGCAAGGTATCCATAGCCTTCCATCTTGCCGCTGCTGAAGCCAGTCTGAGCGGTAATGTTGAGAGCTTCGAATCCTTTGATCAAGCCGGGGTTCATAGGTTGGTAGTAGTTGCTATATGTCACATGAAGCGGTCCCCCCTGGCCATAAGCTGCTGGATCATAGGGAATGCTGACATTGACTCCCATTTTGGCCCTGTTTGGTGGGGTAAAATCGACGCTTTTTTTGAAATAGGGAAGGATGTTATCCCATGTCCAGCTCTGGTCTCCTACTAGATCGGCCCAT
>JAABUW010010063.1_pt1 | contig 10614 bp, 9 predicted proteins | sample 5560081 | NCBI WGS metagenome assembly JAABUW01 (sample SAMN10711882, study PRJNA513363) | rock metagenome | isolation source: Antarctica rocks | place: Antarctica: Victoria Land, Knobhead sud | reverse complement strand
AAGGATGCGTTTATCGCTGCGGTGAAGAAGGGCTGGGTGAGCATCAACGGGATGTATGCGAACGAGCTGACGGGGCTGTGCAGGCCGGAGGAGCTGGTGCAACTATTCCGGTACGGGACGGAACTGGCGCTCCTCAGCTTGGCCGGAGTCTTCGCGAAGGTCATGCCACGTTCGAGCAGGAATGTCCGCAGCTGGTTGATGACGGCGGCACGACGCGAGATCAATCGATCACGAACTCGATGGATGGCCTGCAGGTCCAGCTGATCGTCCGTCTTGATCGGGACAAAGCGCATGTTCTTGCGCTCGACTGCTTCGGCGATGGCTTCTGCATCCACAAAGCCGTTCTTGTTCGACTTCACGAAAGGCTTGACGAACTGGGCTGCGATCAGCCGCACCTCATGGCCTTGCTTCGCAAGGCACGTCCAAGGAAATGCGCTTCGGAACAGGCCTCTAGTCCGATCAGAGACGTCTGCATGTGGGGGTTCTGGGCGCTTGGAGCCGCCTGTTGCTTATCAGGATGTGTGGCGCTGATTCTTTCACGCTATCTGGCGTATACCTGAGCTGAGGCGTTATGAACGATCTGCGATTGATTGAGCGCATGGCAAGCGAGAGCAACCCGGGTTCCGTTGAGCTGACCGAGGCTCAGGCTGTGGTGAAGCAGATGGTTCTGGATTCGGTGACGTCTCCGCACACCCGCCGAAACTACGCCAAGGCGCTGGATAATCTGTTTGCGTTTTCGGCTGGCCGACCGCTCACTCGCGCGCTGCTACAGGAGTGGAAGGCCGGCATGGGCTATCTGGCGCCGTCGACCACGAACGTTCGGCTCTCGGCAGTACGGCGCCTCGTCCCCGAAGCACGGGGAAACGGATTGATCGGAGCGGAAGAGGCGACGAATCTGTCCGACATCCCAAATGTGTTGTTTGTCGCGCTATGTGGCGCACGCTTGTCACGCTATGTGGCGCTTCAGTGATCATTGGACAGGGAGCTAGGAGCTTCCATGCGATCACTGCGAATCTTGTAAGTCGCCTGAGTACACTGCGTCGGCTGCCGCGCTCTCACGGTGGTGATCTCTGTCGCATTCGACGTACGCCGGATTGCGTGATAAGGTCTACGCCAAATAATGTGATAAAAGACAATTCTGAAGCAAAACCGGGCTGTCATGATCACAGCGCCTGTCGGCGCAGAAACGGTCGTTTTCGGGACAGCAGCAGCGTTTTCTGAAGTGCAAGTGCTTTGCCTGCAATACTCTCGAATCGCTAGCGTACGCAATGTTCCGTTTTGGCGAAGCCGTCGGCCGTCGTCGCCATCGCGGCGGCGCTCAGGCCGTTGCGGTTCTCGATCAGAGCGTGGCCCAGATAGGCCAGATGCGACTCCTTGCCGTAGCTCGTCTTGTACAGCCGCGCGTCCGGGTCGGTGGTCGATTCATGCGTCTCGTTGGACCGCTTGTGGCCGTGGAAGTTCGTCCCGTCGCCGTCGTTGGAATCCGAGCCGTCCTTCGGGCGGAAGCTCTTCTGCGACGCCCAGGCCTGGATCAGTGTGCCGTCGACGGTGAAATGATCGTCCGACATGAGCGGCTTGGCCTGCCGGTTCACCTCGGCGAAGAAGCGCTGCGCCACCTCCGCGTTCAGCAGGCGATCGCGGTTCTTGGAAAATACAGCATGGTTCCACACCTGGTCGTCCATGCCCAGGCCGACGAACCAGCGAAACAGCAGGTTGTCGTCGATCTGCTCGACCAGCTGCCGCTCGCTCCGCACCGAGAAGAACACCTGCAGCAGGAGCGCCCGCAGCACATACTTCCGGCGCGATCGAAGGTCGTCCCATGTCCGAGTAGAGCGCGTCGAACTCAGCGCTCAACGACAGCAACACCGCGTCCGTCAGCTTGCGAATCGCACGCCACGGATGATCGGAAGGCACACGCGCCTCCAACGACACATAGCGGATTCTCGCGCTTGGCCTCTGTGCGAACGGCTACGCTGAAGCGTCAAGATGAGGAGTATTTCGGCGGACTCCGGGAGGCGGTTCTGGAGCGAGACGGTTACTGTTGCCGGATGTGCGATGCCCCGAGTAGGGACAAGCGCTCGATCATCGCTCATCATCGGGTGCCTGGAAAGTCGGTCCGCCTGAATGTCGCCAAGAGCGGACGGTTGCGCCGATCCCCGGTGATACGTCACTAGCCGCTTGTCAGATGCCTCCCCGCAACAAGCTTCTTGACATCCCTAAGAGCGAGGGATTAGTTTGCCGCCGTAACTTAAGCAGGATTATTTTCCGTCACGAATGTAATCATTCGACGAGCGCCAGATGCGCAGCAACATCGGCCGCCCGCGAACAATGCCGCCGAACGTGTAATCAGCCTGCACACATCCTCGCTCGACGAGCGCGAACGAACCCGGTATCGGCGCATTTAGTTGCCGAACACGGATAGTACGACGGGCCATGATCCTTTAGGGGAGAAGATGCACCATGAAACGCAAAACGCATTCCCTCGCGGCAAGCTCCGCGACGATCTTCAGACTACTTCTATCCGGCTGCGCCGTCTTTCTGCTGCTTGTGAGCTCGGGCGCGCCAGGGCTGCTTGCTCAGGCCAGCGCGGGGCTTACGGGAACGGTCACGGACCCTAACGGCTCCGTAATCGCAGGGGCGGCTGTCACCATTGTGAGCAAGGGCACGCAGGTCAAGACGACGCGGGTGACAAGCTCCGCGGGAACATACTCCGTCATTGGTCTGCTGCCGGACCGGTACAACGTGACGGTCGAGCGCAAGGCTTTCGCAAGAGCGTACAAAATAACGTGAACATCGACGTGAGCACGACCGCCACGGTGGACTTCGCGCTGGTCGCGGGCGGAGAGTCCGAGACGGTTGAGGTCACGGCGAACTCGATTGCGCTGAATACGACACAACCGCAGCTGGGTACAACGATCGAGCCGGAGGTGGTCAATGCGCTGCCTAACCAAGTCTCGGGGCGGGGGCGACAGATCGACGCGCTGCAGTTTCTGGCACCGGGAACGACAGGCGGTACGTTCTCGCACCGCATCAGTGGCGGCGTCGACTTTGAGCAGGAGATTCTCTATAACGGCATCGCGTTTCCCCAGCCGGAGACGGAGGGTTATACGACTAACGTGAACCCGCCGTTCGAGATGGTGCAGGAGTTCCGCGTGGAGCGAACGACGTTCGCGGCGCAGTTTGGGCTGGGACTAGGCGTGTTGTCGTACCAGATGGCATCGGGAGCAAACCGGTACCATGGTGATCTCTTCGAAATCCTCAAGAACACCGCGTTCGACTCGCCCGGATTCTTCAGGGCAAGGTCTGGGGTCAAAATGGAAAGGCCCCGGTCGACAAGCAGAACAACTATGGCTTCACCGTGGGCGGACCGCTGAGCATCCCGCATCTGTATAACGCCCGTGACAAGACGTTTTTCCACTATAGCCAGGAGTGGTTCAAACTGGTGAATCAAAATACGAGCACAGCCACGGTGCCCACGGCCCTCGAGAAGACAGGTAACTTTACCGACTACGTCGATGGCAAAGGCAAGTTGATTCCCATCTATGACCCGCTCACTGAACAGCAGTTCCAGTGCAATGGCGTCCTAAACACCATTTGTCCGAACCGCTTCAGTCCAGCATCCGTCGCGCTGCTGCAATATCTCCCCAACCCGGATATTCCGGGCAGCAATGGCGGCCTCGATCAGAACAAGAACTATATCCCTTTTCCGATTGCGAGCATTCAGCACGTCTTCGGATTTACCATTGACCATGCTCTGACGCAGAAGCAGAACATCCACTACAGCCAGTGGCGGAACTCCTATACGACCAGTGGATTCGATCAGCCTGCGTTTGTCTTGCCGCCAAACCCGCTGAGCAGCTTGCGGTACTTCCCGACAATCGGCAGCGGCTATCTGCTGAACTACTCGAATGCGGTCACTTCAAATCTGGTAACGACCGCCGGCGTGGGTTGGTTCGGCGAGATCAACAATCAGTTCAACCAGCTAAAGTACAGCACGCCGCTGGTAATAGGCAGCGTCGTTCCGCCTAGTATCACCTTCAACGGCCAGCATGCGCCCACCCAATGGGGCACGAGCGGCGCGAATACAGGCTCCGTAAATCGCAAGCTGGGGATTACGGCGGTGAATAACTGGCTATGGACAAAGGGGCGTCAGACCTTCAACATCGGCGGAGAGTTCCGGCGGGCGTACCAGGATGACAACGAAGAGCAGACGGCGGGTGGGCACTTTAACTTCAGCAACGCTGAGACTTCGACGCCCCCCATTATTGATCCAGTTACCGGAAAACAGACCTCTGGCCCTAACTTCGGGAACTACGGAAGTGGTTTTGCCAGCTTTCTGCTTGGTCTTCCAGATTCTGCGAATCGCTCGAACTCTCAGGAGCTTCGTCTCCGCAATGTGGACCTATCGTCTTACGTTCAAGACTATATTAAACTAATGCCGAAGCTGACAGTAAACCTTGGCATTCGGTGGGACATTCAGGTGCCCTTTACGGAAAACAACAATCTAATCGTCTTCCTGAATCCGACTGCTCCCAACCCCCATGCGAATAATCTTCCGGGCGCGGCGACGCAGTTCGGCAACTGCACGGGCTGCGCGGGTTATACCCGGGCGGATACGCACTTTACGCACTTCGGCCCGCGTCTTGGCTTGGCTTATCAGCTAAATACAAAGACAGTGCTCCAGGGCGGGTTCAGCATTGCGTTCCTGAATGGCGGTGCCTACGAGTATGGGACGAGCAAGGTGGCCGTGAACTATGGCAACCTCCTGGTCGGTTCCTTCACGCGCAACAGCACTGGAACCAACGCGTCAGCTTACGGGGTCTGGGACAGTAAGCCTCTCCCTAATCCGCAACCTTCAACGTTGAATCCAGCGCTTGGCGTCGGAACACAGATCAACTCGTTTAGCCGCAATGATGGCTATGCGCCGTATGCACAGCAATGGAATGTCAACATGCAACGTCAGTTGCCTCAAGACATCTTCCTTACGGTGGCGTGGGTAGGTAATCGCGTCATCCATCTGCCGAGCCAGCTGAACCGGCCAGACCAGCTTGACCCGAAGTACCTTAGCCTAAAATCGGACCTTGGGCTTTCCTTCCAGAATGGTGCCGCCCAAGCGGCCGGGTACAAGCTGCCGTACGACAACTTTGTGGCTGACTTTGGTGGATCGGCAACGGTGGCTCAGTCGCTGGCTCCGTACCCGCAGTACTCAAACGTCTTCAACAACTTCGAGGCTTCGGGAACCACCTACTACCAGGGTCTGCAGGTTGAGGCGGAGAAGCGCTATACGAATGGCATCTCGTTCCTAATCGGCTATACGCTTTCGCGTAGCTATGATAATGCGAGCAGCGGCTTCTCGAGCTTCTCGAATGGAGCGCTGAACAAGTACAACCAGAAGGCGGAGTACACGATCTCCAGCGCTGATGAGCCGAACACGTTCAAGGCTAGCGGCGTGTACGATCTGCCGATCGGACCGGGCAAGAGGTACTTGAGCAAAAAGGGCCTGATCGGGGAGGCAACCGGTGGATGGCAGATCGGCTACATTCTTGACTACGAACAGGGAGGGCCTTTTGGTGTCGGTTCCAATGTTCAAGGCCTGCCGAATGGGGGCAATCGTCCGGATCGCAATGCTTCGATTTCATTGAAGACTGCTTCCTATCAGGTCGAGCGGGATTTCTTCCTCGGCAAGCGTAAAACGGCACAGATTTACGATCCCGCAGCATTTACCCCAACGGCCCCTTATGTTTTGGGCAACGCCGTTCGCAACTACAGTGAGCTGCGCTATCCGGGCTATGCTAACGAGGACCTCGACATTCACAAGAAGTTCTCCTTCGGGGAGCGCTTCTCTGGAACGCTGAAGTTCGATCTGTTCAACGCATTCAACCGAACGCAGTTCAATGGGCCGGATAATAACGCTAACGATGCCAACTTTGGTCAAGCGGTCTTCAAGGGCCAAAATAATCAAAACCGGCGAGGCCAGCTAGAGGTTCGGCTGGAGTTTTGAGCAGAGTATTACGGGAGCCAGCCGGGAGTATCTTCGGCTGGCCTTTTTTCTTTGTGTGGGTTCTTCCATGGCTGATCGCCTCTCGCTCTCGCACTTTATACTGGCGGTGGTATGACTACCTTTCGACGAGTGCGATGGATGCGGCTCGGTGCCATGGCCGTGGTGCTTTGCCACGTCTGCGGGGCGGGTGCATGGGGGCAGGGATCGGGTGAGGTGACGCCTCGGGTGGAGGCGCTTTATGCGGAGGCAAAGGCCGCTCAGCAGGCAGGAGACGAGACAACGGCGGTTGCGAAGTACGAGGCTATTTTGAAGGCCGCGCCACATCTTGCGCCCGCTTATAACAATCTCGGGGCGCTGTACTTCGACCGGGGAGAGTATGCGGCAGCTGCGCGAACGCTGGAGCGGGGGCTGGCGCTTGACCCAAGGATGACGACGGCATCCGGAGTGCTGGGGATGAGCTACCTGAAACTGGGACGGAACGAAGAGGCAAAGGCTCGTCTGCAGGCCGCTGTCACGGCGCATCCGGCGGATAATACGCTGCAGATGAGTCTGGCGCGTGCGTTGCTCAACCTGGGCGAGTATGAGGAAGCGGCTCGGCAGCTACGGGTGTGTGTCGAGCGGAACCCCAAGGATCAGGCGGCGCTTTATCTCCTAGGAAAGACGTATCTGCAGCTTTCTGAGACGACGCTGAGCAAGATACAGGCGATCGATCCCGACTCGGTGACGGCGCATGAGGTAACGGGGGAGATCGACGAGAGTATGCGCAACTACGATGGCGCGTTGGCCGAGTACAGCAAGGCCGTGCAGCTTGCCCCGAACCAGCCCGGCACCCATTATCGCCTGGGCACCGCCTTCTGGCTCGAACAGAAGTGGGAGTCCGCCCGCGTCGAGTTTGAGGCAGAGCTGCGCAACGACCCGGGAAACTGCACGACGGAGTGGAAGCTCGGCAATACGCTGCTAGCGGCGGAGCAGCCTGCGTCGGAGGCTCTACCTCCTCTCGACGCTGCTATTGCGCGCTGCCCTACCTTGATGCAGGCCCGCGTCGACCGCGCCAATGCGCTGCTCAAGCTCGGCCAGCCGCAGAAGGCGATCGACGACCTGCTGCTCGCCGCCGTGGAGACTCCCCGCGAACCCTCGATCCACTTCCTCCTCTCGAAGGCCTACAAGGCCGCCGCCAAGCCTGAACAGGCCGCCATAGAGATCGCAACCTATGGCCGCCTGCAGCGCGAGGCCAGCGAAGCGACAGCCGCACGAGCCGGCGACGTCATTCAGATCAAGAATGCTGCCCGATAGACGCGCAACCCTCGCGCTGCTGTCGCTTCTGGGCTTCCCGTCGCTGTGCATGAGCCAGGCCGGTGGTATGGGCGCGGCCAAGCCGGTGCCCGCGGACGACTCGTCTCATCCACCGATCACCGCCTCCGGCTTCGTCGACCGCGGGACGGTCGTCTTCGAAGACGCCACCAGGGCTTCCGGTCTCGCTGCCTGGTCGCACCACGTCGGCGACGACCACAAAGACTTCATCGTCGAATCGCTCGGCAGCGGCGTCGCTCTGCTCGACTACGACCGCGACGGGTGGATCGACATCTATCTCGTCAACAGTCTTACCTACACTGCTATGGCTGGTAAAAGTGAGCCCCCCCACGCGGCGCTTTTCCATAATAATCGGGACGGCACCTTCACTGATGTCACACAAAAGGCAGGCGTCGCAAACGATCGCTGGGGCGTCGGCGTGGTCGCCGCCGACTACGACAATGATGGCTGGCCTGACCTCAATGTCACCAACGTCGGCCAGAATCGGCTTTACCATAACAACCGCGACGGCACTTTCACCGACGTCGCCGAGCGGGCCGTCGTCGCGCTCGGCGCGTGGTCAACCGGCGCAACCTTCGGCGACTACGACGGCGATGGCCTGCTCGACCTCTTCGTGCCCGGCTACACCGCCTACGACTTCGCCCACCCTCCCCGCCCCGGCTCAGACAGCGTCGTCTCGAACACCTGTCAATTCCGCGGCGCCACCACCTTCTGCGGTCCGCGCGGCCTGGTCGGCGCGCCCGACCATCTCTTTCACAACAACGGCGACGGCACCTTCACCGACGTCAGCGTCAACGCCGGCGTCGCCGACAAGCCCGGCTACTACGGCCTCGTCTCGCTCTTTGCCGACCTCGACGACGATGGCCGCCCCGATCTGCTCGTCGGCAACGACTCCACGCCCAACTACCTCTATCGCAATAAAGGCGACGGCACCTTCGAGGACCGCAGCTTCGAGTCCGGCTACGCCGTTAACGGCGAAGGCCACGAGACCGCCACCATGGGCATCACCGCCGGCGACTACAACAACTCCGGCCGGCTCGGCCTCTTCAACACCGATTTCTCGGACGACGCCAAGGTCCTCTACCGCAACGATGGCAGATTGAGCCTGACCGACGTGAGCGCCGCCGCCGGCCTCGCTCCGCTCACCACGCCGTTTCTGAGTTGGGGAGCGGGCTTCCTCGACTTCGACCGCGACGGTCGTAAAGATTTGCTTTTCGTCAGCGGGCACGTCTACCCCCAGGCGGACCAGCAGAACTGGGGAACCAGCTTCGCGGAAAAGCCCTTGCTGCTCCGCAATTTGGACGGCTCGCACTTCGCCCTAGTCGAGGCTGTGCGCGGCAGCGGTCTCGCCACCGTCCTGACCGCGCGCGGGGCAGCCTTCGGCGACCTCTTCAACGACGGCCGCATCGATGTGGTCATCAATAACCAGGAAGGCCCGCCCACGCTGCTGCGTAACGTCTCCCCTGACCATCATCATTGGATCGAGTTCCGGCTCGTCGGCGGTCCAAAGTCTCCCCGCGACGCCGTAGGGACCAAGGTATTTGTCACGGCGAACGGTACGCGTCAGCGCGGCGATGTCCTCAGCGGCGGCAGCTTCGCATCGTCCAGCGATCCTCGTGTCTTCTTCGGACTGGGCGACGCGACCGCCATCAGCTTGATCGAAATTAACTGGCCGGACGGGGGGAAGCAGAAGCTCTCCGCGCCGGGCCTAGACGCAATCTATACCGTCGACGAGGGTCGCGGGATCATAGGAATCTTCCATCTTGGAGATCGCGCCTCGCAAGCCTCCGCTCGCAAGGCCGCACCGTAGAACCTGTTTGGACACTCCGTGGCGTTGTTTTTTGGAGACGTTCTCCTCTCTAAAGAGAGCACAATCCCAGGCTGAAGCCCTACGGGATCTTCGCATTCGGCACCGCCGCATCGGTCTGCGTCCCGGTAATCCGCGCTGCCCCCGCAAACTCCCGCGTCGCATCCGTTCTCCGGCGCATCTTCCGGTACATCCGCCCGAGAAACAAGTGCAATGCTTCCACATTTGGAGTCAGCGCCACCGCCTTCTTCACTTCGACGACCGCCTACTCCGTCCTTCCCAGCTATCGAGCACCAGCCCAAGCTCCTGATGGGCGAGCGGGTTGGCCGCTCCTGGGTCTCGCGCCGCGACCGTCAGCAGAGGCAGCGGCCTTGGCGATCTTCCCCTGTCGCAGCAGCATCCCCCAGTCCAGGTGCGGCTGAATGTCCTCCGGCGTATCACCCTCCCAGCCGATCGCCGTCTGATAGGCCTCCTCCGCCTTGGCCGGCCGCTGCTCGGCCTCACACACCAGGCCGAAATTGTAATCCGACCGGCATGACGAGGCTCCCGTCGCAGACACTCCAGGAACGAATGCTCCGCGTCCGCCCACCGGTTCTCGTTGTACTGCGTCTGCCCCAGCAGATACCACAGCTGCGCCCGAGTCGGCGCTCGCTGCAAAGCGGCTCGCAACCAACGATCGGCATCGGCGAAGTCCTTGAGCAGCACATAATTGGAGGCGACGGCGGCAAGGTCGTCCGCGCCAGGCTCCCCAAACTTCGCCCCCTCGGTGTACTCGGCCAGCGACTCCGTCGCTCTCCCCTCATGCAGCAGCGCGAACACTAGCAGAAATGCGCATCCGCCAAGGAGTGAGATTCGACCAGCACGCGACGTAACGACTGCTCGGCAACAGCATAGTTCCCAGCCGCCAACAAACCTCGCACTGCCGAGGCGAGAGGCGGACGCCGGAGGTACTTGACTCTGCGAGGCAAGTGAGCCCGCGGCACAGATTCAACGCGCGCCGAATATTAGAGTCCTAAACGAATTTCAGTATGATGACGGGATAAATCTGCCTCGCCAGGTTCAGCTCTCAGCCAAGTTCACTTGCTGACCGAGCCCGGGACATAAGCCGATTACATCGATGCCAGGGGAGTGGTTGAGAGATGAATAGTTTACGAATTGCAGTACTCCTTCTGCTGTCGCTGGCGATGCTGGCGACACCACAACTGTTCGCTTCTTCGGGCGTTTCGAACGGTGCACAAGCCGCTGTTACGGTGCCTCTGCGGGATGGGAATGCACAAGCCCCTAGAGAAGCAGGCGCGACCGTGACGACGCTGATCAACGTAGATGCAGCGGACACGGGCAGGATCTTCGACGGAGTGGGCGCAATCAGCGGTGGAGGCGGTAACTCGCGGCTGCTCATTGACTATCCCGCCCAGCAGCGCAACCAGATCCTCGATTACCTGTTCAAGCCCGGCTATGGCGCATCGCTGCAGATATTGAAGCTGGAGATAGGCGG
>JAABUW010010061.1_pt1 | contig 10616 bp, 8 predicted proteins | sample 5560081 | NCBI WGS metagenome assembly JAABUW01 (sample SAMN10711882, study PRJNA513363) | rock metagenome | isolation source: Antarctica rocks | place: Antarctica: Victoria Land, Knobhead sud | reverse complement strand
GCGGTCAACGGCGGCCATGGTGGCGGACAGGTCGGCGCTTTCGTCCCCTTCCCACGCACGCAGAGCATACAGCCACAACGCCAACAGGCCGTGGACGCGCAAGGCGCCGACAATGCCGGTGGCAGGGATGCCGGCGCCGTCCAGCAGCCACTTCATGCTGCGCAACGTCGCGCCATACAGCAGCAGGGAAGTGCCGGGATCAGTCCGCAACGCTGCGAGCAGCGACAGCATGCCGGCCCGGTGCTGCTGCAGTACGTCGAAGCGCGCCATCAAGATGTCGAACAGCCGCTCCCGCGGGGGTTCACTCATGCTGACGTTGGCCAGCGAAGCCTGGTCGGCCATTACTCCAAAGCGCATCAGCACGGCGCCGCGGCCTGGCATCCGGGCACGGGCCTCGCCAAGCGGCACGCCGGCGCTGCGGGCGGCATCGGCGATGCTGATGTCGGACCATCCGCGCAGGGCCGCCTGCTCGAACACGGCGGCGATCAGGGTGCGGTCGGTTTCGGTGATGCTCATGGCGGCGACATGGGCTGGCGCGAGGGGGTTGGCAAGGACGCACTAGCCATCCTGCGCTGCCGCGAACCGTGAGGGCGCGTCACTGCAAGCCGCTGGCACCATGGCACCCTACCCAGGGCGGCCTGGCCGGCTGAGGGACTGCCGCACTGCTGAACAGCTCGCAACGACGAGGCCGGTCCAGCAGACGCCGGCATCACCCCGCCAACTCGCGGGACCGTCGCGTGGCGGCGTCCACCGCGGCTGAGACCGATGCCGGCCAGGCGCCCTCCGCCATCAGCACGCCAAGCGCGGCCTGCGTGGTCCCCCCGGGGCTGGTCACGGCAACGCGCAACGCGGCGGCATCCTCTGCGCTGGCCGCCAGCAGCGCTCCGGAGCCGGCGACGGTGGCGCGGGCCATCTGCCGGGCCAGGACAGGCGGAATGCCCTGCTCCTCCGCCGCGCGCTGCAGCAGCTCCGCCAGCAGGAAGACATAGGCCGGGCCGCTGCCGGACACGGCGGTGACTGCGTCCAGCAGCGCTTCGTCCTCCACCCAGGCGACCTCGCCGATGGAGGCCAGCAACGCGTCGCACAGGGACGCCTGCGCGTCATCCACCCCAGTGCCGCGGAAGGCGACGGTGATGCCCCGGCGTATGGCCGCCGGCGTGTTCGGCATCGCCCGCACCACCGCCGTCCCCGCGCCAAGCATCCCGCCGATCCGCCGCGTGGTCGTCCCCGCCATGATGGACAGCACGACAGCTCCGCGCGCGAGGGAGGCCAAGCCAGGCACCGCCGCGTCCGCCTGCTGCGGCTTGACCGCGAGCACGATCGCTGCGGGGCGGAAGTCCGGCGGCAGCCCGGCGACGCTACCGACCACCTGCACTCCCGGCCCGGCCAGCGGCGGGGACGCCGGGTCCACCACGACCGATGGCTCCAGCCCACGCTCCCGCCAGCCCGCCAGCATGGCGCCGCCCATCTTGCCGCCGCCCAGCAGCAGGACGGGCGGCAGGGGAGCGGCCGGCGCAGTCATGCTTCGCCCATGCACTCCAGCATGGCGGCCTGCAACGCTTCGGCCGGGGTCTTGCCGCCCCACAACACGAACTGGAATGCCGGGTAGAACCGCTCGCACTCGGTGATGGCGATGTCCACCATGTCCTCCAGGCTTTCGGCCGAAGCGGCGGTGGCGCCGCGCAGCAGCACGGAATGGCGGAACAGCGGCATCCCGTCATCGGAGTCCATGCCGAAGTGGCCAATCCACAGGCGTTCGTTGGCCAGGGCCAGCAATTCGTACAGCGCGGGCCGCTGCCGCTCCGGCACCTTCATGTCGAAGGCGCAGGTGAAGTGCATGGCGCTGATTTCGCTCGACCAAGAGAAGTACAGGCCATAGTCGCACCATTTGCCCGGCGCCTCCGCCGCCATCTCGTGGTCGCTGCGCCGGTCAAAGGCCCAGTCATTGGCGGCCACCACCTGCTCGATCACGTCAAGCGGGTTGGGCGCCGGGGTATCATGATGTTCGGCTAGGGCTGACATGCAGGGACTCCCGTGGTTGGAGGCAGGCCGGGCCGTCACGCGAGGGCGGCACCTGGGAGATGATGCAGCCGAATCGCGTCAGGCATAAGGCTACCGGGGCGGCGGTAGGACCGACAAGCAGGAATGCTTGCCTGTCTCCCTCTCGCTGGGAGTGACGAGGCCTCGGCCGGAACGTTGTGAGTAGAACATTTAGATGGCACGCGCCCATGCGCCGGTAAGCATTGCTCCCCTAAACTCCTCGTGCGTACGCCGTCAAGGGACCGCAGTGTCCGGCATGGCAGCGCCAAAGCAGGCTTGCAAAGCATGCCGCCGCGTCCGTTTTGCGGTAGCCGCTTCCGGTTCGACGTGGTGATCGCGTTGCCAGTGGCGGGGCGTCTCGTGAGGTATGCCGGATAGCTTGAACCCGAGGGATCGGCGCCTAGTTTCGCCGCCAGATTTCCTCGCTGAGCAGCGTCGCAAAGCCCAGCCACAGCACCAGCGGCACCCCCATGGCCGCCGCCGGACGGTCCACCTCCCGTGCCGCTGCCACGGTGCCGCCAGCAGCCAGCAGCATCGCGCCGGTCACGGCCAGGCTGGCGTCCAGCTTTTTGCGGCCGAAGAACACCCAGGGGTATCCGGCCAGCCCCGCCGTGCTCAGCCCCCAGCCCGCCAGCGCCAGGCTGCGCGCCGGGCTGCGCGGTGCCTTCAGCAGGCGGTAACCGGTCGTGGCCAGCAGCCCATCCAGCACCGTCCATGCCGCGCCGAACGCCGGGCCGGGCGGGGTATAGGATGGCTTGTGCAGCGACGCATACCAGATGCCGTTGACCGGGCGCTGCGGCCCGTGCCGGCCCCCGGCCACGGTGGCGGCGATCACTGGGCCGAAGGAAGCCAGGACGGCAAGCGTGTTCTTCATCAGGACGGCCTTTGCGTTATACGTCTGCGGAGCCTAACGCGGCACAGCCCGGCCCGGCTCCGCACGGTCCCGTGACGTCACGGAGTGCCGCCGGGCTGGCGCCCAAACAGGAAGCCCTGTCCCGATGTTCCCCACCACACGCCTCCGCCGCCTGCGCCGCACCGGTGCCCTTCGGGACCTCGTGCGCGAAACCCATGTCACCGCGCTTGACCTTATCCTGCCGATCTTCATCGAGGAGGAGCTGGACGCGCCGCTGCCCATCCCCGCCATGCCCGGCGTGTCCCGGATTCCCGAGCGCCACCTTGCCCGCGAGATCGAGGCCATCGCCCGCGACGGCGTGCGCGCCGTTATGCTGTTCGGCATCAGCCGGCATAAGGACGCGACCGGCAGCGACACCCTGCGCAGCGGCGGCCTGCTGGCGCGCATGACACGTACTGTGAAGGACGCCGCGCCGGAGTTGGTTGTCATGACCGACAACTGCTTCTGCGAATATACCGACCACGGCCATTGCGGTACGGTCGGCCCTGACGGTGAGGTGTTGAACGACCAGACGCTCGACGCCTTGGCCCGGCAGGCCGTGGTGGCGGCCGACGCGGGCGCGGACGTGATCGCGCCCAGCGCCATGATGGACGGACAGGTCGGGGCAATCCGCCGGGCGCTGGACGGCGCCGGGCATGGCGACGTGCCGGTGTTTTCGTACTCGACCAAGTTCGCATCGGCGTTCTACGGCCCGTTCCGCGCCGCATCCGGCTGTGACCTGCAGGGGGACCGGAAGGCCTATCAGATGGACCCCGGCAACGCCCGGGAGGCGCTGCGCGAGAGCGTCGTGGACGAGGCCGAGGGCGCGGACATGCTGATGGTCAAGCCGGGCCTGCCCTACCTTGACGTGCTGGCCCGCATCCGGGCGCAGACCCTGCTGCCGCTGGGCGTTTATCAAGTGAGCGGCGAATATGCGATGATCAAGTTCGCCGCGCAGGCAGGCGCGCTGGATGAGGCGCGGGTGGTGCGGGAAACGCTGAGTGCGTTCAAGCGGGCGGGCGCGGACCTGATCCTGAGCTACTTCACGCGGGATGTGCTGCGGGAGGGTTTGTAAAGCTAACGGCCCTTTGCTCCCCGGCGGCTGGGCGCTAGCCGAGCCGGACTCGCGGGCACCGCACGCATGCAGAGGGATCACTTACGACGAGGCCGCACTGCATATGTCAGCCCGTGGCGGTGTGACTTTAGCATCTCGCGCCGCATGTTCCACTGACTTGGCACACAGCACCAATGCAAGGTAAGAGCGGCGGAGGACAGGCTGGGTGTTCAACGTCGGCCATTTTGCGCGGGGTTAGATGATGTCCAAAATGAAATTCGTCCCTCACGTCTTGAGCGAACACTTGTTCAGAGCTGATTTCGAGCGCCAGCCGGAACCGGATTTGGTCATGGACCGGGATGATCAAGTTGCGGGATACGTCGAAGCTGGAAACGAGAATGGCGGGATGTATGTAGTGCACCTGTTCCATGCGGCTCACATCACGCAGACAATCGAAGGAACCCGCCGGGTGCTGGACCTGGCCTGCGGGCCGGCGACGCAACTCCTCCTGACGGCGCAGTACCATCCCGACACCGAATTCGTAGGCGTGGACCTGTCGGCTGGCATGCTGGACGCCGCGCGAGCACGGGCCAGGGAGCTTGGTTTGAGGAACGTCAGCTTCCGGGAGATGGACATCACGGATTTGTCGGGCATTGTGCCTGGCGAGTTTGACGCTACGACTAGCACGATGGCGTTGCATCACTTGCCCAGCCTAGATCATCTCAACCGATGTTTTACGCAAATTGCGTCCGTGCTGCCGGAAGCGGGTAAGGTGTACTTGGGAGACTTGCTGCGGCTCAAGCGGCGGCGGACGGTGGAATTCATGGCCGCGAACAGTGCTGACAACCAGCCTAAAGTGTTCAACGACGATTTCCGGAATTCCATGCTGGCTGCATTTACCAAACAGGATTTCGAAACCCTGCGCCAACGCTATTTGCCGCAGTGCAAAGCCTACTCTGCCCGCCCGCTCACACTGTTCAACGTGATCAAAACCGAGAGCCTGCCGTTGTCCGCAGCGCGGAGGGCGGTGTTCGTGGCGGCGCGTGACCGGCTGTCGCCACGGCTCCGGTCCGACCTGGACGATCTGCGGATGTTCTTCCGCCTTGGCGGGCTTATGCCTGATCCATTTGCCGCATCATAGGTTCATCCAATTTAGCCCGCAGCGTCGTGTTGCTGCACGCCTAGCTATAGCAACTTGCCCGAGGCTGAAACATACTGGAACAGAGCGCCATCGCGGCTAAGCAGGCCTCCCCAGCCTACTGTATGGATGGCAAGGTCGAGTCGTCTTCAGTGTTTGCTGGGTAGCGGTGATAGGGTGGGCCGGTCTTCATCGGTTGCGATGGCTGAGCGCGAAACTTAATTGCGGATGTTGTCGCTCTCTGACGTGTGCTAGGGCGGCCCGGGCGTAAGCGACCTTGCCGAGGCTACCGGGCTGAACGAGCATTTTGTGGCCGACGCGTTGGGCATCACGCAGGATGCGGCGCGATATTGGCGGGGCTGGTTTAGCAAGTGCAGGACCAGCGCCTTGCGCGCCAGCCTGGCACCAGGCCCGTCCCCAGCCAAGGACGATCTCTGAACGACCCTGTCAGTCACCACGGCAACACTGAGGGCGGCTCGCCCGACTCTCGCCCGCAACACTTATGCAGCCGCTAACCTAGAGTAGGTTTGGCACGGACAACCGCGCAGAACCTACTCTAGCCGTTGTTTTTGAGAGCATTTGTTTGGTCAAACGAAACGGTTTGGTCCTAACATGCTCTAAACTGGGCGATACAGGTCCTTCAACGAAGCAGGGCGGCACTTGTGTGTGCCGCCCCTTGTTCAACTCGTGCCTGGCGAGGCCGGCCAGAAGCCGCTAGGCCCGCCGACGGCGAACCAGGCCGACAGCGGCCAAGCCGACGCCGAGCAACGCCATCGAAGCCGGTTCTGGCACTGGGTTGACAGGGTTGGCAATGGACGTAATCGTACCGTTGCCGGCGCCGCCGTTGACCACGAGGTCGATCCCGTTTCCGGTAGTCCCGAGCGTCGTAACGCTGTCGCTGTTCGTGAACGAGGAGTTCAGGTTGAACCTTAGCGTGGACGGGACGACGAAGAAGCTGCCGGCGCCGGGTTGCGCGTCCGTAAAGTTCACTAGCGCAAAGGCGGAAGGAAGCACAGGCGAGGAACCTGCGGGATTCGGGTTCGCGGCCAAGCCCACCGTTCCAGATTGCAGTGTGCCCGTTGCAAGGAGCACGTCGCCCGAGGTGCCGTTAGCGAACGTGGCGCCCGCCGTGGTCGCGCTGAGGGCGCCATCATTGTTGCCGAGGTCGCCAAACAAGCTGGCAGTCAACGTTGAGAACGTCCCGGACGCCCCTGCAGTCGCGCCGGTCGCGGTGCCTGTGCCCGTGAACGTGATATACAGGGTGTAGGGCGTGGCCGTCCCCGTGCCGTTGTAGCCGTTCGGTATCAAGGCAAGACCGTTGGATTGGAAGTTCGCGATACGGAGGACGCCGCTCTCCGTGAAGTTTCCGTTCGTCGCAATGTTGATGTTGGAATACTGAGCGAAGATGATGTCGTCAGCCGTGAACTGCGACCCTACGCTGGACAGTGCCGGGGTTGAGCCAGCTGGGTTGAACGTGAACGGCGCCGCAACAGCGGCCCCGGCGGTGGCGAAGAGTGCCAGTCCAGTCGTAGCAGCTATAAGGTAACGGAAGCTGGTCATTGGTGTCTCCATCAGATGAGTGCGCGCACAAGTTGCACTGCCAGGTTCATTGCAAGGGTCGTGCCAGACATGGGGGAGCGGGTTTTTAAGGACGCACGGACTATAGACGGGCCATCCTCTCGATCTGAACGTAAGGATTTCTGACATTACCCTAGCAGAACGTCACGAATAGTTGTGATTCTGCAAGGAAACCTAGACACGTCAGCATGTGACGCACTTGTGGTTCGACAATCGAACTGACTTGTCAAGCAATCCCAAGACATGTTTCCAGCAAAACCCTATTACGATCGCGTGAACACACGTTAATATACGTTGGACATGCCCGGATTTACGACCGAAGCACCTCGCCGACCCGCGTAAAGTGTAAACTAACCTGACATTCTACTGATTAGAGGATGCTAAGGCATACCGGCCTGGTCATGTCCCGTTGCATCGCAGGTCCGGCCCGGAGCCGTTCACGTCTGCGCGGGCCATCTCAGCCCCAAATCCTGTCAAGGCGGCTCAAGGCAGCAAACAAGGCTAGTCAAAACGGATTAACCCCAGCCTCGGCACCACTCAAAGCCTGTGGGCCAACAATATGGCTGGCCAATTCCGGCCTTGGATGCTTACTTGCGCCTATGATCGTCCGTTCATTTACACTTTAGTAACAATTTCTATCGATGGGCGGATGCCTTCCGCCTTGCAAATGCTGACGCGACTAGCTTAACTCACGCAAACGTGAGCCAAGTCGCTCCAGTCAATGTTGAGGTTCCATGAGCCAAGCAACCCTGACCACCGCCATCGCAGCCGCCTCCTCCGAGCTGGTCGTGGAGTTGGCCGAGACGCCGTCCGAGATCCATGAGGTCCTTCGCCTGCGCCACCAGGTTTACTGCCTGGAGCGCGGCTACGAGCCAGGCCAGGATGGCATCGAGACCGACGCCTATGATGCTCACTCCAGCCACGTGATGCTCCGCCTGGCAGCCTGCGGCACCGTCATCGGCACGGCCCGTCTGATCCTCCCGCATGCCGCCAAGCGGTTCGACAGCTTCCCGATGCAAGCCGTCTGCGCAGCCGAGACGTTTGCCGCCCTGCCATTCCCGGACACGGCGGAAATCTCCCGCTTTGCGCTGTCCAAGGAACGCCGGGGACTGAGCACGGCCGCGACCAGCCTGTCCCGCCTGGCCCTGGTGCGCGGCCTGGTGCAGCTCAGCCAGCAGGAGGGCGTCACCCACTGGTGCGCCGTGATGGAGCGCACGCTGTTGCGGCTGCTGCGCGCCTCCGCCATTCACTTCGAATACATGGGGCCGCTGGTCGAGTATCATGGCCTGCGCCAGCCGGCGTTCTGTGACCTGGGAACGATGCTCCGCCGCATGGCGCAGGAGCAGCCGGAGATCTGGAACTACGTGACGGCGGGCGGCGCCTTTGCCCCCATGGCCGAGGTGGTCCCGTTCGCCTGGGCGGAACGCCAGGCCGCCTGACACGCGCCCGCTAGCCCAGGCCCCGCAGTTGGCGGTAGAAGGAGCGGGTTAACAGAAGACCGGGCCGCCGCATGCCAGCACCATTCAGCTATGCCCAGGCGTTCGACCGCAACATAGGTTGGGTCACGGAAGCGGAGCAGGCATCATTGCGTGGCCGCTGCGTCGCCATCGCCGGCATGGGCGGAGTCGGCGGCTGGCATCTGCTGACGCTGGTGCGGATGGGCATCGGCCGGTTCCGGCTCGCCGACTTCGACACATTCGACATCGCCAACTTCAACCGTCAGGCCGGGGCGACGATGGACAGCATCGGCCGCCCCAAGCTCGACGTGATGGCGGAGATGGCGCTGGCCATCAACCCAGAGCTGGACATCGCACGCTTCCCGCACGGCGTGACCGACGCCAACATAGACGACTTCTTGGACGGGGCCGACCTGTTCGTGGACGGGTTCGACTTCTTCGCGCTTGGCATACGCCGCCGGGTCTTCGCCCGGGCGGAGCAGTTGGGCATCCCGGCCGTGACCGCGGCGCCCATCGGCCTCGGCACCGGCTACCTCGCCTTCGTGCCCGGCGGCATGACATTTGAAGAGTACTTCCGCTTCGAGGGGCAGACAGAGAACGAGCAGTATCTCCGCTTCCTGATGGGCGTGGCCCCGCAAGGCCTGCACCGAGCCTACCTCGTGGATCCCTCGCGCATCAACCTGGCGGAAAAGCGCGGCCCGTCCATGGGGGCGTCGTGCCAGCTTTGCGCCGGCGTGGTCGGCACCATGGCGCTGCAACTGCTGCTGCAGCGTCCCGGCCTGCGGGCTGCGCCCTATCACCACCACTTCGACCCCATGCGCGGGCGCCTGGCCGTGACCCGCCTGCCCCAGGGCAACGACACGCCGTTGCAGCGCATCCGCCTCGCCCTCGCCCGCAAGATGCTCGCCAAGCCCAAGCCGGCGGCGATGCCCCCTCCGGCGGCCGCGGCAGCACGGACGCCATTGGAGGAGATCCTGGACGCCGCGCGCTGGGCGCCCAGCGGCGACAACACCCAGCCCTGGCGGTTCGAAACTCTGGACGGCGACACCGTCCGCATCCACCTGCCGACCGAGGCGGGGACGAACCCCTACGAATACCGGGATGGCGAACCGTCCCTGCTGTCCGGCGGCATGCTGCTGGAAAACCTGCGCATCGCGGCCAGCGTCCAGGGCCGCCGTCTCGATTGGTCCGTCGAGGGAGGCAGCGACCCCTACAGCATCATCGCCCGGATGCCCGAAGCGCCAGGGATTGCGGCAGACCGGCTGCATTCGGTGCTCGCCCTGCGCTCCGTTGACCGGCGCCCCTACTTGTCCCGCCCGCTCCGCCCAGCGGAGCGCGACGCGCTGGAAGCGGCAGCAGGCCCAGACCTGCAGGTGTCCTGGTACGAGGACCGGGGCGCCCGGCTGCGCATGGCCCGGCTGGGCGCGCTGGCGACCGATATACGCTTGCGGGCACAGGAGGCATTTGCTGTCCACCAGAAGGTGATTGACTGGTCGCCGGGGCACAGCGCCACTGGACTGCCGGCGGGCGCCATCGGCCTGGACCGCGCGACGCTACGGATCATGCGCTGGGCAATGACGCACTGGCCGCGGATGCACGGCATGAACCGGGTGTCCGGCACCTGGGCCGCGGCGGCGCAGTTGGACCTGCGTCCAGCCCTGGGCAGCGCCGCCTTCTTCACCCTGGCCCCGGCCGGCGGGGATGGGGGCGACCGGGTACCCTACCTGCTGCGGGTAGGGGGCGCGGTGCAGCGGTTCTGGCTGACGGCGACGCGGCTGGGCCTTGCGATGCAGCCAGGCCTGGCGACCCTGATCTTCTCGCACTATGGCGCGCATGGCCTGCCGTTCACGGCAGACCCTGCGCTGCGGGCCAAGGCGCGGAAGCTTGCCGCCCGGTTCCAGTCGGTGCTGGGCCGGCATCCCGACAGCCTGGTATTCCTGGGCCGCATCGGCCAGCCGCGTCCGGGCTTGCCGAAGGTCCGGTCCACCCGGCTGGAAGTCACGGACTTGAGGCACGCCGGCACTACGGAGGACAGGCCCACTGCGGAGGCCAGCCTGCCCTCGCAGGCGGCCTGAGCCTTCCGCAGGACGCGTGGCCGGCAGCAACGGAGCCTTTACCCTTTAGTGCCAGGGTGCGGCCATTGTAACCTGCCGAGGCTCCCCCGATGCGCCTGCTGTCCCGCCTTTCCGCCCGCCTTTATGCGCTGGTCGCGCTGTTCGGCGTTGCGCTGCTGATCCTCCTTGGCACCGAAATGGCGACGCGATGGCAGACAATGCGCGGCCAGCGCATCGCGCAGATGGAGATGATGACGGAAGCGGCGGCTAACCTGATCGAGGCCATCCGCACGCAGGCGGCGGCTGGCACGATCACGGAAGCCGAAGCGAAGGCCCGCGCCCTGTCCGCGGTCGTGGCGATGACCTACGGGCATGGCGATTACTTCTTCATCCGCGACGTAGC
>JAABUW010010057.1_pt1 | contig 10618 bp, 13 predicted proteins | sample 5560081 | NCBI WGS metagenome assembly JAABUW01 (sample SAMN10711882, study PRJNA513363) | rock metagenome | isolation source: Antarctica rocks | place: Antarctica: Victoria Land, Knobhead sud | reverse complement strand
TGTTACTTGGCAGGTTTGCTCCAAGCAGTACACTCCATATATGTTCGTTGCAGGCATAAGAGAAGCGTACCCTGCCCGTGATGCAAGAAAGGGGGTGTGGAGCAAAATCGCTATCGCAAAGGTGCTTTCAGGTGCTGAAACTTGCAAAATGACACAAGGATGTCAGTATGACTGAAGACATTGAGACACACCACTGTACGTCACACTTCTGATTTGGAGTCACTCCACCCGCACGGAGATACAGTCTTAACAAAGCTCTACCATTGCTTACTTTCGCTTTCGAACTGTCTTCTCTTCTCTATGGCTATCTGCATTGTCAATGCTTGTTATGGCAGGGTCAGTTTGTTGCTGGCCTGTCCTACTGTCATTACTATCTATGCTGCCTTTTGAAGGGGTCACGGGTTCATCTGAAGAGCCAGCAAGCTGCTGATGCGCCTCAGCACTAATGTCTCCCATTTTATCTGAGAAAGCTTCAATGCCGCTGGGGCCTGACCCTGAACAAGTCAAAATTCTGCTTTGATCCTCATCAGTGGCACAGCTAATGTGATACATTGTTGCCGTTGCAAATCAAGGAATGCGGCATGCAGCACCTAGCTCAACCAGGGTGCAACACAACTGTACAGAGGCAAGACATGTCATGTTATCATGTGCACTGGTGACAGACAAAACAGGTATGAATGAGAGTCTTGTGCACAGACACTGGAGGGCAGGAGGCTTGGGTGCATACGAGGGGTGACAGGTTCTTGTTTGGGTGCATCCTCGCCTAGGCGCATACGCAGCATACGATTTTCATGCTGCAGCTTCTCCACCTGAGACCTCAGCTTCTCAGCCTCAGATTGAGCAGTTCTGCATTGCAAATCACATGAACTGAGCAGGCGGGACAAGCCAGAAAAGAATGTGTAATGCACATGCACGAATGCCAAATGTTGACAGTCCAGTGTGAGAGTGCACTGCGCATATGCTGCCAGTATACATGATCAAGACCAGGTACAGCCATGAAGTCTCCTCCTGCGGTAAATCAAGCTGTAGCCAAGCCACACAACAAGCTTGGACAAACAGCAGAGAGGCACAATTGGATTCTGTTGACAGGATGACAATGATCAGGTATGAGATGCTGGGTTCATGGTCTATGCCTCAAACATGTGGTGCAGGACTCACTTGAGGCCCTCAATCAAGGCTGGGTTGTCCCCAACCATGCCTGCCAGAGAGCTCAGCAGAGGCACGACTCTGGAGCCAGCAGCCCCCACGCCCCGCTGTAGACCTGTACCAACCAGCACTGCAAAGCCTGCTCTTGCTCACTAAACACAGTGTTTGCATGTCAGCTGTCTGCTTGCTGGGTACAGAGGCCAGCAGCAAGACTTACAGTAACTGTGTTAGACAAGTACCTGCCAAGGGACTCATCATGCCGGGGTTGCTCTGAGCTTGCATGTTGGACATTTGTCGATGCCGCAAACCAGGTGTCGTGGGTGGGGCAAAGTGCGTGCTGTTTGAAAAGCCTCTACTGGGAGAACTGGGCACATACTCAGGATCGTACTTTTCCAAGAGCTTCTGTGTCTTATCATAGCGGGTGGAGTCCTGCAAGAAGCAGTCAGTGGTACATTAAGCATACAAAGCATGTTTGTTTGTGGCGTCATGTTCATCTTCAGGTGCAACATCTCCCAGGTCAATGGCAAGCACAACCGACTAAGGTGCATGGGGCATGGTATAGTATCAGTCCATCAGCCCACCTTCAAGTCATGGATCATTCGCTTCATCTTGGTATCCAATGATTTAAGACGCCTGGTAAGCCGCTTGTCTCTGATCTTCAAAAGCCATTGTATGATGCAGTGCAAGCTGTATGCACTTAGAGGTTCTATCAATATGGGTGATACGCGAAGAGCATGCTCCTGTGGGGTGTATGTGCCTTCTGGTTGCCGCAATACCTGCAGGATGCATTTGTCCCCAGAGCCATTTGTTGCTTTCATCATTCATGCAAAGTCAAAGATGCAGTGTTCAAAATTGTCTTGTGTCATTGCTGCAACTCACCCAGGCAGCAAACAGTACTATGAGTATAAATAGCGCTGTGCTCCAGACAGCAATAAAATGCGCTACACCTTTTCTGGTCTTGAGTCTGGTCTCTGTCTGAACCTGAAGAAGACACAGGCGTTTTGTCTGTCACTTTCAATGACAGACAAGCATCTGATACTGCCCAGCCGAGCTCACGCTTAATCGATCAATGTCCTTCTTCAAGCGCTGGAACGACTTGTCATAATTGGCGTAGTAAGGGTCAGATCCGATCTTGGAAAAGTAACCTCCCATCTGATCACCTGGCGAGCATGGCAACTGAATCTAGACTTCAGACAATCACTCAGCCTGTGCAACTTTGGTAATCGAGGTCACCAAGGCATCCACTGAGTATTGTGTCCCCTGTTGATCGTGTCAGAAGCAGAGGCAGCTCGCGCTTTGTCTTGCTGAATGCTGAGATGACTTGTCATGTCAGTCATTCACACCTGCACTTTACAGCCAGATTCACATTGCAGTGCAGCCCGTTGCAAGTCAACTGTCACTTTGCCGTCACCAAGCCTGGTTGCAGCTGCAACGACTACGCGCAATACAAATCACATCGAACCGTAGTTGCAGAAGCAAAGGAGTGTCGGCGATACCGATCGTGCTGCTTACCGGCTTTTGCTACTCATTTGAAGGCCTTGACTGCAGCCGCAAGTTGAGGTCTGTGTCAGTCTATGCCAGCTTAGCGCTGCTTCTGTGTCACACACGCTATTGTGCCGAAGTGGCCTATAGATGCTGCAAATTGCTGACATTGCTGGACATAAAAGTCAGGTGCATTACTGATCTAACGCATAGGCCCCTTCCTGTCTCATGAAGCCCTCATTGTGCAGGGGTTACCGCTTGAGTCTTGTTTGCAGCAAACAGCATCATGTTCAGACGATCGCTTGGCTCAGAACAGAGTCTTGCGGACACAGTCACCTCCAATGTTCCTACGTCACCACCATCTAGCACCGGCTCGCACATGTCCTCAACTGATTTGTTCATTATCTACATGGTGATTGGCTTTTCAGTCACGTTCGCTTGTATCCTGATCCTGACGACAATCTACCATTGCTGCAGGTAAAAGCCAGATCTGTTGTGCTAGCTTTTCATACATGCAGCAGTGAGTAATGGGTCAAGCAAACCTGGTGTATTGACTCTGCATGGTTTTTTGAACAATCCAGGCAGTCCTTTGGACAGTTTGATGTGCTTGGACCCCGAGCAACGCGTCCTCGTCGGCATTCCTCCAACCGTGATGGTCAGCCTGGCCATGAGCCAAAGCAGCTCTTTGTTGTCAAGCATCCTGGTGCGCCATGCTACTTTCTCATTGACCTGAGCTGCAGTGTCTTGACAATCAAACGTGCCGCTGCAGCAACATGCAATCTGACATCATGCCACTAGATTGCTGCCACGTAGATTTTTAAGTTGAAGCATGAAAACGGCATGTTCCAGGCCATTGTTAACTTTGCTTTGTTTGCTCACACCAGGTGGAGATGCGCATCTTGCCTTCCGAGAAGATGAGGAGCTCAAGCCGTACAAGAAGAAAAGTCGGGCGTCTCTGTATTCTGCCACTTTGGATGATGACTCATTCACAATACCAGCTTGGAAGCATGACACCTCTGAGCAGCAGATGAGCAGTCACTGGTGTCAGGCTGCAATGTCTGATGGTACTGTGCAGCAAGCTGACCACGCAGACAATGGTGACTTGCACACACATCCACCACAAAATGATCTGGCAGGTGATGTACTTGATGAAAGTGTGCCACTACACAGCCTGCACCCTGCCACACGGCCAACTGTAGCAGACACAGCTTCACAGACATCTCCTAGGTGAATTTGCTGCTGTTGCAACTTATTGGTGATGACACATGCTCACAGGTAGTCCTAGTGCCCTTGTCTTCTTTTGCTCATGCCTCACGTAATCAGGTGCTCAGCTGAGTCAGAAGTATTTCTCTCAGTAGGAAAAACCTGAGATTCAGTTCTCAAACTTGTTCAACAAGCAGCAGTGTGAGCAGACAAGACCAAATCTGCACCTTGACTTTGCAATCATGGGCGTCACAAGAGTGATTTGTCGCATCGACAGCCGCGCAGAATGCTGTGCACAATGTGATGCATTGCATGCATCACAAGTGTTCATTGATTGGTTTTTTGGCAGACCTGCATGTGATTGCTTGTTGGTCGATCTGATATCGTTTGCAGTCTAGACTTGTGGCGCTATCAAGGCGTCTGTGACTTTGGTACAGTATCATGGTGCATTGGATGTGCCACAATGTCCAGTAATGTGATTTGCGGGTGACCATTGCATCACGCTGTGAAGCCAAGCTGCACTGCTGCATTTGCTGCCTTGGACAGGCAGCCTCAGTATGCACGGCCACCACAGCATGTGTGGGAGCTGGAAATGTGAAGCACATATTCCCTGCTTCTGGACCTGACTGCATGTTGACTGTAAGCTACTCAGCCTGACTGCATAGACATGTACTGTACAAATTGGTGACAACGATGACTTTCAAAGCATTTGCCAAACCAGAAAGCAATGCAAGTTTGAGATGGACCCCAACCTTGGCAGATGCAGTACGAGTCCTCCAATCGCAAGCTACTACACAGGCATCCTTTTGAGCTAATGTACACACAGGGTGAATATTGGCGATTAACATCTTAATTTGTTTACATCATGTGCCTGATTAGAGGTCTTCGCAGGGGCCATGGGCAGCACAACGATCTTAATGCTACGATGATTCTACTTTGACTTAAGAGACTCAGCCAAACCAGGTCTGCCAGCTGTTGGCGGTGCTGCTGGCCGTGTTGCAGCAGCTCCTGACGATGCACCATTACCAATATTCCTGCTGCCACCGCCACCAGATTTCACGTTGGCAAGTTCATCTTCAATGCGTGCTTTGTTCAGCAGTATCTTGAAGAAGCGAGCTAGCAGGCTGCAGGCAAAACACTTGGTTAGGGGCCAGGAAGGCACAAATGCATTGCTGAATAGCGATGGGCTTGTTTGCATAGCAGCTTACCACCACAGCGTGAAGCAAATGAATGCTATCCAGAAGTTGCGCTCTGAACGCCACTTCTTGCCCATGCTGCCTGCCTGAATGAGAGGGCTGTCGGATTCAGGGCCAACATTGAACCCCCTGTCCTTGGCAAGCTTTTGAGTGGTCTGTAGAGTGGCTGTAAACAGACAAGCCCAGTGAGGTCAACCAGCAAACCTGCCTGTCAGTGTGCCTATTAAAGGCAGTTTCTGTTTGCGAAAACATGAGCATCACGGAAATCTTCACTTACTGAGAAATGCAACTCCAGTGATGACCAGCATGAAATGGAGCAAGCTGAGCTGATTGTTGACTGCAAAACACACAACATAATCTGGCCCCGTTCTTCAGCCTAGGTCATACGAGACAGATGAGACAGAAGCAGGGTAACTTACAAAAGCTCACGCCCAACGTCTTATCTACTACTTGCAACATAGCACGGTGGAATTTCCTGCACAAGAGGGCATGTACTTGATCAGTCCTTCGCGAATTATCGAGACTTTGCATTGTGATGTAATGGAACGCACCTTGGTGCAGGAGCACATAACAGTACCAGCAGCACGAAAGGTATAGGTAGGCATATGTTCATGAAAATGCCCCATGTTCCCATGCTGAGTTTTTGATCGAGGCTGTTGGGCTATAAACGCACAGCTCGCAAGGTGTTTGGCGCAAGAAGGTGGTTCCAACTTGCTGTGACTCCGTCAAAAGCCGTGCTGTTCACCAAATTGCGATTTACTCCGCACAGCCAGACCTGCAGCTTCTGTAGAGGTGTCTTGTCGCCGATGAAGCGAATTCCAATCAAGGGTCCAAATCGACAAATCGAATTCATGAGCGCTGGCAGAATTTGGAGAGATTTGGCAATGAAGCTACACAGCAAACAAAATATAGCCAGCGACATGTAGCAAGCTACAATGAAATAGTTCATAGTGACAAAGGCACTTCAGACACGCAAAGCTTGACCAATTTCTGTGAAGTACGCCATTGATCATCATCATCATGTTGTATGACCATCCCCTCATCATCTATCAGGTGGTCAGCTATGGTCAAGGTTGATGTGACTTCCTTAGCAACCCACAACCATGGCCGGTCGGCTGGTGTCGTCAGATGAAGACCTGGTAATTTCAATTCCATCATGGCTGGTCTGAACAAGCTGTGTTCGCTGCTGTACAGACATCCTGGCATGGCAGCTTCCTTCTTTGAACGCTTTCACCACCTGTGCACCTAATCCTGGTTGCGCCCCAAATTGCAGGGTGTTTGCCAACAATGTCTTTGTTGTACCACCTCACTTTCAGGAACACTTGTGGTGCTGCATTAACGATGGGGATTTGCAGAATCTCCTGAACAACTCCAAACCATATCCTCATGACAGGGCCAAACTCATTGTCATCAGGTCTGCATGCTATAGCGATCCTGTTTCAGGTGGAGATAGCACTCGCTGTGCCTTTGTATCCTCTACCAGCATGTAGCTCTTGAAACTACTGTTCTCCCATCAAAAAGTAAGTGTAGGCTTATGCTGCCTTACTGTCGACCCTCATCCGCTTGCTAGGCCTGCTCAAAGTTCTGGCAAACTCATCCGGCCCATGCTGTCGATGTTTTCCAGGCAGCAACCCTGCAAATGGAAGTCAGGCCAAACGGCCGGAAAGAAGCCATTGAGTTTGTCTGGAGGCAACCAGGCGCAGCCTTGACACTTTCACAGAAACAAAGCATCACTGCTGCTCTTGCGAAGGACACTGATGAAACGGCTAGTTTGTACTTCCTTGCTCCTCTTTCCGAGCAATGGGTGGGCACCCTCAAGGAGATGCTTGAACCGACAGGTAATTTCCACCGTACAGCAAAGTTTTTCTGCAGCTTCACAGGCCTTTTGAGAGTATTTACTGCTGCCTCCCAGCCTCTTATGTGACTTGAGGAATTGCTGTGGAATTCTGTGCATACCCTGCTTGCCTGCATCCTCACCTTGCTTCTGAGAAGAGTCAACGAAGTCTCTCAGCATCATCTGTGGCTTGAGGCTTTGCTGTTGATCTCACAGCACATCTAGAAGGCATTGTCACACAGCGGTACAGCAGATCCAACATGAACTCCAGGCTTTGTCTGTGGCTTGAGGCATACCCAGCTTGCCCGCCTTTTACAATACATATGAGCATATTTCATGTAGGGCTGTGCGTCTTATGCAATCACTATCAGCTGCATACCGTCACTATCACCTGCATACGTCAATGCATACGTGTGTGCAAACACCTTCCAAGCACAACTTTCACTCAAGCAATTTCTTTGCAGCAGTCCTTTCAAACAAGCATCATGTAAGCAATTGCCCGTCATCTTATCTACAGGGCAGGCGTTCAGCCCACAGGCGGCACGCCCAGACATGCCGGCCAGCAGGTTTGCTGAATTCCTGCAACTTCAAGCAGGAAAGCAGCAGATGGCAGCAGGCGCAGGGTCAGTCATCAGTCTGCCTTTGTGGGTCAGTTTGATGGGCTTGTCTAGGTATGGACGGCAGCTGTTTGTGAGGCCCAGTTACCTTCAATTGAAAGACAGAATTCTGCAGCTCCATCAAGCTTCAGGTACATATGTGGACAGAATGATGATCATCAGTGGCACGCCAGGAATTGGCAAGTCGTTCTGTGCCCTGTACATGGCCAGCTACTGGATTGCACAAGGCACCAGGGTCGTATATGAGTTCCATGACCAGGATGAGACAGCAAGCATCAGCTGGTATCATTTCCCACCCAACAGTGGCAAGGGCTTCTGCGTAGAATTGCAGCAAGATGTCTGTCATCATGTCAGAGGTACGACAGATGGCAATACTGTTTACATTGTGGATGGTGGCCTTCCAAGAATCCCTGCTTCTTCTTGCTGGTGCTATGCCTTTTCAAGCCCCCAGAAGAGTGTGTACCGTTATGAAAGGAAAGTTCCATCCTGCCACCTTATGTTCCTCCCCCTGTGGACCTTAGAAGAGCTGCAACAGTGTCGGGGCTCAGTGGACATCTTCAGCAGCACCGTCACAGCAGAGTTAGCGGAACTTGCATTTGAGTTTGCTGGGGGGGGTTCCACGCACTGTGCTGCAGCTTCCCGCCCACACAGCCAACTCTACCATCCCAATCAGGAGCCTCATTGTTGATCTACTTGAAATTGCCGTCAACATGCTGCCTTCAGAGGTGATTCGCCGCTCCTTGCTCCTCCTGCGGCGGCTCGTACTGGCAACTGCTGTGTTGGTAAACCACAACAGCTTATCCATACATACATGTGTCCTGTCATGTTGGCTAGCTGTTTGGCACAACAAGCCTTGGGTTGAAGTGAGAGGTGATGTTGATCAGCTGAACCTCTCATGTTGTAGTTGCATTTTCAATTCACATATAGTTTTGGCTCTGCTCCTTGGTAGACTTAGCACTACCTTCCTTCTGCAAGGCTATTGCACAGCATGCGCAGTCATTGAAGTAATCTTCAGCTTGTGCTTCCTGGAGGCTGGTCAAGTCCTTGCTGTGACCTGTGAACAACAATCAATTGTGTTTGTGTAACACGGCTATCTTCATGATTGTATGGCTTTCACATGTTGCAGGCTCTGCAAGACACTGTGAATTAGATCCTCACAGTGGGGTACCACAATGGCAGCGACTCACTTTTTCATATGTCATGTCATGGCCTGCTTGAACGTAAACATCCAAGCATTGTGTTTGCGACCCAATTTGCTGCACAATTGGTGTTTTACAAGCTTGGAGGAGTTGCCAGGTATCGGCAGCTTGCCTGCTTCCACGGTGCTGCCTGTCATGCACATTGGCAGGGTGCAAGAGGATATGGGTTTGAGAGTCTGGCACATCAAGTTTTCGCAAATGGTGGTGACCATACCTTCAGACTGGTTGGTGAGTTGTACCGCTTGTCATGTTATGACAGTGCTTTGCCTTGGTTGTAGCCAGGCTTGTCAACAAAAAAGGCAGATGCCTGTGTTGCTACACTCCCATTTGCTGACACCCTTATGACAGCACAACTTGCACCTGGTATGACAAAGCAGCTTGTTGTCAGTCTGCCTAGTCTAATGAGATAGCAACATCATTTGAAAGTATTTGATCCACGCGCATACGTATCATGGATTTGACTCAAGTTGAGGTGTGAGATGTGGGGCACTGCTATGCAGGCTCAGACACACTCTACACGCTGGCATTACCACGTGCTACAGTCTTTGAGTTTGAACTCGTTCAAGACCTAGCTGGAAAGTTTGTTGCCAACTCCATGGATGTCTATGCCCAGCCAAAACACAGCAACTTCCCAACAGTTGATGCGCTCAATTGCGGTAGCCTGTGGTTTCAGGTAAGCTGAGATTTTACAGGGTTATAGGCATGCGAACTTTGCCAGGCTTTTCGCTGACAGCAGTTTGCGGACAGCATGGCCTTATCATGCGTCTATGGCACTCGCCCTGTCAGCGCACACCCCTTGGGTGCAATTAGTGTCTCATGGTTAGTGCATGTTGGCTCACAGGACTAGGGTTTAGGCACACCTAGTAGGTACCTGGCAAGAACAATTAGCTGGAACGCCTGTCAATAATTATCATTATTATTATTATGGCCGTGTCAGTCAAGTGCTGTGCTGATGCTGCTGTTTTGGCCGCAGGTAACTGTTGCCAAGAAGCATTCTGAGTTCATGGGAGGCTTCACGGCGCTGAAAGCAGCTGCGCTGCCAACATGCGATCTTAACAACTTTGTTCATCCACCACTCATGGACAACAGCAAGCCAATTCACATGATTGTTACAACCCCAGACAGATTTGACGCATGTTATCTCAAGCAGGTGAGATAACTAGGCTCTTTCGTGGCTGCTTGCTTTGTTCCATGTCTGATGTCCTTTTTGCGGCCATGGTCTGAACATGCAAAAGTTTGCAATCTTTTATGGTTCTGTCGTCAATGAGATGCTGACTGCAATTCAGTGCCATCTCACATCTCTGACCCAACGAGCAACCAAAATCATTTGTTTTGTATTATGCAGTGCCTGCTACTGTTAGCCATTGGACCCACATTACCCACCTAAAGCTTGTGTGTGCTGCCATGCAGAAGCAAAGCAGTCCCCTGTTCCAAAGAGGGGTCATGAATCTGGATCTGAGCTCAGCTTTTGGGCAACTACGCCATAAGCTGGGTAACTGTGCAAGTGGCTTGGAAAATGTTGAGGCAATGGCAATTGATTCAGCCGTTGAGGATGTCAACCGACTCAGCAGACTCTGCACATCAAGATCAAGAAGTGTCTCTGGCCTGCTGTTGGTTGTTCTAAAGAAAATGGCAGGATTTCAAAGACCCTACTGTTATGACTTGCATGCCTCCTTCGCTATCAAATGCATATGGTATTCCTTGGTGTTTGCTTGCAGTCGTAGGGACACGTGAAGCATGACCTGCTTGCATAAGTATGTTGCAAAAGTACTTGCATGCACGGCTACTTGCTCAAGTGCAGGCTTGGTAGCTTTGCAGGCGCCATGTCGACATGCATATAACATACTGCTGATGAGCTCAACTCACTTGCTGGCTGTATACGTCATAACATGTGGTTGTCCTGCAACCTAACCCTGGTGCACTGCACAGATCTAAGTCTTG
>JAABUW010010052.1_pt1 | contig 10621 bp, 12 predicted proteins | sample 5560081 | NCBI WGS metagenome assembly JAABUW01 (sample SAMN10711882, study PRJNA513363) | rock metagenome | isolation source: Antarctica rocks | place: Antarctica: Victoria Land, Knobhead sud | reverse complement strand
TTAGGTTCATATGCCCCAGCTTGATTCAAACCTTCTCTCACACCACATACCATTCGGGAACCTTGTCGGGGTAGATATAGGAAGGAGGGCGCCCCCAGCAACGTGGAAGCAGTCAGGAATTCGAGGGTCCATGACTAACATACCAAGGGATTACTCAGGACAACACCTCAACCTCACCGCCAGCATGATAGCCGCTTGACATCTTTCCATCGTATTGCTCAGTTGGCCACATATAAAGGAGACGATGGTTCCTCGTGTGTCGGAACCACCAGTCACCATGATCACCCCCACTGTCGAGGTCGGGGGGAGTCCTGCCCTCAAGCCTCTCCCACCTCTTCCAGACGAAGTCGACGCACCACTCAAACCGCTTCCCTCTCTTTTTGCTACCTTACGACCAGAGACTCCACGACGGGCAACAGCTCCTGACTCTGAATCTCCTTTCTCCCCCCCTTCGACGTCAACAATACCACTCCGCCCACATGCGCGCTCACCCTTCATGGGAGGTCACAGCCGCTCACGATCGTCCGGTAGCTCTCTGTCAGCGCCTCAAATGGCACGAGCACATTCTTCTCCCATGCCAAACACTACAAGCCGACCTCTGATAAACCGGCCTTCCAGCCCTCTTGCTCTTGGGCCTCCGAGCCGGCACCGTAGTCCCATGAGGAGACCCTCGGACGAGTCGTTTCCACTCTTCAGTGGGGGGCTGGACATAGATCAGACCATATCTGAGAATTCGGAACTGGATCTGACACCGAGAGCGACGACGGACATTGACTCCATCTCAGCGTCACCCACGCCCTACAACTACCAGACTTTCCCCCGCAGCCGCCGACGGCCAGTATCGCCTTTGCACCAAATGTCGGCAACGTCCTTTTCGACACCCGTGCCGAAGAATACCTTACGTGCATGCACCTCTACTCCCTCGCTTGCGGCGAGTCAGTATAACGAGATCTACCCCCCCAATTACTCATATTCGTCCCCGGGATCAATGCCCTCAACTCCAACATCGCTTCGATCACGGTCGCCCAGCATCTCTTCTCTTGAGACTATCCCAGATTCACCAGATGCAGAATTGGAGGCAGAGAATATTGCCAGGCTGAAGGCCGCTGCTGACCGGGAAGATCAGAGCGAGGAAGGCTTGAGGAGGAGAGCGACCGTCGACGCTGGAGTAAAGGGTGGGAGTAGAGACAAGAGGAAGAGATGGAGTGTTTGTGGAGCGGAGAGGAGGGGAGACCTGAGCTTGGAGACGATATGGGAGGGCTGAAGGTCGAAGTTTGGTGGTGGTCGGACCAATGTCTGAGGCTTGCGAATTTCGGGATAACATGTGTCCCAAGTGGTTCATGCAGGACCATCGAACATCAAGAAAAACCACCTTAGCGACTCCAAACCACGACAGCTGTCCACGACGCGAAATGAATTAACGTTTTGCAATCGACATCGCTAGGCCACTTTTCATCTTGGGCCAAACAGGCACTGGCTCATCATGACAGCATTACACAGCGCGTACATTGCACAACCCCTTGCAGCTGTCTCAGGAGATCATCCAGTTGCAATCGCAGAGAGGAGGGAGGGAGGAGTGCGCTTTCACAACGATACCCCTTGGAATCACACCGCAACCATATCGCATGCGTAGCAATAGCGAAGCTGAAAATATTTCACAAACCAAAGGACCCTGACAGATCCGTGACACGTACTCCAATCCATTACAGTCCAGCTACCACGACTAACATCGATAGTGTCCATACCCGACACAACGGTACACAAACGCGCCATCAACACCAAAGCTACCTAAAAACTCCCTAGAAACCCATCCATCCCAATACATCCGTGCCCATGGAGAATACGCCCCCCCAGCACCTCCCTCCATGCCCGCACAAAAGGCCATACCAACCCATGCCCTCCCATCGAGGCGGCTGCACCCAGCAGTCTAGCCCCCTAAAAATCCCATCCACTCTTCCCACACCTCTTCCCACACCTCTTACATCCCCCCTAGCATCATGACAGCATGCCACTATCCTCCTACAAGCACGCGCTATCGATATAGCACCCAGACCCAGATCCAGATCCAGACCCAGATCCCCAGGGTAGCACATATAGTATTGAATGAATTCCGTCACTGGAAGTTGTGGCAGGATGCTTTACCTACAGATGCACGCTCAACAAGAGACCGGACGTAGTAGACTGCAACGTGCTGCGTTTGATCTTTTTTGTGTGTGAAAAGCGTTATCGTGAAGTGTGTATATACTCTTATCATTTCGTCAAATCTTGCCGGGTTGACTTATAAAGCGTGACTGGCTCTGCCGATACTCTTATTCCATCATTTGTATGTTGTAGATATCATCATCTAACAGTGCCCCAATGCTTGCACCGTATTGCTTTTCGTCCGCTTCCGAGACGGAAATTCAACAGCGCAGGCCGATGGAATGAGGAATTTTGTATTCGTGTACGAGATCTTGGTAGTAGGCAGATAGCTGCGACAGAATTCTCCACGATATAATGTAGATGAGTCTATTGGATGAAGTGACACCCACAGGAACAATTAAACCCGCGACTGATACAGACAAACAGGATGTATAAGAGCTTACTCCCACTCCGCCATCAAGTATTTCCAGACCCCAGCCTCAGCTCAGAAGCAACTTTCACACCCGCCACCATCATCCAGCGACTCGCTACACCCACCTTGAAACCTGCACAACTTTTAATATCGACTACATCCGCTCCGTTGCAGCAGACCGAGCATTCGTCACAACATGGAAACACCCAGAAAGTACAAAGCAACAGTGACAGAGATCCACAACTGCGAACCATTCTCGAGTCCAGACTCGGCCCTCATCACTATAGATTTAGATATGGAACCTGGCGTCGAATTATCCGCGAGCGGGCTCGAAGCTCGTGCCAGCTTCGACGCCGCCGAGGTAGCAGGTGAGGTGATGAAGTGTAAAACTCGCGTCGTGGTCACTTGACGAGTTGGTATGAATTCCTTTTCGGCACTGATTGACAACTAGGAACCTTATCAGATGTTTAGTCAAAACTGAAATGGGCTGGAGCTCACAAATGCAATACAGTCTCGCCAAGCAGAACTCCGGAACATTGTCCCTTCTACCCTTGGATGGACTTCGGCACTCTGGATGGAGAGAAAGTTAAGAGCAGGCATTTTCATCGGTATCTTGTTAGCCTCTAAGATGTCTAGTAGCAACTTCGGTCCTTTAGACGACGCGACGATGCGACACCCGTAGCACCTATGAAGTCATATACACAAAGTATCGCTGCAGCGGCGGCCACTTCATCAGACTTCGGCTAGCCGGGAAAAATTCTGCCCCAATCATGTAACAAGTCTCGGATTCGCTTTCCCAAAAGATAGAGAAGAGATTCAAGACAGAGTATGCAATATCGTCATCCTTATCCCGGACGGTGTGCGCGTTAGGAAAGAAGCTGCAAGGCGGTCGAAGATGGTAAATATTACATCCATCATCACCTTTGCTGTCAGTAGCTTCATTGGCCCACACTCTGCTTCCCAGTGTTTCAAAGAGGTTTATCGCGTAGGGCTGAAATGCCAATCATGGTAACCGAAGCCCTGGTTAATAGGAAGCCAGCATCGAGAGCGCCTGGTGACATACCTCCACTTCCGAAAATGCAGTCGTCGAAGGGTCCTCTGCGCTATGCTCTCGTGAAGAGGATAGAGACAGTGAGCATAGAGAGCCTACCGACACATCTTTCATGGGAAATCCCACGGGGAAGTCCGGCCATTGGGCGCGTTCAGCTACGGCTGGCTTGCACTATCCTCCTGCGAGATGGCTTCTTGATGTAACAACTCTGCGGACTTGCCCGATCGAAGACTGAGTCTGACGTCTGCTCATCCGAGGAGGAAGCAGGGGATCCGGACGAGGGTGCCATTGCAGTATGAGCAACGGGTCGGGAGCTAACCCGGATCCTGTTACATTGTATCCATGAGCAGAGCAACACTCCTGCGGAAATGGTGATCCCTTCCTATTCTCAATTGATCCAGGGATCGTGGTAGACCTCTACGGGAGTTTGGTGTTGCTGAAGTTGCTTTTGCGCCTTTGACTGGACTCGGTCATCCTGCCGCATGTGTACAAGCAGCATGCTTGAGAAGCGGATGAGAGCGAGCCTGAACAGGCATATAAGGCCCGAAATAATTACCTAGGTCGAAAGGTCCATCCTTCTTTAGCTTGATGCTGGCGATTTCTGCGTGGACATAGCTATCCTGCACACCATTGACCAGGCGATTTAGAGAAATGCCTCAGTAGATGAGCTACTTTTTGCTCGGATTCAGCTTCACCATCAGCGCGTTTCTCGTGCTTGGTCTTGGGTGAATGTGACGTTCCATTGGAGGGAGAAGCTTGATCGAGGCCAGATGACATCAGGCTTGGATCTATTGGCGAGTCAATGGCAGAAGCAGGGTTCAGGAGAAAGTTGAGATTGTTGCTTGAGGACATTGCGGCTCCAGGCAAGGTGGAATGATGATCATCATGTTGGACAGGAGGAGAAGGATCAAATGGATGGTCAAATTGACTTGACTCATTTGACATACGTTGAGACTTTGTGTTGGCCTGAGGAGGAGAGTATAGGGCAGCCGCAGAGAGTGCTTCGAGACCGTGAGAATGCAGCTCAGGCCGCGTATCAAATTGCTGGTCCACGTTCCATTGGGCTTGATGCTGCTGAGCGTAAGAGATCTGGCGTGGTAAACGCATCTGGCCGTCAATCTCAGGTGTCCCAGGATCGAGGTAGGGGTTGGTGGTATTGAAGAAGGTGACTGAAGGCAACTCAGAATGGAGACCCCTATGAAGTTGCCTGAGGTACTTACGCTGCCTAGGAATATCGCACCAGACAGTGTTGGCATCAAAAGTATTCTTGTAAGAGTAGAAGCTACTGAGGGAAGGATTGCGGGTGGTGGGTGAGCTTCCTCGACTTGCATTCATAGACGCATTGTGCTGATGTCTGAATGTAAGGCCGCCACTGGGCTGGCAATGGCGGTTGCCTTTGGTACACTGCCCGCAGACAGGCTTCTGCTCGTCACACTTGAGCTTCCTCTGACGGCAAGTCATGCTGTGTAAAGGTTAGTGTTTGGTGGACACAATTGTTAGAAAGTACGAACCAGCCAGTGCGTGAGCGCATGCTTTGGCGGTACTGACAATTAGATTTGCAGCAGCAATGATCAGCTATTGTGTGCTACCCATGACTGTGCTGGCGCTGTTCGAGTATGTTGTAGAGGTGTAGAGCAAGAATGGCGGAGGGCCCCACGTATGGGTAAAGTTCGGGCAACAGGACTGCGGCCGCCTTGCCTAATTGAGTCGCACCACTTCTGACAAAAGCATTGATAACAGATAATCAACATCTATTGGACTCGTTCCATTGAAACAACAGGAGATTCATGCACTCTAGTTGCGAAAGCGTCAAGGCCTCATCATCAAACATGATCCTCATTCGTCCTCTCTATAAATCCAGAATTATGTAATGCAGTATATACCAGCCTGCCTTATGTCTCCAATCCCGTGCAATCAAGCACACTATATAAAAGTCCACAACTCGAGCCCATTGCCTGATGTCTGCTCGTCATCATAATCGTAATCATACATAGGCTTGCGCCTGGTGAATCTTTCGTGAATGCTTCGTTCCAGAATGACATGCATCGCTAAATTAGCAGCAAGAACGCTAGGATATGAGTCGCTAAAAACGGTGCAATCCCAAAAAGGGAGAATTGTCGTCAAGACGTTGTCTGTCATACTCAATGTTTGGTTCGTAGGACTTTCGTAAGTTTCGAGCGCGAAGCAGAACTGCCGGTGGGGATCGCTGGCTTCTGAGCACAGCACAGCAGCAATTTGAAGCCAGTCTCTTTCTTTTCGCACTCCTCTAGGAGTGCCTTGTCATTCCAGATGCTCCTCTCTGTGTCTTCATAAGGCATCGAGCCCAATTCGTAGCATCTGGTGAACCACCATCGCCCAACTTGAGGCAGGGTTTTGGCAAGACCACCATCTCCCTTCCCTGAAGCCTCCTTACGCAGGTTTTCCAAAGATCCATTCTTCGCATCTATAGAGTTCGATCGGGAATCGTTGACAAGGCCAGCAACAGGTATGTTGATCAGAGTCCTCTGCAAATTCTCAAAACCACTTCGCTTGGCCATTTTCTGTATGGTGTCGGAGAGGGGTTTTATCGTCACCCCGGGTTGAGAAACCTGCATTCTGACTTTGAGCTCACGAAGTGCTTTCCGTGCTTTGTTACCCATATTGACCATGTCAAGATCGAGAACACTCATCTCTAGGTAGCCTCCTGGGCGTAGTACTCGCATACACTCGGAGATTGCATTGAGATACCCGACCTCCGTAGTCGCAGAAGGAAACCGAAGAACAGCGGCCGAAAAGAACCCTGGTGGGAAGGGGAAGCGATTGCCGAGGCTCGCCAATTGAATTTGGCGGTGGTTCTTTGGCAATCGAAGGGCTGCGTTTTGCTGTTGCGGCCTAGATGGAGAAGGGCTCAAATTGAAGATGCTGGCATTTTTGTAAGTCTCTGCACAGTAGTATGACCAATCGTCATTGCCTATCCCATCAAGCACAAGTAGTCGATCGCTGTCGAGCTCCACATGGGCTGGACTGAACAAAACACGATCGAACGAGAGCCAGCGGCTGGTCATGAGTGCGTTGAATCTCAGATTGCTTTGGAAAAGAGGCACGACTGTGGCCTGAGTGCCCTCGCGATGGGCAAGCGAGTCCGCACCGGACTCGATGGAGCTTGTGCTGTATCGGCTGGCGGTGTACCCACTTTTGCGCTGGCTAATGCCACTAGATCTATTTCGATCACCATAGCCAGCCAGGAGATCCGAGATGGTCCCCGGCGTTGACGGCAAGTCAGTAGCCAAGAGTTTCGACCTATCCGGGGGGCTGGGCAAAGGTCCCGTAGGCGCTGACGAGGATGGAATATCAAAAGACATTTTCTCCGGAGACTCTGTCATTGACGGCTCTTTTGTAATCTGGAGAGGTGCGGGTACCCATTGATTCTTTTGAATATTCTTCTCCTGTGCATTCCTGGAGTCGTTGGAAAGCTGGGCAGGAGACGACCCAACAGTGTCAAGGAATTCATTATACTCGTGCCACACTTCGTCCTCCTCGGGTGCAGTGCCCGGATGAGGGATAACAGCAGTAGTGGCTGCAAGGCTCAGAAGTCCGGAACTACTCGAGCCCGATACCCCAGATACCTGAGAGCCTATTCGTGTAGGAAAGGATAGGAATTCGTCTTTGCCCATTCCGGTGAATGTTTCGCTTTGCTGAACGGGCGCGCTAGCTGGTTTAGCTGCGTCCTGGCTACCCCAACGATCAGAGGGAATGATATCGGTCTGAATACCAAGAAGTGGTCGTTCCGTTTCTGCCGCTCGTTGCACCGGAGCCAAAGCAGGCTCCGCGCCTAGCGCGGGATGACGAGCAAAAGGCCGCGAGAAGGACTGCGGCGGTGGTTTGTGAGGACGATCGCGTTTCGAAATGACCCTCGGAATACGGCCAACCTGCTGTAGTCGCGGCTTTTTAGGCTCCGGAGCTGCCGTGGGCTCCGGTTCGGGATCAAGTTCTGGCGGAGGTAGAACCACGGGAGGATGCAGTGGACGCTGCTGATTGGGAAATTCCGACGTGTGCGTTGGAGGAGAGGGCAGAAGTGAAGACAGCCTGTTGTCTCGGCTTTGAGAAATTGCGCTGTTATCGGCGCTGGGCTGCGTGGTCTCTGCCGCGGATGACGAAGCCACTCGATCCAAACCCTCTAGTTCACTGCCGTCAAGCAGTGCGTAGAACGGGACGGAACGGGCTTCTGGGACCTCGAAGACAGTGGCAGGAAGTTCTCTAACGATGACCTGATCATCACCTGGCCTGGGTACAATTGCATCGGGAAGCCTCCTGGGAGAAGCCTGTGCTCTCTGAAAGAAATTCCATTTCCTGGGGGATCGCACACGCTTCTCCGTTCGCCGCGACTGGAGCCAGTTGCCTTCGCGGCCTTCAGAGATATCGCTTACGTCTGTACGGATGGAGGACTGGACGGTATCACGGCTGTCCATTCCAGGAGAAGTCGTTCGAGCTCTAACGTCAATTGGAGCTGGGAGCTTCAATGGCTCTGATTCTTCACCAAAGGCTCGTGACCTATGGGCCGAGCGTCGTGCAGCTAAAGTAGATCCTCTCTGACGGGCATTCACAAATTCTCTCTGCTGCTGCTCGTTCGCAAACTCCGAATCTCCCTGCCTATGAGGAAGCTTTCGATAGTCTCTACGAAGATGATGTATACCGGAGGTCTCTGTGCTCAAGGCCGTGGGAGGCTGCTGTGAAGGGGTGGGCCCTCTCGATAGAAGATCGTCGCTCGATGTCATTGCCGCTAAACTCTCGCCGCTGCTAGATGGATAGTGTGATGAGCCATGGAAGGGACTGTCGGCCGCTCGACCGCCACCAGGGATGACTACAGGAGCGAGTCTCGCGGACAGGAAATCGTCCATGGGCTCGTCCCGACTGGTGAAGCTGCTTTTTCGGCTCGAGGGCGTACGACCGGCGCTAGCGGTGCTTGTCGACCTACCTCTGCTAGCACTTGTACTAGTACTGCCACTGCGTCCACGGCGAGAATACTTGCCATAACCTTCATGGCCAGTCCCAGCGGCAGGACCTTTTTTTGCGGCTTTGTCAGCGCTCTCGATTGGAGCTACTTCTAAGGGAGACTTGGTGCGCTTCGTGAATAGACCAAAGCGCCCCAGAGATTTGTTCGAACTGGCGCTCAGCGGACTAGGTTCCTTGGCCGAGCGAAGGCCACTAACGTCGGTGTCCACTGGTAGGGCAGCTGGAGCTCTGAACGAATCTCCGGGTGTCGTTCTTGATGACTTTGCAACGAGTGGGTTTGGTGAAGGCATCCGAGACGGCTTGACAGAGGTTGACGATGCAATCGATGGGGAGCGTCCTAACGCAGTACGGCCCGAGTAAGATACACCAGATTTGCTTTCCGCGCTTGAGATGTCCCTATCGTGAGACAGTCGACGTCTATGCCCGCTTGTTTGTAGTGGGGGCAAGCGGGTGTGAATCACTGGCGAGGGTTCGAATGCATCGTCAAGTCTTGGAGTACCTTCACGACTAGGCCGAGGAGGGGGGCTCCGGAGTCTATTGAGCCGAGAAGTGTCATTCTGTCCCGTAAGCAGTAGGTTTGGTGGAGTCTGATTGACAGATGCGTTTCTTGAACTCCGTTCTGGAACACCTCTCAATGTCTCTTGCCTTGGGCCGAAATCTTCAAAATGCACCGGTCTTCGGGAAGACTGGCGCGTAGGAGGGCTCGGGGGAAGGGGTGTATCCCGATCTGAGCGAGCTTGTGACCCGTCTCGTCGCTGCTCGGAAGCCTTGATGGTCGATGAGGACGATGATGAGGTTGCTGACTCTCTCACTGCCGTGAGACCCCTATTCTGCGAGGGGATGATCTCATCTGCAGGAAATTTCCTCCTTGTCACTGGCGGCCGGCTTCTTGTTGGGCTCATCTGCCCTCTCAACGGAGCCTTGATCGGGGTTCCCACTCCTGGTGATTGTGATGACATAGTTGTTGGCGTTGAAGTCCTGCTAAAGTTACCTGGTGACTCAGAACGACGAGTCGACGACTCGCTGCCATGGACGAATGTAGGTGTGGGGTGTGGAAGGTTGGGTGTCGATGATGGCTGAGGAGATTTGCGAGTGTTGAAGCTAGCCATGAGAGAGCTTGAAGTAGCAAATTCGAAGCTAGGGCCCGTACCAGGAGGGTCGTATGGATCTGCGGCGGCAGAGACAGCCGGCACGGTGATTCCGAGTACCGACTCAGCGAAATAATCTGAATACGTTTCTGGAGTACTAGCGATTTCTCGCGAGGGCCTCGAGGGAGTTAGCTCGTAGGAGGAGGTCGAAGACTCGGTTCGGGCATATCTTCCACGCTGGTCCAAAGGAGCCTTTCGCCTCAGCAGATTCCTCGTTGATTTGCCAGACTTGGGCGGCTGTGCTGCAGTGATTTGATTCATTGTCGATATTCCAAGACCCGCACTTCGTCCTGGCTCCACCATACTTCTTGCTCCATGCTCACCTCTCCCAGAACCGATGTTGGCCGGGTCCTGCAGTCTACCGACTGGGATGCCCGAAGGGGCTTCCCTTCTCGACGTCGGAGGATCCACTTTAGCCCGACTCTTGCTTCGCGAGAAAAAGGATGTGGATTGCATGGGCAATTTCGAGGTATTCGATGTTGTAGATGTTATTGAGGATCTTCTCGATGGTGCCACTGGTATTCGCTCCTGTGAGTCCGTTGATTTTTCTGTCTGCTTGGCAGCGCGAAAGCCAAAGGCTCCCCGCGAAGCCATTGTTGCTGCTTGGCTCGCGGCAGCGCTGGATGAGAGAAAGCGAGGGTGTTTATGAGCAACATGAGGGACGACCCGCGACTGCCTTCGTGTACATGTGGAGCAGAAGCGCCTGCGCAGTTGTTAGAAAAGTTCGGCGTTAAGCTTGACCAATTTGCATGTTCTCATTTAATGGCGGGCGATAGCATCTCCCTAGTCCTCGAAGATGGTGTGTAGATTTCCCGTGACATTCACGTGGTCAAAGGAAAGTTATATGGCACAATTTGGATCGGCCTTTTGCCTCAA
>JAABUW010010050.1_pt1 | contig 10624 bp, 7 predicted proteins | sample 5560081 | NCBI WGS metagenome assembly JAABUW01 (sample SAMN10711882, study PRJNA513363) | rock metagenome | isolation source: Antarctica rocks | place: Antarctica: Victoria Land, Knobhead sud | reverse complement strand
CGTGCCCTCAACGTGGAGCTGTGGTTGCGGACGTTCATCGACCGCCCGCGTGGGTCTGTGGGAGACCCGCTTGGCGACGGTGAGCTCGAGGCATTGGGCGATCGAGGCTGTCGGGAGGGAGTGCGGCCGGCCGTGGCCTGCCGGCCCGACAAGGGCCGGCACTTGGCGATGGTCGCCGAGGACGGGTTGGCCCACCTGCGGCTGCCAGTGCGTACTCGGAACGTGTGGCCGGGCGATGAGCTCGACGGTGTCGTCGAGGAGGGGCTGCGCAACTGCTGCCTGCCGCTGCGTGCCGGGGACGTGCTGGTCGTCGCCGAGAAGATCGTCGCCGTCGCTCAAGGACGCGTCGTACCGGTCGAGGAGGTGCGGGTCAGCCCCCTCGCCCGGCTACTTTCCCGCTACACCTTTCGGACCCCCTCGGGCATTTCCCTGGGGATGCCGGAGTCTTTTGAGCTGGCGATCCGCGAGGTGGGTGTGGCCCGGATCCTGATCGGGGCTGTCGGGGCCGCGATAACTCGGCCGCTGGGTATCCGCGGGGTCTTCTATCGGATCGCGGGCTGGCAGGTCGCCGCGATCGACAGTCCCGACGCCGATGCGTTGCCGCCCTCAAACACCTGCATCAAGCTGGCGCCGCGCGATCCCGACGGTGTAGCGCTCCGGCTTGCCGAGCAGCTGACCCGGCTGGCCGGTGCCCGGGTGGAGGTCGCCGTGGTCGACGTCAACGATGTCGGGGCCGAGGTCCTGGGGGCCAGCTCGGGTGTGAACAGGCGGCTGCTGGTGTCGCTGCTCCGCGATAATCCGCTCGGTCAGGACACCCAGCAGACCCCGGTGGGGATCGTGCGCCAGGCTTTCTTCCCGTTCGGTGACGCCGTTGCAGGTCGGTGATGTTCCGGTGAGCGTGGTGATGCCTTCCGGGCACCTTCTACGGAGACACTACCGGCTTCGCTGCCTGGAGTGCGGGGGAATGTTCGAGGACGACGGGCGAATGCTGACGTGTCCGGTACTGCACCCATCCGCCCTACTGGTCACCGAGTATGACGCTCAGCGCCTGGAGCCCGACGAGCGCGTGGAGGGCATGTTCCGCTATCACCGCTGGCTGCCGACCGGGAACCGCCCGCTCGAGGGCGGTCCTGCGACGTTCACCTACCGCAGCCCCCGACTTAGCCGGATCAGTGGATTGCCGAACTTGTGGCTCAGCTTCAACGGCTACTGGCCCGAGGCCGGAGCGACTCTGCGCACGGGAACGTTCAAGGACTTGGAGGCTGAGGCTGTCTTGGCTCGGCTCGGCGACGGGCACCGGGGGGTCACCCTCGTGCTCGCCTCGGCAGGAAACACTGCGGCGGCCTTCGCCCGCGCCTGCTCTGACCGGGGGCAGCGTTGCCTCGTCGTCGTACCACAATCGGGGCTGGATGATCTCCGGTTCGTTTCGAACCTCGATCCCTGCGTGATCGTGGTGGCGCTGCGAGCTCCGGCCGACTACAGCGACGCGATCGCCCTCGCCGACCGGATCACCGCGACGGCCGGCGCCGCCTGTGTGGCCACTGGGGGTGTGACCAACGTGGCCCGCGTCGACGGCGTCGGGACGACGATGCTGGCCGCGGCCGAGCGAATCGGCCGGATCCCGGACTACTACCTCCAGGCCGTCGGCAGCGGCGCCGGCGGCATCGCCGCCCACCAAGCTGCGCGCCGGCTGGTGGCCGACGGCCGGTTCGGTGACTCCCTGCCTCGCCTGCTGCTCAGCCAGAACGCTCCCTACGCGCCGATGGTGAACGCCTGGCGCGCACGTCGTCGGGAGCTGTGCTTCGATGGAGACGAGCGGGCCCGCATTCGGCGGATCTCCGCGCGGGTCCTGTCCAGCCGCAGCCCGGCGTACTCGGTGGCGGGCGGGGTCTTCGACGCGCTGACCGAGTCCTGCGGCGGAATGCTGGCGGTGACCAACGCCGAGGCGGCGGCCGCTCGGGAACTGGTCGAGGGCTGCGAAGGCGTCGACCTCGACCCGGCGGCCGCGGTGGCCGCGGCCAGCCTGCTGCGCGCCGTCCGGGACGGATGGATCGAGCCGGACGCGGTGGTGTTACTCAACCTCAGCGGGGGCGGCCGCCGGCGGCTCGCCCGCCGCCGGCCGCCGGCCGTGATCCCGGCCCTGGAGCTCGACCCGGCCGAGGCCGAACGAGGTGCCACCATCAAGCGCATCGTGGATTTGATCGGCTAATCGCTGCCGGAGAGGAGAGAGAACGCATGGACGACGAACCCGTCGCCGGCGCGCCCGAGGATCGGGCCTTCCGCGACCTGACGCCGATGTCGGAACGGCTGTTCGCCGAGGCCCGGGGGTACCTGCCCGGCGGTGACTCCCGCAGTCCGCTGTTTCACCAGCCCTATCCGGTCGCCCTGGCCTCCGGCCTCGGTGCGCGGCTGACCGACGTCGACGGCAACGCGTTGCTTGACCTGACCGGCAACCACACCACGCTTGTGCACGGCTACGGCCATCCCGCCGTGCTCGATGCCGTACGGGCTCAGCTTTCCGTCGGTACCTGCTTTCCCGGCACCACCCGCCCGCAGGTGCACCTGGCCCGGCTGCTGTGCGAGCGCATTCCCTCGATGGAGCGGCTGCGCTTCACGAACTCTGGAACCGAAGCGACCATGCTCGCCGTCCGGGCCGCCCGGGCGCATACCGGCCGGCCCCGAATCGCGAAGGTGGAGGGCGGCTACCACGGGACCTGGGACGACGTGATGATCGCTACCGGCCCGGCGACCGGTGACCCCGCCCACCCGCCCGCCGTGCCCGCCTCCGCCGGACTCGCACCGGGCGCCCGGGACAACGTCGTCGTGCTGCCGTTCGACGACGTCGAGGCGGCGGCCCGCCTGCTTGAAGAGCACCGCGACGAATTGGCCGCGGTACTGGTCGAGCCGGTGCAAGGATCGGCTGGGATGATCCCCGCGAACCCGGTCTACTTGCGCATGCTGCGGGAGATGACCAGCCGCCACGGAATCCTGCTGATCTTCGACGAGGTCGTCAGCTTCCGGGTGGCCGTCGGGGGCTCCCAGGAGCACTTCGGGATCCATCCGGACCTCACCTGCCTCGGCAAAGCCGTGGGCGGTGGCTTCCCGCTCGGGGTCTTCGGCGGCCGAAGCGACGCGATGGCGGCCTTCGACCCCTCTGGGTCCGCGGGCCCGCGGATCCCGCACCCCGGCAGCCTCAACGCCAACCCCGTGAGCCTCGTCGCCGGGGCGGTCACGCTGGAGCTGTTTACCGCCCGAGAGATCGAGCGCCTCGACCGGCTGGGGACACGGCTACGCGACGGCATCGGCGAGGTGCTGGCCCGGGTCGGCGTGCCGGCCCGAGTCACCGGGCTGGGTTCGCTCTTCGGCATTCACCTCACCGGCCATCCCGTGCGCAGCTGCCGGGACGCCGCGCGGGGCGACACCGAGCTGCGACACCGGCTGTTCCTCGGCCTCTTCACCGAGGGCGTGCTCATCGACCCACGCGGCGTCGGTAGCCTCTCCACCGCAGTCGGCGAGTCCGATCTCGACGCGGCCCTCGCCGCCGTCGGCCGGGTCGCAAGCCGATGGACCGGCGAAGGCGGTCCCTCCGCAACAAAGACGGCGGCGACCGCGTCACGGACAGCAGCTCCCTAACGTTGCAGGTCACTGGTGGGCGGGGCGCCCGAGACTCCCGCCGCCGATGCCGCGGAGGAAGGGGATCGAAGGTCATTCCCTCCCTCCCGAGCTGATGTGCGCGACTGGCCCACTCGAGGGAATACGGCCGCCGGTGACTGTCCCGGGCACGTCACCGGACGGGGAGAGGGTCAGCGGCGTGGCCGCGGCCGCCTCCAGGGCCGTCCATCAAAAATCGCCATCAACGAGGAGGACGGAACATGCACACCGTGACAGACCGCGCGCTCCGGCGCTTACGAGCTAGGTCGGCCTAGTCCGCCTGGCCGTGAAAGCGGGCCTGGGTTAGGGCGGCCGTCGGACCAATCGGAGAGCCAATTCGACTGTATGCAGGTACGGATCTTCTGCGCTTGCCGGTCCTACTTGTGATCGCGACAGCTGATCTGTTACGGCATGGAAGATTAGGGCGCGCAGCAAGTACTGCGGAAAGTCGCGGTCGAGCAGGGCTCTCCACGATCTCTTGGTCGATGACCCAGGGTTGCCGGCCATTGTGAAAGAGCACGGTGCCGGTGAGGTCACCGTGAACAAGCTGGCCGCGGCCGTCGGCCGGGCAGATGGGCCCCACGCTGGTAACGCCAGGCCGTCCAGCCGTCCGCGAACCATCTGCCATCGATTGTCGGCAAGGGAAGGAGGCGGCCCGGCATCGGCATGGTCCTCGCTCCTCCCGCGAGCATGGCGCATCCCGCCGACGATCAAGTACGAACACGGCGTAGCGTCCACCAAACGCCAACATGCCCCCGAGGAGGCGTCGTGACGGTCGTTGACTTGTCGCTGGAAGCCGTAATCACCGCTGCCTTCGACCAGCGGGTTGCGCCGGTGAAGGCCCTGTCCGACGTCGCGATGGACCTCGCGGTGGCATGTCGTGACCTGGCCGACAGGTTCACCCGCGGGGGGCGACTGCTCGTGTTCGGCAACGGCGCGGGTGCGACCGACAGCCAGCACGTCGCGGTGGAGTTCGTGCATCCGGTCATTGTCGGCAAGCGCGCACTTCCTGCGCTGTCGCTCGTGAGCGACGCGGCGACGTTGATGGGCGTGGCGGCCCGTCGCGGCCTGGACGGCGTGTATGCCCACCAGGTCGAGGTGCTCGGGCGGCCCGACGACATCGCACTGGGAATCTCGGCCGACGGCAGGTGTGCCAACATCCGGGCGGGGCTCCAGGCCGCACGCGACGCCGGCCTGCTGACCATGGCGCTGGTCGGCGGCGACGGCGGCGACATCCTGGCCGGCGCAGAGGCCGACCACTGCCTCCTCGTGCCCAGTGACGACCCGCACATCGTCAAGGAGGGGCACGTCACCGCGTACCACCTGCTGTGGGAGCTCGTCCACGTCTTCTTCGACTCACCGGATGCGGCGTCGTCGCAGGCCGGCGGCATCGAACAGCTCTATCCCTTCCTGTACGGCGGGGGCAGCGACGCGGGGCTGGTGCTCGAAGCCGCCGCCGAGTCAGCGCGACAGAAGATCGCCGAAGTCGTCGACCTGCGGCGACAGGTCGGGGCAGACCAGGGCTCGGCACTGGCTGACTGCGCGCTGCGGCTCGCGGAGTCGTTCCGGGATGGCGGCACGCTGCTGGCGTTCGGCAACGGGGGAAGCAGCACCGACGCGCAGGACGTCGTGCACACCTTTCTGGACCCGCCGCCGCCCGCCGTCCCGCTGCCCGCGATCGGTCTCACCAACGACGTCGCAGTCGTCACCGCCTTGTCCAACGACGTGAGCTTCGACGTCGTGTTCTCCCGCCAGATAAAGGCGTTCGGCAAGCCAGGTGACATCGCTGTCGCTATCTCGACGAGCGGGGGCTCGCCCAACGTGCTCGCGGCCATTGAGGAGGCCGACCGCGTCGGTCTGGTCACGGTGGGATTCGCCGGCTACGGCGGTGGCCGGATGGCCGAACTCCCTGCGCTGCAGCACCTTTTCGCGGTGCCGTCGTCGTCGGTCCACCGCGTGCAAGAGGTGCAGACAACGCTCTATCACGTGCTGTGGGCGGCGACCCGCGCGGCGCTCGGGAATGCGATCACTCCTGACCCAGCTGCGCCGCCGCCACCGCCGCCTGCCCGAGGCTGATGCCGCCGTCATTGGGTGGCACCTGGTGGTGGGTCAACACCCTGAATCCGTTCCCCTCCAGCCGGTCCAGGCAGCGGCAGACCAGCAGCGAATTCTGAAACACGCCGCCGGACAGCGCGACTGTCGACAGGCCGTGCAGCTCGCTCAACCGCCGGCACACGTCGACCACGAGATCAGCGACCGCGTTGTGAAAGCGCGCGGCGAGGACCGGTACGGCCGTACCCGTCGCCAGGTCGTCGACCAGCGCGCGCACGAGTTGGCCGACGTCGGCCACCGCCACCGGCCCGGCACTCACCGGCACGCCGTACGTCCCGCACTCGCGTGGGTCGGCAATGTTTTCCAGCTCGATGGCGGCCTGCCCCTCGTAACTGGCGACGTCGCGCACGCCGAGCAACGACGACACCGCGTCGAACAACCGCCCGGCACTGGACGTCACCGGCGCGTTGATGCCGGCTCGGGCCGCAGCCAGCACCTGATCCCAGCGGCGTCCCTGCCGCGCCACGACGGCGAGGCCGGCCGGCAGCTCCCCGCCGTAGGCGGCATCCAGGTGAGCAGCAGCCATCCGCCACGGCTGGTGCACCGCCGCATCGCCGCCCGGCATGGCGACCTGACCCAGATGCGCCGCTCGCTCGGCTCGAATGAGGTCGGCGATCAGGAACTCCCCGCCCCAGGCCGTGCCGTCGGTGCCGAGGCCGACGCCGTCGAAGGCGACCCCGATGACCGGGCCGGCCACCCCGTTGTCGGCCAGGCAGGAGGCGATGTGGGCATGGTGGTGCTGTACGCCGATCAGCGCCACCTCGGCGAGCTCGTGGGCATAGCGGGTCGACGGGTAGTCCGGGTGCAGGTCGTGGGCGACGACCTTCGGGTCGACATCGAGGAGGCCGGTGAGGTGCCTGATGCCGTCGAGATAGGCCAGCATCGTCGGATAGTCGCCGAGGTCGCCGACGTGATGCGACACGAATGCCTGCCCGCCGCGCGCGATGCAGAAGGTGTTCTTCAGGGCCGCGCCGCATGCCAGCACGGGCTGGGGAGTCTCCTGCGGCAGCCGGATCGGGCCCGGCACGTAGCCCCGCGAACGACGCACCGGCAGCGCCCGCCGGCGTACGACCTTGGCCACCGAGTCGTCGACGCGGGTCCGGATCGCCCGGTCGTGCAGCAGATAGGCGTCCGCGATTCCGGCCAGCCGCTGTTGAGCATCGCCGTCGTCAAAGGCGATCGGCTCGTCGGAGGCGTTGCCGCTGGTGAGGACGATGGGCCCGCCGAAGGTTTCGAGAAGCAGGGAATGTAACGGGGTGTAGGGCAGCATCAATCCGAGTGTCGGCGCCCCGGGGGCGACCGAATGCGCCACGCGTGCATCGGCACGGCGGGTCAGGATCACGATCGGCCGGGCCGCGCTGGTCAGCAGCTCCAGCTCCACCGCATCGACTTCGCACATCGACCGAGCCGCGTCGATGTCGGCCACCATCAGCGCGAACGGCCGGTCCTCCCGATGCTTCCTGACCCGCAGGGCAGCGACCGCCATCTCCTGCTGCGCGTCGACGGCCAGGTGATATCCGCCCAGCCCCTTGACCGCGACCACCTCACCCCGGCGCAGCAGATCGACCGTCCCCGCAACCGGGTCCTCGGACGGCGATAGGCCGCCCCGCCCCAGCAGCCGCAGTTGTGGGCCGCAGTCCGGGCAGCATGTCGGCTCGGCGTGAAAGCGACGGTCGGCCGGGTCGTCGTACTCCGCCTGGCATCGCGCGCACATCGCGAACGGGGCCATCGTCGTCCGGGAACGGTCGTACGGGACGGCGCGCACGATCGTGTAGCGAGGACCGCATGCGGTGCAATTGATGAACGGATACCGGTAGCGCCGGTCGGCGGAATCGTACAGCTCATGCAGGCAGTCGTCACAGGTCGCGGTGTCCGGAGAGACCAGCGCCCGGCGGGCGCCGCCGGTCGCGCTGGTGCGGACCTCGAACCGCGTATCGCCGGAAACCGCGAGCGGCTCGGTGCGGATCTCGGCGACCCGCGCCAGCGGCGGCGGCCGGTTCAGCGCATCCAGCAGCGCGGCAACTGCGTCCCCGTCACCTTCGACCTCCAGAATGACACCCGCGGAGTCGTTGCCGACCCAACCGGTCAGCCCTCGGCTGGTCGCCTCGCGCCAGACGAAGGGGCGGAAGCCGACGCCCTGGACCAGACCGGAGACCCGCGCCCGAATGCGCACCCGGCGCGCCGGTGCCTGCGTCATGCGATGAGAACCTCCGCTTGCTTGACGGCCGGTGCAGACGATGGTGGTCACGACGCCGCCCTTGACACTGGTCCGTAAGCAGGTCTAAGACAAGACCTGCGTGGCATAGACCGGCATTCCGGGCCGCCAGGGTGTGGTCGCCGGTCGGATCCGCCAACTGCCTTTGCCGTTGCGCGCGGCCAGGAAGGAATCACATGACCGAGAGCGATCCGAGTCCGCACCTGCAGCCGGAGCCGCAGGAAGCACGCGGGGCAATGGGCTCCCGCGACGACGGCCCCGCGCCGGGCACCGGTCCGGCCAGCCGCCCAGCGGGTGACCCGCACGAGGGTGATTCGACCGGCGTGGACCAGCAGGGGACAGCGCTCCCCGAAATGGACGAGATGCCGGCCGGCGACCAAGGCGGCTGAGGACACATCCCTTTTTTCCGCGTTGATCTCCCAGGAGGCACCACATGACGGCACCAGGCGACGACGGCACCAGCGCCGACGACACCATCGATGGGGACGAGTCGCAGCAGCCGGCGGAAGGATCGGTCGGCGGCGGCCGCAGCACGCGGGGCCCATCGCTGAGTGCCGGCGGCGAGCAGGAGCCCGGCGGGCTCGTTCCCCCCTACGAAGGACGCACAGAAGGCATGGATTCCGCTGAGGACGCCGGCTCGATGCGCGGCGGAGTGCGAGTCGGCGGCGCGACCGGAGCGGTCGAGGACGACGAATTCAAGGCGCCCGACCCGGCCGAGACACCAGGTGGCCGGACGGCGTCACCGGGGGACGAACAGCCCGCGGAGGAGATGCCGGACGGCACCTCCTCCGAGCAAGGAGTCGACCTGACCTCGCATGTGCCAGGAACGCCTGCTGGGGAGAAGGGCGGCGCCTGATGCTTGACACCGGCACCGGGCGGGACTAGGACTGAGTCTTGCGTCACATGGACCGGCACCGCCGGTTCCGGTGGCTCGGGGGGCGACACAGGGGCGGCAAACAGCACGCCCCGTTGGGAGGCAAGCAGTGCTCTCCGCTGAGGCCCTTGCGGCCGAAGACACCCTCGTCCACGTCTTGTGGATCAATGCCGGACTCAGCTGTGACGGGGACTCGGTCGCACTGACCGGGGCCACTCAGCCCAGCATCGAAGAGATTGCCCTGGGCGCGCTGCCGGGATTGCCCAAGGTGGCAGTCCACTGGCCGCTGATCGACTTCGAGTGCGGCCCTAAAGGGGGTGCCGACGACTTCATCGAATGGTTCTGGAAAGCCGATCGCGGCGAGCTCGAGCCGTTCGTGCTCGTCGTCGAGGGCTCGATCCCCAACGAAGCGCTGGCTGGCGATGGCTACTGGTCGGGCTTCGGCAACAACCCCCTGACCGGGCAGCCGGTGACCACCAGCGAGTGGCTGGACCGCCTGGCCCCCAAGGCGCTGGCCATCCTCGCCGCCGGCACCTGCGCCACGTACGGCGGGATTCACGCCATGGCCGGTAACCCCACTGGCGCCATGGGCGTCCCGGACTACCTCGGGTGGGACTGGAAGAGCAAGGCCGGCCTGCCGATCGTGTGCGTCCCCGGATGTCCCGTCCAGGGGGACAACCTGTCGGAGACGATCACCTATCTGCTCTATCAAGCCACCGGCCAGGCTCCGATGATTCCGCTCGACGAGGCGCTGCGGCCGACGTGGCTGTTCGGTCAGACCGTCCACGAAGGGTGCGACCGCGCCGGCTACTACGAGCAGGGCGACTTCGCCACGGAGTACGGCTCACCGAAGTGCATCGTCAAGCTCGGCTGCTGGGGCCCGGTCGTCAAGTGCAACGTGCCCAAGCGCGGATGGATCAACGGCGTCGGCGGCTGCCCCAACGTCGGCGGTATCTGCATCGGCTGCACGATGCCGGGCTTCCCCGACAAGTTCATGCCGTTCATGGACGAGCCGCCCGGCGGGAAGCTCTCGACAACAACCATCGGCCCCTATGGCCGCACCATCCGCGCCCTGCGGAGCAAGACGACCAAGACGCTCGACAAAGAGCCCAAGTGGCGCCGGCCCGGCCGGGAATTGGTCAGCGGCGCCAAGCGGACCTGGTAGGCCGCTGATCCGGTCGCCAGCACCTGCCGTGGGCCGCACGCCCGCCTCCCGCGGATTCGCATCGACATGAGGGACGGACCCGTATGACGTCGACAATGCCGAGGCACGCCACGACGAGTGCCAAAGACCGCGAGCTCGTCGAGATGGCGTGGGACCCCATCACCCGCATTGTCGGGAGCCTCGGGATCTACACGAAGATCGACTTCGCCAACCGCACAGTCGCCGAGTGTCACAGCACATCGTCGATCTTTCGCGGGTACAGCATCTTCATGAAGGGCAAGGACCCGCGCGACGCGCACTTCATCACCAGCCGGATCTGCGGCATCTGCGGCGACAATCACGCAACCTGCTCCTGCTACGCGCAGAACATGGCTTACGGCGTCAAGCCGCCGGCGCTCGCCGAGTGGATCATCAATCTCGGCGAGGCAGCCGAATATATGTTCGACCACAACATCTTTCAGGAGAACCTGGTCGGGGTCGACTACTGCGAGCGCATGGTCAAAGAGACCAATCCCGGGGTGCTGGCGAAGGCCGAGAACACCCGGTGCCCCAACGAGGATGCCCACGGCTACAAGACGATCGCCGACATCATGCGGGCGCTGAACCC
>JAABUW010010049.1_pt1 | contig 10626 bp, 15 predicted proteins | sample 5560081 | NCBI WGS metagenome assembly JAABUW01 (sample SAMN10711882, study PRJNA513363) | rock metagenome | isolation source: Antarctica rocks | place: Antarctica: Victoria Land, Knobhead sud | reverse complement strand
TACACTAAGTGTTGCAACTCCATGATAATGCATAACCTGGCCATGTTGTCTCACCAAGATTTGCTTGCCAACTTATCCTGAACTGCTTGTTATCAACACCCAAAAACACCTCTACCAAGCCAGCAATGTCAGCTGGTGTGCAAGGACATTCAGCCACTGCTCAACTGGCACAGATTTATATCTGCAGCCCAAAACTTCAACTTTATTGTATTGTGTACAAGCGCTGGAAATTTGTTGCATGGAGCACAATTCTTCGGTGTATCAAGGTCAAATGTTGGCCTGACTAAAATGTAGCTAGCATCCAACTGGGCACCGGCAAATTACTTTGCAGGGGGATTTTGTGCTTGCAAGTAGGTTTGTGGGATGAACTTGTACCAGGATGATAAATGCAGCATACCTGGCGAGGCAGTGTCCACATCTGCATCCTCCTCCTTCTTCATCCTGGATTTGCGCGGCTTCTCCTTGAGGGAGCGCTTGCGCTGGGCCCCACTCTTTCCACCGCCTGACTCATCCCCACTCGTCATGAAATCTGATGCGCTTGGTAGAAGGCCGTCAGTCTGCACGACAAGGGCAAAGAATGGCAGCACGGCTTTCACAGGCTGTTGACAATGAGTAGACTCTGTTTGCCGCCAGACTCAACTGGCCTGTCATGAAAGCAGGCTGCTCTTCCTGCCAGACTCGTCTGCACTGATCATGAGTTTTGATGCACTGAGAGACAGTTTGTCAGTCTGCATGACATGGACAAAGAATGGCAGCTGGTCTTCAATCTGCATGACAGGGACAAAGAATGGCAGCTGGTGGTCAGTCTGCATGATAGGGACGAGGAATGGCAGCTGGTTGTCAGTCTGCATGACAGGGGCAAAGAATGGCAGCTTGGTCTTAACAATGCCATGACAATGAGCTAATTCCTTGTCTGGCCATAACTGGCCAATCATTGCAAAAGTCTACGCACTCAGCAGCAGCAGCAGCTCATTGGTCTGCATGACGTGGCAAACAAGTGGCAGCATGACTTTGGCAGATGGATTTTGAATTGATCCTCTCAGGTTCTGCTATCACACGATGCAACTTCGAAGTTTTGATGATTTGCTTTGCTTCTCATGTGCAGATGTGACCATTGGATTAGGTGTGTTGCATTTGCTCCACAGCCTTTGCCTAGGCTTATTGTGCCAATGGAGCATGTCTGTCTGAAGGTCACTGACGTTCAGTTTGACACAAATAAAAGATACCAGGCAGGCTTGCTGAGCCTCTGCCACAAGTTATCAGACTTGTTGGCTGGCCACAACTTGTAATCTTGTTCTTCGCTAAGCCAGAAGATGAAGAACAGAAGAACAAGATGACAAAATTTGGCCAGCCAACAAGCCTGACAACTTGTGGCAGAAGCTCAGCAAGCCTGCCTGGTGTCATCCATTTGCATCAGACTAAATGTCAGTGACCTCCAGACAGACATGCTCCATCGGCACATTAAGGCATGAGTCATCACAACTACCTCAAAAGCTGACAGCATTGTCAACTAAGAAAGGATAGACAAACTCCAGGCCAGACGGGACAGTACCAGAGTGTAAAAGATCTAACCTGCTTGCGTTTGCGAGAAGGCAAGCCGCCATCGACGCCTCCGGCTGCCGCATTTGCTTCTTCTTCAGAGGCTCCCTTGAGCATGCGCAGGGTCCTGACAGCCTCCCTGACCCCTGTCAGCATGGCCCCCCCAACAGTGTCTGGATGCTCCTGCATTCCACATCACACAACATACAACATGCTTTCCACAACATGCAATATACAACAATGCTGCTGTCCAATGTCAGAGTGGTTCAAGTGCTCGTGCATAGTGTCCATTGAATATGTCATGTAAGGCAGCATGGAGCAATGCAGCTGTGAAGTGTCGGATGAGTCCAAATGCTTAAGCATGCAGTCCATCTAATATAGGCCTCAATTGACGCCTTGTTGCCAAAAACTGCTGAGACTTGCCATGGTCAATTTGCTACAGATATGAGGTGATGCAGAGTCTCATGTGCCAGCAGTATAAGGATTGCTCTGTGTCTTGCACTGCCTGTAAAGTGACATCACATCCTGGATATGCCTTTCAAGCAGGATGATCATGCACACCAAAGAGATCATCTTGTTGCACAGCAACCACTGTGCAGACAATTTGTTCTGGCGTGCGTAAGTACAAGAAAATGTTACAAAGTGCTGTGAGGCTGTCTTGTTGACATGAGGCCAGCATTCACATAGTGTACCTTGCATGTGTGCTCTCCAGCAAAGAGGACACGCCGCTGCACAGGCAGAGCCAAGTCATCGTATGTCTTGGAGTTGGCATGTAGCCCCACAAAAGAGTACGAGCCTGCACAGAAAAGCCATGATTAGCCACGCGACCATGTTTAGCAGGCAAAACATGTGTAGGGAACGTGAAGCACCCTTGCATGCTTATCACGATGATGTGAGTGATCATAAGGCTCAATCTTTACTGTGGGCACCACAGGTGACACACGAACAACAGCATGCGCGACAGGAAGCTTGTCCACAGGAAGCTTGGACCAAACAAGGGCCACTGTGCGCATCACATTTTAGAATTTGGATGCAGATGTGCAGTCGCATGACTGCAAGTGTTTGTTGCAGAAGATTGAATGAGGTGCAAACCCTGAATCATGAACAAGCTTGCCTGCAGCATGCTGACTTGCGTCACATGACTGCTGCCTGCTGTGTAAGCCTGCACTTTGTTTTGTACTCTCAATGTGACATGAGGGTACATGAGGGGCAGCAGAAAGGAGAGGGGGGGGCGGGGGGTAAATGGACCTCTGCTGTAGGGGTCCCCACCCCACCGGCTGACTGCACATGCAACGGGCTCTTTCGCAGCACTGCCGTAGATGTTCCTCAGAACCTGCATGGCTGCCTCCTGAACTTCTTCATCACTGCTGGCTTCCATAGTGTTGGCAGCACCCCCTGCAGGCCAGCATATAACTCTTGATACAAAATTGAGGGAAAAGATTGATACAAAGTTGGGGGGGGAGGGAATTGGAAAATGTGAACTTCGATGGTGTGGTGTTTGCTGATGTCCTGTTGTGCTGATCTGTGGGTTGAAATATACTCTGAAGGCTGCTGAAGAGTGCAAGGGTGTACCAGGAGGTGAAGAAGGCAGGGACCAAGGCAGTGGCTGACTGAGAGAGGTGAGTGACTGAGACATTGAGTCACAAGTAAGACCCAGCAAATGAGGAAAGGCGCATGCAGTTATGTTATTAAGCAGGTTGGCGAACTTCATTCCCACACACTGAAGTTCAACTGAGAAAAGAAACCAGGGTCACTGCCAGACAAACATGAATAGTCGAGACCACGCCAGCAGATTTGCAGGACAGAAGGCAGCAGAAGCGGATCATCGTACCAGAAATGATGCATGTGAGCGGATCAGCTTACCAGCAATGATGCATGTGAGCAGATCATGTTACCAGAAATGATGCATGTGAGCGGATCAGCGCACCAAAAATGATGCATGTGAGCAGGTCAGCTTACCAGAAATGATGGATGTGACAATAGGAGCACTAAAGCGGGCGCCGTTCCAGAACTACAAAGTGCAACAGAAGGCAGCAGAGGTGGATCAGCTTACCAGAAATGATGGATGTGAGAATGGGAGCGCCACTGAAGCGGGCGCCATTCCAGAACATGAAGCAGCGGCCTCGCAGCTCAGGGCCGCCGTCAACCGCCGCACCAAAATAATCGAAGTTTGGGGTCCAGAAAACCTCAGGAAACTCCAGCACTACCTAGGGGACACCAGGTGCTGTCAACTGTACATGTTGCTGAAGTAATAATAGTAATAATAATGATATAAATGTTATTGATGATAATAATGATGATGATGACAACAATGTTGGGAACGCTTTGCAGCTCATGATGAGCCAGGTACGTGCAATTGTCTCTCCAGAGCAGCGTTATAAGGATTTTGCTGCAATATGTTTGTTGAACAATCAGGAATGATCAGGACAGTCCACTGGTACTTGTTGTGCACATATATCAACTTGAATCCTTCAGCAAATAGCTTGGTCCTTCCACTGTGAACAGTCAACCATGGTGACAAATGGAGACTGAAGGCAAATTTAGTGTCTCCGGGGTTTGCACACATGCAAATTCAAATGAAGTGAAGAGGTCAGTACTGACTGTTCATGACCCTCATTTGGTTGAAGAAGTGTTGTACACCTTGACTGTCTTGCTGCTTACAAGAAACAGAGAATCTGCACTTTAATCAACGATTGCAGCTGACTTGAGTGCGCATACTCCAACCTTTGACCATGTAGAAACAGCAACACAATCAGAGTCTACAGCTCATCTTGAAGCGAGCCCAAAGATGCGAAGACTTTGCTTTTTTGTTGGCGCAAGATATCAGCAGCTGTCAGCAACTGCCAACCCTGCTACTAGCCATTGGAACTTGTCTGCATCCCATACAGCTGCTAGGATGCACATTTACTCATGTGCTGTCAAATGACTGGCCAAAAGGGACAGTGCAACATCTACAGCAGGGTCTGCAACTCTGGCAGTAGCGTCAGCAGGCATGAAGAAGGCTTGAAGAAGGCATGAAGAAGAAGATTTTTGCCAGAGGAAGATTTGGCGCCCACCAACCTTGTTGAGGTTGCCAAAGCCCAGCTTCTGGATAGCTTCAGTCTTCCAGGAAGGGAGAGCTGGCGTGAAAGTGATGTCCTCTGACTTGAGGCACCCCAAGGGCACTGTCACTATCACTGCTGCCCCCTCAAACTCCTCACCTACATTGTCATAGAAGATAAAATCAGCAGCACAAATAATATGCAATTATTGAGTTGAGTATTTGAGGCACCCCAGGGGCACCGTCACTATCACTGCTGCCCCCTCAAACTCCTCTCCTACATTGTCATAGAAGATAAAATCAGCAGCACAAATAATATGCAATTATTGAGTTGAGTATTTGAGGCATCCTAGGGGCACTGTCACTGTCACTGCCGCCCCCTCAAACTCCTCACCTACATTGTCATACAAAGTAGAATCAACAGCAGCGATAATATGAATTTGTTGACTTGAGGATGTGCTGCCAAACAGTAGTGGCTCCTCAGATTGGTTACATGTATTAGGGAACAGCTGCATTTGCAAAGTAGAACTCTCTGTCTAGGTGCGCAACTGTCAAAATTGCTGCTGCTTCCTTGAGCATCTTAAATTGGGTCTTAGTGGACACCAAACAATGGTGACAGAGCTGATGCAACACAGCAATGCAACAAGATTTGAAAAGATTCTGATGCTCACTCTGCCTGCACCACAGACATATGGAAAATGGCTGCCCTCTCTGCTTTGAGAGAATGAAAACGACAAAAGCATTTGCATAAACGTAGCGCAGCTTGATGGTATTCGCTGCTTGCATATGATCAGGGTGCGCACCTGATGTTGAGGTGACCTTGACTGTTTCTTTATCATATGCAATCTGACTAATGGCAACCCCTTGTCTGATGTCCAATGATGCAGCAAGGGGCTCCATGAGGCCACTGTAACCCCCCTTCACCATGCAGTGGGGTCCCCCAAACCCACCCCAAGCCTCATCTTGGTTCCAGTGGGCCAGGGAAACCTGACTCAGCCTAGCGCTGCATCCATATTCCAGATTTGCCCAATGCCAATCTAGCAGCCGCCGTTCTTCATCAGTCAAGCGAGTGGGCACATCCACAGGAGCAGCTTCTGCTGCAGGTGCATCAACAGTCCCCGGGATCCCAACTGGGTCCCCAGGTTCTGCCTTGGAAGTGATGGCCTGCTCAGCTGGAGCCACGTCAGCAGCTTCTTGAGCAGCTGCATCTTCTGTCATGGGCTGGTTTGCACCAACTACACTGGAGACTGCTGCGACATCTGTCACTGTGGCTATGTTGTGTGACTGAGGCGCAGCACTTTGATTTGAATGGTCCTCTGCAGGTGGGTTGTCTGGCCTTGTGTCTGCCGGGGCATCTTCAGGCTGCCCTAGGGCATTTTGGCTGTGCTGCTCATCTTCACTGGGTGGCACCCCTGCTGGCTGCACTGTAGGCCTGCCTGCCAAAACACCAAAACCACCGGTCACTTCAGCTCAACAACAGCAGATCAACCCCATCAAGGCCCCTACAGACGCTGACCTAGCTGCAGCTTTGCATGGCATACAAACATAGTATAACATGATGAACTGCATTCCTGCCTTTGTCAGGACAAGTGTGTGGTGCCGACATGTAGCAGCATGCAATGAGCAGACCATCCTAAGACACGCTCTACAGAAAGTGCAGCACGCCACCTGCTCATAGGTGTGTTGCCTGCGTGCATGTGTGTGCGCATGAATGAATGTGCATGCATGTGTGTCAGGCAATCCACCTGTAGGCCCTCCAGAGTGCGGTGCAGAAGATGAAAGGGAAGGATCAACAGCATCGGTCTGCTCATGCCCAGCCTGTGCAATGCCAGCTGCAGTCGTCTCAGTCGGCTGGTCAACATCCCCATTGGCTTCTGCCTTCTCCTGAACCTTGCCCTCCCCTTTGTCCTTGTCTGTAGGGGGTGAGGGGGGGCCAGGGATGGGGGCTGCCCGTGTGTCCTGGATGGGTGCCCCAGCGTGGGCGGTGTCCCCCTCTGGTAGCTTGATGCGCTCTGCAAAGGCTCTGTCCAGCGCCTGTCCCAGGGATTCCCCTGCCACAAATTTACAATCAAAAACGTGTCTTGAATACAAATAATAACAATGACAATTAAAAGATTCCTGTCCCAGAGACTCCCCTGCCACAAACTCATCATGAAAACGTGTCTGGAATACCAATAATAACAATGACATAAAAAGATGCCTGTCCCAGGGATTCCCCTGCAACAAACTCATGATCAAAGCATGACTGGAATACAAACAATAACAATGACGATTCAAACATGGTCGTAGCCAACAGGCATGAGGTGCAATACAAATCAGCTTCCTCCAGACAAGTGAGACGACTGCACATGGCTTTCTATGCACAGTGTTGATTGTCCTGAAGAAAGATGGCTACATGGTATGTTTCAGCAGGCTTGCATGTGCGCTTCATTAGAGTCGTGCCACATTGCATGCAGGCCTGGTCAAAACATGTGTTTTTGGTCAAGGCACAGAAGCCACCAAAGCTGCCTGTGACCGGCAGCCTGACTGATATGCGGATCTTGACTACACAACCTCAGCATAAGCCTGTATTGTCCAACTATACACACACGTACACAGACAACAATGCCATAGGCAGGGGTCTCACCCACAACCAGATCCTCCCCCAGGTCATCCACTCTCTCCCTTGCATCATCCATCAGAGCATCCCTCAGCCGCTCCACTCGGCTGTCAACAGTCTGGGGGACTGGCTCACCTGTTGTAATAATAACAATAATAATAACAACAACAAAAACAACAACAACAACAACAATAATAATAATAATAATAATAATAATAATAATAATCATCATAATAAAAATACAATCGTGTACTTAGCCAGCAGGCATCAGGTACATGCAGCGCAAGTCAGTTTGCTCCAGACAGGCTTGTTCACAGCATCATGGGTGTAGCGGTTTGACTTGTGAATGACAGTCTTAGGCTGACCTGTCACACCATCGAACAGGGGCAGAGCCGGCTTCAGCTCATGCAGCTCCCTGCCCAACTGCCTGCACCGCACATGTGCCTTCTGAGTGATAATGGTGACAGTACATTCCAGAATCCCAGAAGATATTCTGCAACCCAAACGTACGCACTTTCTGCGACCGGCGATAGGATCTGCGATAGGATTCTGCAGCCTATAGTCACACTATCAATCCCAAACGTACGCACTTTCTGCGATTGATAGTGTGAACACGGATAATGTTGTCATAGAAGTTGCTGAGCTGATGTGTGCATTCCAGACGCTGCAACCAAATGGAGTCACCTTTGACTGTTTGGCTATTGAGTCTACTAAGGGATTGCAGGAACCTGTCAGCTGTCTCACAAACAAGCTGCAGTGTGGGCTTCACGTGCATGCACTAGCAGGAGAGTCAGCTCCACTGTGAGTGTGTGACACCCTTGTACTGCACATGTGCTCAAGCAACCCAGCAATACGAATATCCCCATACAATGAAGCGCTAGCCTGATCAGATATGCCACTACAATTGGCTAGAAGATCAGAGGCTGTGCACCAGCAGCAGCACCAGAGGTGAGACAAATGTACACACTCACTTGGCAAGGATGGCAGAGGGGTCGCATCTGAGACCCCTCTCAGCGTTGGTGGCTACCCCAGTGATGATGGAGGCCCCCATGTCCACCCCTGTGCTGAAGCCATGTGGCTTCATGGTGTGCACACGACCGCCAACCCTATCCCTTGCTTCCAGTACTAAAGCCTCGACTCCACATCTCTGCATGCATAGAAGCATCTTAGTGATGATTATAAGTTATAGTAAATAAAGCAAGTGGGATGTGACCAGCAGCAGGAATAAGCCTATGCGCATCGTTTTTTTTTTTTTTTTTGCAGGAGAAAAGGAAATGTTTATGTGGAACTGAAACAAAGCCACACAGTCGTTCAAAGTTTACAGCAGCTTGTTGCCACAAAAAGCATTTTTAAAAGTTCTGCAACGGCATGCCTGCCAGGTGTGCAGACACACTACCCATCCCTTGAGGCCTACAATACTCCCTAAGACCGAAAGGTGGCTATGCAAACCTGAAGGCAATATGGTTACCTGAATGAGGTTATGGCTACCCAAAGGCAAGCATGTTTATCTGAACGTGATTGTGGTTAGCTGAATGTGATTATGGTTACCTGAAGGTGACGAGCAGCAGCTAAGCCTGCAGGGCCAGCCCCTATGACCAGCACGCGCCCCACGGGCTTTGGGGCCGCCTTTGCTGGGGCATCAAAGGGCCGCTTGTTCAGCCAGTGGTCCACCTGCAATTATTGCACACATTGCGAAACACATCCAAACAGCCGGATAGGAAGCCATGGAATCATTAATAATAACAACAATAATAATAACGCTGATACTCATACTAATTCTAATACTAATACTAATACTAATACTAATACTAATACTAATACTAATATTAATACTAACACTAATACTAATACTGATGATGACAACAACAACAATAATAATAAAAATAATTACGCTTTCCAGCTCATGACGAGCTAGGTACGTGCAGGCCACGGGAATGGTGATCTTTTAGTGGCAAGGGTGAAAATGATGTGGGTGTTATGATCCAGGGCACAGGATGTGACACGAACAGGCAAGCAGCGGCAGGACAAGTCACAGCTCACATGCAAGCACATGTTACATGGGGAGCACTTGGTGGGTTTGCTGTGCCCTTGTATGCACAGCACTGTGACAGCTTGGCACATCACGCGTGCTAAGTGTCTGTGTGCACACAAGATACATACCGTACCTGCCTGAAATCATCCCTCAAAATTAATTCATTAGTGCCCTGCGGGATGCAATTAATTCCGAACAAGACCAAAATTTGACCGTAAAACACTGTAAACGTTGGGTTACATGCATCAAATACGTAGTGCATACACCGTAGTGCATACATATACGGCGTAGTGCGGGGTAGCAAAAATAAATTAGAAATTTTAGGGTGCGGGATGATTTCGAGCAGGTACGGTACATTCAGTATGTGCACGAAAACAAAGTGATGTTTATCCTGTTTCCATGGTAAGCTCAAATGGGCATATTTGTGTGCATAAAATGGGGTCATTTACCTGCAAGCTTAGGAAATCCTTCCTGTCGGACACGTCCACTCCAAAAATGGCATTCAATTGATGCCTAATCTTCTTCATTGTCATGGTCTGCAACACAGGTTCAGCGCATCTTGATTTCTACACAACAGTGTCTACTGAACCCAATCTGGTTTGTTGGCAGCAGCTATATAGCAACAAAGCAGCATCTGATGCTCCAAAAAGCTGTTAGCACACAAGCCACACACAGGATGTGCAGAGTGGTCGGAAATTCTGCCACCAAAAACATTCATTCTACAGCAATGACACTCATTCATATGGCATGGGAATCTGCAAGGTGCAGCAAGCACCACAAGACAGCTGACTTGAGGATGACAGAGCTGACACGCAGGACAACAAAGACAAGGCAGACCACAGACAGCGCTAAACACTATATTGGCTTTCCACAGCGCCTAGTGCAGTATTGACAGCAACGCAGCAGCAGGGTGTTGCTGCTGCAACACATGGATGCAGCAGTGACAGCAAGCTGCCTGAAGAAATGCTGATGGTTGATGACAACAGGGAGAGGGCAATGACACTCATTCACGTGGCATGGGATTCTGCAAGGTGCAGCAAGCACAACAAGACAGCTGACTTGAGGATGACAGAGATCACATGCAGAACAACGAAGACAAGGCAAAGCACAGACAGCACCAAAGCACCAAGGAACAGCATGCTGCCTGAAGAAATGCTGATCCTGAGCGACAACAGGGACATGGCCATTACCTCCACATCTGCCTTCTCCAAGACCTCCTGCAGCTTCTCCAGCAGCGCAGCTGTTGTGGGAAACGGTTCCTCAGGTGCGGCAGCTGCATATGCACCACAAAGTGGTTGGTTGGTTGGTTGGTTGGTTGGTTGGTTGGTTGGTTGGTTGGTTGGTTGGTTGGTTGGTTGGTTGGTTGGTTGGTTGGTTGGTTGGTTGGTTGGTTGGTTGGTTGGTTGGTTGGTTGGT
>JAABUW010010046.1_pt1 | contig 10629 bp, 13 predicted proteins | sample 5560081 | NCBI WGS metagenome assembly JAABUW01 (sample SAMN10711882, study PRJNA513363) | rock metagenome | isolation source: Antarctica rocks | place: Antarctica: Victoria Land, Knobhead sud | reverse complement strand
CGGGCGCCCTCTATTCACGCGCCTACACCTACGCGCAGCCAGTGGTCAACGTCGGATTCGACGATGTGGCTCTCAAGGTCCTATCCGCCAACCTCAGCGCCGCGAGCGGATTGTCCTACGCGGCGGACGTCAGCACGATGGCGTCATTCGCGCCGTTCCTCACGCCGCTGCGCCGCTTGCTCGCGGCGAACGGGATCAGCGCGGCGGAGTGGCAAGCTCTCTACCAGTCGTCGCGTGTGCTGGACGCTGTCCTGGCGCTCATCAGCCATTCGCATCGAGCTTTTGGCCCCGACGCGAATCCGACGCACGTCGGCGCGAACATCGATCGTAACGCCTACGGCTACGGCATCATGAAGGCGATCAGCCAACGCGATTCCACCGTCCTGGCGCGCGCCCTCGCCGACTTCACCCTCCCCACCGTGGCCGCCGTGCCGGCGCTCACCGTCCCCACGCCCTGACACCTGAATCGGGGTCGGCCCTCACCCCCACCCCATGCGGATTGGTCTCTCTCCGCTCCGACAGCCCAACCGGCTCTCCCTGACGCGGGAGAGGGGGAGGCGCCCTTAAAAGCGCTGGGTTATTGTCGTCGGGTAACATCCTATCCTGCTGATGCAACTACAGTGGGAGGAAGATAGACCGCATGCGCGACGACGATAACGACGCCGCTTTAGCGCGGGCAGCACAGGACGGTGACATGGGCGCCTTCGCTGTGTTGCTCGTCCGCCATCGTCCCGTGCTGCTGGCGCTGTGCCGCCGCACGCTCGGCGACCCCACGCTGGCTGAGGACGCCGCGCAGGAGGCCGCGCTGCAGGCGCTACTCAATCTGGACCGCTTACAACGGGGGGATCGCTTCGGCTCCTGGCTCGCGGGGATTGGGCTCAACGTCTGCCGCATGTGGCTGCGCTCACGCGCCCGCGAATGCTGGTCCTGGGACGCGCTGAATCGGACCATCGAGCAACGCGGTCGCGCCGGGGCGGAGGACACGGAGCTTGGCGCCCGCGTCCTCCGCCTCGTGACCGATGGTGGAGGGCGCGACGACCCGGAGGCGCGGGCCGCGCTGGCCGACCTCTCCGCGCGCGTGCGAGAGGCCGTCGATGCCTTACCACGCGGGCAACGCACGGCGGTACGGCTGTTCTACCTCTCGGGGCTCTCGTATAGGGAAACGGCAACCCTCCTCGGCATCGCGGAGGGTACGGTTAGGACGCGGCTGCACAAAGCGCGGGGCGCGCTGCGTGGGCGCCTGCGCGTCCTGGGGGAAGAGGAGGATTTGATCATGGTGAACGAACGAGCGATGAAAGAGGAGGATGTGGTCATGGCGAACGAACGGGCGACGAAAGCGGAAGAACAGGCAGTCGCGGACGAGGCGCGGAAGACTATTCGCATCTGCTCGTTCTGTGGCAAGCGCAACGAGGAAGTCCACCGCATGATCGCGGGACCTCCGCCGACGAGCGCTATTATCTGCGACGAGTGCATCGCCTTGTGCAATCAGATCATCGCCGAGGAGGAGGCCAAGGCGTCGGTCCAGTAACATGTATACAGTGCGCCGCGCATAAAGATAAGGGAGGGATGCATGCGCATTGCGATCATCGCGGACATCCACGGCAACCTGACCGCGCTGGATGCCGTGCTCGCCGACCTGGAGGATACGAGGGCAGATCGAGTGGTCTGCCTGGGCGACGTGGCGGCGACAGGCCCACAACCACGCGAGACGGTGGCGCGGCTGCGGGTGACCGGCTGCCCGGTCGTAATGGGCAATACCGACGCCGCGTCCTTCCGCGCCATCCGGCTGTCGCCCACGGACGAGGAGGGCCGCCGATTCGCGGAGATCGATGAGTGGTGCGCCGCACGGCTCACCCCGGAAGACCTGGCGTACATGCGCACATTCCAGCCCACGCTCACCATGCCCTTGGGCCACGACGCGACGCTGCTCTGCTTCCACGGCTCGCCGCGCAACAATACCGAAGGCATCGTCGCCACGACGCCTGACACGGCGCTCACGCGGATGCTGGCCGGCTACGACGCCACGGTGCTGGCTTGCGGCCACACGCACGCGCCGTTTATCCGTGGCTACAAAGGGGCGTTGCTCCTGAATCCGGGGAGCGTTGGCCTGCCCTATAAACTGACGGGGGAGGGGTCGCGCAATCCGCCCTGGGCCGAGTATAGCATCGTCGAGTGGCGCGCTGGCTCCATCAACGTCGAACTACGGCGCACGCCTATCGACGTAGACATGGTGGTACGCGCGGCTCTGCGCAGTGGTATGCCGCATGCGGACTGGTGGGTTGCCGGTTGGCGATAGGTTCGCGAGGGCGTTGACGATTTAACCGGCGTTCCGGTTCATGCTGGGCGCGGGCGAGTGTTAGGATATAGAGAAGGAGAGCACAGGCCGATGGCGCTCAGGGAGGGTAGTACATGGTAGCTCAGGAAGACGCGCCGCGCGCGATGACCGTCGATGAGTGGCGTGAGCTGGAACGCCGCAGCCACGACGCCAAGCACGAATACATCGATGGGCATGTGTACCTCATGGCAGGAGGTAGTCGCGCCCATGGACGCATCGCCAGCGACGGTATTCGAGTGATCGAGGACGCCTTGGCGGTGGTAGACAGGCCCGGCGACGTCTACAACTCGGATGTGGCCGCGCGCCTCTCGCCGCGACACTACACGTACCCTGACATAACCGTCACATGCGACGCGCGCGACCAAGCGACGACCGGCGAGACGGAGGTGCAAGCTCCCCGCGTGATCGTCGAGGTACTCTCGGACTCCACCGAGGCCTATGACCGGGGCGACAAGTTTGGCTACTACCGCGCGTGCCCCACAATTCAGGAGTACGCCCTGGTCGCCACCAAGTACCAGGCCGTTGAAGTGTACCGGCGCACGGAGCGAGGATGGACAACGTATCAAGCGTATGGGCCGGGCGATACCATAGAGTTGGCGAGCAGGCGATCGCGGTGTCGCTCCGCGCGCATCTCGACGCCGGTGGGTACGACGACGTGCGGATGACGGTGCTGTGGGACGCCGTCCCCGTCCTGACGCCCTTGGACGACCCGTTCGCGCGTCGCGTCGCCGCGATCGTGCGCGCCTACGACCCCGGCCACCCGCCGCTGACGCAGCCGCTCTCAGGCGGCACGCTCGGATTGTTGGGGCCGCTGCCCGATCTGGTGGGCGTGCCGGGGCTCGGCGCGCCGGGCAATCCAATCTACGGCGGCAGCGACGCGCACGCGCCCAACGAGAACATCCGGTTGAGCGACTTGCCCCGCGCCGTCGACTTCAACGTGTACCTGCTGCGCGCGCTCGGACAGGCGGTGTGACCGCCCGCGCCAGCTACTGCTATACTTTGGTATTACCCGTGGAGTAGGATGGACGGACCGCGCGGCGCCACGGAGCTTGAATCGCCTCCTGTATCGATCCTGCCGATGATGATAAAGACTCGACGATGAACATGCTCATAGACTGCGACTGATGAACGGGGAGCACGATATATATGGCAGCACTACGCGCGCATCCACCAGACCCCGTAGCGCCGTGGGCCGAGGTCGTATGTGGCGCGCCCTATCCCATGACGGTACAAGACCTGCTAGATTGGCCGGACGACGACGGGTATTGCTACGAGTTGGTGGATGGGGTGTTGGTCCGCGTGGCCGGTAGCGGGGATGAGGCCACGACCATTGGGGCGACCATCGTCGGCGAACTGTACGTCTTCGTGCGGCCGCGCCGCTTGGGCGTCGTCACCGGCGCCGACGGGGTGTACAAGTTCCCCGGCGCGGAGACAGGGCTCGTCCCCGATGCCGGCTTCTACGTCGCCGCGCACCGCGCCCTTATCGTCGATCGGACCAAGCCCGTCCCCTTCGCCCCAGACCTCGCCGTCGAAGTTGCCTCGCCCTCACAAAAGCAAGGCGACATGGACGCCAAGGCGCGCATCTACCTGCGGGGCGGCACGCGGCTTGTGTGGGTCGTGTGGCCCGCGCGGACACAGGTCGATGTGTGGCGCCCCGCTAACCTCGACCATCCCGCCGCGACGCTAGGTATGGGCGGCGCGCTCGACGGCGAGGACGTGGTACCGGGCTTCGCCTATCCCGTCGCCGATGTCTTCGCCGACCCGCTTGACTGACCCGATCGTTTGCTATGGCGCCGCTGGGTTGGCGTGGTTGCGTCAGGAGTCAAGACAAATGATGTGGAGTGATCCCCACCGACTGGAGGCGTCGCATGACCATAGACATTCGTGACGGGCAGCCACAACTGTCCGACTTGCTGGATTTAATGGCGGCGGGTGATGAAGTTTTGATTGTGGAGGGCGACAGGCAACTAGCAAGGCTTGTGCCGGTTCCCCAGGACAAAAAAGAGCGCGTACCGGATTTGAACAAGGGCACGATCTGGATTAGTGACGACTTCGATGATCCGTTGCCCGACGAGTTTTGGCTGGGCACGGCATGAGGCTATTACTTGATACGCATATATTCCTGTGGTGGGCTAGTGAATCTAGCTGGCTTTCGCCGCGCGTTTATGCCCTTATCAGAGACAGCGCTAATACGTTGCTATTGAGTGTAGCGAGCGTCTGGGAGATACAGATCAAACTTCATCTAAACAAGCTTCAGCTTGATTCCCCTTTGCAGCAGTTCATCGCTAGCCAACAACAGACCAACAATATCACTATCCTGCCTATTAGGTTGACGCACGTCTTGGCATTACAAGTTCTACCTTTGTTCCACAAAGACCCTTTCGACCGTATGCTTATCGCTCAGGCGAACAGCGAAGGCGCGACGCTGATAACCGTTGATAGAGTTTTCGCGCAATACCCTGTAGCAACGCTCGGATAGATAGCTGTGCAACGTGTCGATATTGACGAAGCGGCGAAGCGGTTAGCCGCATTGGTTGACGCGGCGATCGGCGGCGAAGACGTTTTCATTGTCATGGATGCCGAGCGCGTTGTGCGACTAGTGCCGGTAAAACAGGCGGGACGCCGAGTAGCAGGCAGCGCCAAAGGTTTGATCACGATGGCCGACGACTTCGACGCTCCTTTAGAGGATTTCAGAGAGTACATGGAATAGTACATATTGCGGCGCGCTCAAAGGAACATGTAGAGATTCAGCCAACACGGAAAGGAACGATTGTTATGGCGTTATTGACGGGGCAGGTGGCCCTCGTGACGGGGGCGGGCAGCGGCGTCGGTCGCGCGACAGCCGTGGCGCTGGCGGGGGCGGGGGCGTCGGTCGTGCTCAGCGGCCGCACCAGGGCGTCGCTGGAAGAGACCGCCACGCTGGCGCGGGAGACGCCGGGCGGCGCGAGTGAGCGCGTACGCATCGCGGTGTGCGACGTGACGGTAGAGGCCGAGGTCGAGCGTATGGTCGGCGACGCGATGGACGCGTTTGGGCGCATCGATGTCCTGGTCAACAACGCGGGCTTCAACGTGCCGCGGCGCGCCCTTGATCAACTGGATGCGCAGGGCTGGCGCGACATCATGAACACCAACCTCGATGGCGCGTTCCTGTGCGTCCATGCCGTACTGCCGATCATGCGCAAACAGCAGAGCGGGACCTTCGTGCACATCGGTTCGCTGTCCGCGCGCCGCCCCAGCCCGCTCGCCGGCGCGGCCTACATGGCGGCTAAGGCGGGGCTCGCCGCCCTCAGCGCCACCATCAACGCCGAGGAGAAGGGCAACGGTATCCGCAGCGGCGTCATCGTGCTCGGCGACACCAACACGCCACTGCTCGACAAGCGCCCTCGCCCGCCCGACGCCGCGACCCGCGCCGCGTCGCTGCAACCCGAGGATGTCGCCGACTGCGTCCTGCTGATCGCCGCGCTGCCTAGCCGCGCCAAGATCGAGGAACTCGTGCTGCTCTCGCGCGAACTCAACTAGACGCAAGATCTGGAGGGGCGCCACTGCTATACTTTGTGGTGAATGGTTCGAGAGGAGACATCATCATGCGCCTGGAGCAGGCCCCTAGGGCGACGTCTGTTGATGCCGCCATACGAGATACACACAGGCTCGACGCGCTCCGGCATACCGCCCTCCTGGATAGCGGTCGTGAGGAAGCTTTCGACCGCCTCACGCGCCTTGCCGCCACGATCCTCCGTGCGCCGATCGCCCTGGTGTCGCTCGTGGACGCCGACCGCCAATTCTTCAAGAGCGCTATCGGGCTAGCGGAACCTGTAGCGTCGGAGCGGGAGACACCGCTCTCGCACTCCTTCTGCCAGCACACGGTCACGTCCGGCGCGCCCCTGATCATCGCCGACGCGCGGGAGCATCCCCTGGTGCGCGACAATCCGGCTATTCCCGATTTGGGAGTCGTAGCCTACGCCGGCATCCCGCTTGTCACGTCCGATGGACACGTCCTGGGCAGTTTCTGTGTCATCGACCATCAACCACGCGTGTGGACCGCACAGGATATCGCGATCCTAAACGACCTGGCGGCGGCGGTGATGACGGAGATTGAGTTGCGCGTGACGGCGTGGGAGGCGACAACGCGGGCCGCGGAACGCGAAGAACTGCTGGCGCGCGCGCAGGGCGCCCAGACTCAGGCCGAGGCCGCGGTGCGGCTGCGCAACGACTTCCTGACCGTGGCCGCGCACGATCTGCGCACGCCGTTGACAAACATGCTCGGCCGTATCCAACTCGTCGAGCGGCGATTGACGCGTGGTCAGAACGTCGATCCGCCATGGCTCGAGACACAGTTGGAGTCGCTCTCGTCCTCGACCAAACGAATGCTCGCCACCGTGAGTGAGCTTGGCGATATGGCTCGCGTGCAGATGGGCGAGGCGCTAGAACTGGAGATGGGGGACGTCGATCTGGCCGCACTGGCGCGCGTGGTGGTCGACGAGGCGACCCTGGGGCTGGGGGCGCACGGCGTGGAAGCGACGCCCATCGTGCTCGACGCGCCGGAGGCACCCATGACGGCGCGGGGCGACAGCGCGCGCCTGCAACGCGTGTTGCATAACATCGTCGGGAACGCCATGAAGTACAGCCCGCGCGGCGCCCCGGTCTTCGTCAGCGTCCGCGCGGGGGACAGCGATGCCGTGATCACGGTATGCGACGAGGGCGTGGGCATCCCGGCGAGCGAGTTGCCACGCATCTTCACGCGTTACTATCGCGCCTCGACGGCGCGCGGTATCGCGGGCAGCGGCATCGGCCTCTCGGGGGCCAAAGCTATCGTGGAGCAGCACGGCGGCGTGCTCTCCATTGAGAGCGACGAGGGCCGCGGCACGACGGTCACTATTGTGTTGCCGCGCGCCTCGTCGTAGCCGCATCATCAACCTTGTCGTTAGGAGGAAGACATCATGACCGCAGCGCCTCACGCGCCACAGCTACCGCGCGAGACAAGTACGGACGGCGCCTTCGTCCGCCAGCAGAACGCCTTCCGCGACCGCATCACCGCCGACGGCTCTAGCGGCTACAAAGCCGAGCCCGGCCGCTACCACCTCTACGTCTCCCTGGCTTGCCCATGGGCGCACCGCGCGATCATCGTGCGTCGCCTGATGGGTCTGGAAGACGTCATCTCGCTCTCCGTCGTCGACCCGATTCGCGACGAGCGTGGCTGGGCCTTCCGCGACGGACCCGGCCACTCGGCCGATCCAGTCAATGGCTTCCATTTCCTGAGCGAGGCCTATCACGCCACCGACCCCACCGTCGAGGGGCGCTATACCGTGCCCGCGCTGTGGGACCGCGCGACACGCCGCATCGTCACCAACGACTACCCCGAGCTTACCACGCAGTTCGAGACTGAATTCGCCGCGCTCGCCACCACCGACAGCGACCTCTATCCCGCGCCGCTACGCGAGGAGATCGACGCGGTCAATCGGGTCGTCTACGAGGACGTCAACAACGGCGTCTACAAGGCCGGCTTCGCCGAGACGCAAGCGGCCTATGAGACGGCCTTCGACGCCCTGTTCGCGCGGCTCGACTGGCTGGACAAGCGACTGTCGCGGCAGCGCTACCTCGTGGGGAACGCGTTGACCGAGGCCGACGTACGCCTATTCACCACGTTGGTGCGCTTCGACGCGGTTTACTACGTGCACTTCAAGTGCAATCTGCGCCGTCTCGTCGACTACCCCAACCTGTGGCCCTACGCCCGTGACTTGTTCCAGACGCCTGGCTTCGGCGACACCGTGAACTTCGACCACATCAAGCGCCACTACTACATGACGCACGATAAGCTCAACCCCACGCGCCTCGTGCCCAAAGGTCCCGCCATGGACTGGCTGGCCCCGCACGGCCGCTCTACTATGGGTTAGTCGTACGTCTGTTTAGGGTACGCGCCCCTTTTTCGCGTCTACTGGGAGCGCCGGCGGCGGTCCCAGTAGATACGACGTGTGCCTCGGTGACCCGCGCCAAAAAGTGGCGCGCACCCGTCTGGTTATGTGACTAAAGGCGGCCCTGGTCGCGCTCCAATGCAACTCACGGCGGCGGCGCCCAGGCGCGCGCCAGCGGCGAGGGCGTCGCTTGGGCGCGCCTCCGTGAGCCACCGCGCGAGGAAGCCGGCGCAGAAAGCATCTCCCGCGCCGGTGCTGTCGATGACCTCTACCTGCTCCGCCGCGCGCATCAGGAGCGGCTCTCCAGCGCGGGCCCACAGGGCGCCCGTGGCGCCCATGGTGAGGACGACGGCGCCATACCACGCGGACAATGCCCGTGCGATCGCCTCGGGATCTGTCTCCCCGCTGAGGATGCGCCCCTCGTCGAGGTTGGGGAAGCACAGATCGGCCCCGCGCGTCCATTGCAGGAAGTGCGCGGGGCCGACCGCGGCAAGGAGAGAGGCTGAGGAGGGGTCCACGGAGATGGTCATGCCGCGCTCGCGCGCCCACGCTAGCGCGGTCAAGGCGGCGTCGCGCGTCTCCGGCTCGAACAGGGTGTAGCCCGAGAGATGCAGATTCGCGCCGGGGCGAAAGAGTTCCGGCGGCAGATCATCCCGCCGCAGTCCGAGGTTCGCGCCCCGATCTGTGAGCATAGCGCGTTCCCCCGTGCCATCGACGAGCGCTACGATAGTCCCCGTGGAGCGGCTTTCGTCGATGGTCAGGTGCGGCATGACCCCGTGCCGGCGCAACTCTCCGTCGTGGTAGACGCCGAAGGGATCTTGGCCCACGCGGCCGACGAAATGCACGGCCAGATTGAGCCCCTCCGCGCGCTGGACCGCCAGCCATGCCGCCGTATTGGCGCCCGACCCGCCGGGGCGGACGGCGATCGCCGCCCGCGTGTCGCTGGCCGCCGCGATAGGCTCACGCGGACGCACGATCAGGTCCGTGATCACATCGCCCACGACGACAATCATGGGGGCGGCGACGGCCATCTACTACCTCACCCTGGGCCGGCGCCCACGGCAGCGGCGGCGTCGCGATCGGCCCGTAGCGCCCACGCCCGCGCGATGCGCGCCGCTAGGCGCGCATTGTTGTACACGATCTGACGGTTGACGCGCAGGCTCTCTCCCGCCGTGGCACGCTGGAAATAGTCGAGCAGGAACGGACTGACCGCCTTGCCGCGCACGTCGCGCCGCCCAATCTCCGCCAGTCCCGCGGCCAGCACGCGGTCGTGTAGCGCCGGGTCCAGTTGCTGTTCCACGGGGATTGGATTGGCTATGACCAACCCGGCCGGTTGCGCGCCAAGGGCGCGCTGCGCCGCGATCACCGCCGCGGCCTCATCCTCCGTGTCGACCGACCAATCGAGCGCGTGGCCCGAGTCGGTTAGGTAGAAGCCGGGAAAGCGGTCCGTGCGGAAGCCCAACACCGTCACATTGAGCGTCTCCAGGCGCTCCAGCGTGGCGCCTACGTCGAGGATCGATTTGACGCCAGCGCAGACGACCGCGATGGGTGTACGACTGAGCGTGACGAGATCGGCCGACTCATCCCAACTATCGCGCGCCGCGCGGTGCACCCCGCCGAGCCCGCCGGTCGCGAACAGAGTGATCCCGGCGCGGGCCGCGAGTAACGCCGTACTCGCCACCGTGGTCGCGCCGTCGGCGCCGCGCGCCAGGGCGATCGGGAGATCGCGCACGCTCAACTTCGCCACCCCGTCCCGCGTGGCGAGGCGCTCTATCTCCGGCGTCGAGAGCCCGACCACAGCCACGCCCTCGACGACCCCAATCGTGGCCGGGACGGCGCCCTCCTCGCGCACGATGCGCTCCAGTTCTGCCGCCACGACCAAGTTATCGGGGCGCGGCAAGCCATGCACGATCAACGTGGTCTCAAGCGCCACCACCGGCCACCCCGCGGCCAGCGCCTCCGCCACTTCCTCCCCGACACGCGCCAACTCGGCCATGTAGCCTCCCTAGTTGCCAGTTGCCAGAAACAGGGTAGTAGTTTGCGTAGCAGGGGCACATCATTACTAACACGCGCAGGCGCTCATGAGTGTAAGCCGCATAAGTTTAACTGGCAACTGACGACTGACGACTGCTACGCCCGCTCACGCTTGATCTCGTATAGGTATGGCTGGGTAAGCAGCCATGACATATGGCTCCAGAGCTCCAGCGCGGCGGCGCCCTGTAGAACTTCGTCGACGACGGGACCGTAGAACCCGAAGTCCTGTCCATCGAGGACGAGCCAGGGCACGCCGAACGCGCCGTACTTATCTCGACCCTCATTATGCTCGGCCATGACCTCCTCTTCCGTCGAGGGATCGTCGAGCGCGCGGCTGTATAGCGAGCGGTC
>JAABUW010010045.1_pt1 | contig 10630 bp, 8 predicted proteins | sample 5560081 | NCBI WGS metagenome assembly JAABUW01 (sample SAMN10711882, study PRJNA513363) | rock metagenome | isolation source: Antarctica rocks | place: Antarctica: Victoria Land, Knobhead sud | reverse complement strand
TTGTGTTGTAGCCAAGAGATGTGAATGGTGAAGTGAGGTGATGCTGTTATACTCGGGACCGGTGCAAGTCGTCGTTTGCTTGCGTGGCGTGACGCTTCTTTGTTGGTGGAAGGAGCAAATGGTGGATGTTTGCTACATGCAAGCGCGACCCGTTAGTGGTACTGTATCGATGGTTGGATGCTGGTGGGATGCTCGCGTGTGCTGTCAGAACAACACTCCGTCGTCGCCTTGCTGCTTGTAAGCAATCTTGGAGTATGACGTCGCCGTTCGGCGGGATTTTGAAGGCGCGGAACCGAGGTGGCGGTGCAGCGCCACACAGTCCTTTGTCTTCACCCAAGTCTTGAAGCCTGTCAATGTGTCGGGATGATGATGGGAATGGAATGGTGTGCTTCGCGAATTGGCGCAGACTACGACGATAACAGGCAAAACTTCAAGCCAGCTGGCCAAACAAGGAAGGAGTCATGCGGGAACGAGGTACCCACGAAGATTCTGGAAGCCAACGACACAATTGATTCAATTTCATACGCCTAGCAGTGGCCCAAGTCGTCGAGTGCCCGGTCAATCCGCAACAGTCTGTCGACGCTATCGATCTATACTCACCATATGGTTGATCCCATGCTTATTACCCCTGCCGACCTCGACAGGTTCGCCATCCTCTTCGCGATCGTCGAGTCATTGCTCTGTCCAGCCTTTCGACAACACTTTCTCCTTCGCCATCTCGTTCTTCGACCCGCCCATAATTTGCTCCAGCGTCTCAAGCTCCTGACCATCTGTGAGAAGACCTCTCACTTGGCCCTCGCCCGCATCGCCATCTTCTGCATCTTGGTCTGTCTCCTGGTCTCCATCCTCTGTTCCTTCCTCATCAGAATACTCCTCCTCAGGCTCGCTACCAGAATCCTCCTCATCTGTCGCATCTCTCCCGGCTGCCTTCTCTTTCGCCCTTTCCATCGAGGTTCGGTGTTTCGTGTTTCGCTCCCCAGCAGGAAGCTTGAGCAACGCATCCGCATATTCTTGAGATGAAACTGCACGCTTCTGAAGACGAGCATCGGTGCCAGCATAACACTCGCGCGTGTACAGGTTCACACGTTCGACCACCGTCCGCGGAAGATCCGCTAGGCTAAAGACAGAGCCAGCATCTCGCACCAGATCAATATACTGCATGACCTCCGGCAGATTGTCGGCGACATGTGTGAAGCCGGGAATCACATCATCGTCTTTCCCTTTGTAAAGATCCAGCACGTCGGCAGCTAAAAAGGGGTCAGCGCACGCTATGACATGTCTAGAGAGCACAGCTTACCGTCATAGTGCTCTTTGATCCATTTCATAAATATGACGTCCCTGCTTGGTCGCTTCTGGAAGGTAAGGAATTGCAGGAATATGTGCAGGTGAGGCTCGCTGACTTTCCCTCCGGCCTCAGGGCCATGAACTGATATCGGGGCCATGAAGTTACGGGTTACTCGCTGGACCGTTGTGAGCAGGTCAATGGTGAAAGGAAAGTTAGTCGCGCATCTATCGTATGAGTAGATGGCCCGTCGTTTTGTGCTTCCGTCCATGATGTAAAGATCACGTTCCGGAGGGTAGCCCTGCCTGCGCAAAGCCACTTGACCTTCGTACAGTCCCGCCCGCTTGTACTTTCGAGGCACGTACAGTGCTGGGAGGATGTCGTAAAGGCCATCTCTGATCAAGTGTTCGCTCGGTGCTTGTTTGAACCTCGAATCGTTGACGATAATGGTCCCGTGTGAGAAGAACTCTTGTGTGAAGACACGGGATCTCAACTTCTTCTCATGGCGCTCCTTCCACATGGGGTCCTCGGGTACTCGATAGGCTTCGTATAGGTCCAGTGCAGGGTAGAATGCCGCTTCACTCGTGTCGTCAGCGGCCATGGCCAGCCTAGTATCGAGGTACTGAATGGTGACACCCTCTTGATATGAATGGCGACGGAGGAGGCAGTGTCCCACATTGAATATTGGGCTTTCGGTGTATGAGAGCAACTCATCGCCACAAAGGTTGATCCACTGGAGGTGACTTCCAGTCATGTACGAACCCTCTGACTGTTTCAGATCATGGATATGTGTATGGCAACGATGCCCTTCGCGCGTCTCCGCATCGGGCATCAGAATCCCTGTCTCTGTATGCCCGCTCGACGGCCTTCTGTCGTATTGAAGTCCGCGCTCTAGAGACGCTGTTCTTGAAACGTAGGTAGCAATGCGGTCCTTGTTCCTGTTCACGATTTCCAGTTGCGCGGCAGTTGGTGGCTCGTCTGGGAATCTTCGAGATGGGTCTCTGAGTGGGTTGTCGCGTGCTAAGCGTCGAATTGCTTCGGCCACTAGTTGCCTGGGCTTGATGTTGGTCTGCGCCTTTGAGCTTGTCTGTACTGCTGTCCTTTGAGTAATGACATACGCATTTCTTTCGATGCGAGCCTCGGAGAGTACTCGTGGTTTGCTGGCCCAGTTGACTTTTCTGCGTTTCTTCTTTGCAGGTCCTGAGTCTCCAATGTTCTTCGTCGCATCGTCATCCACTTCCGCCTCGTCGACCGCCGGCCTTTTGAGGCTTTTCTTGTCGTGGAAGACATTGCGAGGCGTGGCAGCGACAGCTTCTGTGGCGTTACTGAGAACCTCTTCTCCAGTGCTAGAAAGACTATCTGCAGGCACTTCTACCTGGTTCTGACTACCTAGCTTCTCCATTGCTTCGAGAATAAAGGTGATGATTGCTGCAGCCTATGGTTGATGAGTCTCGAGGCGAACCTGAGGCCTTGGATATATATTAGCTGCAGTGATCAAAGTGAGAGATGCTCGTACACACCTCGTGTTCAAGAGGTCGAGGATGTGACGAGGTGGGAGCTTTGAGTAAGCGGTGGAAGGATGTGAGGTGGGAGATGAGATGTTCTGCACAAGCAGATAATAGACTATGAGATGATAATGAGGATGAGAGAATTGAGAGCAAGGTAGTAGTGATAGGTAGATGAGCAATAATAAAGGTATTGGTTGTTGAGTGGGATGTAGTTGTTAGGATGAGGAGGTGGATGGATGGGGAGGGGGATGGATGAGGACAATGGTCACATGAGCTGATTACGCACCGAGGTGCAGTGAGTTGAAAGTGAGGAACATTGAGTACACACTGAGAAGGAGATGATAGGTATGGGAGCAGCAAGAGAGCATATTGTGAAGCCGAGAAAGAAATGCTGCATGAAGGTACTGGGGTATCGTAGTAAACGTCGCATCGTAAAAATACAAGAGCGGGCAGACCTCTGACTGTGATATCTGGAATTCGTCGCCTCCCGCGACGGTGGCAAAGTTGACGTTGCTTGAGACGGCGCAAGACTCTTGGTCTCGACTTCCGTCTGATGAGTTCGTCGCTTTGGGGTAGCTGTTCCGGTACTGCCAGCTCACTGCCTTCCCAGCAAGACATCAACTGCCCGGTCGACACGAAGGCCGTCCCCAGTATCGGTGGTCCGCAGCGCATCTCGAGCCGCAGCGGCGGGGAAGCCCATAGCAACGATTCGCTTCAGCGCTCGATCGCTCGTGTCCTCAGCAATACCCATGCCGAAGCGCCGTAGCAAGCTAAGGTCCAACGGTCCCGGTGCCTCCTCGATGATCGGGTTGATTGACCCGGATGGTCGAGGTGCCGGCAGTGAAGACTTCGATACCGGTACTGGAAGCCTAGGGGCCTGAGCTGTGCGCGCAGCTGCTCTTCGTTGCAGTATCGATGAGGCTGCAGTGTTTGGCGAGATCGGGCTCATCACACTGTTGGACCGAGAGACGGCGCTCATAGGCTGCTCCTGGCTCATATCAATGACAGGTAGGCGCATGTACCCACTCGCCTTCCGAGCAAGCTTGATTTCTGCAGCAAGATTCGCTACACGCTTGCGGCTTTGCTCTTTCAGCTCCTTCTCGCGTGGTTTCTGCAGTCCAGGTGACGCCGCTGAGATGCGTTCGTCGTACAGCCGAGATATAGGCTCCTTAAGAAAAGCTCTCTGACTGCCTTCGTCCAAAGAGAAGCTCCACTCTGTCCAGCCATTCGCTTGGGCAAGGGCAAAGCCTGCTGAGCTTGGCTCACGAGCGTGCTCGGCCATCTGGAGGATCACAGCCGGGCCAAGCGTCATGAGGTGAGCAGTCCACTCTTCCAGCAGTACCTCTTCTTCGTCTTCGCCAGTGACGTCCACATCATCGAATACTCCGTACCCACGAGCTTCCACTGTGCGATCGTGGTAGCCTTGCAGCATAACTCTCAGACAATTCCACATTTCCAGAATGTCGTAAAGCTGTTCCGCAATCAAGCCGTCTTCGTTGCCGGCAGCGAAGAACTCCGGAGCATTCAAGAGCACGCTGATCATGTCGAAGTCGAGGTTGATGTTGGTTGTGGCAGTAAGATCCTGGTTGTGTGCGAGTATGCCACCCTTGAGCCAGTCCAGCTGTCCTGTTACGTCGGTTTCGCGGCCTTTACGGCTTCCAAACACGCTGCAGAACGACCAAATCCTCCACAGTGCATCATCAAAGCGCTGTACGTCGGGGTAAGTTCCAGCCGCCAGTATCCGAGCTGTTTCGGGCCTCACAAGTAGTCGACATTGGCTCACAATGCGCAGTTCGAGAGACTTGACAACATCCAAGTCACGACGATGGCACTGCAGATATGATTTCGCGGTGTAGTCCAGCTGCGTCAAGGGCTCGCGGAACTCGAGAGAGACGGTTGATAGTGGCGGAGACCAGTCGCGGAATTCAGAAGCCGCAGGCGACTGGTTGCGGAGGACAGTACGCAGTAGCTGAAGCTCGTTATCCTTGTACACCCGATACATCCCTCTGTTGATAATCGCTGTATGGAACAGGTCATCCATGCTGGTAAGCATCGACATGATCTGCAGCAGTACCTGTTCCGCAGAGGTGGCAGATACCGCAGCAATTTGTTGACGTCGATACGACATCGTGGTCGGACCGCTTACCACGATCAACCCGTCGTCGACGGCAGGCGATATTGTTATCACCTCGTCGTCGTCGAACGCGGAGATGCAATCAGCGTAGGAAAGATCTCTCGTCGGTGGTATGCAGACGCTGGGGCTTCTTCGTAACTCGATGGGGATGACCCCTTGTGCCTGCGGAGACAAGCCTGCGAGGTCAGTTTCCGATCGTCGACGACTAGGAGATAGTGCGGTAGCATCATTTCTGTCGTCTTCCAGATTATGCCATTCTCGTTTTCTGCTTCTTTTGGGTAAAGATGGTGTCGGCTCTGGTGTGTGCATAGCGTTACGGACGTCGTGACCGGGGTGGAGGAAGGCTGACCACATTGGAGACGAGCTGAGATCGCGAGTAGCGAGGTCGCTAACAAACATGTTCTCTTGCGAGTAGATGCTGCTGCGCGCGATTGTGCATAGGTGAGCCTCGAGTTCATCCTCTGCCTCACTCAGAGTAGGGCTCAGAGGTCTAGCGATCAACGGGTACCGTGGCGCAGTCATCTCAAACGCCCGATCGAGTGACTCAAGTTGAATCAGCGACACCGTTCGGGGGGTACTCGGGACGATAAAGCTGTTGTTGTTTGCCTGAGGCGTGCTTACTGACCGTCCATGACTTCCTACATGTAGCCACTGCTTTGAGGATGGTGACGGCGGATGTCCAGCAGCCGCGCGCCGTGATGGTGAGGTCGGTGGCGGAGGTAGTGGCTTGTTGATGTTTGGCACAATTGACAGCCTTCCAGCGGGATTCTCAACGGTAGCGCTCACCGCGGTCTCCTCAATGCTAGTCGCCGAGCTTTTGTTGCTATGCGTTGAAGTGTCATCGCGCTCAGGAATGCTTTCGGAAGAAGATGTAGAGCGTTCACGCGTTGGTAGCATGGTCAGGCGTGTTTGTGGAGAATTCTTCGGCCGGCCTTGCGGTGATACTGGCAGTGCTTGAGGCGAGTCCGACTCCAGCGGAGAGACGATATGGTCTTCCGATGACCTGGGCGTTGTCAATCCATACTTCGTCATGATGCTGGGTGGGGCCATTGCAGATACGAGCGATCGTGTGCGGCACACCGTGGCCGTACCAGAACTCTGGTCGTTGACAGCAAGCTTTCCACCGGGTATAAGCACAGACAGTAACGGCTTGGATGAGGTCCGGACAGGTACGCATGGCGTGGTGAACCGTGGTTCTATATGCAAGTTCGGCTCCTCTCTTCCGGTCCTTCCACCAACATAATCATTATCATCGTCTAAACGAACGACACCGTTGACCCAGAGGCCAATTCGAGCGAGGGTCTCTTCCCGCTTTGCTGAGTCGTTCCGCTGAGCTCGAACAATGGTGCTCGACTTGAAAAAGCTCTTCGTTGGCGGAGTTGCCGAGACTGGCGAGGCACCAGGTGTTGACACGACCTGTCCGGTTGTCGCATTCGCCATCCATGTGGTTACACATTGCTCGAGCGAGGTTATCTGGACAGGCTGGGCTGGCGGAACCGTGTTCAGAATGGTTTCCGAACGGCCTGGTGGATCGCTTCGGCTTGGCTGCGTGGACCTTCGTCTTGATAACCAGCTCTTCTGCTTCTGAGTCATTGGTTTGGTCATCGGCGTGGCAATAGGCATTGCTGCTTGAACGATGAACGGTGGATCTGGCTCCGGAATTTCGATACCTTTCCTGCTGAATATCGAGGAAACGCTTCTCCTGGAGGCAACATACGAGCGAGGGCGAGCGAGTCTTTCGATATCCCGCATCGCTATGCCGTCCAGTGTAGCTGTCTGTGCCACCGGTGCCGCCATAGTTGGGACAGCTGGCAGCTTTGCTGGTGGGATGCGGGCTGGCGGCGCAAGGCCTCGGTACAAACGCAACGACAACGGCACAGTTGTATCTGTTCTGGTCAGTTTGTCGGTACGTACACGGCCTGATATGCCACAACCGCTTACCGTATGCTGTGTACGCCAATTCTAGGGTGTCATGGAACCGTCGTTCGCCAAAGGTCTCATCAGTCGACGAGTTGCTTCCGTAAGAATTTGAGATAGGCTATGAGAGAATTGACACAAGAGACAAGAACATAACCATATTAGCTGACCTAGGATGGGCGCAGGCGGAGGTCAAGAGGGTCTGACCATGAAACCCTTATCAACCCACGTGTAGGCTTTCGGTGCCAGTACCTACTATGCCCTGTAATGGGTTCGCCCGCATGAGACCGTTGCAATTCCCCATGTAGGGTGCAGTAGTAGTAAGGGCAACATCCTTCCGCAACTTGTGGGACCCTGTTGGCGGCACGCCGCACAGAAGTAAGAAGGCGTGGGCTTGGAAAGGTGTACGTGAAGTTGGTACATCCATGAAGGATAGCGCTTCCGCTCCTGCCAATTTTAGGACCTCGAATGCCGAGCTAGGCGATTTTAGTGGCGTGGCATTCTTGACAGAGTGTGGGAAGGCGATGGTCGCGCCTGTGATATGTTTCAAGATAATTGCGAACTCAATCGTCGCCAAGTTGTTGGTACCGTGGACCATGGACTGCGAAATGATGATGGTGAGGGAGTCCGACGATTCGATGCACGGTCTCCGCGGCAAGACGACACGTTCCGATCAGGAACACCATCCTGGCTGTGTAAGACGCGCGAATGCTTTCCAACAGTACGTTGGTACGCTCCCGAGTCGTTCCGTGCGAAGATGAAGTCTGGAGTTGGTGCGATGATCGATATCTGTGCGAAGGATTGCTTGGTAGCAGGACAAGCTTCACACCAACGTCTCACATCTGATCAGCATTATATCTGTGATACATCCGTGTCCATCACGATCTCCAGAGCTCAGACTTCATGACGACCAGCTCACGACTTCTCGTGCACGTTTCCTGGCGTGACATCTTACCAACTGGAAGGTGATCAGTCCGACATCATGGTGAGGGCGAGGGAGGGCAGGGCAGTTGCTACGCCAGTAGTTGGTGCAAGGTATGGTCGCTCCAACACCACGGCCGACATCGTATCTTGACGGCATCCCGTCCTTTACCTGACCGAATTTTAGCAGAGGATGAAACATCCTGTCCGTGTTTAGAGCATCCCAAGGTGGAAGTTGGAGGGGTGTATTCTATTCAAAGGATCCGTAGCGTGGAGGTTCCCACATTATCAGAACTCCATAAAACCTCCGCCACCACGTGCTCAATTTACGCCATTCTGAGCGGCTCCAAACCGCTAAGTCAGCAGTAGTTATTCCCAGCAATAGTTCAGGCCCATGCGGGCACAGCAAGGATATATCTGCAGGCAGGATCGTTAGGGACTACAGATTGGGGAGCACCAACACCTTGCTATCCAATGCAGTAATCTGTACGCACTGTCTTGTGCTTACCCCGTGCTCATCATCTTCAGACGCACGCCTGATGGAACGTGAAAGGCATTGATTTTTATGCCGTGCATTCACATGACTCGAAGCTTTCACATGATATATCCAGTGACTTCACAAGTATCGTAACCAACTTTTGCATGACCATCATTTACCACCCCCAAAATTCAACGACGCCAACGGCGAGAATATATCCGTCAACGGTAGATCTCTCGACGAAAAGCCCAGATGCAACCTAAACTCGCCCTTCGGGATGACCCAATTCTGCTGCTTCACGTCCCAGTAACTCAGATCTCGGCGTGTGAGCTCTAGCTTGACGGGAACTCGCTTCGGCTCGAAGACGTGAACCTTTTCGAAGGCCCGAAGGACCTTGACTGGCATGTCGACAGGTTCGCCATCGGCGTCGGTCACGTTCTCAGGGTATGAGATGTATGCTTGGACAACGCAGTCGGCAGGTATGCCGCCCAGGTTTGTCAGTCCGGCCTGGATGACCACGGCTACTTGGTAGAGATCTGGGTTGCCGCCCTCAGCACCACCAGCTTGAGACGGCTCGCGGGCGACATCGTAGCCGTGCGGATAAGTGTAGTCACCCTTCTCGATGTCTGATGTGCTCGAGATGTACGGGTAGATGTACTTCTTGAGCTTGCGCATACCCTTAGGCCAGAGTGCCGACTCAGGCGAGGGCAGCTTGTTGTCCGTCTTTGGTGGTTCGAGGCCTTGCGGTCGTGGCCTGGGAAGGGGGCCGCCGAGACCACGAGTGTTCACAATCAGACTATGCAGCTTGAAGTCGACGTACGACAGTCCATAGCCAAACTCGTATCTCGGGGTGATGTTGAACTTGTCAAAGTACCGGTAGTCGATGTACAGGCCTTCGGTGAAGTTCTGCTGAGGCACCACGCCGTTCGGATAGTAGAGAATGCCACTGTCTGGTCCGTAGTCTTCTGCGGCCTTTGCAATAGTATATGGCAGTCGCCCAGATGGGTTGACGTCGCCAAAGATCACATCTGCAATGGCGTTTCCTGACTCTTGTCCCGGAAGATGCGCGATCAGAACACCCTTTACGGCGGGCATGTCGATCCAGTCCTCGAGGATGATCGGGCCAACGGTGTGGACGACGACAATAGTGTTCTCGCACGATGCAGCCACTTTCTTGACGAGCTTGTCGCCGTTCTTCTGTGCATAAAGGTCGTTCCTATCACCCTTGATGCCATCCCACTTCGCGAAGCCTTCACCAGCATCCGAGTTGATGAACACGATGCAAGTGCGCTGTTTCGACGCTACCTTTGCGGCCTCGTCGTAATCGTTGCTCGGGAAGTCGGTGACCTCGATATGGCTCTTGTTGAAGTGAGCGCGCAGCGCTTCTGCTGGTGATACAAGATACGGCAGTTCAACAGCACCAGAGCCCCACCCCATCGCAAGCGTTCCTTCGTTGCAATCGCGATCTTTGCAGGCGTTGATGCCATCCGGATTCGGGAAGGCATCCTCGCCAAAGATACCAACAGTGATCTTGTCATCTCCAGGCTTGTAGATGGAGTGCTTGCCGACCCTGCTGAGGGGTAGGATGTTATCGGTGTTCTTTACCAGTACAACGCCTTCAGCTGCGATCCTCCGGGCTAGAGCGTCGTGGTCGCCACCTTTCGTGGTGTTCCGGACTGGTACAAACTTATTCACTACGCCCGACTCGCCGTTGTCTGAGCTTCCAGGATGCAGATCTCCAATTTTATTATCAGTCCAGCTGCTGAAGTTAGGTCCGCCACCATCCGCAACCGACGGCCATTCGGTCTTATCGTCCTGGTGAAGATGATACCAGGCAGCCACAACACGAGTTGCCATATCGTTGAGTCTCTCAATAGGCACACTCGTGTTGAGCACAGCCTTTGTCAGCTCTGCACCCCACAAGCTGTCACCGTTGGCCCATCCGAGTCCGTCTCCGGGCATCGTCATGTCCAGACCCGCTAATGCAGAAGCCACTCCAGAACGCTGCGCGAGCCAGTCGCTCTGCACAAAACCTTGGAAGCCAAGTTCATCCTTCAGAATACCATTCATTAGCTTGCTGTTCTGGCAGGCGTAGCTGTTGTTGAGCTGATTATAGCTGCACATCACACTCCCAACTCCAGCCCTGACACTGTCCGCAAAGGGCCAGGCATATATCTCGTGAAGAGTGCGGTCGTCGATGTTCGAAGAGATCGCGTTCGGAATGCCCCACTCCCACGCTTGTCGGAAATGCTCCTGTTCGTTTGCAATGTAGTGCTTCGCGGTCGCGATAATTCCAGTATACTGAATGCCCTTGATAGTCTGGGCCACCGCAATGCCTTGGAGCACTGGATCCGATCCGAATCCTTCCCAATTTCTACCTCCCGCTGGCA
>JAABUW010010041.1_pt1 | contig 10632 bp, 9 predicted proteins | sample 5560081 | NCBI WGS metagenome assembly JAABUW01 (sample SAMN10711882, study PRJNA513363) | rock metagenome | isolation source: Antarctica rocks | place: Antarctica: Victoria Land, Knobhead sud | reverse complement strand
CCTTTTTGCTGCGTGAAATCGAGCTCCATGGGCACATGCCCATAGGGATCGCGGTGTGTCGTTTTCTTTGCGTGGAAACCTCCTCCGAAGTTTCCGCTTAGCCGAAATCCTATCAAGCCGCCATCATGTCATTTCTCCATGGCCAGCTCGTAGAGTCTGTCGTCGATTCCAGTCACAGTCTTCATAAGGGTTTCAAGGTCGTCAATCACTACTCCTGCTTCCACTCGCATGAGTTCTTCTTTGACATTAGCCTTGAGTCCTCTTCGATATATGGTCATGAGTGCCTTGTCGTCCTAATCGGTTCGAGCCGAGTACTATTGAAACTGCGTGGAGTACTCTGCTGCTGACTTTCTTTGGGTAAGGTATTATATCACTCGTACCGCGACGTTATTTTCATTAGAAGGTCCGAAATTTCGTCGTATCTCGACGCGGAACCTTGAGAAGCTTTCCATCTATCTCTTGATGTCTTCATTTTCGTCGTCGTCGGGGTCTTCCAAGTATCTTTTCAATAGAGGGGCGGACTACTCTTGGACTCACCCTCTCAAATAGGAAATGGCAAAAAGGGGTTACTTAACTTATACCATAGTATTGAACTTAAAATATAGCTATACTTGTAATAGCCACTTCTCTAGTTTGTCTCGTTCTTTATAGTATATGTCTGGTTTGGCAACCCTAATTTTATCATCTTTATTACGAGTAGAAGGTCGCTGTCCTTGCTCGCTTAGGGTGGGGTTTCATCCTGAGGTACTCATCTTGAGGGTGCTTAAAGTGTTACGACCCTATCATCTTAGAGTCGACTAGGGTCTAGGTTAATCTCTTAGAGAGGAGTGTCAAGGACGAGATAGGCAGGCTTCGTGCTAGGCTAGTCTAGTACAAAGTGTATTGTGTTCAGTGTCTAGGAGATAGCTAAGTTGATAACATGAGTTAAGCACGAAGCTCCTATCTACTGGAAAGCATCGCCACTTATATAGACATAGGAAATGCTGGATCAGCTGGATCAGTGCTGATACCACTGACTTACTGGATCAGTTGGATCAGTGCTGATACTACTAACTTGTCTGGATCAGTTGGATCAGTGCTGATACTACTGACTTGTCTGGATCAGTTGGATCAGTGCTGATACCACTGATCGTGACGAGAAGTACTTCGTCTAAGCGTAGTACAAGAACCGCGGGTTCAGGCTATAATAGTAATCTATAAGTTATATAAGTTATATTAGCTACCCTGAGTAGGTATTAGTAAATTAAAAAACTAAAAAAACTAAATTACGCGTAGACGCTAAATTAGTAGTTTTTAATTTAAGCTTCTTAAATTTAGGCTTAGGCTGAGCCGTTTCTTAAGGGAGGAGCTGGAAACCTCTCTAGCTCGCTTATTCATCAACGAATATAAAAATAGACTCCGGATTTGGAATCTACGCTAAAAAATATACTAGTATAGTATATTTATAGGCCCCCCCCTTACTAAGGATAGGTAAATTTATTAAAATTCGTTAAAGTCTAAAAACTCCTAAGTTATTATAAGTTAGTCTAGTTAGCTACTAATACCTAAGTATTTAACCTCCTAAAACCTACTTATTTTATGCTATAATCCCTTGAGAGCGACGACATAGGATATTTCTGCTAAACCTACTAAAATCGACTTCTAAGTACTTATAGTACTTAAATTCAGCTATAGATTTTTATAGATACTATTTAATTGAAAAGGTATATTAATTAAGAAATTTTATAAGTAGAAAAGATATAACTAATTCTATTAGATTACCTACTTAATTTATATATATAACGCTAATCTATAAGTACTAGATAATAGAAGTGAATTTATTATAAAATCTAGATTTATATTATATATAAATCTTTAACGCTCTAATTTAGAATGTTAAGACTCTTCGCGGTTTTACTTAGATAACTATATTACTTAAGTCTAACTAGTACTTTTTACATGGCGTTTGCAGAGGTTATTAGACCGTGTTATAGTATAATATATCGGCCTCGAGTTCTAGTACTAGGTGTTATGATGGCGTTAGGGAAGTCAGGACGCTGAGAACAAGATGACCATGGATGAGTAGGCAGGCTGCATGAAAATGGTTTAGACATTTCGATTACCAGCGCTAGTATATGAAACTTCATGATGTATTAGTGATATATGCGGGTACCTCTCTACGTAGATATGCACCAACGATGTAAACGAATACCTCTCTTCCATATTTTCCTCCCCTTCTCCGTCAAAATCCAAAGCAATTTTCCTCCTCAACAAAACCCCAGTCCTTCAATGCCGGCAGCGCTGCTTTTTGTATCATGGCTGGTGGTCCACAAAGAAACGTCGCAGCGCCTTCCGATGGTGGAAACGCCGTCCTCTTGAAAATATCCGCATTCACGTGGCCCTTGGTTCCCTGCCACTCATCGCTGGGGTGGCTCAGTACGTGCTCAAGGCGAAACTGCTTGCTGTGCTCCTTCTGTAGCGATTCAAGCTCCTCTTTGAGCAGGATGTCGGCTTCTGATTTGTTGGCGTCGATGACGGCGATTTGAGTATCATCTCCTTCTGTTTCCAGCACGCGGGCGATAAGTTGATAGCCTGGGGTTATGCCGCTGCCGCCTAGGATCAGATTTATGCGTTGGAATTGCATCTCTTTACCTTCGATTGAAAATTTCCCATTCCCGCAATATTCGATCTCACCGGTAGGGCCGCGGATCTCTATTTCTTCGCCTACAGGCATGCAGTCGAGGATGTTCGACATAGCACCGCCAGGCTGGTTGTCATCAGGGAAGTACGTCTTCACCACCAGCTCAAACGTGCCGTCTTCCTCTCTTTGCAGCACAGGCCGCGTTGGCGTGTAAGAGCGGATGAGCATACGGTCTTCAAAGTGGAAGCCTAACTGGATATGCTGGCAAGTAGCCAGTCCCAGCGCTTTTTTGTGCTTTGGGAGAGCGAAGGTATAGCTTCGAGTGTCCTTGGAGACTTCTTTGCGTCCTTTGAGATAGGCGGGGACCCAGCGATGTTTCTGGAGCGCAAGGTCTTGTTGAGCGTTCTTAGCGGATTCAGCAAGCTCCTTGGCTTTGGCTTCCGCGTCCTTTGTGATGAAATTGGCGGCTTTTTTGGTCACGGTGCCAAGAATACATTCTGTTAGTGTCATTAGTGTTGCCCAGCATTGGTTCTCTACTTAGGGACGACACTTGCCTCCAAGCTTTTGATAAGCATAATCATCATGTATGCTTGCGAATTCGTCGGTCGTGCCTTGGTGGACCTTACCGGCGTGCCCAAGAATGGCAGCAGCGCCACCTGGATGCCAATCCAATACGCTAGTTGCATCGTACACCTTGCCATCGACGACGAGCCAACAGCTCTTCGTACCGTCGTGCTTCTCAATCTCCTCCCTTGTGAATTGCTTCTGTGGCGTATTGCCAGCCTGTTTCGCGTCTGCGATTAGCAGCTCGCTGCTCGGTTTCATCCACCCCTGATCCCCCGTCCCTGGCTCTGCGGGATGCCTGAACAAGATCTCCGGCTCACCATCCTCGTCTCGCTCGATCACTTCCGGAACGACTCTGTACCAGGCATTATTCATCATTCCCATCAGATTCCAGCTCATGTTCTCTGGCTGCGTGTTCTTGAAGACGTTCCAACATCGCACGATTATGCTTTTATAGCGCAGTAGATGTGCGATCTCGATGTCAACGTGCCAGTGTAGCCAGGTCCAGAACTTGTTGCCGTGTCGAAGGGGCGTGTCCGGGAACTTACGGATGCAGTAGAGCCAAGAACTACCCCCGTCGAGCGAGACCTCCACGCGCTGAACTTCGTGGCCCCCCCCATCGTACGCATATCCAGCTATGCGATAAGTCTTGCCTCTCCGAAAATCCGTCAGAGATATCTTCTCCCCTTGAGCAGGCTTCACGATCACCGAATTCAGATTTTGCTCGTTACAGGCCGTGCTAGGATGAGTGAACATAGTTTCAGCGAACTCGCCATCTTTCTCCGCGATGAAGCTTGGCAGGACCCGGTTGTCCCATATATGGTAATAACTGTCATTTTCATGGTCGCTCACCCAGATCTTCTTGAGCCACTTGACGCAACGTCCTCCTACATATCCGGGTATTATCGCACGTACGGGGTAGCCGTGGTCCGGTGGGAGTGGCATATCGTTCATAAATTGAGCAAGGATAATATCATTCTCAGGGTCCATGGCATATTGAAATGGTATGTAAGTCTCATACGGGCCTTCGCTAGGACTATCGGCGCCCCTAAAGTTAACCCAATACCTATGGCCTTCCCCCATGTACATGGGCACGCCAGCTGCAAGAAGGACATCTCGAAGTAGTGGACCTTTCCAGAACGCGCAGCTGACAGCGCCAGAACCCCAATTGAACCCTTTGGAACGCTTGATCATGTTGAGTTCCTTGCGCCTATTGCCGTCGCAGGCCAAGGCCACTTGGATGTTGATAGGATCAAAATCGTCGCGGAGGCTGTCCATGGAGAGATTCAGCTTGCCTCCTTCGATCTCGATGGTATGTGTCTCCCAGAGGAGGTGAGGAACAGCTCTGGACGAAGATTTGAAGTCAGCAATGGACCACAATGGCCTGCAGGAGAGGAGCTGTACCCGTGATTTCGAACATAGTGGTATTCATTAGGGGTCGTTAGTCCAGCATCGAAAAGTGAAGTGAGCTTAGGCTCTGCATTAAGTGGATGCTTGCCGGTCAAACGGATCAGATTTGACGATCTTGGAATCCAATTATCAGGAGAGAACTGATCTGCCTCGTCAATGGATAGCAACGGGCTGTGATCCGCCACTGAAGACTTTCTTTTGCCATCGTTCTGCTTGATCTGCTTCACGTAATCCCTTTCGTGCTGCAAACTCTGTAATAAAGCTATCTCTTGAGGAGAGTATTTCTTCCGAAGCTTTTGGTACTCGCTTTCTTCTTTTGGCTGCCCGTTTGCGTTTGACATCTGTCCATCTTGCAACTGCTCCTTCCCACCGTCTGTTGCGTACGCATCATGATGCTTGGTGCTGTCTTCCCCGTTAGATTGTTTCCTCCACGCATGTTCTTCGTCCGACGACTGCTGCTTGCTTGAATTCTCGTTCTGATCGTGCTGCTCCTGCTCGTGCTTTTCCTGTTGCTTGCGCTTTTGCAGATTAGCTGGCCAGTCTTGTTTCTCTTTGATCCATTCCTCGGTTGTTGACAGAACATATCTCCATCCTGTCGGATGGTCACCAGGTCGTCGTAAGTGATAGTCCTGCCCACAAGTCCAGTCGTTAGATGGGCCATATTCTCTACACTCGGCCAATCATGCTTGCCATACTTCTTGGTTATTGATCAGATCTCGGAAATTCAGCAGATCGCCTCTCTTGATTCTGACTCTAAGACTATCCAGCTCCTTCTGTGCCTTTTCCTCGAATTCCTCTTCCTCGTCGTCTATTCTTCCTCAGTGAGGGGCTTCTGGCGCCGTTCATACTCCTAACGTACCTCCAGCGTGCGTGAACCCGGGTTTCCGATCCTGCCGATTCTTGAATCCGATTCGATGCTGGTGTCCGTTTCCCCAATCGGGCTCGTCCTCAATGTCTTGCGGCGTCGACCCTGGATGCTGCTTCACACGAATGGTGTACAGAAATGGCGGCATCGCGAATGTGGATATTAGAAAGACCCGTCTAGAGGAGATCTTAAAGAAGAACAAACGGAAGGAACGGAAGGCTCTTCTCTGGAATGCCTCCTCCCAGACTGTCCTGGTATGAACCAGTCATTCCGCCTCAACCGTTAACGCACCAAGTGGAGAGGATCGACAACGTCTCGGCGGACAAAGGGAATCTGCCGAGAGCCGATGATATTTAGCGCATACACATTACATAAAGAGATGAAATGTTATGTAACAGTTTCGGGTAACTCCCGAACTTTCCGCGCGAAATTCCCAAAACTGTTTTGCTTGTGGATGGTCCACTCAGAGACGACCGTGGGAATTTTCATAACAGCAGGCAGCCTTTCTCTCAGGCTGCCAATTGTGTCGTCGTAGATCCCATCTGGTTTCATGCGTCGTCCTTCCTGATACAGCGGCTGTTTACATCGGCTTACGTGAGTTGCTATCTTCCCATCGACTATTGAGTGACTGACGTGCATACCATTTTACGATTCCACTCCCATTGTGGATCGCTGCGAACAATAAAGCAACTATATTCTCATCTCTCTCAACGCTGCTCCGTCCTACACCGTCGAAAAGAGAGAAATTCCTCATCTGAATCACATTGGTGGATTTTTGCCGTGAACTCTAGAACACAGCCTTGACCCCAGTACGGACTACCACCAACTATGTCGCACACCAGGGAAACAAAGAATGTATTTCTCTTCACATTTCAAGCGTATCTTGAAAGGGAAACATAAGTGACTGCGGTTCTTCGAGTGGTAGAAGATGCGCCTTCGCTGAGAAAGGCGTACACTCGGTAGGCACTGGGCACGGTATGCGGGAGATATCGGTGTCAATGTACCTGCACATCAGGTATGCATGCGCCACGTAGACCGATAGGTAGCTCATCGAGAGAGAGCCGTCAGGAGCTTCTGGCATGTATCAGGGTTTTCGGTCATGTGCCTAGTTTGGTCCCTTCATTATCAGGCTCGCGTATCCTCTTCCGAAATCGACTCTATCTCAAAAAATATTGGCAATTAGCGTCCATTGCATGGCTTGATAGCAACCTCTGATGCAGAATAATCCTCCCCAACACTGCGTTCATCTACCTGGATCGCGCGAACGAAAAGCAACTCTGGAACATGGCCAACCTTTGATACAACAACGACCTGATCTTTCCAGCCCGGCAAGCTGACCTCAATGCTGGTGCTCTACCATATGGGAACAGGATCACATATCTTAACAAAGAGACAGATCGGGCGTTTGGTGGCTGCATTGATAGCGGAGAGAATACTGACTTTCATTCGAACGAATGCCGGCCTGTGTGGTATATTAAACCTACTGGAAGCGGAATCAGACGCATCGGTATCGATTGGAATGCTAGCCTGCGTCTTCTGAGTTCCTCACGGTAGACTACAGCAGGAAGTTCTGGTATTCCTTCCTGGTTAAGATTTTCGCTCCCTTCTTCCTGGATTTATACGTGAGTCGAAGGCCGTTGATCCGAACTTATAGCTGTCATGGGGTTTCATTCTAGTCACGTAGATTTTCATCTCGCGTGTGGCGGCAGAATCATGTGGAAGCGATGCGGCTTGATATGCGCATTGCGTTTTGCGCGTCCGAGGGAGCACACCCAAATTTTCCCTCCTGCATCTTCGGAGAGATCAATACATTGCTGCTTGCAATTGGCTAGTCAACACGTGTGCTGTCACATCTACAAGTATCTTGGCTCACCGCTGGCATCCAGCATTACTGAAATGAATTTGGCCTAATACCGTGTGACCTTCATTTCTCGAACTCTCATCTCCAGACTACAGTCGCTTGAGACCCTAGTATGTTGAAAGATGAGGATCGCCACGATTACTCTCAGTATTATCGCTTGGCTTTGTTGCGAAGGCGAAGCGGTACCGACAAGACCGAGTAGGTCCAGCAGCTAAGAAAAGGAATTTGTCCGATTTGTATTGAAGTCTCGATAGATCTCACTGCGCTCGCCCCCATTACCATCGATAACAGCCCACTGCCCTCTGCGCTCCTCAACTCGTCGAGCCTAAGCCACGGTGGTTATATGGTGGAGAATTGTGGTAGCCGGCAGCGGGCGATTCAGTTCATGCTGTTCGACACCGTGACGGCGGTCGGTTTGGCACTCCAAGACGCTCATGATGGTGACGTGAGTAGGCATGGCTTCAGAGCAATGTTCAAAAGCGAGGACGCTGTCGAGACTGTCATCTCCATTTTGTCGCACATGTACACCATGCACGGGCGTTTTCATCTGGAACCTGAGCGGCAATCATTACTACGACCGCGATTCGCCTGCGTTGATATGAGCACTTCAAAGAAGTATGAGTATTTGGAGCTCGGATATGACCCTTGGCTTCGATGCAACACGGCAGCTTTCGAAAATCCCCCGAGGCACGCTTTCTATGCCAAGGGTACGGCGTACATATTTCTATGCGGATCTTTCTTTGGGCTACAGGAGCGGCCAATTTCAGCTAGCCCGCGGGATTGTCCCACGGTGAGCCGAAATCGGTTCATAGGGAATGAGGATGTCTTCGAGCGACGATATCAGATTTTCGACATCATCGAGCCGCTTAATCGCTTCTATCTTGGCGATAATGCGCTGGATGCTGAGTCTGATCCTAAAGAAGCGTTTGATTGGAATGATTATGTGTTCAACTTCAATGGGATAGAGTCGATCCTTAATCCTACAAACTTGAAGCTCTATATTGCTTGTAAGTCCGCACTTCAAGCATACAAAGCCGAGCGTACTCCTGCTGATGATATCATTCCGTAATATGTAGTTGTAAGACAGGATTGCGTGAGATTCCCAGATCCCGCTTTTGGGCCCCTTGATACCTTCGCACAGTCTGTGAATGTTTCACAGCCGTCGACCGCAGAGATAACTAATAGGACAATCTCTCATTATCAATAGATGATCTTATTGAATGCATTTCACCAAAATCTGTCCCTGTAGCAAAGACCTTTGCTCCATACATGTAAGCCGACATTTACTGTTGATATGCTGGTAGGACCGAACTCCTGTGATGACAAAAGACGCTCGGAAAGCCAATGAGGCCGTAGCATAGACACCATTTATCGACCATGCTCCTCCATCTTTGCTGGGTAGACTGACATGTCACCTCCAAGTCCGGCACCAGCTCAATGTTCTGAACACGACCAATGCTCATGTCAATGTATGGTAGGTAATCTGTAGGTGCTGAAAGCCACGAGGTCTGTATGCTTTAGTACATAGGAAAAGGTAAGGGTAGACTCAAGGGCGAAGTTGAACCAGCTCGATCGCACGGTCGCTAGTTCTAGGAAGAGAATGATTCTAACCCGAAGAGGCTTAGCGACAAGCGTATCCTAGGTAAGGTACCTTAGGGGGAGTGGATTCTCCGTACTACACGTCGATAATTTCAAAATTCTGCCTCAAGCACTGCAATCAGCATGAGTGGGGCGGCGCGATGGCCATGTTCCCAAGACTAAAACGGTCTGAGAAGCACCTCTACACCGTCAAAGCTGTTTTGGACAGATCACTACCTTACCAGACTCCTTGGTCTGACACCGCATCAACTAATGGTCCCCCAAGTCGACGATCCGGCGATGACGGCCCAAACAGTATCCCGTGCCACCACCTCTGCAGGTCCCGTCGCTCCTGCTCCTCCCTCCATTCAGCTACCATCGTTCCGGCGGGCCGGGCAAGTCATGGCTTCTCCTCCACAAACATCGTATAGCACAAGGTGGGGGAATATAAAGGCAACAGAGTTGGGCGCAAAGGGCCGAGGGATTGGACACATGTGGATAGAGAAGGGCCAGTAAAGAGTGAATGGCTCGGCAAGGCGATAACTAAGATAAGATTTGGACATTCAGCTTGCCTCGGATCAAAGCTCTACACAGCAGCCCAACCACAAGAGCCATGTCCAAAGGCAGCGAACCTCATACCCGCAAATTGAACAACCCTTACTGGGCATTCGGATATGGTCATGGAGTTATCGTCCAGCGGTTGGTTGCTCCCCACCGTCCAGGCAGTCATGGTTGGTGGAAGGTAGACATGCATAGCGTGTGCAGGTGTGCACAGCGCAAGGATGATCGCGGGGCTTGGACTTCATATCATACTTCGGAATGGGCCTTATTGGTGTGCTACTCTAAACGTTTTCGATTCGATGCCAAGGTGGGGACTTCGAGGGAGACAGTCGCGTCATGGCAAATCCGGAATTTCTATTGTCTTCAGCTTACAGGGGATATTGTCTCGGACGTCTATCAAGCCATGTGTAGAATTGTCATGAGCAGATCTTTTATGGCTCATTGGAAGCGATTCGCCTCTAACCACTGCTGCTCATCCTACACTGCCGCATGGCAATCGATTTATGGCTCGTATCACAGAGCGGCCAACCATGTTCTGCAGGCTGGTTTGAATTCGACTTTGGATATCTTGGAAAGAGAAGCGGCAGTAGTGGGAACGCATGCCAGTGTGTAGCGCGGAGTGCGGTGCAATGCAAGCATCAGTGCCAAGAGCGCTATCCGCTATCATTGAGGCTTTGTTTGTATGGTCGGAAAGTTGGACCAATCTGACGAGGCTAGTGTCCAAGAAGAGTCAATTCAGTCTCACCATTGGCAATCACATCACATCTCGTCGCATCACATCGCTTGCTGCTGCTCGCCCCTTTCCGTGGAAGTGGCCGGATCGGAGTGACGTAGTCGTCGTGGTGATGACCACACAGCAACAGCCCGACTTCACTTGTTGCACCACGCCTTTACCACCACCAAGACGCCCGTTCTTTTCCTTCTTATCCTCTGCATCCTCCTCATCCTCATGTCCTTCGCTTGCACCACCCGTACCGCCTTCCACTTTACCAACACCTCCCTTATTATCTCACGTTGCTCAACATTCTCCGCTGTGACTACCGCTAGCCTGGCTGGCCCACCAAAAGCCCATCGCAAGCTCATCCGCACCATGGCAACGATGGCAGCCCCGCAACACTTCATGGCTACCTCAGGCGCCAATGACCCCGTCTGGGTCCATACCGAACCCTACTC
>JAABUW010010040.1_pt1 | contig 10633 bp, 8 predicted proteins | sample 5560081 | NCBI WGS metagenome assembly JAABUW01 (sample SAMN10711882, study PRJNA513363) | rock metagenome | isolation source: Antarctica rocks | place: Antarctica: Victoria Land, Knobhead sud | reverse complement strand
TATTTATTACGTATAGTATTATTTAGAGGTATATAGTTAATTATTCTATCTATTTATAAGATAGAAAGCCTATTAAGATATCTTACTAAGATTAGTCTATAATATATTATAAAGCTTAAAGCTTAATTAGGCCTAGCTTAGCTTAGTAGCTTACTTTAGTATCCTAGTATATTTAGCTTTTACTATGTAAATAGATAGCTTCTTTATAAATTATAGAAACTTATATATATATATATATATAGACTTATATATAGGTATTCTAGCTTAATTATCCCTAGGAGCCTTAAGAGTCCTAGATTATCCCTAGGAGCTAACTAGGTAGTATTTCTATTTATAGATATAAAACCTAACTTATAAGTACTTAGTAATAGTAGATATAAATATTATAAAAAGCTAGGCTTTAATAAAGTAATCCTTAATTACTTAGTATTATTTAATAGACTTTCCTTATAAATATTATAATTTACCTACTATATATTAAGACTTATTAAACGCGCGCTTATAAAAGTAAGTAGTAAGCCCTCTCTCTTAAGATAAGCTAATCAAAGGGTATTATTAAGGGTAGTATTGTGATTACACCCCCTTTGCCTATAATTACACCCCCAATCGCCTACGCTTACACCCCCCAAGCGGTAAGTCGGAACACCTATCCGAGCAGCCCCGGATAGCGCACTTATGGCCCCAGTAGCCCGAGGGCCTACTGTGGGCGTCCAGCTGGGGCTTCGAAGAGCCACTATAGGCAAAGCCTAGCGCCTGCCAAGGGAGCGCTGTCGCGCTTCAGTTCCCCGATGTCTAGGGGTCTTGTACACAAGTAACTTGGGTAAGTAGGGGTAGGCTGGCCCGTAAGACACAGGCAGCGCCGGGCTTACCCCGGGGGGGCAGGCCAGGTGGGGGGCTACCCGACGATCCCAAGCCATACCCGGTTTGGGGGGGGTGTAAGCGTAAGCGATTGGGGGTGTAATTATAGGCAAAGGGGGTGTAATCACAATACCTCCCATTATTAAAGCTAGAATTTTGTTATATTAGACCTTCCTATTCCCCTATCTACACAATCGATCTTTTGGGACAAGCTGCTACATATCGAAATGACCAAGAGTGTCGTCATGACTGGATGTCTTGACAATTCCGCTCATACGGTCCTCTCGATCCCTCTTTCCGACATGCTCCCAATCATCATCGTCTTGATCTTCCATATCCTCGTCCATTGTCTCCAGATCTTGGCCCTTGAAATGCTCGTCCATTGTACTTTCATCAACAAAAGTGAAGCCTTTAAAATTTGCTTGCATGCCGGGCGACAAAGGGGTTGATGCAGGGATTGCCCCTCCGGCTAATGCAGCAGCGCGTTCGTTAAGTGACGAGGAATTCTTTAACGCATTAGTAAATTCTGGATCGAAATTGGATGTATCCAAAACATTCTTCAATTTGGGCTTGAATGGCGGGACCACCATCTTGTTCATCATAGCGTTCCAGTCAGTATCAGCAAAAAAAGCATGCTCTTTGAGCTCATCGGCATCTCTCGTCGCACCAAGACGATGTTTCGGATTGCGATTAAGTAACCCCTTCACAAAATTTCTCCCCTCCGTACTCAACGCATCCTTGGGGAAGCGAACCTTTCCGAACGCAATGTTTTTATACATCTGCTGGGTCTCGTCGGCATAGAATGGACTCCATCCGCAGCACATTTCGAATACCAAGACTCCGAGGGACCAGAAATCTACCATTGTGGTGTATCCTTGTTCATCAAGTAGTACTTCTGGGGCTAGATACTCTGTGGTTCCACAAAATGTATTTGTGGTTTGGTCTTTCGTAAGGTTGGCCTTGGACAGACCGAAATCGCAAAGCGCAATGTGTCCGTTCGCATCGAGCAGTATATTTTCGGGCTTCAGATCTCGGTAGACGATGTCATACCGATGTAGATGCTGCAATGCAAGAATTAATTCCGCAATGTAGAACTTCGCACGATTTTCATTGAATCTGCCCTCCTTCTGTAGGTGCCAGAATAATTCACCGCCGGACATGAAACCTGTCACAAGGTAGAGGTCGGTGGGCGTCTGGAAGGAGAATTTTAGACCAACGATGAACGGAGAATTGGCTGTTGCAGTGCGCACAAGGATATTCCGCTCTCCAACAGTATGGGCAACTTCCTTCTTCTGCACAATGACCTTCTTGGAAAGTACTTTCATGGCGTAGATTCGTTGAGTATCTTTCTTCCGTACCTGATATACTTGGCCAAATGTGCCTATGAATCTTGTGAGAAATGGGCTATCAACAAAAGGCGTTCAGAACCGACCTTTTCCTATCAATTTTAATATTCGGAAATCTTCGGGTCCGTAATGCCTCTTATCCGTTTTTTGAAATGATATCTTGAGGTGGACATCCCCTGATACGAGATCTTCCCCCGGATCTCGGGCTTCGAGTCTATACCATCCTTCAACCGCGTTGGTGCCGTGGAAGACGTCTGGATGCACCTTACAATGACCAAGGAAAGCTTCTTGATTCCCAGCGTCATAAATATATACACTAACCTCGGACTGCTTTCCGAGAACATCACTAGCAATCCAGGTCAGCCATTAGCTGCTTTAAAGGGTAGAGCGTAGCGTTATAATTAGCTTACAAGAGTGCTAGGTGATCCCATCGAGGATCGGTAACCTGTCTTCCAGCCTTGAAGTCCTTCTGGTCACTCAGGCTGGTGGTGCTGCTCTGCCTGCTTTTCATAGGAATCGCTATTGATCTGCCCATGTCGCTTCCAGACTTTTTGATAGGGACGCCATCCATCATCTGCTCCGTACTTCTCCCTTCAGACTCTACTCCCACCTGTCCCGGCTTTGAAGGACGAGCAACAGACTCAATCCACTCGAATACCGTGACGGCGTATGGGTTGTAGCTCGGCCTCAGGCCCCGAGCTTCAGATACTATTACAGACAGCTTTCCTTTCGGTGGACCGACTGGTGGTGAGGAATGGGGCGTCGGTAGAGCTGCTCTAGCTCCATTGCTTGTGGGCTTTTCATTTGGTTGATCAGTCAGCCGAGGCGACTGCCTAGCGGATTCGGAGCCATCATTCGATAGCGCTCGCGGAGTGAGCGGCGGAGTATTCTTTGTGCGCGGCGAACGCACGCCATCAGTTAGCTTTGATTGCTCAAGATTTGTAGTCAAAGAGGAAAGTGCAGTTTTTGCAGGGGTATTGAATGTAGGAGTGCTTGGCGTTGTAGACGAACGGGGAGAAGTGGGGTTCGAAATGTGCGCGGCGTGCACAGATGAATTCGTTGTGATCTTGGATGAAGGAACCGATCCACCAGATTGATCGCGGGTCCGCAATGGCATGACCACATTGCCAGACTGCTGCCGTAATAGACTGGGTCGACAAGCATTTACTGGATCTGGATCTATTCTTTGATAACTCCCGTCACTGCCAGCACTGGTTCTACGCGTTGAGGATGATGAGGAGGATGTTGGCGGCGTCGGGTAGCAAGGCACTCCGTTGTGGCCAAGCCTAGCAACTTGCCCAGAGGCTTCCTCCTGCTCGTTTAGCGCTCGTAGCGACGGTTGCTGAAGTCTTCCCGCATCCACCTCGCTGGGAGAATTGGGAGCCGTAGGCAAAGCGCTGGTGGCAATAGCAACACCGAGTTTCTTGAGCTTCTCCATGTCTGGCGCAGGATGTATGAGAGGAGGAAAGGCTTTAATGCTAGGATCTGTGAAAGGTCTTGCACCAACCTGTCCAAAATAGCTGTGAAGTATGCCCGGCAGGCGTTTGTCTGACGGATCGGGATGAGGTGTGGCGACACCTGATGGGGTGACGCTAATTGATCCTATCTGGTCATCACCGGAGTGTTTTCGACTGGTATGCCCGCTTGTTAGTAGCTGTTGTTGAAGCGCATACTCGCATGCAAACACTCTGCCAGGTCTAGCAGGCACTGGGGCCAATATGGGAAGGCTAGCGGATGATTGAGGACCGTCTTCTGTGCTTCGAAGAAACAATGCGTGAGGTCGGGTCGCCTCGATACTTAGCCAAAGCCTCAACGTAACAATGACCGCGAACTTTAGTGTCGAAGGAGGTGCAACAAACAAATGTAGTGAGAGCAAAGAAGAAATAATGTTGGTGCGATTAAACCCCACTAAACCCGAAGGAGATCACGGTGAGGTACTCTCGGATGCCAGTTGCGAAAAGTAGTAAGCATGCTTGGTGAAGATTGATACCGTGGCAGATGATGGGGCGCTGAGCGGAACGATGCCAGTATTACAAAAGAGAACGGCAGCCTGATCATGCCAGGAAGCAGAGTTGCTTGGAGTAGAAGGGAATGCACGGAGGAGGCTCACCTTTGCGGGTTGAGAAGAGCTTGCCTCAAGTAATCAGCGGCAACGTGAGGATTGATACCATCGTGGTGTGTCGCCATCTGATCAGACTGCTTGGTCTGACCCAAGCATGAGATATGATTGTGTGCAATGTTTTGTAGAGTAGGGTGGTGGGATATGGCCTTGAGGTTCGGCGCCGAGAACGTTGGGTGGGGTAGACTGGACGGTAAAAGCTACGATTCCCAAAGCAAGGCAATTGAAAACAGGCCACCGGAAAAAGTCACGTACGTGCGTGCTCATTTACGACTTCTAGAGACAAGCTTCTCGATAGCTATTCTACAAGTCCAGCCTCTATCTAAAGGTACAGCATGAGCCGCCATCTATCGCTCCACTCGCCCACCACAAGATGTTTAGTATGCGCCGGCAGTTCCCCAGCCTATTACCATCAAGTCAAACTGCGAACCCCCTGGAAGCCCTACGTTGTGCTGGTGGGGTGGTACAGCAGACAAACCGTGCCCCTTAACCCCAAGGTAAGGATTTTCGTGCACACGGTACATGTGAAATCATCGCGTGAATAGCATATCGTCACGCAATAGTACTAGATTGGAAGTGAAGCTTCGAGCGCGTAATTCTATCAACGATGACCGAGAAGCTGCAACAAGATACTAAAATTAGGTAAACACGGTAGAATAGGGCTCGCAGGTAGGGAAAAGCACTTATACATCACTAAAACACAAAGGTCACAACAACTTCGCACCGATCCACAAACTGTTAGATACGAAAGCTTCCGTGGCAAAACTGGGTTGCGACGACTCGGGGTGGTCTTGGCACAAGTCGGGCGGAAGCGTTAAGCGCATCTCTGATATAACCTCGCAAGGTCAGGACTGCTGTGAGCCACGTACTTACATAATTGGACAAAGTCAAGCAACTATGGCCAGGAAATCTCGCGCACAGACTGCAGCTGCGGCAAAGAGTATGACTTTTGTTCACTGTCTAGTCAATTGAATACAGCGACTCAAACCATCCAAGGCTTAAATTTATCATCTGCTGACAACACGAAATAACAGAAGCTCCACCACCTCAGAATCAATATGACTCCGATGAAGAGATGGCCAATGACCCTCAATCCAGTCCAGCAAGCCCCCAGCGAGGTGTAAGTGAGGATGAAGCGGAAGACAACATAGACGCAGACGAAGGGGAAGAGCAAGGTACCCCGGCTGTTGACTCGGACGCCGGCTCCCATCCGTCAATACCAGCCCCCGGACGGACTTCCATACTTCGCAAACGACGCGCCGGTAGACCTACCAACAGAGGATCAAGCCGTCGCACCATGGGAGACGAACCAGAATCGCGAGACACAGGATCCGACGTTGGTACCCCAAGGAAGAGGGGGGGCTGGCGAGGTCGAGCAGTTGGTGGAGGAAGATGGGGCAAGCCTAGGGGTGGACCGTCGCATACCACGCAAGTGCCACTGGACAAGGACGGCAACATGGCGAATGTCAAGGATGATGAGATCGAATTACCCTTGGATGAAGAAGGCGAGCAAAAAGTCGACGAGAATGGCTATCTAAAAGGCGGAAGAGAGTACCGAGTCAGGACTTTCTCGATCGAGGACAAAGGTGACCGACTATACATGCTGTCGACTGAGCCAGCAAGATGCGTCGGGTTCCGAGACAGCTATCTGTTCTTCCAAAAGCACAAGAATCTCTACAAGATCATCGTTGCTGAAGAAGCAAAGAAGGATCTCATTGAGAGAAATCTTATCCCTCACTCGTACAAAGGAAGGGCAATTGGCGTTGTCACTGCTCGGTCCGTCTTTCGCGAATTTGGGGCTCGCATAATCATAGGCGGGAAAAAGATCACGGATGACTACCAGGTCCAGGCAGCTCGAGCTGTCGGCGATATTGAGGGTGAAATGGCCAACCCTGAGGACAGATTACCCGGCAGTGGTGAGGATTATGACAAGAATCAATACGTGGCGTGGCATGGAGCGAGTGCGGTTTATCATACGGGGGCGCCGAGCGTCCCTATGCCTAACGGCAAAGCTGCGGAGGGTAAGAAGCGCAAGGTCATCGTGACCGGTGTGAATTGGATGTTTGAACATGCTAGGGCAGCCAGGTACGAATCACCGATTTCCCTTCTCACTCAAACAATTACTGATATCAAAAGCCGTTTTAACTCTTCTCTTGCCAATTCCCGCCGTCAAAATCTTAATGGCGCTTATGACGTTCATACCAATGTAATGCAGTACCCCAAGATCATGCAACCCACACATGCTCGCTGGGAGCAGGTCTCGCCACTAATACAGAAGTCTCCTGTCCTACCAAATCCGGCCGATCGTGTCAACAGAGGCAACGACGGCGGCGGTGGCACCGTTGCGGGACCGGATTCAACAGCCGAGGCTCTGTTTCCTGATATCCCGCCGGTCTTCACACGCAACTTCATGATCACGGATACTTACTATGTCACTCCTGTCTCTTCAACGCTAGGATACCCAGGACCCGATGAACATATTGTCGATGTTGGCCCAGGTGGGTTGACGCATATATCAGAACACGTGCTTGCGGCACTACCCGAAGATTGCCGGCAGTACTTCCTCAAGGCAAGATCAGAGGAGAGGGTGTGGAAAGAAAGCTGGGCCGGCGAAAACGATGACTCTGCTAGGGCGAAACTACGAATCACTTACAATGTATGAAAACGCAGGCTTGGCTGTGACGACACATCTTCCATCGGTTGACGCTTGACGAACCATCTATGCTCAGGAAGGTTTTAGTCGATCGACGGTTGTTCACTTTCCATACACTTGCATGGTAGTGACGGGAGCCCACCAATAAGACGTCAGGTGGAAAAACGAAACCACAAAACGGTCCATACATTCGTGTTTGGATGCCTTCTGCTTTGCGGCCGAAAGCGCACAGAAGATCCCAACACCATAGAGCAGAGGATGAGGTGTTGTGAAGCACTCTACAGGTCTCCTGGCTTCCTAGGTTATGGGCAAGCGTTGTTGCTGAGATACCCTGCCTTCAAACCTTTGTAGACGCTCTCCGCAATTCGCAGTTGAGGTGACTGAGGTTTCGAGCATGTTTTCCTCATCACAATCATAGGACTCCATAGGCGTTCTCACCCCTCAGAGACGCTAAACAGTTGGCCGAGGTGTCTGACGCCCTCCTGATTTGGTGGCCGTATGACTCGAATCTGGCTCATAAATGCTTCGTAGAATACAGTGGATTAGGTTAAGAGGGAGTCACGAACATGGTATCGTAAATTGTTGATGATTCAATGATGTAAATCACAGAAAGCGGAGTAATGTACGGAGGTGGAAGCCTAGAAGGAGACAGAAAGCGTGGAATCCGTTGCGGGCATTTTGTCACAAATTTCGCTAGCTCGCCCCTCGAAAACTGACCGCCCATCCACCCACATCATCGTATCTCTCGGAAAATGTTGCTCCTTCCATTGTCTCCCTCCCTCTCTTCACATTCAGTCTTCTCATGATTCTCCTCTCCTCTCTTTACGCAAGGCCGCCATCTATCTATCCCCTCATCCGCCACCCTTCGAGCGGGAATTTCCTAAACCCCCCTTGTTAATTTCCGGGCAGGCCAACAACACTCCTTTCGGATCCTAACATCTCAGCGCCAAAGGTTCTTCCGTGTCAGCACTACTTTGCGATTCTGTGTCTCAACCACACCCCTCGCAGTGTGAGCAATCTAGTCCTCGGCACTCTCTCAGAATAGTGAAGGGTGGACGGTAAACAGCTGTCATCATATCGTACCCGCTCTGCCGTCTGAGAGTCAGGTTATCACATCGGACTTAGGCTTTGAAATCGGCCCTCCAAGCTGCCTTCGCCTTTCAGACAAGCGTCGCCTGCCTCCAGCGTGCGGAATCTCGTCCAACGAACACCTACTACCCAGTCATGGCTTGACACCCATCTGCTTTTGACGAGATCCTCTCAGTCCACCATCTGCCACGCATACCTAATAACTTCTACACAGCGACGCAAGGAGAAGCACCTTTTAATTAAGTACTGTTACTCCTTAGCTATCTGTCATCACGAATCCCTCGAGAACGAGCCAGCATCCACCAAAAGTTACCGGAAGACGCCTCACAATACCAATAATCGGATCTTCAGACCTGTTCAAATTTAGCGATCCTGTTCTCAGCGTAACGATTTCCTTTGCCAAACACAACCCGTCAATGCCAGCAACGATCATCTGCATCACAAAGCCGGGTTGAAGAAATTCACAATCATCAACACGCCCTTGAGCTTGCTGTCACACTCTCGAGCGTCTACCTGTCCAGCCCACTACGTTGGGTAGTGAGCGGTAGTCTGGCGCAACCGAAGGTGGCCGTCTTCCAAATATATGACTACGGACCAGCAATACTCACGCTGTAACGTTCGTAGACTACGAACCCGCCCTCTCCACCGCCACATCATGCCTTCGCTCTGTTCAAACACACTGCCTCGGCAAATGCCCCTAACCCCCCCTGAATACTACAATCTCGCTTCCGGCAGTGCCCGTGGTGACCGCCAGCTTCCTGCGCTGCACTTGACAACTCGAACTGTCTACACACCAAATCATGAGATCGGAAGCTCCAAATCACAAGACTTTCTGGAACAATACTCTCACCATAGTCAGGCACGATCTGCTTGGCCGTCAAGCATGGAAACAAGCCTTCATGCTCCGCTGAGCTATCAGGGTCCGTGTCAAGTCTTCTCGAACGCGTACGGTGTGGCAATTGCCCCTTTGATACCGCCTATGAGGGTACCAAGCCACACCACGGATGACCATCAGCAGCGTGCACCATCAAAGCGCGCTTCTACACAGGGCCAACCGAAAGAGGAGAAGGTAATGGGCGGCGTCGCGGCCCATCTGGATTACGAAATGGAAGCAATGGTCGATTTCGTGTCAGAGACCGCACAGGGAATGTATGAGATTTATGCCTCCGGAATTTGCCTTGCAGATATTGACATTTCCCGAAGTGTCCTTGATTCGAAAGGCCCCGTGCATTCGGATTTCCATAAATACGTCTCGCAAGTGCTCTCGTCCACACGGCTACCTAGCTCCACCATCCTTCTCGGCCTTCAATACCTTGCAGTCCGCATGACTTTGTTGTCAAATGAAGGCAATTACAAATATGGCAATGGACTAGTGCACCGTATGCTCACAATCGCTCTTCTGCTTGGTTCCAAATTTTTAGACGACAATACCTTCCAGAATCGGTCTTGGTCCGAGGTTAGCAGCATACCTATCGGCGACATTAACGTTCTCGAAGTCGAATGGCTCGCGGCAATTGAATGGACTATGCATGTCGATATAAACGATCCTAACGGGTTCCTTCGTTGGCACCAACACTGGCAACGATTTCAAGTGAGCAAAGCCAACAGGATCAGAATGGTATCATCAGTCCAATCGCTGAAGCATACTCATATCGATGATGTCAAGGTGGGGAGACAGCGCTCAATGCATCAGCGCTCTTCACCAACGACTCTCCATCGGGCTTCCTATATAGAACGCCCCATTAGTGATGGCCTCAAAGCCAGCTCACAGTCACAATGGAGCACAGCTCAGTATGACTGTTTTCCAAATTTGCGTAGTCACATGGATTACTCGCCTCCATCAGCTCCAGAAACGGGCCCGAATACGCCAGAGTGGTTTGGCCTTCAAAATCAAGTTGGTTATGGCCACGAGTCACAGCAGAATTATCCAGCTTTAAAGATGCCTGCTCCATTGCAGGTCGTTGGCACCAATGCTCTGCAATCAGATTTCCATACACCATATGCTCAGCAATTCAATCCGCATGGTCATGGCAACAACTGCGCATGTTCCTACTGTTCACCTCAACATGATCGTTTCTTCATGGCTTCTGGATACGGACTGCAGCCAGTTGTTGGCTAGCTTCTAAACCCACAATCACAACACTCTTACATACATGGTAATGTACTTATTGCATGCGGTTATACCCTGGAGTTTCATTCGGACGACATTAGAGTCCTTAAATCATAACTGCTTTCCAATCCGGTCTTTCACAATTTTAGCCAGCGACGGTATCAAGCGAAAGCGAGTGTTTCAGCCGATCTAGATCAGACGCTCTGGACGCACAGCCCAGCCTGCACCACGTTCGTTCATCAGTACCCATTTCTCAAGACTACCAAAAGGAGCATTTCGGCGTAATCGCATGAGGGATTTTCACGACATCACATTCTTGTTCATAATTCTCGGACTTCTCTCCACCGAATGACGAGTATTCTCCCACATTTCAGCAAGCAATTCGATAGACTTTTTTCCAGCATCGAGAGACCAAGAATTTCGACACAGGCATGCGGCGTTTCCGGGCGGGACATTGT
>JAABUW010010038.1_pt1 | contig 10636 bp, 9 predicted proteins | sample 5560081 | NCBI WGS metagenome assembly JAABUW01 (sample SAMN10711882, study PRJNA513363) | rock metagenome | isolation source: Antarctica rocks | place: Antarctica: Victoria Land, Knobhead sud | reverse complement strand
ACTTCAGCCATTCGCAGGAAACGCAGATCACCATCATCATGTCTTCATGGCCCATGGCAGGCTCCGAATTCGTTGAAGGGCTTTACACCCTCTCTTCGCGGCAATTGCCTCAATACGAACGAGAATGTAATCTTTGCCAGATACAGTACGATTCAAGTGCAGGAGGCAGAGAAGTTCCAATCCGGCTGCCATGCGGTCACAGTTTTGGAGACGCATGTATCTATAATTACATGTCCGAAGATTATGGCAATAACAATAGATGTCCAACATGCGAAGCCGTCGCATACAATAAACTATATCGCTATCTCAAGCTTTGCGACCTGATAGAAAGCGAAGAGTATCAAGAGTATCAAGAGCATGAGAATGGACACGAAGGCACAGATGAGCAAGATGAGCATGCACACTCGCCTACGGAGAGCGAGGTCAACGACGCATTGGAGCATGAGTTGAGACTCGCGCGGGAGTACGATGAGAGCCAGCGCGGGGAAATTGCTGCAAACCGTCGTATTGGCTCCCTCTCTGATCATGCCACATATCAGAAACTTCTGGCTGACGGGGCAGATCTACCACCCCTCGCTGCAACAGACCTACTTCTCAATCGCGCACAGGATCGCGCCCTCTTCGAAGAATTTCAGCGGAGGGGAGCATTCGCCAGAAGTGGAGCAAGTACGCAACAGTATGAGAACCATTCGGATTACGAGATTTACGAAAAATTTCGAGATAGAGGTTTGGGATGGAGCCCCGAGCAGGAGAAATGGGTTTGCAATTAGTCTATCAGTCGGTTTTGACGGTGAGTAATCATTATCTATCCTATGGTGTATCCCATGCAATAACGCAGTTGCGCAACAGCAATTCAATCTAATTTCATATATTCTAATATGCAGTACGAACCAATCTCTTCAGTATGCCTCTTCTTGCTTCCTTAACAAATTAGGCTAATTTAGTATTGTTACGGTCTAATTATTACGCTGATGCTGCTAAGGTACATATTCTTGCCTTCGATCTTGAAGTTTCCTAAGACGCTTGAGAATGGTGCTAGAAAACATTGTGAAAACAGCACATCAGCAACCAAACCTGTGACCATGTACACGCATCGCAAGCTTTGTCGGCGCATCAGGAAGGACAACTAAACAGCTGCCAATTTGCAGACCAGAAATTGCATTATGCCCAACAAAGATATTGTGGCTACACCCCTTTGTGCAGCAGGAGCAATTCCAGCAGTTATCGCTTTGTACTACCACAAAGGCTTTATAATTCTACCTCTTTGTTGGGCCAATTGTTGGAATCTGAACTTCTTTGTCGAAGTGATCGGAATCCAGCCCAGCTTACGTCTTCTAGGTATTTCTAATAACATTCGGTCTTCTTATCCCTTTCCCTTAGATCTTCAATTCGTCGCAACTACACTTTATCGCTCGCATTTGATATTATACACCAGCCCACACAGCCCACACAGATACCACATCTATATTATTGTCATAGAACCCATCAGGCATGGGTTTCTTCAAGTCTTTCTCTAATGCTATGCGCAAAACCGAGCGCGATATGTATTCAGACACCAGCGCCCTTATCACCTGCGAATCCGATGATTGCCCTATTCAAGGACCTCACAAACCAGGGCCCTACTACCACAATGGAAAGTCTTTAGATACGGAACATGAGACATGGGGAGAATCGAACCCCCCACCGTTCATTTGGAGAGCTCTTGAGAGATACACGAAGGGTCGTGCGACCCCTGCAGAGATTCATGCCGTTGTTACATTTCAAGAGCTTCACTCGCACGAGTGGCTAATGGGGTAATGGTAAAGAGAAGAACGGTATAGGCGAAGAAGACAAGATGTATTGTTCTATACTATATGATATTACTTCCATGAACTCAATGTCTTATTTTTTGAGAGCTGTGCTGGTTTCGCGGTATGGTACTTGTTGACAAAAGTATAGACGCGTAGAGGTTGAGACGCAAGTTTGCTCCTCGTAATATCTTATCAATTCTACACCTGGCTTTACACTACTAAGCTAATGCTCTATCAGCTACCTTCTATGTCTGCGAGGACGGCGACATAAACATATTGTCTGATAGTAAGTTATTGTCCAAAGCCATTCGATCATTGTTCCATTGCGAAACAAAGCATAAATTTGCTGATGAAGCTTTGATCCTCATCTTTCTACTCATTACAAAGCCGTAACACCAAAGACTGCCGGACACAACCTTCGAAACAGAACCTTCGACATCACGAGACTAGTCTTCCGTAAGCCAGCCCCATCAACTGCGCTCTACGACCGACACATCTATTATGTGTCAACTCTGGAGCATCAATTATTCGTGTGGCCATAATGCCCGGTGGGAGTTTGAATACTGCTGCAACGTGTACGATGGCAAGCCATGCACCGGACAGGAACAATTGGCCCCAGAAGAGATCGAAGTGATCTGCGTAGTCTGCGCGACTGAACTTCGAGCGGAGGCTGAGAGAAGGGTCAAAGAGCAGGAAAGGGTTGAAGACCACGAAGGGACCAAAGATCGGGATTAGAACAGATTTGCCCTGTACACATAGCTAAGACATTTTTCCTCTCTGCTTCTTCACTTCTCTTGGCACGAAAACTTTCCACTGTGTAGAGTCGGCTTTGCTTGACTAATGAATAGTAGGACACCTCTTCCGGCTCAAAGCTAAATTTTGAGAGTCGAAAGAAACACATCAATCCATAAGCCACGCTTCAATAAATAAGACTCTTTAATACCTTGCAAGTATATTGCAGCTCATAAGCAGACTTGGATGTTTGGTAAAGATCAGGCTTCATTGTCCGAACTTTGAACAACGTCATTATCGAGGTACAACCCTCAAAGTAAACATCTGTCGTACATATATGCTTCCCACCTTATCTCCCTATAATCATTCACTTTCCATCTCCAGAATTCCTCAAACATGGCAACTCCCACAACTGGCCCACAATACATGACCAGCCTGCCTACGATCAATACGACAGAGTCGCCCGAAAGCCTGTACGATCAAGAATGTGCCATATGTTTGACGGCGTTCGAAGAAGGCATCCAGAACGCGGTGCAACTTCCATGTCGGCACGCCTTCAACCGGGTATGTCTCGCTGCATGGTTGTCTGAGAAGTCAGGCAAGAACACATGTCCAACCTGCCGCCACGTTTTGTTTGAGAAGCCTGATGACACAGTCGTTCTGAACATCTACAATGGTATTCGCGAACGCATTGAATTCAGTCGCCGACTAAGTGATCCAATACCGACGCACTTTTGGCGAGAGGCGTTTTCCGAATTAACATCACTCGGTTGGTTCTGCCTTGGTGGACCGCTTTGCGACGATGATTCCCACAGTGAGCACGAGGAATGATCAGGGTTCAAGTCGTTGTGCATTTCCAAAGCTTTCCCGGACTCGGTGGCCAGTATGCGCTTTGTGTATTTAGGACGGTGATTTGGATCTAGACAAGTATAAACAAGTGATGGAAATTCAGATTCATTATGCTAATTCAAATGCTGCTTTGTCTGATAGATATTATACAATTAGTGCAGGTTCGCGAATTCCTTTCTTCTATATTCCATTGTTAATATCCCGATAGGTTTTTCGGAAATCGCATGTTTTCTCTTCCCTCACAAGTCATAAGTGTTCAGTCGCTATTACATCCAACTGCTTACAAAACTTATGAGAAGAAACAATGGCAGGTCTACAATCATCTACCTTGGGAACTACATCACACCATGAACGCAAGCAAACCACTGCTATACCTCTACCCATTGAAATACGCCTCAAGATTTACGCGTACCTTCTAAAATCTCGCAGGGTCCTCCGTAAAAAAGCGGAGCTTCGCACTGTCAAGTGTCTCCTCTTTACTCCCAGTACCGAGCTTCCAGATTCGGAGAGCATCCTCCACGATACTGCCATCCTTGGTACTTCGCGGACCACTTACACAGAAGCAGTCCAGATCTTCTACAATGAAAACTGTTTCCACCATAGTATACCTTCCGCCGGAGCGCCATCCAGCGCTCCATTTCATTTACATCTTCCCATGATGAGACACATCCGCGTCGAATATAATCTCAATACGGACCTAGGACCTCGACACACAGAGCCGCGTCATACCAATTCCCAAATCGACCGCGCCATCTCCCTTCAGCTAAAGGCAATCGCTGCTCATAGTCCCCTCATACGCACCTTTGGACTCAAGCTCATATCCGGTCCTATCAATGGTGGTGACCGACTTAAAGATGCTTTGACGGGAGTCACCCTCACAGGGCCGGCACTGGGCGACCTCGCTGCCAAAGTCCATGATCATCTAAGTATAAGCTCGATTGCTAACAAGTTCTGGGCAGACGAAGAGGGGACTGAGGCATTTCATGATATCCGTCTTGCGGTGGCTGCGGACGACTGCTGGGAAACTCAGGGCTTCCTGTTACCAGAGACTTTACCGAGGGAAGTTACCGAAATTTCTGGTGAAGTTTGGCTTTGCAATATCGGGGAGCTCCGAAGAAGGGGTTGAAAGTATGCAATCTTTAAGAGGCGTTCAGCGATGTTTTAGAGTCCATTACTTCTCCTTATCTATAACTAACTCGAAGAAAAACAACCACAACACGCGCACAACAAATCTTGAAAAAGAGCACTACATGCAAGGCAGAGCGAACCTAGAGGACGGTCAAACGACGATGAATCGCACGAGTCGCAGCAATGCGAGTTCGAAGGTGGTTGCGAGCGACGTTGACATGTCGCAAGGAAACAGCGACGCGGAATCGCAACGCCCACGCAACGGCGAAGAGAAGATAGCTGACATTATCGACCTACTAATAAAGACATCAACGTTAGAGAAAGAGATGAGCAAAGATTACCCGTGAAATGAAATAGCACTGAAGCTGATTCGTCGCCTTCGACTCGATTCAGAAGAAAAACATCACATGACTCAGAACGCGTTCATCGCGAAGAACGTACAGAAACTGAAGACATCAGTTCAACTGCTAAGCAAGCAGTTACAAACGCAGAAAAATACGCGTTTCTCATCGAAAATCATGTCATGAGCAAACGTGACAAGAGAAGAATTATCAACGAGAAAGCAACGTCTCAGAGAAGAATCGTCGTCGCTTCGCAAGAGACGTGAAGTCATGATAAAGATAGCAGACAGAGAAGAAATAAAGAAGATGCAGAAAAAGATCATCGAGCAAATTCTTCAGAGAATAGCAGACGTGTCAACAAGTCAATGAAATCTGATCATGTCTCTTCGCAAGCTGAGTAGCGAAGACATCTTTCTTCACGCAGTCAGTTCAGATGCATGAGCAAATCTGAAAAAGACTCAAGAATGAGCAAAAGAAATTGTGAACTTGACGCGCATATTGCAACAAATCTTCGCAATGCTGACACATGAGATGCACACTACAATCAACATGAATAATCAGAAGAAAGTCATTAGAAAGTTGATAAAGAATAATGCAAGACTTCATGAAAATCTGAAGATTCTAAGAATAGTCTGACTCAAGAAAGTAACAGAAAGCGAAAAGATTCATTCATTGTTCATCATGAAGATAGCAATCGAAGCGATGATGAATCAACTGATGAACATGAGTATGCTAAATGCATATTATGAATGCATATGTGAGCTGTTTAAGAAGAACTGTTGCATCACACAGTGCTTCAGATGTCAAGAATTTGATCACATGATCAGATTCTGCAAAAAAAATCAATGCTGCATTAAGTGCACAGACAAACATCACATTAAAAGATGCATGATGTCTTTGAATAAAAAACATTGTGTTAACTGCAATGAAAATCATGAACTCTGAAGATGCATCTGTCTCAAATGATGACAGCAAATGAAACAAGCATTTGAAATCTATAAAAACAGATCGTTCAAATATGTTACAAATGTATCAAGACTGAATAAAGCTAGTCAATGTTTTTAACTCAGATCTGACTCAGATCTGACTTAGTTTCTATTTTCTTTTCTCAACATCTCTTTGTTCAACATCATCTTTCTTTCTACATCACATTCTACTCATGTCATAAACACATTTTCTTTAAGCTTAATGCAGTTTCTGAATATTACTTAAATAGAAGCTTTTGTACTCATCTTCTTCTGTATTCTTAATATTCAGTTATAGCTATCTTTAAAGATCAAGCACTATTCAACTCTGACTTTCGCTGATTGACTCATTTAGACACGATTCTGACAAAATATTCAGAAGTGTTTAAATACAATTGCACATTCTTGCAATTCTTGAGCTTTTTGCTGTCTTTAAACTTTGCAGATTCAACGAACTTTTTGAATTCAATGAATTCTTCGAATTCAACAAATTCTTTGAAGTTCACAAATTCTTTCAATTCAATGAATTCATCAAGCTTAACAACAGTTGTGTCAAAAACATGCAGTCTAGTTGCTTATGAATCAACATGATAAATGATAAAAGTCAAGAAAAGACGTGTTGATCATTTCTTTTGCATGAGTAGTGACTCAAATGAAACATCGCTTAAGCAGAGTCAGAAATGACAAATCAGAAAATGAGACAAATTCTCAATGATTGAAAGCATTCAAAGAGTCTTTTCTTTGCAGAGTCAACAACAGTTACAAATAACTTTATGATAAAACAATTTTTTCTATGAATATTGCAGTACAACATCAGAAAATCATTGAAAATTCAGAAATCATTTCTAATCAATAAAGAAGTTCATAATTTTGACATCATAGTCATACAGAAGCAGAGTTGCAACATTAATGACATTTAATCATTTAACTCAGCTCACAACTTCTTTTATCTAGTGAAAAACACATCATTACAGTCAAGAACATGCATATATGTGAACAAATGCTTAAAACTTGATCAATGAATGATAGAAACAGCTGAGTCAGACATCTGCTTAATCAGAATATTAATTCATAACACAGATGATGAAATGCAGACGTTGCAACTTATAAACATTTACAATTCATGTTCACTGTTCTCTACATTTATAAAGAGATTTTCAATCATTTCTCACTTAAGTGAGCTACTTAAAGATGATTGTGAACAATTAATCATGAAAGATTTCAATCTACATCACTCTCATTGAGAAAGATGAAGATGCTTCATTCAACATGCAGCAATCAACAGTTTACTTGACATCATTACTAATGCTAAGCTGAAATTATTGCTAAAATCAGACATTATTACTTGCAAGACTCACAATCAGTTTACAACTATTGATTTAATCTTTAGCAATGAGAAAATACAGTTCATGATATATAAGTGCAAAATACACATCAATCTGCATCAAGAATTGAATCATCTTTCAATTGTCACAGAACTTTGTTTATAAACAACTTCAGTACAATTTTCAACTTAATGATTATGAAAGAAAATAAACACAGAAGCATTGAGCGCGTATCTGCATATGCATCTTTCGTTGAATCATTCTTTGAACAGCAAGATGATGATGAATGAAAGAATATGTGAAGTTATCAAGATGTTACAAAAGATTATTAAGAAATTTACTCTTTTGACAAAGTCATCAAGTTGAGCAAAGAACTTCTGAAACTCAAACTGCTCAGAGATAGTAATGAAATCAAGATGATTGCAAATCATATGAAAAATACAGAGCACATTAGATGCGTAAAATGAATATCTGAAATACAATGATCATAAAAACAAGATCATTCAACAAGCAAAGCATGCACATTTCAGATCACAAATGCATGAGTTGAGTGATGCATTCAAGTCAATATGATGCTTTGTAAAATGAGTCAGAATTAAAAGTCAGCTATTTAAAAAACTTTCTCAGTTTTCATCATTAAAGTAAAGTGACACTGATCAAATGACAACGACGTTTGAGAAAAAAATCAAGATATTGCAAGAAAAATTCTTTCTCTCATCTTCTCAGACAGACATCAATGACATCGCAGACTCATTTATATTCTTGACAGTGTCATCTGATTTATGCATTTCAGAAGATGAAGTGAGATAAATAATCAAAAGAGTAAAAGCAGACAAAGCATTAAATGTTTCAGAAATTTTGAACAGAGCATTGTAGACAGATCTTGCAGAACTGATCTCGATATTAATAAGTTTATTCAATGCATGTGTAATACACAAATATCATTCAAAGCAGTTCAAAAAGACTTAAATGATAGTATTACATAAATTGAAGAAAAGCAATTATATTGATTCAAAGACATATTGACTCATTACTCTGCTTGATATCATGAGAAAAGCTCTGAAGTTGATCATGATTAAAAGATTGAACAATATAACTGAGATTCATCACATGCTATCTGATGCTCAAATGAGAGCGAGATGCAAGTGATTCATGATCTCAACATTAAATCTACTAGTAGATCAGATTCATATGATGTGAGACTGCAAAATCAAATACATAGCGTTCATGTTAAGTCTAAATATCATCAAATTGTTCAATCAAGTCTTGCACATCAAACTTCTGCATACTTTGAAAATGAAAAGAACTTCAGACTACATAGTTGAATGAGCATGCAGCTTTCTTGAAAATCGAAAAACATTGCTGAGATTCAATGAGCAAACGAGTGACATACGCAAAATAAATGCAAACATATCACAAAAATCTTTCATTTCATTGATTCTCTTTCTATTCTTCAACGCAAGTCTGATTAAAAAGTGCAAAGCATTGAGAATTAAGATCAAAGTGCTCAACTTTGTAAATGACATTAACATTTTAACATACAATAAATTCATTGAAGAAATTTGCAAAACATTGAGCAGAATGCATAACATCTGTGCAAAATGAGCTTGCATTCATGATGTAACATTTGCATCAGAAAAGTATGAACTTACACACTTCATCAGAAAATCAAAAAGATTTAACATGATGATTTACATACAAATAAAAAGCTCAGTTATTAAGTCAAAATCAGACATGCAAGTTCTGAAAGTACAACTGAACATGAAATTGCAATGAGACGTGCATCTTCGTCAAATCGAAGTGAATCACGTCACATGAATGCTAGCACTTAGTCAACTTGAAGTCTTCATATGAGAAGTAATCTTCACAAAAGCAAAACAAATATACTCAGCAGTAGTAAAATCAAAAATTGCATTTGAAGCATCAGTTTAACATCAGTGAGAAAAAGAAAGAAAACTGTCAGACAAAGAATGCAGACTTGAAACACTACAGAATCAGACTTTGTGTCACGTTGCAAAGATGTTCAAAAGAGTAAGCATCAAGACTCTGAAAGCAGAAATGTACATAAGCTCGCTGCATGTTCATCTGAACATGCTGCAAGACAAGATCACGTTATGCAGTTAAATCAACAATTGTATGCAGAAAATCAAACAAGCATGCAAACTGATACACGTTCATCTGATGAGTATCAATCACATCATTTCTTGCTCTTTCATCATCAAGAAAGTGATGCTTCTGAACAACTCAATTCAAGAAGACACGAAAATACAGTCAAGATGCAAGTGATTAACTCTCGCTGCAACAATTTCAACTAGTGACAGCATCGCAATAGTGCAGTATCACAGAAGTCAGTGAAAGCAATGATGAGAAAAATATAGAAAATGCATCGCAGATGTTCACGTCATTTTGACACAAAGATTGCATCTGTTCAACAAGATGATAAAGATGCAAATTGATCTTTAGAAGATTGAAAGCACTTTCATCATTCACATCAGAATTGAACGCATAGATTTGAATGCTTATCTGCACTTCAGAAATGTTTCAGACGCAGATAGCGTGCGATGTAACTGCAACTGAGATCATCAGATGACGAAACATGTACTCATGCATTGCTTGAACTGATCACATCTGCAATCAAGAATGCTACAAGATGTTGACTTCTTGAACTATCAAATAATCATCGCTATCACAAAGAATCTCAAAGCAGCTGCAAGAATTGTTAGAAGTCTGTCTAGAGCGAGTCAGATAGAGATGTCATTTAACTAGAAGATAAATGCTAAGAAAGAAAGATAGCTACAGAAAAGAAGCTGACTACATATGTGTGTTTCTCAGTCGACGCTAGGCTCAATAGAGACTAATCAAGATGACGAAGCGAGAATAGATCTGACAAGGCTAGAAGACTGAGTCTGACAAGGCTAGAATCGTGACATTATCTCTTTCTTCGACGATTCATGTTCGCATGAATGTATTTTCTGCTCAACTCGATTGATTGCTCAATCATGATTTCACAGACTCAGATTTGTTAAATCGTGATTGATTGAATTGTCGATTAGCGCGATTTGTTCGAGTATTGAATATGAAAATCGTCAACGACCTTCTGAGCGTTCATAAATTCGTCGCCATCAGCGTTGTACCAATTGAGATCATTGTCATAGTCATTTCATTTGACTCTATACTGAAGTCGTCTTCGATATCGACGAAAATTCAATATATCATCTATTTCTCACTCGTCTTCGTCGTTTATCACTATTGAATCTGAGAGTTCGTTCTTTTGACCAGGCAAAAGATCGTCGACGACAGGACGAAGCAGGTCAGAATGAAATACATCATGAACACGCATAGACTCTGATAATTTCAGTTTATATGAAGAGTCGATGAGATCTAGATTGATGAAAGAATCGAGCATTTTGTCATCTAGCTTCTTGAAAGATCTCGCTGTAACGATGTTTCTTTCATTCAGAAACACTTTTGATTCGATCTCATAATCAACTTCTTTTCTATGCTTA
>JAABUW010010030.1_pt1 | contig 10639 bp, 8 predicted proteins | sample 5560081 | NCBI WGS metagenome assembly JAABUW01 (sample SAMN10711882, study PRJNA513363) | rock metagenome | isolation source: Antarctica rocks | place: Antarctica: Victoria Land, Knobhead sud | reverse complement strand
ATGGACCCGCGCCCCGGCGACGTGGTGCTGGTGCCGCTGAACCGGCGGGAGGAGGTGGGCGTCGTCTGGGACCTCCCCGCCGGACCATCGGTCGCCGACGCCAAGCTGAAGCCGGTCACCGCCATCCTCGAGGCCGTGCCGTTCCCCGTGGCGCTGCGCCGCTTCGTTGACTGGGTCGCCAGCTACACCCTGTCCACGCCCGGCGAGGTGCTGGCAATGGCCCTGCGCGTCAACGCCCTGCAGGCCGAAACACCCCAAGCTGGGTGGCGCATCGGCGACATTCCGCCCGATACCCGGCTGACCGACGCCCGCACCCGCATCGCCGCGGCGCTGGCGGACGGAACGCTGCTGTCCACGTCCGACCTGGCCCGCACCGCGAACGTCAGCGGCGGTGTCGTGCGCGGCATGGCAAATGCCGGGCTGCTGCTCCCGGTGGCGTTGCCGGGGCGCCCGCCGTTCGCCTTGCCGGACCCGGCGCATCCCGGCCCCACGCTGTCCGCCGCGCAGTCCTCCGCCGCCGAAACCCTGCGCGGCGCCGTCGCCGCCCGGAAATTCACGGTGACGCTGCTGGACGGCGTCACCGGTTCCGGCAAGACCGAGGTTTACCTGGAAGCCGTCGCCGAGTGCATCGCCACCGGTCGCCAGGCCCTGGTACTCCTGCCGGAGATCGCCCTGTCGTCGCAGTGGCTGGAGCGCTTCGCCTCCCGCTTCGGCGTCGCTCCCGCCGTATGGCATTCGGACCTCGCCTCTCGCACCCGGCGGATCACCTGGCGCGCGGTTGCGGACGGGGCGGCCCCGGTAGTGGTCGGCGCACGCTCCGCCCTCTTCCTGCCCTTCCCCGACCTAGGCCTTGTGGTGGTGGACGAGGAGCACGAGACCGCGTTCAAGCAGGAAGACGGCGTGGTCTATCACGCCCGCGACATGGCCGTGGTCCGCGCCCGCCTGTCCAACGCCCCCGCCGTGCTGGTGTCGGCCACGCCCAGCCTGGAAACCCTCTCCAACGTCGAGACCGGCCGCTACCGCCGCATGACGCTGGAGGTGCGCCACGGCGGCGCCACCCTGCCAAAGGTCGCCGCCATAGACCTGCGCGCCGCCCCGCCGGAACGGGGCCGCTTCATCTCGCCGCCGCTGGTCGAGGCGGTGCAGGAAACGCTGGCGCGCGGCGAGCAGGTGATGCTGTTCCTGAACCGCCGAGGCTATGCGCCGCTGACGCTGTGCCGGGTGTGCGGCCACCGGATGCAGTGCCCGAACTGCACGGCCTGGCTGGTGGAACACCGCGCCCGCCAGGTCCTGACCTGCCACCATTGTGCCCACACCGAGAGCATCCCGCCGGCCTGCCCGCATTGCAGCGCCGAGGGCAGCCTGGTCCCCATCGGCCCCGGCGTCGAGCGCATCACCGAGGAGGTCGCCGCCGTCTTCCCCGACGCCCGCCGTCTGGTGATGGCCAGCGACACCATGCCCGGCCCCCACGCCGCCGCCGAGGCCGCGCACATGATCGAGCGGCGCGAGGTGGACCTGATCATCGGAACGCAAATCGTCGCCAAGGGCTGGCACTTCCCGCATCTGACCCTGGTCGGCGTGGTGGACGCCGACCTCGGCCTGGCCGGCGGCGACCTGCGCGCGGCCGAACGCACGGTGCAGCTCCTGCACCAAGTCGCAGGCCGGGCCGGACGTGCGGAGGCTCCCGGCCGGGTGCTGCTGCAGACCTTCAGCCCCGAGCATCCCGTGATGCAGGCCCTGATCGGCGGCGACCTGCAAGCCTTCATGACCGCCGAGGCCGAGGGCCGCCGCCCCGGCCACTGGCCGCCCTTCGGCCGCCTGGCGGCGCTGATCGTAAGCGCCGACACCGCCCAGGTCGCAGACGAATTGGCGCGCGACCTGGGCCGCACCGCGCCGCGCGCCGCAGGCGTCACCGTGCTCGGCCCGGCCCCGGCGCCCCTAGCCATCCTGCGCGGACGCCACCGCCGTCGGCTGCTGCTGAAGACCCGGCGCGACATCGCAGTGCAGCCCCTGCTACGGGACTGGTTGGACCAGGTGCCGGTGCCCGGCACCGCAAGGGTGGACGTGGACGTGGACCCAGTCTCGTTCCTGTAGCACCAGTCGGTGAAACTCCTGACCGGTGCAGCGGCGTAGGGCGGGTAAGCGCAGCGCCACCCGCCGCACCACGGTACCGAGTTCAAGCGGGAAGCGTTCCACCTACCCGCCCTACACCCGGCGATCCGCAGCCAGTCAGACCTTTTGCCGCTTGGTATAACGGCCAACCGCCATCTACTTTGAACCCGGCGACTCCGCACCGTCATTGCGAGCCGCCCTTGCGGAGTGGCAAACCAGAGGCCGGCGGCACCGTCCTTGCCGCCCCTGGATTGCTGCAATACTGCGCGTCTCGCAATGACGGGAAAAAACCGTCAGAACGGATGGCCGTTGGTGAGACTTCCCAGCCACCAAGCGACGCCGCTACGCCGCCTTTTGCTTAAGATAGGCTTGCACGAAGCTGGGCAGGTGGCTGCCGAGCCAGTCGCCCATCTCCTGCTCCTCCTTCATGGACTGCTCCAGCACTGCAGTGTCCTGCGTCGCCCTGGCCGCTCCCGCCAGGGTGATCAACACCTTGTAGGAGCTGATCTCGTAGGCCTTGAAGCCGATGGCCGCGAGGACGTTCTTCAGCACCTCGTCCCCCGCGGTCGCATGCACGAAGCCGGCAACGGTCGCAACCGTGCCCGCCACTGCCTCCTTCGCAAGCGAGGCCTTGGTGCCGTGCTTGGCAAGCAAGTCGTCCAGCCGGGCTGCCTGGGTGGTCGAACGCTGCATCTCCTGCTGCATCTTGGCATGCAGCTCGGGATACGGCTCCATCCGACTCAGCTCGTTCTTGACGGTCCCGATCGCCTGCGTCTCAACAGCATGTTGGTTGCGCAGCCCGGTCAGATAGACATCCATCGCAACGTTCGAGTTAGCCATGTTCTGCTCCTAGAGTTGACGGGACGCTGAACGCCGCCGGCACGCGGCAGATGCGGCGGCGCCCATCAGAATGAATTGCACTTGTTGGCCAGCAGTTCGGCCACAACTCCTCGCGTCCGGGTGCGGTGCTCCCCAAGGTTGCCCGGCAGCCTGACCGGACCGCGGGCATCCACAAGCTGGCCACTGCAAAGTGCGATAAGCTTGGCAGGACCATCGGACCGCGCCGGGCAGGCTGAGGCGACGTTGCAAGCGGCCCGCACCGGCCAGGGAATGCAGGCAATGGACGCCGTGCAACCGGCGGCCAAGGCCAGCCCGGAACAGGCAAGGCAGGACAATAAGGGTCGCCGCACCTGCCCAGTGCCGAAACCAAATGAACCAGGCGCCCCCGGCGTTCACACCCCCGCCTTGCCAATCCGCGCCCGATCCGGCAGGGAAGCGCCCGGACCGGAGCACCCCCAATGGACACCCTGCAAGCCATCGCGATCGCCATCCTGCAAGGCGCGACCGAGCTGTTCCCCATCAGCAGCCTCGGCCATGCCGTCCTGCTGCCGGCCTTGCTCGGCTGGAACCTGGACCAGAAGTCGGACCAGTTCCTGCCCTTCCTGGTGCTGCTGCACACCGGCACGGCGGTGGCGTTGCTCGGCTACTTCTGGCGGGATTGGCTAGCCCTGGGCTTGGGAGTCCTGGGCTTCGGCGGCGACGCCCGGCGTGCGCAGGAAGCCCGGCGGATGTTCATGCTGATCGTCATCGCCACCATCCCCGCCGTCATCCTCGGCTACGCCTTCAACCACTTCTTCCGCTCCCTGTTCGCAGCGCCAATCGTGGCCGCTGCGTTCCTGGCCATCAACGGCCTAGTGCTGCTGTTCGGGGAGCGGCTGCGGCGGAGCGTCCCGGCCGTGGCGTCGGTCGGCGCCTCGGTGGCGGTAAAGCCGCTCACGGCTCTGACGCCGATGGACGCCCTGGTGATCGGCATCTGGCAATGCGGCGCGCTGCTGCCGGGCATCTCGCGGGCCGGGGCAACCATCGTCGGTGGCCTGCTGCGCGGCCTGAACCATGAAGGGTCGGCGCACTTCTCGTTCCTGATCGCGCTGCCGATCATCATCGGCGCCACCGTGCTGGAGGTCCCGCATCTGCTGCACGCCAGCGTGGCGCCGGGCGTGTTCGCGCAGGCGTCGTTGGCGGCGGTGGTCGCCGGGGTGACGGCGCTGCTGACGACCTGGTTCCTGATGTACTACTTCCGCAACAACGACCGCTGGGCGCTCAATCCCTTCGCCTTCTACTGCATCATCGTCGGGCTGGGCAGCGCGGCATACCTGGGATTGCGCTGAATCCATGCTGGCCACCCGGCGCCTGCTGCTAGCCGCTCCGGCCCTATTGCTGGGCGGCGCAGACCGCGCGCCCATCGAGCGCATGTCGCTCGCCGCCACGCCGCTGTCCCGGATGGAGACGCCCTGGTGGCGCGCCCGTCACCAGGAGAAGCTGCAGGAAGTCCGGGGCCGCGCCGTGGACCTCGTTTGGCTCGGCGACAGCATCACCCAGAACTGGGAGCGCCGGGGGCCGCCGGACTGGATGGACTTCGCCCCGGTATGGCAGCGGTTCTATGGCGAACGCCGCGCGGTCAACCTTGGTTTTAAGGGCGACAACACCGGGCACCTGCTGTGGCGGATGCAGAATGGCGAGCTGGACGGCATCGAGCCGCGTGCCGCGGTGGTGCTGATCGGCGCCAACAACATGGGCCGGGTCCACTGGTCCGCGCCGCAGACCCTGGCCGGCATTGACGCCGTACTGGCGGAGCTGCATCGCCGCCTGCCCGGAACGAAGGCCCTGCTGATCGGCGTCCTGCCCAGCATACGGTCGAAGTGGGTGACGAAAACAACAGCGGAGGTGAACCGCGGCCTAGCAGCCCGTTACGGCGGCGGCGCTGTGCCGGGCGTCACCTATATGGACCTGAGCACCATATTCATGCCTAACGGGCAAGTGGACCGCGGGGCGTTCTACGACGATATGCTGGACCCGCCTGACCCGCCGCTACACCCCACCGTCGCCATGCAGACGCGCATGGCGGAAGCTGTCGAGCCGACCCTGGCCGCAATGCTGGAGGACCACAGCCGCGCCAGACGGTAAGAACCTAGCCGGCAGGCGACCGCAGAGGGCTCGCAACAGACTCCGTGTCCTGAGAAAGAACAATCACAGTCCCGATGTGGTTTATCGGGGCAAAGGCCTGACGCATCCAGGGCCGAAAAGACCCGAGGGCCGACCTGCGGCCTCTCGGGATAGGCTCTACATCGGCCCCAGGTCTTCCGTCCTAAGCAAACCTCTGGAAGTTTGCGCACACATGAAAAGCTAAGCAGGCTTGCGCGGCCTGGCTCCGCCAAATTCCATGTGTGTGACAGGCCGCGCAAGTCTGCTTAGTGATGGACCCGGAAGTCCTCGGGTGACTGCCCGGCAGCCTCGGCCTGGGTCAGCCATGTCGGCTTGCGCCCGCGCCCGGACCAAGTCTGCCCACTCGGTGAGCGGAACTTCACCGCTGCCGGAACGGAGGGCTGCTGCTCACCCTTCTTGCCGCGCTTCTGCTTTTCCGGGGCGCCGCGTGCCTGGCCGAAAAGCTGATCCGCCGTTAGCCCGATGGAGGCCGCTTTCTCTTCAAATTCAGCCATCAAGCTGCGGCGGGCCTGTTCCAGCTTTCCCTCGCGTTCCCGCTGCGCGAGCGCGATCAGCTCATCCAGCTCAGTGTAGTTGAGGGTGGAAACCATCCTGTGAATTCTCTCAGCCGTAGCGTCCATAGTCTGCATCCCCGATTCGATTGCGCGAGGAAACTGCGTCTTTCGCGGCAAGTTTTCAAGACCTCTTTTGAGCTTTGCATCAACGGCCCGCTTCAAAACTCCCTAAACAACGACTCGATACGCTCCTGATCGGCCTCTCGCCAGCTTGAAGTTCGGCCCTTGCAGGGGCAGCCCGCTGCCTTCCACCTCAGCTAAGGGTCAAGATCAGGGTTATGAAGCGGGCTACAACCAGTTTTAGAGCCGGGCTTTACGGGACACCGCACGGCGGTTTGATGCGGCGCAATTCGATGCGGATCAGCCAGGAGCGGCAGCGGCGGGGACAGTGGGCTTCTGCCCGCAGCGGGTGCGCGTGCCGCGTCCTAAACAAACCTTTGGAGGATTGCCTACAGATGAAACACCAAGCAGGCCGGGGCGGCTGCAGGCCATCTGTGCGACACGCCACCCAAGCCTGCTTAACCTCGTCAGGCCTGGGTCCGGGTCTGATCTCTCCGGTGCGCGGGGTCAGCCGCCACGAACAAGCGCCTTTCCCGGCAAGCAGTGCGTTGGTATTTCGATCCCTTTCGATCTGGAACTGCCAGGCCGTTGCCCCGGGCGCGCAACACGGGGCTGCGGCCCTCGTTCCTTGCACCGAAAATTCGTTCAGGTCTTCCGGTGCAACCAACCGGGATACGCTCGAAGGCAGGCAATCCCACAGACATCGCCTCACTCAAATAATGCTGATGACCCCCGTGCGCCGCAGCCCAGCGTTGTAATCGAGAAGAACGGCCGCAACCGCCGGAAGCTTTCACCAGCGTTCCACCGTCGCCACCGGAAGCGAATGCTCGAACCCCGGCACACTAACAACGGCGAATATCATTTCGGAATAGTCCGCACCCTGTCCGGCCCGGCCGTATCTGGCCGGTCTGCAATCAGGAGCCAGAGTGCGTCCAATGCCGAGGCCACGCCGCCGATGCAGCCACGCCGGCAATAAGCGAAGTTAGCGAAAGCATACCGGTGGATCGAATCGTTTAACAAACGTCATGCCTCGATTTGCGGGGAACGTCGTACCGGCTCGGAAGCTCCGTGCCTCAACGAAGATCAGCGGCAGCACGCAAGCCTGTCGTCTGGACCATGGAGGGGACGTGGTGCTGTTGGAGGGGATTGAACTCTCGACCTCTCCCTTACCAAGGGAGTGCTCTACCACTGAGCTACAACAGCAACGCCCCGGCTATACCCTGGCCCCGGCGCATGATGCAAGCCGCGGATGCGGTCGCGCCAGCCATCGCCGCTTGACGAGGCCGGCCGAGCGATGGCCCGATGCCGCCATGCCAAAGCCCGGTCCCAAGCCCGCAGCAACCCCGCAGGCCCAAGCGGACGCCGAAGCGCGCCAGCAGCGCGAGGCCGACGCGCTGCGCGAAAACCTGCGCCGCCGCAAGGAGCAGGCCCGCGCCCGCCAGGCGCCCTCACCGGAGGCCGATCCGCCCCCAAACGCCGGACCCACCCCAAACGCCTGACCGCCGCAAGCCGTTTGCTGCCGGGGCCGCGCTGGGCTAGACGCACCGCCTGCTCAGCTGGAACGCCGCCCATGCCCGTGATGCCCGACCATTGGATACGACGCATGGCCACCGAGCACGCCATGATCGAGCCGTTCGTGGAAACCCAGAAGCGCGACGGCGTCATCAGCTACGGCCTGTCGTCCTACGGCTACGACGCCCGCGTCGCCAACGAGTTCAAGGTGTTCACCAACGTGGACAGCGCCGTCGTGGACCCCAAGGCGTTCAACCCCGACAGCTTCGTCACCCGCACCGGCACCTCCTGCACCATCCCGCCCAACTCCTTCGCCCTGGCCCACACGGTCGAATACTTCCGCATCCCGCGCGACATCCTGGTGATCTGCCTGGGCAAGAGCACCTACGCCCGCTGCGGCATCATCGTGAACGTGACGCCGCTGGAGCCGGAGTGGGAAGGCCAGGTGACCATCGAGATCAGCAACACCACGCCCTTGCCCGCCCGCATCCATGCCCAGGAGGGCATCTGCCAGTTCCTGTTCCTGCAGGGCAGCAGCCCGCCGGACGTGAGCTACGCCGACAAGGCCGGCAAGTACATGCGGCAGCGCGGCGTCGCCCTGCCGCGTATGTAGGAGAGCACCCATGGACCGCATACGCATCCGCGGCGGACGCCCGCTGCAAGGTGCCATCCCCATCGGCGGCGCCAAGAACGCCGCCCTGCCGCTGATGGCCGCCGGCATGCTGACCGACGACCGCCTGGTGCTGGGCAACGTCCCCCACCTGGCCGACATCGCCACGATGGCGGCCCTGGTCTCCCAACACGGCCCGGCCTGCGACCCCGACGGGCGGACCCTGTCCATCGGCGGCCCGATCACCAACACCGAGGCTCCCTACGACATCGTCCGCAAGATGCGCGCCTCCATCCTGGTGCTCGGCCCGTTGCTGGCCCGCGTGCGCGAGGCCCGGGTGTCGCTCCCCGGCGGCTGCGCCATCGGCACCCGGCCGGTGGACCTGCACCTCAAAGGCCTGGAGCAGATGGGCGCCGTCGTGACCCTGGAGTCCGGCTATATCCACGCCCAGGCGCCCGGCGGATTGCGCGGCGCCACCATCATCCTGCCCTTCGCCAGCGTCGGCGCGACCGAGAACCTGCTCATGGCCGCCACCCTCGCCGACGGCCGGACCGAGATCGCCAACGCCGCGCGGGAGCCGGAGATCACCGACCTCGCGGCGTGCCTGACCGCGATGGGCGCCCGCATCAGCGGCGCCGGGTCAGACAAGCTGGTCATCGAGGGCGTGCCCCGGCTGCACGGCGCCCACCACCCCATCGTCGCCGACCGGATCGAGACCGGCACCTACGCCTGCGCCGCCGCCATCACCGGCGGCGAGGTCCGGCTGCTTGGCGCACGGCTCACCCACCTGGGCGCAGTCAGCCGCACCTTGCAGGAGGCCGGGGTCGAAGTGGTGGAGGAAGCGGACGCCCTGCTCGTGCGCCGGGCAAACGGCCTGCACGGTGTGGACGCGATGACCGAACCTTACCCCGGCTTCCCGACCGACATGCAGGCGCAGTTCATGGCGCTGATGGCGGTGGCGGAGGGCGCGTCCATGGTGACAGAGACGATCTTCGAGAACCGCTTCATGCACGTGCCCGAGCTGAACCGCATGGGCGCCCGCATCAACGTCCACGGCGCGTCGGCCATCATCCGCGGCGTGCCCGGCGGCTTGTCCGGTGCGCCGGTGATGGCGACCGACCTGCGCGCATCCAGCTCGCTGGTGCTGGCCGGGTTGGCGGCGCGGGGGGAGACGATGGTGAACCGGGTGTATCACCTGGACCGCGGCTATGAGGCGCTGGAGCAGAAGCTGGCGGCCTGCGGCGCGGACGTGGAGCGTGTGCCGGGGTAGAGCTTCTTGCGTGAACGACCCTCCGCCCGTTTGCTGATCGTCAATCCCGTCGGACGGCTGCTGCTGTTCCGTTTTGTCCACCGCACTGGGGTATTGTCAGGGCAGGACTACTGGGCAACCCCTGGCGGCGGCGTCGAGGCCGGAGAAACGTTCGAGCAGGCTGCGTTGCGAGAGCTGCAGGAGGAAACCGGTATATGCGCGGCCTCGGCGGGCCAGGATGTTTGGCGACGGACGTTCGTGCTGCAGCTTCCAAGCGGCGAGCATGTGATGGCTGATGAGCGCTACTTCCTGATTCGTGCCGCGACCGGCAGGGTTTCGCGCGAAGGTTGGACGGCGGAGGAGGCCGGGATGATGGTGGATCACCGCTGGTGGTCCATGAAAGATCTGGCCCGCACGTCCGAGACGGTTTGGCCGGATAACCTGGTTGCAGTGCTTGGGCCGGCTGGAGTGGCTCAGGAGAGCTGATTGCGCCATCCCGCCTGTCCTTACCTCCTGGCCACACCCGGCTCCGTGCTAGCGGCAGTGCGCGAACAGGAAGGAGGCCGCCCGTTATGCCTCGCAAACTTGACCTTCCCTCCCCTGAGGAGGACGACGCCATCCAACGCGGGATCGAGCAAGACCCTGACAACTCCGAGTTGGGTGACGACTTCTTCAGGGATGCCCGCCCTGTATCTGCAGTGCTGCCGAGGGACGTTTACGCCGACCTAGCTGCGCCGGTGCAAGACCGTCCAGGAGCGGCGGCCAAGGTCCAGATCATGCTTCCGGTGGACCAGGATGTGTTCGAAAGATTGAGGGAGTCAGGCCCAGATTGGCAGGCGAGGGTGGACGAGGCGTTGCGGCGGCTGGCCGGGCGATGATCGCCACAGGTTGTCCCTGAGCGGACGAGGCGGCACAAGTCGGCAACGGCCGAGAAACGTTTGGCGGCGATGGCCCGCAGCATCCCCTGCTGGAACGAGGTCAGCATCCCGGCTGCTCCGCCCTGGCTGCCGCAAGGCGCGCCTCCAGCGCCTCGACCTCGCGCCACAACCTTGCCGGGCCAAGCAGGCGCATCCGTTCGGCCACGACCTCGCCCATGTCGCGGGCCGGCAGGTCGTTGCGGACGTTCCAAAGCAGGGGGCGACCTCCGGCAGCAGCAGGCGGATGACGGCAGCCAACGCCGCCTCCGTCGCCGGTTCGCAGGCTGGGCGCCATCCGCCCTCGATCAGCAGCCCTGGCATGGGGACATAGAGCAACAGCCTTGTCCGTCATGCAACACGCACCCTGGCCAAACGCACCCTGGCCACACGCACCCTGGCGTATGCCCACGCTGGCCCTGGCGCACGGCCCACGCTGGCTCCTCACGCCTCCGTCGCCTGAACCAGCCCGTGCGCCTGATGCTGCATCGCGCCCATGACGGCCAGGCCACAACGCGCCGAAGTTGTGCCGCCCTGGGGTAGACGCAGGGCCATTCAGTTCTGATTACGCTGTGCCGAGGGCGAGCAGCTGGTCGAAGCTGACGGCATTGGTGTAGAGCGCGAG
>JAABUW010010029.1_pt1 | contig 10640 bp, 12 predicted proteins | sample 5560081 | NCBI WGS metagenome assembly JAABUW01 (sample SAMN10711882, study PRJNA513363) | rock metagenome | isolation source: Antarctica rocks | place: Antarctica: Victoria Land, Knobhead sud | reverse complement strand
GACTTGCAGTCAGACCAGTTGAAACCAGACGCTGAGACTAAATGTGCAAGACAAAAGATGTATGTTGGGGCTGCTGTGCCTCACAACCTATGCTGGACATGGTTACCTGTGGTTTATGCTTGCCCCTAGTTGCAGAAAGTGCCGGATGACTTGAGGATCCGCTCCGAAATCTGTTTGGACTGCGTACGCAAGGGCGGCAGCCCCTTGCCTGTCAGGCATGTCTAAGCTGAGTTGTTTTCTACTTGCAATTGTTGCCAAAAGACAGATGATCTTGCTGTTACATCTGTGTGCCTTGACAGCAAGGTGCAAGGCAGACTGGCCTGCAATGTCTTGAAGGCTGACATCAGCCTCTTGATTGAGCAGATGCGATGCCATGCTGTCAACGGTGAAGCCTTGTGCAGTCAGGCGCTGTTCCACATGTGAGGGAAGAGCCTTCAGGCTGTGCATCAATGCCGTGCACCCAGCATTGTCTTGCGTATTAATGCAGCCGCCAGCCTGTAGCAACAGGGTGGCAGAAGTGAAGGGGCCAGTCGCTGCTGCTTTCATCAGCGCTGTTTCCCCTGTCTTGTCTTGCAGCTCTGCCCTTGCACCATGCTGGCATAGCAACTCTATGAGTGGAGTTGCATAAAAGTCAGATGTGATGCTGGCTGCTAGCATCAGGGACGTCATGCCGGCATGGTCTGCTGCATTGACATGAGCGCCGTTGGACAGCAGCATAGCCGCTATGTCTCTGGACCACCATGCTGACGATGCTTGGTCGTGCTGTCGTGCAGCAGCTGCCTCCTCTTGAGCGGCAGTGATGGCAAACCACAAAGCATTCTTGCCCTCAGCTGATGTCAGGTTGACATCCGCTCCTGACCTGATCAGGAGCTGCAGGACCTGAGCATCCTGACGCGTTGCAGCCACCATCAGAGCTGAAAGGCCTGTGTCGCATACCAGACCTAGGGAAGCCCTGCAAAGCATCACGCATTCGATTTGTTTCTTTGCAGGTCTTGACAGCCTAAAGCAAGATGCATAGTGAGCCGAGGAGCAGTAGATACACACCCTGAATCCAAAAGCGAGTGTATCATGCCAATCACAATTTCATCAGCGCCCTGGCGATGCCGAATCATGACACACAATGCGCTTCCCAAGATGTCACTGGAGTTGCTCCGAACAAAGAAGCCCTCTGCCTCACCAGCTGCAAGGATAGCTTGAAGCACTGCAGCTTCAGGATATGTAATAGCCGCAGCAGCCATGAGGCTGTCTTCCCACACGGGGTATATGCAACCTGAGAGCAGCCTCGACAGGAGTTGCGAGCTGTCAGGCCGAAGAACCATTGGGATCACTCTCAGTCTAGAGTTCATGTCCCAGCAGTCTATGCTTGCAGAAAGCATGTCCAGGCTGATGTCGTTGAAACCAGCAAAGATGCTCTTCTGGAGTGCTTGGCTGTCAGCAGAGACTGGCACCCCAAGCTGGAGCAGTTTCTGGACCACAGGCCGGTTCTCAGCTAAAGCTGCGGCCAGGAGCAATTGTTGTGCCTGACCGCTGAGAACATCCATGGGTTCAGTATGTGCTAACATTGCGTCCAAAATCTCCGGGCTCGCGTGCCGCACTGCGGTCACAAGGTGATACCCTCGCACTGGCAGAGAAAGGCTCAACAGTGCCTCGACCGGCTGCAATTGCCCGCCCTGGATTGCTGCCACAAGCTCGTCCATGTTGCTGCCGAGCTTGACTGCTTTCAGACTACTTGCTACACGACGCTATGGACGCTTGCACTGCTGATCACTGGTGATCACTCTGATCACCGAGGCCAGCCTTGAGCACAGCGAGTCTGACTGCACCTGATCAACAAAGAGCACAAGGGCGACATGGTCCGAGGGGTACGCACTAACGCACATAGATGTTTGCTCAGTGTGTGGAGTGAGTCTATTCGTGAGCATTCTCGTAAGTGATCACAGTTGTTCTTGGCGAGGAGGAAGAGGCACAGCATGCTCATTGGGCCTGCATTGCTGTCATGAATGCTGGTCACGCCAGAAGTCAGCTTGAGTCAAGTCAGGACAAACATATTTAGTGCGCTCAGAGTGACTGAGCGGTCTTCCGGTAGAATCCGAGACTAGGCAGCACCCTTCTCGTACAAGCCAGCCGGAGCTGGAGTTGCCATGGATCAGCTAGCGCCTGAGTGTATCATTTGTTATCAGCCTTCGACGGTACGATCCAGCACGAAAAGTGCAGTGGACAGAACGAAGAGGCAACTGACTCGCTACTATATCTCTCTGTGCTGCAGATAGTTGTGATCCCCATGTGCAACCACACCATGTGTGCGAAGTGTTTTGTGGGCATGACCAGAATGCACGATAGTCACAGGTGCTCCCAATGCCGCGCCGACTTGGATCAGGTATTCACTTGATTGAGCTGCATGCTTCAAGCTGACTTGCAAGTCTCTGTACTGTAGGACGAAGTGTGCACTGCACTGACTCACCGGCTGTTCTGCCGACCACATCGACGCAAGATCGTGGATGTGCATTCAGACGTCATGGCTATGCTTTTGAGCTATATTCAATCCATGGCCAGCATGTACTGTCTTGTGTTGCCTGCATATGAATGCCTAATGTCATCTGCTTCCTTGCAGGTGTTCATCATTGGCTGGAGGAACCCTTTGCCCAGCTTCATGGAGCTGCTGCCAGATGCAGAGGGTTTCTGGCATGATCCTTGCTGGAGCAAGCATGCCTTCATCGAGCCAACAGCGTTTGGTGGGAAGCCCTTGTACAGGCAGCTGCAGTCCATGACTGAGATAGCTTGTACCCTGTGTAAACCTGAGTCCAGCTTTCAGACATGCAGAGCCCTGGGCGAGCACCTCAAAACAGATCACCAGCAGCGCCTCTGCCTGCTCTGCCTGAAGGTGAGACACGCCTTCTCTGGCTATACATTGCACAACCTTGTCCCTGTGGGAAGCTCAGCCTGGAACACTGTCATTGCAAACCCTCGGTCATGTGTTTCACCTTTGACTGCCACTTTCAAGCAGAGGCCTGTGGTCTGTCCTCTGACAAGTCATGCTTCTCATGCAGACTGAAAGTGGGAGGCGCACATTTCCAGCAGACTGGGTTATGTACACCCCTGTGGAATTGTCACAACACAAGGAAAGCAAGCACAAGCTGTGCAACCTGTGCTTCCTGTGGTGCAGCGACCAGCGGGAATTGAAGCGACACCAGTCTGCTGCACATGCCTTGTGCCCACTGTGCAGTCGAGGCATTGCCTCCACAAAGTCCGAAAGGGAGCACTACAGGGACCAATGTGGCCAAGCAGCAGCATCATAGGTGCATGTCTGCAAAACCCAGCCTTGCTTGATTGTTGCAGATATATGTCAAGCTTGGTAGAGTCTTGTTACCTGGATTACAAGCTGCTGATCTGCCTGCTTTTCGGACCTGCCTTATACGCACACATGGTCCACTGTCAGAACAAAGCTATGTTTTGTTCAGGAGCGCTCACTTTGTATGCGACGAGGGGGCCTGCAAGCATTTGAACATGGTGTTTGAGAGTGCACAGCAGCTGCAGGAGCATCGTCTTCTCCAACATGCCAGAGGCGACCTGTCTAATGTACATGACACTAGCAGCAGCAGTCACAGGCGGTACGCCTTGAGTCAGGGATGGAGTCCCCACATGTACAGCCTGGTCCCCTTTCTAAAGCCTGGCCCTTTTATGTGCTTGATTGCCGCCTGTGTTTGTTCAGACCTGTGATGCAACGCCAGTTGAGCCCATGCCTGCCAAGTTGCATGACTTCCTGAGTCCACCACAACCCAATCCATGATGATTTTGGAAATATGGTATCACTTCAGGTGCATTGCCTTTCAGTCTGTTGGGGTTCATTTCACTTCAAAGTTGCGTCGTCGTGTGTTTCTGACATCAGGCAGACAGACACCAGTCTTTGCAGGGGTGCTGCAAGCGAGGCAGCATTCCTTGATGAGGTGCCACCTGGCCGCGCCCAAGATGTGCGCACATCAAGTGTGACCGCAGATGCTGCACATGCCTTTGAAGGCTGGGTCCCGTTTGCTTCAGACACCTTTGCAGAGGGCTCTGCAGCGCCACCCCAGGCCTCTTTTGAGTCAGGTACCGTTTTCGTATGGACTCAGGCTGAAGTTGCAACCCAGATGTTGCTGCAGCTGACTCTGCTCTCTTGTGTTTGGCCTCATGTACCATGTTTGCACAGCAAGGTGTCTTTGAACTCTACTTGGCATCTCACATGATTGGTGTTGATTGCATTACCAGGCATCACATTTCTGTAATGCCTTCGTGACTACACCAAGGCTGCACCAGGCTTTTGCTTTCCTGATGTCTGCAGCGCATTGGGTTCATGTATGGCACTTCCCATGGTGCTCACAAACCTTGTGACATGCCAGGTGCTGAGCAGGAACAGACTTCAGAGAATCTTGTTCCAAGACACGACTCAGATAGTGGTGGCAGGTCTTTCTCACCAAGCCATGCTGGGTCATTGTCTGACACTGATGATGGGTCATTTTCTGAAAGTGATGATGGGTCATTGTCTGACAGTGATGATGGGTCATTGTCTGACCAGGCTGCCACAGCACCAAGAGGTCCAACGCCTTCGCGGCATTCGCCTCATGATATAGCACGTAGCAGGTAAACATATGCAAGCTCAAACCTGCTTTTGTGCTGACTGCTTAGTCAATCTCTCAAGTCAGTCTGCGAGACACTCAACAACTATGACCCGTGTGATTTTGCAATTGTCGGTCATTCTGTTAGCTGCTTCTAGTCCTGATCATACATGTTTGTGCAGATCAAGAGATCGTGTGCTTTCTGACCAAGCCTCCAATGTGACCCCGGGGCAGCCCAATGCTGCCAGCAGAAAAATCCCCAGAGCAACCCCTAGTGCGGCCAGACATCAAGCCATTGCTGAAAGTGTTGTGAGGCGGCGCACTGCTACAAATGGTGACAGACCGCAGCTGAGATCCGGTATGCATGCTGCCCCACCTGCGCTTACAAACAGGCAGTGCCAGCAGCACATTACTGGTGCCTCAGCTGACAGCATGCCACAAGCAGCTGTGCCAAGCAGGGGAAGGACCAGGGCACAGCAGCAAAGGGGAGCAAGGCAGCAGCAGCCACAACAAGAGAGATGGCGCTAGCCCTTCAGCTGAAAGGGTTGTCATCATTGCTACAGGAAGTCATTAAGCAGTTAAGAACATCATCCTAGGACATTAAAAGACTTGTAAATGGGAATCACGACGCCGTTGCAAGTGTTTGTAGGACATATTGATAAAATCCCAGTAGTACTTTGCTCAAAATTGACAGTTGATGAAGTTGTACACGAATTCAAGAGACAACTGTCATGCAGCCGGGAGGCAGCCTGCTTCCTGTGTATCTGATCGTGTTTTGTGTTGAAGCATATATGCATGCTTTTTCTCAGGCAAACAGGTTGCTAGACCATATTACTGCAGCGTAGAGAACTTCAACAGTTGTCAAGGTCAGGACACGTCAACAGATATTGAGATTCTCGATTCGATATGTTTCATGTCCTGGCCCAGGACTCCTGGGGGGCAACTGGGAACAAGTCAGTTCAGTGAAGTCTGAGACTTGCGAGTTTAAATGAAATAAGTCACTCAATGCTGTTTTGGGCCACAAAAGGGCCCACAATTTGTAGTGTCTAACACAACCTACACAAACCTAACCATAGAAGATGTTCAAGCACATCATGTCTTGCACAAACAATGTTGTGTGAATCTCAATGAGCTTAAGTAAACATCATCTGTGATTTATTTGAATGAGCAAATGAGATGTCAGGTGCACATTCTTTGCAAAGAGCAGTGTTTATCAATCAAAGATCAGAAGATTTTTTGTGACTGCAATCAAAACAACACCCAAAATGACAACAATGAGAGCTGTGGACCGCAAGTGATCACATAGTTCAGTGTAACGCTTCATCGTGCAAACGTAAAAGCACCATGCACTCACAGGTTGCACTGACACTGCAATGCCCATCAATGGAGTGTTCTGCCAAATGTAAGGAAACATGCTCATATGAGATCATTAGGTCAAGCAAAGCCAAAGGATGAAGGTCATCATGCAGTGCATGCACATGGATGTCATTCCCTATCAGCTTTTGTTGCCCACGCATGCTAGATGGATCTAAGCCTCCTCCCTGATGGGATACCTTACAGTCAACAGTATGGTGATGCCGAACTGCTGGCTGAGGCATTTCAGCCTGTATGTGAGGCAGCGGCTTGTCTTCTTTTGTGCATCCTAATCATGACCTTCACCCAACTTGACATTGGAATTCGGTGCGCTTGTTGCTCAGCTGATGCAGCACTGGACTTTGAGCCGCTGGCAGTGCCATCTACAGAGATGTTGAAGGCGTTCCTTGCTGCAGAGGTGGGCCCATCAGCAGCGCCTGCCCCAGAACCAGATGCAGACGTTTCTTCAGCTTGGGGCTGAGCATGTGAGTGAGCAGGGTGTGTGCGCCCAGTCCGCACTCCAGCCCCGAACCTGTGAGACTGGTGGGGCTGGCTGCTGCCTGCTGGTGTGGCCCCATACGTGTCAGTGCTCCCAGATGCTGCCTCAGGAGCATCTGCCCGCCTGGATGTTTCAGCATCAGAACTGGTTGTGTCCTCTGCTCCAAAGCCAGCACCGGGTGGGGGACGCCATGATGCGGGCTTGTTGTCCCATGACGCCCATCTGATCTGTGGCATGGCTGTCTGGCCAGACCCAGCTGTGTCGCCGCCTGAAGCTGAAGCCTGTGCAGCAAACTGGTTGGGCTGGCTGTCGGGAGCATTCTGTGGGCGAGGCGAGGGAGGGTCCTCAAAAGGCGACACCGCCTCAGGGACATACTGACATGAGTAGCGGATGTTGTAGTCATCAGGCAGAAGCCATGTGAAAGGTGTGTGAGAGCGGGTGGCATGCACTGCCTCACACGCTTCACCACTTGAGCTGCTGCTTGGGCGAGCTGACACACTGTCTGCTCCATCATTGCTGCTGCTGCTGCTGCTGCCAGCATCTAGACCATGTGACAAGGACACAGCAGCAGGGGCGACCTCGGGGGCTTCAGTGCTGTGCTGGACAGCTGGCTCAAAGATGTGACTGTCAGCAGTGACTGCTGGCTGGCTGCTGTCACTGCTTGCTGCAGCCAGGTCAGCACTTGAGCTGCTGCTGTCTGCATCTGTGCATGGTTGCAGAGGGGGTGCACTGACATGGGTGGAGTCACTGATCCAGCAGATACGCAGGATGGTTCCACCTGATGCTGCACCACTTCCAGTGTTGCTGCTGGTGGCCACTGTCAGAGGTGCCTGCATGTTGGTGTCAGTCACGCCGCTGTGCTGGACAGAAGATGGCAGAAAAGAGGAGGCAGGGGCAGGCAGGCTTGTTGATGCCTGGCCTGTTGACCTCCTCGCTGGCAGCACCTGCGAGTCACAAACAGTCATGGCAATGTCCATGCAGAGTGCACATGACATTGTCACATTTGTCTGCACGTAGCATTGTTACATTTGTCCGCAGGAAAGGGTGATGGTCACTCAGAGCACACTCTGAAATGGTGGGTGCATGCAAGCTGCAGCAGCAGTCTTGAAACTGATTGCAAGGGCAGCAGAAGAACACCACTGAAGAACTTGTGTGTGCCACAACATACAAGCTGTAAAAAAGAATCACATAGTAGTTATGCATGCAGGTTATGTAGCACAAAGATGAGAGGCGCTATGTACCTTTGCAGCCTGCACCAGTCCCTGCCATGCTCGCCAGACCTGCTGCTGTACATGCTTGCCTCTGTACAAGGTGGCAGCTGCCATCTGTGCGGCATGGGTGCAGGCTTGCTTGGTCTGCTTGTACCACAGAGAGAAGGCATGGCGCTGTAGCCTGAATGCACGGTGCCTGTCAGCAGATGCCTGGCGTGCCTTCTCTGCCTTGGTCTGCTGGGCAGAATGGTTCCAGGCCCTCACCATGTGCAGTTGCATGCGTGCAGCCTGCCCAGTGACAGCCTGAGCCAAAAGGACGCTGTCTGCTTCCTTCTGGCGTGCAGCCTGATCCTGCCAGGATTGGAAGCAACCCCTGACCAGCTGGCGATCACGCGCCATCTGAGACCAGGCTTGTGCAAGTCTTGCCTTGCGCAGAAGTTCAGCTTGGCGCAGGAGGCCCTGGTGGCGCTGCTGCTGGGCTGTGGCTTGCCAAGTAGCAAAGGCAGACTGGAGCACCGAGGCAACTGTGGCCTTGGGGGGAGACAGGGTTGCTGCCTTGCTGGCCCTGGTGTGTGAGTGTGTGCCACTCTGCATGTGGGCCCTGATGTGTGCAGGCCTGGTGGTGGATGCCCTGGCACTGCTTGATGGGCGCTGCTGGATGGTGGCGCTGACTGTTGCAAGGCAGGCACTGGGCAGTCTGGTGCTGCCGCCTGCCGGGCCTCTGGCAAGCTGAGCAGCACATGCTGAAGATGAGGGAGCAGACTTGCCGGCCGCTGTGAATCTGACTGCGGCACCACTTGCCTTCAAGGCAGGTCTGTGGCCATTGAGAGCGGTATGAGGGGACCTAGCTGAGCTTGTGGAGGGTGCGTCATCTGAAGACAAGCTCAGGCTGGACATGGTGCTGTGGCTCCCTGCTGAGGCCTCAGAGCCGGCTTCATCAGACGAGCTGGACTCCAGTGTGATGCGCTGCTCAGCCATGCTTGTGCCACTGAAGCCATGCCTCAGGGTCTGTGGGCGGGCACGGGGGCTATGCACTGCACCCCTCAAGGATGCCTGCAGGAGCAGCCCAATGTTGGTGAGCAGACAGTGCAAAGGCAACTCCACCTCACAGAAGCATTGAGACAACAGAAATGGAGGTAAGTGCCACAAGAGTTGCTCATTGCTGCCTGGTCGTGTAAAAGCAAGACTACTTGCTAGGGATGTCTTTCCTGTGTGTGTCAGCAAATGCACTGTGTTTCAGCTGACTTAAGCCTTAAGATGCACTGCATTTGCCAAAAGCATAGGAGGTGTGAAAACCCAAATGAAGACAGAACTAAAGTGAATAAAGACTGAATGAAACTGAAGGGAGATTGGCATCCATTGAATCATTGTGGAATCTGTCAGCGCAAAATCAGAATTGGAGTCTGTCAGCACAAAATCAAAATTGGAATCTGTCAGCACAAAATCAAAATCAAAAGTATCAGCGCAAAGTCAACTCTGTCAGCGCAGAGTCAAATCTGTCAGCACAAACTCAAAGCACACAGTCACACAAGCCAACGGGATTTCCTGCCTGGTTTGGTAGGAAGTTGTTGCTCTGTGCAAGGCTGATGATACTGATATTGGTGGTGATGAGCCTGAGACTGTTGGTGAATCAAAGCTGAATGCCAGAATGCTGAATCCCAGAATGCATGTTTACATTTCCAAGTAGTCAGCTTCCGTTGTGACTATGACTTGTTCTGTCGCGTGTAACAGCTGCATGCTGGTGGCCTCACTTTCAATGCAGGTAGTACATAGTCAGCTGCCGTTGTAACTATGACTTGTTCTGTCACGTTCAACAGCTGCATGCTGGTGGCCTGGCTTTTAATGCTGTCACTAAACTGTTGGAAAGCGACAAACTGGACACACAAATGACTAGGAAGGTCAGTTTGACAAGCATCTAACTTTGAAATCGCAGGTCCATCACCTCAAAATGTATACCAAATTGACGCTTTTACAGACTCTTATTGCTCCACGCTTGACTTTCATGGTATGCGCTTTGCTTTGTGAATAGAAAAGCAGCTCACCTGAACAGGTCCATTTGACAAGGGTCTGACTTTGAATTGCAGGTCAATCAGCTCTAATGTAGACCGAACTGACGCTGTTACAACACAGAAACAAAGAACAGCATTGCTCCATGCTGAGATGATGAGCTGTGTAGCACACAGCACTTGCTGCCTCACAACCACCTGAAAGCCTTGGCATCAAGGATGCGTAAGTTGTCCTGAGCAAGCTAAAGAGTAGTCTGGATGGAAGTCAGCGACCAACTGATCCAGGTTTGACGCGCTTTGCTTTGTGAATGGAAAAAGCAGCTCACCTGAACAGACCCAGTCTGGTTTGCAGCTTGAACAGACTTAAGAGTGCCCCTGACAGCAATCTTTGGCGGCCCAAAGCTCAGGCTGGACGTGGTGGTGTGGCTGCCCGCTGAGGCCTCAGAGCCGGCTTCATCAGATGAGCTGGACTCCAGTGTGATGCGCTGCTCAGCCATGCTTGTGCCACTGAAGCCATGCCTTGGGGTCTGTTGGCGGGCAAGGGGGGGCTATGCACTGCACCCCTCAAGGATGCCTGCAGCAGCAGCCCAATGTTGGTGAGAAGACAGTGCAAAGGCAACTCCAGAGTCACCTCACAGAAGCATTGGGACAACAGAAATGGAGGGAACTGCCACAAGAGTTGCTCATTGCTGCCTGGTCGTGTAAAAGCAAGACTACTTGCTAGGGATGTCTTTCCTGTGTGTGTCAGCAAATGCACTGTCTTTCAGCTGACTTAAGATGCGCTGCATTTGCCAAAAAGGTGTGAAAACCCAAATGAAGACAGGTTCAAAGTGAATCGAGACTGAACCAAACTGCAGGGAGATCGGCATCCATGGAATCATTGTGGAATCTGTCAGCGCAAAAACCAAACCTGTCAGCGCAAAGTCAAATCTGTCAGCACAAAGTCAAAGCACACAGTCACGCAAGCCAATGGTATTCC
>JAABUW010010028.1_pt1 | contig 10640 bp, 15 predicted proteins | sample 5560081 | NCBI WGS metagenome assembly JAABUW01 (sample SAMN10711882, study PRJNA513363) | rock metagenome | isolation source: Antarctica rocks | place: Antarctica: Victoria Land, Knobhead sud | reverse complement strand
TGAAAGCGCTGGAAAGTGTTGCTTACGTGCTCTAGCAGTATAGTACGAGTTCTTGTTACTCTCGAATTCAAGCATCATACGATGATACGTCCTCGACGCCGATTGCGGCGAGCTTTTCCGGCGTGCTCCCGGGAGTGGAGGTCGCTGACCCAGCGCGGCAGAAGATGGTCGAACAGCTTGCCCAGACGAATTCAAGTAACCTAGTTCTTGACTGTACGTCGGATCACCATGCGACGACAAGCTCTGTCCGAGATGCGAGATGGATTGAAAGAGACCCGAATGCTGATGAGGAACCTGACCGGCGCCTTCTGGCTGAGCGATACCGTATCGAGGGTCCACTTGATGCTGGCTCAGATTCGAAGCCATATACCCCTGGCTCGTCGGCGGTTCCGAAAACGAAGGAGGCAGAGAAAAGCTCTGCAAACCATTCCCCTGGCCTTGCGCTCCATACCCCAACCCCCCATTCCCGCTTTGCGCATGATCCTGCTGATTCTGATATCCTAGGTTACCAGCTTGGCTCCCGCTCTGCGAATTCGACAGCTGCATATCTGCATACTGCGGCCTAGGACTCGCAGGAGGTCTGCCCCCTTGCGCCGCGTTTGGGAGTCGATCCGCTGGGATGTTTTCGGCAATGTAGCCCATGACGGAGGTTTTGGGATCGTTGAAGAATTTGCGGAAGCCTTGGTTTGTGTCGCTTCGATCTGCCATGGTACTATTTTCCTTTTTTTTTTTGAGTTTTGAGTTTTGAGAAAAACGAGAGCGGATTCGAAGGGGGTTACAAGATTTCTGGGAAGTTACGAAATTCGTTCTTGATGGCGAAGATTGGCAAGGACGTATCTACTAGGGGGCATCAGACTCGCTGACTGTACTCACAACTCCACAACCTATGTATAACCTAGCTAATCTAGAGCGAGAGACACATAATTAGAGCTTACCCGCTATAACCACAAAAAGTTCTCACGTAATGCGGCTGCTATTCGCACTGCTGAGGACCTTGGCTGGCGCCACTGGTACGTCTACAGCATCATCACTGCACTAAAGCACCTACGTGCGCAACTACTCACCCCGCTGATAATTGTCTTGATAAGCGCTTGCAGCGCCTGCGGTGCTGGCGAGGCGTGCTTTAGTGAAGATAATGGCCATACATGGCGAGAAGGCTTGAGAAGCTGTTGGGTAACAGATAGAAGTGAGTCGAGCACTGACTGACGCGTGAAGTTGTAGCCAGGTGTGGTCCGGAGACGGTTCTGTTGTGGCTGCGATGGAGAGGGTGGGTGAGTCGATGTCCTCGGTCGAACCGGCCGCGGGCTGGCGGTGGGAAATGTTGCCAGCCATGCCGGCTAATTTGAGACGTCTCTTTGTTCAAGTTCGAAAGAATGGACAGTGGCCGAAGAACCGTTAACCCCCTATCACGATAAGAATGGTGGCAGGAGTGGAAGATGATGGTCGAGAAAGTGAATGTAGCTCGACATCGTCATCAAATTCCAGAAGCACGGTCAAGCATTTCCCAAAGGCATACAGCATCATCACCCCATCACCCATCACCCCCGAATCTCAACCCATTCCCATAAACCCGTCACCCATCCCTCCCCACGACATTTCCACTCTAATTCCCCCACCCCCCCTGCCCACCCTCATGATGCTTATGATGCCCATGCTTCTCCTCCCTCCCCCCATACCCCCCCTGACTCCCCCCACCGTACCCACTCTGACTCCCCCCACCATACCCACTCTGCTCCTCCTGCTTATGCTCCTTCCGCTCCTTGAGCTTATCCTCCGCAAAACTTCCCATGATGGCCCCGCCAATCGCGCCCAGGATGCCGTGGCCCATCTGGTGCCCACCGAAACCGCCGGCAGCCCCGCCGGCGAGGGCGCCGCCGAGCCCGCGCTCGCCGTCGGGGCCGATGGGTTCGCCCGCGGCGTTGTACTGTTGGGGTTGGGGCTGGTTGTATTGGCTGGTGGGTGTGTCAGTGGTGGTGGGCTTTGAGAGTGGATTTGGGGTTTTGGGTGGGGAAGGAGGGGAAGGAGTGCTTACTCCTGTCCCTGCTGGCCGTAGCCCTGCTGGTGTTGTTGTGGGCCTTGGCCGTAAGCCTGCTGGCCCTGCTGGCCGTAGCTATCCTGGCCGTAACCTTGCTGTTGGCCCTGGTGCTGCTGGCCTTGACCGTAAGCTTGTTGGCCGTATGGCTGCTGCTGCTGCTGTTGGCCCTGGCCGTAGTTTTGCTGGCCGTAGGGCTGTTGTCCTTGGTGCTGGCCTTGGCGGTAGGGCTGCTGGCCGTATTGGTCGGACATGGTTGTTTGTGGTTAATGGAGATAAAGGATGGAGGTTGAGGGTGAGTAAGTCCCTTGGTTGTTGAGGTTCGAGGATGGATTGAGGATGGAGAGTTGATGGCGGGGGTGTGTGGAGGGGAAGTGAGGGATGAGGTTAAGGTAGGTACTTATTTATACCTACTCGTGCTACTGTACCACTACCCGAGATTCATGCGCGCTAGTGATGCAAGTAAGAAGCTGACAGTGGCTGCTATGAAGTACCGAAGGTACCTATGATAGACGATTCCGGCACCAGTGAAGTTGCACTCATATTTGCCATTGCCATTGTTCATAGGGGCGATTGATTGGTCGTGTTTGGGAGAGAGTGTGTTCTGGTGGTACAGTACTCTCCATAAGCTTACGTGGAGGTGTAAGATGTTGTGGCTGATGGCTGATGGCGGAGGTGGCTTAACGTCTCGTGGTTCCAGCTAGACTAGTTAACCGAAGTCCAGCCTGCGTATGTACATAGCCCCCCAACACGTGCCCAAGCATAGCGGCTTGCTGGAGCAATCAAACTCACCGTCGATGACAATATCAGTTCCTGTCATAAACTTCCCTGCCGGACTGCACAGCAGGACAACTGCTCCAGTCAAGTCCTCGGGATCGCCAAATCCCAGTGGAGAGCGCTCCATCCATAGGCGCCTTAACTCGGCCTGGGCAGGGCCACCAGACAGTCGGGTATTCATAATGCCAGGCGAGATTGAATTGACGCGGATTCGGTGACCAACCCATTCTGCAGCCAAGGAGCGGGTAAGATGAAGAACTCCTGCTTTGGAGACGGCATAGGCTGGATGTGGCTGAGGCGTGTTGACAATGTGGCCGGACATGGAGGCGGTGAAGACAATGGAGCCGCTGGATTGGTGGGCGATAATGTCTCTGCTAGCTTCTTGAATAATGTGACTTTATGGTTGAAATGGTTGAAACGGTGATTGCTTACCTGGCAACCGCACGAGCTACAAGAAACGAGCCGTGCAGATTGACATCTACTATGTTTCTCCACCTGCTAATATCATAGTCAACGGCAAGCTCACAACCAGTGATGCCAGCAAAGCAAAGCAGGATATCTATGCCACCAAAGGTGTTGGAAATGTCATCCACAGCGTCGTTCACTGCAGCTTCATCGCGTACATCGACATTCTTGAAGACGACGATAGGCGTATCATCTTTACTTGGAGAGGAGAAATGCTCTACCGCTGCTGAGCCTTTGACATCATCAACATCAAAGATTACCAGGTGAGATACTCCGTGCTCAATCAATGCTCTAGCACACACGAGGCCAAGCCCTTGGGCTCCGCCGGTAACTTAGTAGCTCTCAGTCAATGTTCGACTACTTCGCCCCAACTTTTGGGGTTGAGAATACCATACGTACCGATCGCGTGCTTTCCGTTCAGAGAAAACCGAGCTGACGCCCGCTCAGCGAGTGTCTTTTCGGGATGCAGAACATCTGGGATTGGCTGTGGTGGAGGTGGGTCATCTGCAATAGGGAACGGAGTCATATACGGTAGAGCGCCTGTTGGCGGACCTGTAGCTGCAGCCATAATGTTGCTGGACTGTTATTTCCAACGAAGATGCTAGACAACAGGGATTTTGCCGAAGCAAGAAGATGTTGTGATTCAATCGAATTAAAAATAATCTTCCCAACGGAAGGAATTTATTTATCAGTTATCACTGGTTGGAGATTTTAAAGAAACGCAGCTCGAGAGACTAGGTGATTGAGCAGCATCAGCGAAACTAGCAAAGACTCGATATGCTAAGTTTTGATATAAGGAAACATAAAGTGAGTAAAGTATCTACTTTGTTAAATATTTTTGGTCTTTGGCTGCTGACGTCACTGAAGATTTGTCAGTCGTCGTACTAGTTAAGGTAGTACCTACATGACTGCACTCGTTATTGCAACCTTTCAGTTGAATGACGCACCGCAAAGATGGCTCTTCTATAATAAAACACATGTAGTAATCACCTGGCCCAATGATGGACTAAGGGATGGAACCTGATGTATCTACTTACACCATCCCAATGATTGGGTAAGGCCGGCTCAAGGTACGCAACGCGGTCTATGGCTTAGCTCTCTTGCCGATATTCTGTTTGGGTCACAGATAATGCTTTCGGGCGGTTGAGAGGTACCATATGCGCTGCCGAGGCGGAATTGGTGATTCCTGCTGTAGATGCCATGGCCAGCTTCTTGATTTAGTCGCACCTCAACCAGCAACGCTTTTTTCCACATTCAGCCACTGGTTGTCCGAGTATGGAAACGGGGAGCACTATGGCAGTTACCTGGTGAAAGTGCACACTCGATTCTTCCATGGCAGGTCCATTCTGGATAGAAGCTGTCACGCATACTCTGGATCTTTTGATGGAAGGTGTAGAAAACCATCTATATCATTACACCCACTAAAGAGGATTTTGATACTATGTGCGACACAGAGGTCTTAGACCATGGATTATGACCATGGCCGTAAAAGAAAGAACAGGTACTAACGAAGCAGATAATGCAAGCTGCAGCCTTTGATGGGGACCACAAACATTGATCCGACTAGACCCTTAGCCACCCTTAACGACAGTATTGTTTGTCCCCGGCAGCTGAATTTTCTTTGCAAGATGGATTCGGAGCGCTCGAGGCTCCACGCTGAGCGCTTTGCCATGCCGGTCAACTTGAAAGACAAACTCATCGACAGCATTATGCCCATATACAACCGCATCGACCCCGAACCAAGTCGTGCAATCTTCGTTGAAGATTTGTCTGTGGCGGTACGTTGAATTCGTGTCCGGTACGGGTTGAAAGATGCCCCTGTATGAGACGTCTGCAGTTGAGTTTCCGCTCATGGCTGATGATTTCAGACCTGTGGGGTAGATTCTTGCCTCTACTATGGCCCCTCCGATTTTCTCATAAACGGCAAGAAGATCCGTGCCGTTACTAATCCAATTGCTGATGAGTAGCCCTGGTCCGTCGTCCTCAATCAGCGACAACGAGCTGTTAGCGCCGGGCGACTCGTAGACTCCTCCAAAAGCTACAGCTGCCTCCTCTTTACTGACTAGGTATATTACCGGAAGGAAAGTCTCTGCAATCATTTCTGATAACATACTCACGAGCGTGGACACGTCGCCTGCCGTCAGCACTGTGAAGGCGACCTCGTAGTCGGGGATGAGTACTATGAGGGAGTTATATATCCCGGTGCTACCGGATTTGGTATAGAGATCAATGACTTCTTTATCTGAGGTGTTTCTCGTAATGCTCTCAATTTCCCACGGAGCACCCACAGAGGACATGAGGGACGCTGTGTTGGCGCGAGGCTTGAGCCAACGTCTTGTTTCGACTGGCTGCAGCAAAGAGCTCTTGAGAATCGCTCGAGAGAGTTTAGAGAGGTCATTTGTGCTCGAGTAAAGTCCACCAGCTCTGTGACACCAACATTAGCACCGCCATACTGACATTGGAGACTGAGGATACTTACGGGCCGTTGTTTCCATAATCAAGTCCCCATGCGTAATTGCCACCTTTGGGTATAACGCCCTGGGAATCGTGCAAAGGCTTTGTGACGCTGGTACGGGCCATACCCAGGGGCTTCAAGATACTTTCGTCTACAGCAGTCTCATACGGTTGGCCAGTAATCTTTTCTACAACATACCCGAGGATAACGAACCCTGCGTTGGAATATACAGGTGTGGTGAATGGAGCTAAGATTGGATGGCGGGCTGTGAAACCGCGGAAAAAGGCTTATAAAATGTCAACAGCAATTCACCAATTGAGCAAAGCGTTGAAAGGGAACCAACCGTCTCTTGAGCATGCTGGGTTCTTTCCTATCACATTGCAATTTGGTATGTCTGAGCCATTCAAGGCTGGAAATATACCATTGAGCAATGGGTTATCTGAGCCGGCAAGATCGCCGTTGTTATCTGAAGAGAATCGATCGATATGTGAGCTCATGATAGCTACCGGAACAGACTGGTAGGGACCAGGTGCACTCACAGTCTCGGCCTATTCCTGCTAGATGGCTCGCCAACGCCCCTATCGTAACATCTTTCCACTGAACCTCGCTAACAGGGTCAAATGTCCCATCTGCCTGGGTCTTTGCGATATCGGCCAGTTCAGGGATAAACTTTGTGACTGGATCATCGAAGATGATTGTCCCTTGTTGCAGAAGCAGCGCAAAAGTCGTGAATAGCTTCGAAACGCTCCCAATCCGAAAGATGGTGTCTCCAGTGACAGCTGTGGCACTTGAATTATCAAGCAACTTTGCTGTATGCTGGTATTGGAAAATTGGCTTGTCTTCGTTCGCGGAGATGACACTTAAGGAGAAGGAGTTTGAATCAGAAGAGAAACCCCCGTAGGGCGTCCTGTTTTGACGGATAGCCTGGTCTAGAGCCTTGGTAAGGCTTGCCACTGTGCTACGGGTCAAGGTATTCGAATTGACGTTCCGAGGAACCGGATAGACGGCGCCAAGGAGGGGACAGTATTTGATGGCATGGGAGAGGCCCACGAGGGTTATAAGGAAGACGAGTGCTGGAAAAAGCATTGCGAACACTGCCTATGGTGTTCTTACTCCGAATATATTTTGAGAGAATAGACGGGGACGAAATCCTAGGAGCAGATGAATATGTGAGGCATCTCACAGAAGCGAGGGTCTATATAGTAGTCTGCTGCCTACCATGACTGCATATCACAGCCGTTCTCAACGCGTGTCCCTGCATTAAAATACGCCGCTAACTTGTTTACGACATTGTGGGGCTGTTGAAGAACTGGCTGCAGAGATGTTCCATCATATCAGATTGTTCGGATCTATCTTTCTACAACCGTCTCCAGCCTGCTCATTCCTTGCCAGCCACTTCTTGAACGTCGCCCTTGAAACACAAGGGGAAGGTATACACGACTACCATCAACGTTTCCGCCTCGTGCGCAGTGCGCCTTTGTACCTTCAACTACGCCCATGAACGCGTAATGCCCCCCGAGTCTGGTAAAGCAGTACAACGTACTTCTGTTACGCATCTACCTGTACAAATTCGTAATTAGTGCTCAGATCCGTGAAGTGCTATTTGAAGATGGTGGCGCAGCAGCGAGACTGCCGCTGCTGCCTGGAAGGATCCCTACCATTCAATCGGCAACTGGAGACGATTAACGAGAGCTCACACGGTTCGTCATGACAGAGCTTAAGAATAGTTGCTGGACTGGGTGGAAACAGTAGTAGTAGTCGGCTTCCATCGAAGACAAGTGGTTGATTCGCTAAACTCTTCATTACAGGAAAGTCAATTACATAGTCTACAGTCAAGTTGATATATCTGATCGAATAACCCACAATCTCGAATTTCGCAGCTGAAATTTCGGCATATCAGTTGAATAGCTGTGCGACGAGACGAAGTAGACGAAAAGAATCTTTCAGTCATGCGACGCAATTTGGTTGTAAAGACGAATCAACTCAACTTGACTTAGGTTTTTTGCCTTCTATGACATGATGACAACCTCAGGATTGTAAACTTTGTTTCTATCCTCGCAGAATATTAATCTAGAATACATCAAACCTAGGGTTTACTTCACGATTGTAGATATATATGATCCAAGACTCTTTGGTGTAGGCTTACTATAGGTTCTGGTGAGGATCACGAATTCCCATTTCCTTCGGCGATAATCATGAAACATGATTAAATTACAGCTTCGCAGACGTCGCACATGCCCCAACCGACACCACTCGATGCCGCAGAATCACCGGCTATGCGTCCATTGCATTCTTCTCTAGCATGGACTTGCCCATTATTGATGCGCTCTCTCTCTACCAGTCGACTATGGAAAACTTCCGAGGTGGTGTCCGAAGTTATGCAACGACTTGCGACGCTTTTCTCTTCTTAACGAGCTCGACGATGCATCGAAAGACTGCTCTTTTGATATGTTCGGGAAGCCCATTATCTGGCTTGCGAGAATGCTTTGCAGATCTACCACAGACCTCAATGCCGCTTAAACATTATGAACCAGACGAAATGCTTTGATGAAGTTGATGTAGAAGAAGAGAAAAGATTGAATAAAAGCGATAGAAGAGAAAAGAGAAGGCTCAGACTGGGCCGGGAAAGCGTACACTGAACGTCCTGGCCACTTTGAACATGATACTCTGGCTTCTAATGGAGACAAGAGTGAGTCTGCGCGGACGGGACTGATCTTGCCATGTGGAGTGATAAAGCCTGAACATGTCAACCTCTATCAACAGAATACAAGGCGATTCGAGAGTATCAAGGTTGCTTTCAAGCTGTACTTTGCCTCGCAGATGACCATCTGAAGGCTGACGCATGAGAAGAACCCTGCAATAAGAGCCACTTTGGTCTGTCGGCTGTTGTAAATAGTGCAGGCCACCTTGTGCGGCTGGTCAGATGGCATGCCGTACAGTTTCACCCCCAGTATCAGAACTAAGGTCAATTGGAGACGAGGTAGAATGCCAGACTTCTAGATCTAATGTCAACTCGAAGACCGAGAGCTGCAGCGATATGTTCAACCCCAGTGCTCGAAAACCGTCGATCCACTGACAGACCTCACTTCAAACCCCAAAGCAAACAGCAGCTTGGACTTCCATGCTAGAAGAACCGCCGTCGAACTTGCGGCGTTAATGACTATCATATAGGTCAGTCTCTGGAAACACTCGGTCCTCTCCTCAACTTGTGTTAGACATTGTATCAGTCTTGATCGATTTGGAATCTATTCAAGCTAGCGAAGGTTTATGAAAAGACTCAGAGTAATGTGCATAAAATCAAGTTTGAAAGAGAATGTCTACAAACCCCCTCAGTGACCAACGCCGTGGAAATCATCCATCATGCTTGTTAATGCTTCGCAACGTCCTGACCCTCATTTCGAACGGAAGAGAAAGATCAGGAAGATGTGGTCTGAAACAATGAGTCTTCTAAAGATCTACTGCAATTACGGTTCACAACTAAAATACCTCAAAAGTAGATATTCGGAATGAGCTGGGAAGGGTTGCTTCGATTAGTAGGATTATGGACATACTTCTCCTCTATGAACTTGGCTTCGAGGTTTGTATATCGTACTTTTAGAATTCCGTTTGTCTTCTTGTACAAAGTTGATTTTGACTTCGCTACTATTCAGAGGTCTGATTTAGATTTTATTACTGTGACTGGTTGTGGTCCTTGATACGTTATCTTGAGTTTGAGGTACGACTCCCATATTAATGATATTCCACATAACGATAGTCTCTCTGAGACTAACAGGGATTATATCGTACGGCCGCCTTTGATATGACGGTGTTTCCTGGTAATGATGCGGTTAGGTGGAAGTTGGACATCTCATAGTCAGGTCTTGTTGTAGTAGTGTTGCTGGAGGAAGACGTTAAGAAAATTATGCGAGGTGGCTTCAAATAGGAGGTAGGCTTTTGATAAGCCATATATGGCCCGTGCATTAGCGTATGCAGAAAGCTCTGCAATCCTTGGCATTCGTTTTTGCGTTTACCCCACATCCCTTTTGTATGGGGAATTCGAAAATTCAACCCCATCGCCCCTCAATTGCCCAAAATTGAAGCTATTCAGACCTCTTTGTTTGTTGACGTTCTTAACGCATTTTCAGCTATGACCGGCCCACTACCTGCAGCGATTCGCTCCAGAATCGTACGGCTTCTACTACTTCATTGGCAACCCGCCGCCATCGCCGAAGAGGTTCACTGCTGTTCTAGAACGGTGTATAGCATGCTAGAGAATATCTTCATGTATTCTTCATCGTTTAAATCTCAGTTTCGGCCCAAAGGGGCCCCCCGCAAGGTGTTTAAGGCAGCTGAAAATGGCCTCATAGCCTACCTCGAAGAACAGCCGTGGGCCATGCAGAAAGAGATGGTCTGATACATATGGGAGGAGTGAGGCATTAACGTGCATCAATTCACGATATCAAGAATTCTGAAGAGGAGGGGCTGAAGTAATAAAAAAGGACAGCGTGTAGGAGTCAGGCAAAACGATGAGCTTCGTTTGAATTGAGTAGCAGACATGCTTCGTTTGACGGCTGAACAGCTCGTGTTCGTGAATGAGTCCTTATTCAATGAGATCACAGGCTGACGTCATCAAGCCTATGCTCCTGTTGGTCAATCAGCTCGCTATCAAGCCTCCAGAACGAGAGGGCATTGCTGAAGTGTTCTTTCGACCTATACGAAAGACGGATATCTATCCTGTACCGGCATTCGTGAAGGCTGGTTCAACGGCGAGGCTTTCTTTCGATGGCTAGCAGATGAGCTGCTATCTCTATGCAGTCCCTTTCCGGCCCCGAAGAGTGTGATCATCATGGATAACGCGAGTGTTCATTGCAATAGTCGAATCGAAGAGCTCATCACCTCACACGGATGTCAGGTGCGATATTTGCCTCCCTA
>JAABUW010010027.1_pt1 | contig 10641 bp, 8 predicted proteins | sample 5560081 | NCBI WGS metagenome assembly JAABUW01 (sample SAMN10711882, study PRJNA513363) | rock metagenome | isolation source: Antarctica rocks | place: Antarctica: Victoria Land, Knobhead sud | reverse complement strand
AGTCCGTTTCTATGAGTTACTTCGTCGTTACTCACAGAGCCTTACGCGGTGGCCCGCTCTCATCAGCGACCAACACGGCCACCACGATCACGAGCCCTAGTTACACCACCCCAAGGGACTCCATCCAACAAACCCCGAGCCCTTCATCAGGACCAAAGTGCCGAAGCGATCCTATCCTGGCTCTTCAAACCAGGGCCCCGTCGTTGTTGCCTAGGGGCGTTGTGACCAGGGGTTTCGGGGACGACATGCGGCGTGCGGGTGGGGTGCGGGCATAGGAAACGGGGCACTTGTGACGAACGTTCCCACCTCACCCAGATCCGCGACAACCTGGTCGGCCGCATCGCCGAAGCCGAATCCCGCCGCTAGATCGGCGAGGCCGAGGGACTGAAGGTCAGCCGGGGCCGACGCCCGCACCAAGCTCGCCGAAATGGACCAAATCACCGCTTCTCCGAGGCCGCCGGCCGCACTGTCGCCACCACCATGTCCCGCCCCACCACCGAGGAACCCCTGACACTCCACCGAGAACGACTACATCAAGCCACGATCCAACGATCATTTACTAGTTCGAAGAAGATGTGCGCGATGCCCGACATCTGGCCCGGCTGTTGCACCTGGGTGAGGTCGTGGCCTTGGCTGTCCCGACCGCGCAGACCGGAGGCCGGCACGGGATCTGATGTCCGCGCGGCAGCGGGTGTCGCCTCGCCGGTATCTTCACCCGCTGTACACCCACCACTTAGGTCATAGCCACCGACACCACCAAACCCACACCAAACCCCGCACCCACCCACCAGCGTGAACTTCCGACTCGTTGACACCGGAGTGGAACAAAATAATCCCGTTACGATCGAGGTACTGACTGCACAGAGTCCGTCTGGACGGTTTCCATTTGGTCAAGCTTCACTAGGGTCACAGCCAGAGTATGGATGCCGGTGACGATATGCTCTAGGTCGGTCCATTCTTCGGGACAGTGGCTGCGGCCGTCGCTGGATGGAATGAAGATCATTCCCATCGGACCGAGATGGGCCATGTGGGCGGCATCATGACCAGCGCCGCTAGGCATTGGTACCCATGGGATGCCAAGCGCGTCAGCCGCAAGCCCAATAGTGTCCTGGACCGACCTCGTGGTGTGGACTGGGCTCTGGTCGTTGAGCCATTCGATCATCGTGTGCACGCCACGTTCTGCAGCTGCGGCTGCAATCTGTTCGGCTAATCGTTGCTTAGCTCCAGTCAACCAACTTACGTCAACGCTACGCATCTCCGCCCAGATCCGGGCATAATCCGGAATCACATTATACGCCCCGGGAGAGGTTTCGAGGCGGCCGGTTGTCGTGACGCCGTGAACGGGTGCACCGCACCCTACCCGTTCGACGGTCAGAACTGCCTCGGCTGCGGCTACCAACGCGTCTTGCCGCTGGCTCATTGGTCTTGTACCGGCGTGATCTGCGCGCCCAGTAAAGGTTGCTAGCAGCCGCTCAATACCAGCGATGGCTGTAACCACACCAATTGACGTGCCCCGTTCTTCCAGCATTGGTCCCTGCTCGATGTGAAGCTCGACGTAGGCATGCATGCTGCCAGGTCGCCGAGCAAGCGCGAGGGCGCCGTTCGGGTCAGTTCCGAAATTCTTCATCGTGTCCCCGAGAGTCATTCCAGTGGGATCTTTACGACTCAAGTGAACGGTCTCGAGAAGACCAGAGATGGCCCGGCTGCCGATGCAGCTGGCACCGAACGCGTTGGCCTCCTCCCCCAGAAAGTCGATGATTAGCAGGTCGTGGTTTAGCCGTGTTCCAGTCTCCCGCAAGCGGCGAGCGGCTTCGATCGCGCCGAGTACACCGACAACACCGTCAAAGCGGCCTCCACCGTGAACAGTGTCCGTATGAGATCCGGTTACCAAAGGCGGCCCGGGCTGGGTACCGACGAGTCGGCCAATGACGTTGCCGGCAGCGTCAATGTTCGTCTCCAGGTGCGCGGCTCGCATCCGGCCGGCAACCCAGTCACGTTCGGCACGATATGGGTCGGAGAACACCTCTCGCGACCATCCAGGAGCATCCGGCTGGACAAAACGTTCCAGTTCGCGTAGGTCGGCCGCTATCCGGTCAGCATCCGGAAGGAGCGCATCTAAGGACGGTTTCATCAAATTCAACTCTCAGAAGAAGATAACGATTAGGTTGTAAGTGTTCAGCCGGAACACGCGCCTGGAACGGGATTAACATGCGCGCGGGGCCTCCGCCCCACCCAACCAAGCACCAGCCAGTCCCAGTTCGGCCGAGTGGAGGTTCTGCCAGTGTAACCATAGTGTATCCATTCAGGCTATGGCTGGGGTCCAGGGGTTCCGGTGTTGGCGTCGTGGAGTCCGGCCCGGACGCAATGCCACTTAGCGTAAGTTGAACCATACTGTCGTGCTGCGGGTTTCGTAGCGCCATCGCGTGGCGCGCTGTTTTGCTGGGGCCGGTGGCATGTTGCTGGTGTGACTGATGGTGTGGTTGTTACTCTCGATCAGGTGTCGTTGGGGTGCTGGCGACGGTGGTGCCCCGCGATTCCGTGGATGACGCGGTGTCGGAACGACGTCCGCATTGGATAGGCGGGGCGCTGCATCGTTGGAGGTGGGTTTCGGGGGCCTGTTTGGCGATTCTGATACTGGCAGCAGCTATGGGGCGGTATGTTTAGGCGGCGCGCGACCGGTTCGTCGGTCGCGGTGGGTGCGCGTACCAAGTGGAGCCCGATCCCTGGTCGTCTCCAATGTCAGAGACAGCTGTTCTCCCGCAGCCTGAATTAGGCTCAACACCCGCCTGATGCGCTTTTCGTCGAGCCTGTGGGCCGGGCCGGCGACGGAAAGGCCGCAGACAAACGCGGGGCCGTGAAAGATCGGGACGGACACACCTACGGCGTGCGTGTCTACTTCGCCGTAGGTGACTGCGTAACCGTTGGTGCGTACATTTGCGAGTTGACGCCGAAGTGATACGGCCGTCGGAGTGTTCTGCGTCAGCTTGACCATCGAATGGGCGAGAACGTCATCGACGACGGTTGGCGGCGCGTATGCCAGTAGTACCTTGGCTGAGGCACCAGCGTAAAGCATGCGCAATGAGCCACGTTGAAATGACAGTCGCATAGCCTGCGATGACTCGACCCGGTCCAACACCAAAGCAGAGCGGCCGACGCGCACGGCCAACATCGAGGTTTCACCGCTCTCGTGAGCCAGCTCGATCAGAATGGGAAGGCCAAGCTGGCTGAGATGACCCGTCCAGTCGGTGACGCGAGCCATCTGCGCGAGCCGCTCCCCCGGACGGTAGATTCCCTCGTCGGACTCGAGGAACCCAGCCGCAACCAGATCTCGCGCATATCTATACACGCTACTGACTGGCAACTCTGTCTCCTCGGCGATGGTGTCGACCCGCATCGGCCCGTTGTTGGCGACCGCGCCGAGTACGTGAAGGCCCTTGGCGAAAGAGGTCTCCTGCGTCGCCTTGCCTCGGGTACTCACTAACTGCTGTCGCCGTGAAATGTGACCAGTTGACCGCGACCTGGGAGTGAGTTGACCTGCTTTCCATCGTAGATAATCTCACCTCGCGAGACCGTCAAAGTTACTTTCCCGCGCAACTGGCGACCGTGGAAAGGGCTCCAGCCAGCGTTGGACTGCATGGTTGTTTCGTCGACGACCCAGTCGATACGAGGGTCGAAGACTACGACGTCCCCGTCCAAGCCGGGGGCCAAGTCACCCTTGCGATGGTCGATACCGAACAGCTCTGCCGGACGCCAACAGTATGCGCGAACAAGCGACTCGATGCCAACGCCCTTTTCGTGTAAGGCGATCGAAGCAATGATCGGAAAGACAGTCTCGACGCCTGGGGCACCTGAAGCGTTATCGAAAATATTGCTGTTGTCCTTTTCGGACAGTGGCCACGGCGCATGGTCAGAACTAATTGTGTCGATCTCATCAGCCCGAAATAGCGCCCACATGCCCGCCACGTCGGTGGGCGTCCGCACCGGCGGGTTGACCTTGATGCGGGCACCGAAGGTTAACATGTCATCCTCAGTAAATAAGAGATATTGAGGGCACGCTTCCGCGCTGACGTCGGACCCCCCGCGAGCGTAACTACGCACAAGCTCGATCGAATGCGGCAGGCTCATATGGACGAAATGAACTTTCGCATCAGCGGTGCGCGCCAACTCGAGGGCGTTCGCCACGGCTGCGGTCTCGGTCACCGGCGGCCGAGCCGCACAGTGCAACCGAGGATCTTCGTCACCCCGATCGTGCAGGTGCGCCACGAGGCTGCGAACGATCTCGTCATTCTCGGCATGCACGCACACACGGCGACCGGTCGCAGCGATCGCGCGGAACACCTCGATCATCTCATTGTCCGGCGTACGAGGGAACCGGTCGGCATCGGTGTGGTAGGTCGATAGCTTAAAAGTGACTGCGCCCGCCTTGGCGAGGGCTGCGACCTGGTCAATACCGCCACCGGGGCGGACAGTAGCGAACAATCCGACATCCACGTGTGCCTCGCTGGCGACCATCTCCTTCTTGGCCTCTAGGCGTTCGACGGTCCAGACGGGGCCAGTCTTGTCGAAGGGCATCTCAAGGATCGTGGTAACGCCTCCTGCAGCAGCGGCCCGAGTGGCAGCCTCAATACCTTCACGGGGGTCGCTCAGGCAATGCACGTGTGGGTCGATCGCGCCGGGGAGTACGTATGCGGTGTCGACATCGATCCGTTCGTCGCAGGGCACCTCGCTAGGCACAGGGAGCACGTCGACGATGACGCCGTGATTGATACGCACCTCCCCTCGCGGGTAGTTTACGAAGCGGCCCACGACGTGGCCGACGATGGACAGTTGACATTTCGCCGGGGGTGCGCTGTTCGTCATGCCAACAGGGTGGGTTCATCTTCCAGCATTTGACAATAGTATTCTCAACATATGCGAACGCGCAAAATGGCCCGGTACATGCGCTGGAGCAAACACCAAAAGACCCTGGACCCGCCGCCGGGGTACTCACAGAACGTGAGCATGGCGTCGGTGACAGCCGCGCCGCAATTTTGTGACGGACACCAAGCTGCACGTGCAGGCAATCCACGCTGCGGCGGGGCGCAACGTGTCGATACCCACCGTTGTCGGAGCCTGTCTCTAGGTTCGGGAGTGCGGCAGACAGCGGCATCGGCGCAGGTCAGAAGTGTGTGCAAGACCCCGTACAAGTGCCCCGTTCGAGGAAGCGTGACGAAATGTCTCGATCACCGAGCCCGCTGCCTCACGGTGGCCACCTGGGTCACGAGCGGCTCAGGTGGCGGACGGGATCTGCACGCCTGAGACTGCCACGGGGTGGTGGGGGACGTTCGGGTCAGGGACACGAACACCAGCGCGGTGCTCATCGGGGCAGTCCAGCTGTCGGCGCTGTGGCCGGTGATCGTGACCGCCCAGGACCGCACCGCGGTCGTGGGAGTGTCCGGTTGGCGGCCGCCGTCGTGGTTCTCGGCCAGGGCGGGGGTGGTGTAGCCATGGTGATCAGCCAAGGTGGACCACCGTGCGCCGCCGGGCTGGGTTCCTGACCCTTGCAGCTTTGCCGCGTAGGACGGTGTTGCGAAATGCATGGAGCGGCGTTGTGCGTCAGCTGGGGACACGTCGATGTTCGCGTCGTAGCTGAAGGTGGCCGCCGTGAAGGCTTCCCCCACGGCGGTGGGGTCGGCGAGGGTCACTGGCCCCGGGATGGGCCGGGTGCCGCGGGGAATGCCTGCTCGTCTCGGGGCACCGTTCCCACCGGCGAGGCCGGAGTTGGTGCGGGGGGTCCGGTCGGGCTTGGAGCGGCGGTTATTGGTGCCGGCGAGGACACCGGGGGCGAGGACACCGGGGCCGAGGGGTGCCGGGGCTTCACTGGTGGTGTCCGGTGTTGCGGAGGATGTGGATCCGCCGCCACCGAGGTTGCCCAGGATCACCGCACCCAGCACAACGCAAAGCGCGCGCCGAGCACCACCAGGCGGCGGGGTGAGCAGGTACGTCGGCTCCTGGACGGAAGGTAGGGGGTCATCGGGACGGGCCATGGTCGGTCTCCTTGGCTATTTCAGTGGGCGGGTGGCTGCGAAGAAGTCCCCGTTGTAGATCGGTTTGATGTTGAGGGGCTCGCCGAAGGTCGAGGCTTGGATGAGTTGGCCGTCGCCGATGGCGATGGCCACGTGGTGGATGTTGCCGGGGGTGCCGTAGAACAGCAGGTCCCCGGGTTGGTAGGACGCGGGGTTGAACCCGCCGGGCAGCATCGTGTTCGCCGTCGCCGCGTACTGGGTTTCCGCGGTGCGCGGCAGGTCCAGACCGGCCTGATGGAAGGCGTAGGAGGTGAGCCCGGAGCAGTCGAAGCCACCGCCGGTCGGCCCGTTGTAGCCGCCGCCACCCCAGATATAGGGCAAGCCGAGCTGGGCCCGGGCCGACTCCACGACCTTCTGCTGAGCCGGACCCCCACCCCCGCTGCCACCGCCGACGGTGGGGGGCGATGGGGGTGCGAAGTTCAGTGTCTTGTCCAGCCAGGCCAGAGTGGGGGTGGTCTGCTCGCCGGCGTAGGCAATGGCGTGCCCGCTGCCGGGGACCACCACCGCCTCATGCGGTACCCCTAGTCGGCTCAGGGTGGCGGCCATTTCCTCCTGCTGCGCCAAGGGCACGATCTCGGCCTGCGAATTCGCCAAATACACCGGTGGGGTGGTGGGTGTGGCGGTCAGGGCCGGGGACACCGCAGTATAGGTGGCGGGGCAGATGATCGCCAAACATCCCAGGTAGATGGCGGGATCGGCGGTCGCGGCCACCCGCTGGTAGTCCGGGGCTGAGGCATCCACGTACGCGGGTAACGCCGCCAGGTCGTAGGGGCCCGACCAACCGACCGCGGCCTGTAGCCCGGAATGGTCGCCGGCGGCGGCCGCGTCGACCGCCAGGTTCGCCCCGGCGCTGGTGCCCCAGGTGGCCATCTTGGCGGGGTCGCCGCCCCACTGGGCGGCCTGCGATCGAGCCCAGGCGATCGCCGCCTTCACATCGTCGGGTTCTTTGGGCCACCGGGGCGGGGTCATGTCGTACTCAATGTTGACGGCGATGTAGCCGTGCATGGCGGCGTCCCGGGCCACCGTGTCGAACTCGTGACGGTCGCCGAAAAACCAGCCACCACCGTGGACCATGACCAGCATCGGGCGCAGCGGGGTGGTCCCCGCACCGCCACCCGGGGGCGGATACACATCGGCGGGCAGCTGCGCCCCGGTCGAGGCGGGGTAGGTCAGGGCCAGCACCCGCACCTGCACAGGGGAGCCCCCGCACCCCACGGGCACCGAGACATCCGCGGGACCGGCATCAACGGCGGGAGTGGCGGCGGCGGCATCAACGGTGCCGGCCTGGGAGAACTCACCCCGCGCCATGGCCATGATCCGGGGCACGTAGGCCTGGGTTTCCGCATACGGCGGGATTCCCCCGTTGGACATCACCGCGCCGATCCCCGCGTTGTACCCGGCCAGGGCGAGCTCGGTCACCGACGCGCCGGCCGGCAGACGCCCAGCGCGCTGGGCCTCGATCACCTGGTTGGCCAGATCCCGGTCGTAGCGGGCTTGCGCGTCCACGGCATCGGAGGCGTTGTTCGGGTCGGCGTAACCCTTGCCGGTGGTGTCCTTTCGGTAGGCCGCCCACGTCTCCGGAATGAACTGGGTGTAGCCGCTGGCGTTCGCGGCGTTCGCACCGTGCTTTTGAAAGTTCCCTTCCTGCTTGATCTGGGCGGCGAGCACCGGGGCGGGAAACGCCGGGGACAACTTTCCCGCAGCCTGGATCAACGGGACGAACTCCGCCGGGATGCCCCCCACCGACAGTGACCCGGTGCCAGGCCCCCCGACACCTTGCTCGGTGCAGGTGTTGTTCTGCGAGCCGCCCATCAGGGCGACCAGGGCGATCAGCGGGAGGGCAACCACCATCACCGGGACCAGCGCCAGCCCGCCGATCAGGACACCGGTGCCGGACTTGCTCATCGCCACCAGGCGGCCCTACCGGGGCAAGCGGGCGGTCGGGGGCGGGACCTGCGTCTGGCGGCGAGCCGCCAACCGCGCTCGCAGCAGCTGCGCGGCGGCGTTGTCCGGCGAGCGGGAGGATGCGGCCGGGGTGGCGGGGGTGGCTGCGCCCGCAGCCTCCTTCCCGCTGCCGGCGGTCAACTGGGCGCGCGGGTGCGCGGGCGTTCCCGCACCATGGGGCCGGCTGCCATCACCGGACGGCGACGCCGCCGGCGGGCCCGGTGGGGTGGTGGGGGGCTGGAGTTCCCCGTCGGAGGTGGCGTGCCGGCGGGAAGGCACCAGCACCGTCTGACCAGCCGCGTCGACCTCATCGAATCCACCCCGAGACGGGGTCGGCGGGGCGGGCGGCAGGGCGCGACCGCCGCCGCGGGGCGATGGCGGCAGGGCTTCCGGGGCCCCCTTAGGTAAGGGATTCCCGTGGGTGGGCCCGCCGATGGCGGCGGAGGCCAAACGGGCAGCGACCATCGCCCGGCGCGCATTGTTGACAACCTGGGCGGTACGGGCGGCCGAGACGGCGGTGACCGCGGTAGAGGTACCCCCGGTGGCGACCCCGACCCCGACCGCGGCATGGGCGGCCATCCGCACCAAGGTTCCCTTGACCGCTTTCTTGCCCTGGGAGGCGGCGAGTTGTTTGCCCAGTGACGTCGCTGTCGTGGCGCCGCCCACGGAGGACGCCGCAGCAGCGACAGCGGCCCCGGCGTTCCCGCCGCGGCGGCGGGCACGCCCAGCCGCCGCGCCCGCAGTAGAACCAGCGCCGGAGGCGGCGCGGGGCACGGAACGCGACACTCCAGAGGTGCCCTCGGGTACCCACCCACGCTTACCCGCCGGCGGCGGGTCTCCGGCGGAGGGCTTGTTCTGGGAGCGCTGGGACAGCATCCGCCCGGCCTGCAGAGCGGCGGCCTGACCGGGCAAACCGCTGTGTTGCGGGGCCGGCAGACGAGAGGGAGAGCCACCGGCGGGACGTTTGGCCAGCACCGCCGCCAACCGGGCAGCGGACCGCTTGAGTGCTTTACGCCCTTTCCAGAACAAGATGATGCCCATGACGATCAGCAGGTCGACGAAGATGAAGGTGGCCATCATCCCGTTGCCGCCGGAGTTGGTGGCGGAAAACACCGACTGCAGCAACAGCAGATACGCGGTGAGGAACACCACCGCGAACGTCATCGTCGCCAGCGCCATCACCAGGTTGGCGAAGGTCTGCCACAACGACCCCCGCGAGTCTCCCGGCAGAATTGCCCAGACCATCACCACGAGCAGCTTCAAACTCTCATAGAGCACGGTGGCCACGGCCAGCATCACCGCCACACACAACAGCAAGGCGAACAGCAGCACGAAGATCGCCGAGGGCGACAGGATGACCGCCGAGATCGCCATCCCCGAGTTCGGGTTGTCGGCGTAGTCCCCCATGGCGGCGTTGCAGTCCTTCATCGCATCGCGCACGGTGTCGTCGCCGCCGTGCGGGCCCGAGCGCATTACCTCGTCGTACTTGGCCTCACACGGGTCGCCCTGCAGGGACCGCCCGAAGTTGATCATTCGGCGGGCATACGGATGAAGGTGTCGACGAGCATGGCGCTGGTCTGCTCACGCATCTGATCGGCGTTGCTGGTGGTGTCTCCGTTGTGCGCCAACCCTGAGGACAGCTCGAGACCCAGGTCGCGGGACTGCATGATGTAGCCGGACTGGCCGGTGACCAGGCCGACCGGGTTGGACAGCCCACCCACGGCCAGAGCGGCGATCGCACACCCCACCACAAGGTCGAACGCCCCCAACGTCCAGCGGCCGCGGAAAATATGCACCGCGCAGACCGCGGCCATGATGGTCAGGAACGTCGGAGCCAGAGCGAAGGTGTGCACCAGGGCGGCCACACTCTTGCCCAGCGCCACCACCGGGGTGGCCAGCCAGTCCAGCCAGGCGAAGCCCAGCACCCAGTTGATCAGCCAGATCGCGAAGACCACGATCGCCCGGTAGCCCTGCCAGGTCAGGGTCACGAGGAACGACCAGATGAACTTGCCGGGACTGGTGATGCCGCCGGTGTTCAGCGACATCTCGTAGGCCCAGACGCTGATGCCTTTAGAGTCCAGCAGCTTCATCCAGTTCAGCGCCGGCGGGGTTTCGCTGGCCGCCCACGCAGGGACCGCGCCCCCGACCATGACACCGACAACGGTGCCCACCACGGTGAGCACTCGCCGCCACCCGGTCGGTATCCGGTGCAAGCAGGCCCTCAACGACGGCGGGGAGGTGCTCACGCGGAAGCGCCGGCCAGCTCGGTGTTCTCCGGTGGGGACGTGCGCACCGCGGTATTGCGTTCGGGCACCGAAGGGGGCAACACCTTGATACGACCGATGTTGCCGGAGGAATCCCGCAGGAACGCCTCACCGCGGCGGTGCTCGGCCACACCTTGCCCGGTCACCGGGGAGGTGTCCTCGGTGAGCATCGTGACCAGGGCGTCGTCCTCGGGGTCCAGCCCCAGCCAGGCCAAACCCCGTTTGGCCAGCTTGTGATCGCGGTGGCGCATCAGGATGCGGGTGGGGATCAGCCCTTGCAGGGTTTCCGACCCGAAGTCGGTGTCCGGGTCGTGCGACCCCAAGAACACCGCACCGTTGTGCTTGCGCCCGTCGCGGACGAACTCGGC
>JAABUW010010024.1_pt1 | contig 10643 bp, 7 predicted proteins | sample 5560081 | NCBI WGS metagenome assembly JAABUW01 (sample SAMN10711882, study PRJNA513363) | rock metagenome | isolation source: Antarctica rocks | place: Antarctica: Victoria Land, Knobhead sud | reverse complement strand
AAGTCTGATGACGGAAGTCCAAGGTTAGAGCGATGAAGATTTCGAGTGGGCAAGGAAGTGGACATCCCAGGACGAGAATCTCGAAATATGTCAAGAGGATGAATCATGTGGGTGGTGGAGTGTATAAGCGATGATGTGGAGTATGGGAAGCAGCGATGAATCGTGAAAAAAATACAACATATCTTTTATTGGTAATTAGCGACAATCAAATAGATATATTTGTGAATTGACCCTGAAATGTCAATTAGCGACAGGCAATAGCAATACAAAGCGCCCCTTAACGGGCTACCTCGTGGGGAATAAATTGTAAGCAACCATCCACCTCAATTCCCATACCACTGCCAGGTGCATTTTTATTGCTTCAGAAACATGGCTTTGAAGTCAGCGTTACTCTTCGCTTTTGTGGCTGCTTCCCTTTCCCCCTCGTCCTGGTTTCCCTCCGTAACAGTTGTGGCAGCTTCTTCTCCCACCCCATCGTTAGTCGCTCTACTACCACTCAATCCTACCCCACCTCTCTTGACCCCCAAGCCTCCTCTCCCGCCTCGCCGTGCACTGGGCTGAGTAGGTCTTCGTATGGGCATCAAAGATTGCAGCGCTGATGTGTTCTCTTTCTTCTTGAGCCCACCGATCCTGTTACTTTTGAACTCAGCCTTTTCTCGAAACATTTCCGTCGCGGTTCCCACTCTTAGCTTTCGATTAGGTTCGAGCTCATATCCTTCAAGCACTAGGCTTGCTCTGCCTGCGCTTGCGGCGTCGACATACTCAAGAACTGCTCCCTGATGGTCGGGGCGAAGCTGTAGTTTCACTAAAGCTCCATGATTCTCGGCAAGGACGCGGATGCGATCCGAGGTGACTGTGTCTGGAACGTTCATCAAAGCTATGGTTCGAGATCGTACATCGGTTGCGGATACTGAATGGATTTGCGTAGCGCTGGACTGAGAGGCAGGTGAGCCGGCTGAGATGGCTTCCAAGTCAATTGCAGCATTGGGGTCGGGTGTCGGGGAGTACGATGCACGTGAGGTCGCGGGATTGATGATGGTCGTTGCCTGGCGCTTAGCGATGTTGTCGGTCGACGGAGAGACACTGAGAATGCGGGACCTGAAGCGAGTCAGATTCATTTCGAGAGCTTTCGTGGCGGCTTCCTAACTCAAGCTATCAGTACTCAGGTATCGAAGAGAACACCGGATGAGACTCACCTTAGTCGCAAACACCACGAAAGCAATGCCCTTGCTAGCACCTCCAACCTTGGTGGGTATGCGAACGCTTTCCACCTCACCGAATATGGAGAAAGCTTCTTTAATCTCTGCCCCGGTAGCGCTCCAATCCACGTTGGCCAGATAGAGCTCTCGGCCTTCGTGCATTGCTCCCTGCCTGGATTGCCTCTTTTCGGGATCGGAGAGCTTGGCCACGATAGTAAGCTTGCCGTCTAATTTTTGGCCGTTGAGCTCGGTTGCAGCTTGGGTTTGGCTTGGCGATTTGTACTGGATATAGCAGAACCTCCGGTGTGTGTTGTACTTGAGTGATGGAAATCTCACGTCAATGATCTCGCCGTACTGGGGTGTGATTAGCAGGACAATGGATTCTGGACCGGAAGGCGTACCTTTTCGAAGCACTCTCGTAGCCATGTTTCATCTGCTGCTGCTGGGTAATTTGTGACGTACAACGTGGTTCCGCTGCAAATCTCAACCTGGATATCTCGGCCTTCGAAGCTCTTCATGTTCTTGGTTTGCGCTGCGAGAACATCTTCCTTCGAGTCAAACTCGATGGTTGCGGAGGCCGACTCTCCGTTCTTGTCTGGCAGAAATTTCAAGCTGTTCATTGTACCACACTAGTAAGAAGTCAGATCATAGAAGGGCTAGGGAAGAGGACTGGACTCACATCCCGGAAATACTGTCGAACCTTCGTTTCTGAGGTCTGCGCAGGCAGGTTCTTGACTACAACCGTCGCATTCTCCCTGTCGCGCTTTGGTGCTGCGGTTGCTGTCAAACCGTGTGCCTCCGTTTGCATTTCCGTGTCTGCGTCTTCTTGTCGATTCTTTTTGCTTAAAGGTCCGCCGACAGCCTCAGCTTCGTTACCACGTTTTCGTTTAACGCTCTGATGAGTTGCCGCGGACTCGATCGAGACTTCCTGCTGCATTCTCGGCTGCTGCTCTGCTTGAACCTGTGCCGCCTCGAAGCTCTCAGCAGCCTCCCTTTCTCTCCTCTTGCTCACTGTCCGTTTTGTCTTCCAGATAAGAACGACTGCAGATTGAAGCTCCTCAGCATCCTCATGGTCTTCACAGTGAAATAGGAAGGCCTCTAAGATCTTTTCTGGCCAGTCAATTTTTGGTCTTTTCAGAGCTTGACGTAAGACCTTCGTTGCTTCGCTCGGTTTGAGCGGTCCTACGCCATTGCGCTCATTTTCGTCGAATGCCAGCTTACCCCATGTGGCCATTTCCCAGAGATAGTAACGAAGCCAGAAATCATGGTTGTCCCCCTGCTTTGGTATCAAGCTTCTCCAAACATCCCGTGCCCCTTGCCAATTACGGCACTGCGTCAAGTATTTGATGTAAATTCTTTCCAACCGGAAACTCGGATCGCCTTGATACTCTCTGCCATATTTAGCACGACCTGAATTCTCCATGTCTTCTACTGCAGAGCGGATCCCAACCTCGGCGACGTCTTGGTCCTCATCTGTCGAGTCTGGCAGAAACGCCCGGCGCCTCAGAAAGCCACACCAAGCCGTGTGTACTTTGAGCATCTCTTCCATTCCACCAGCGTCAAGCGTTCCCGTTCTAGTGGCTTTATGCTTGATTTGTTCCATCTCGGGAAAGGACCGCCTGTCACGTTCTGCAATCAAAAGGTACAGAGACCACAGAGTTCCTGACCATGGGCAATGCCTTGTCGCTCGATCGAGTATTGGGAGAGTAGATACGCCAGTGCGCGAGTGGGCAGTAATCTCGTCGTTCAAGAACATAGCTAATCCTTCCCACAAACTTGTGTCCGTAGGGAATCGCAGAGTTGCGCGCTCGTACAATGCATTGACTCGCTCAAAGCTAAACATGTTCTTCTTCCGGCTTTGTGCGAGTTCCCAATCGATGTAGTCGACATATGCAGTCCACTCAACGTCTCTGTCATGATTATCTATTGCTCGTTCAATGTTGATCTCGTGAATTTCACACAAGCCATATCTATCTTTCACGCTGGCTGCCTGCTGCGATACTTGTACCATTATTGCCTCGTACGTATCATTGTCGTAGAGTGAGGTAAAGCTTGAAAAGGCCTGGAATGTTTGATCCCAAGTCGCGTGGGGGGTCTGCAATCGTGCTATAAATCGAGCTCTCATCTTGCTGACGCCTTCTCCCGAGGGTGATGCTGCGAGTTCCTGCGTCAAGAGCTCCGTGTACCGATCCCACAATAGGTGGCTATCGTTGATACGCCACATCGTATCATGTACCCCTTGATCCCAGACATCCAGCATTTGCCGCCAAGTACAGACTTCTCGCGCCACAATTCTGTCTTCTTCAGACCACGTGGTGTCCTCACTCGGCGGGCTGGTAATCTGAGATAATCTGGCGTCGTGGGGGTTGGCATTCTTGTATAGCGCAAGCATCCAATTACCATAAAAAAGCCATAGTTGCGTGCTCCCTGATTCCTCATCCACCGCTTTCTGACACGACTCCATCACGCTTATTCTGTCTTCCAATGAATTCGCGAGTAATTGTTGATCCTGCAGCCATTCCAACCAGAGCTCCTCGCCCAACGCGAACCTTGAGCTCATAGCTTCCCGAGCACTCTGAAGGTCCGGAAGCAGATTGTAAGTATGAGGATTCGCTCTCGGGCCCCGGGATGAGTCACGATATACATGCGACATAAAACCCTGATGCAAAAGTTTTATAAGTTGAACGTAAGACTCGTAGGCGAATGGATTCGTGACAGTGTATTCGACGAGTTGTGCCACTGTCTGAAGGTCCGCGTCAGACATGGATGCTGTAGAGTACTTCCGAGGAGTGGTAGCTTGGATAGGAGAGTCGGTCATGGTGAGGTCAATCGAGCCGCGGAGAGGGCCTTGAGGTCTTCCCGAGGGATGAAGGGCCGGTAGCACCGTTGCAGGTGTCTGGTTCTCATAGATATCGGTACTCCGCAAACCACCCGCATTTTCTCGCGTCGTCTGTTGGTGGTGTTGCATTGAAGCTAGGTCGGCCAGCGTATCCATGCCTGGCGTGGACGGTTGCCTTGCCGTTCGATAGCCATCGGCTGGCGGCGTGTCTGTGGCATTCACGCGGAAGAGGGACGCAGGACTGGCGATGGGAGGTGGTGATGGCATCGCATACTGAGCAAGCGGGACTGAGTTGTGGGAAGGTACTGGAGGTGAGGAGGAGGCAGCATCGTTCGCCTTGGACGCTCTGGTCTTCCTAGGCTTCTGCGCCGGAGATTTGGCAGGGGAGGAGCGTCGATCGCGCGCTGGTTCTGAGGGCGACAGCAGCGAGTTGATGTCCATGTCGAACGGGCTCAGCAGCCGCGTCGAAGCAACAGAAAGTAGACGCGGATGTGGCGGGGAGCGATCGATTCCTAGTGGCAGCCGGCAACGGTGAAAGTGCAGTCCCGCGTGTTGCTCCCGAGGAGTTCTACTTTACTGCAGCTGGCGACCACCTCCCACGACTGGGCTAGGCGGCCGATGATACAGATGCAACAGACTTAGATTGGATTGCCCAACTACGAGATCATGTGCAGCAAAGAAACGTTCGCGCAGATGCCAAATACATAGCAGAGCGACCTTTTCCGAAAATGTCCTCACGAGACGGATGTTGCATCTCATTGGATCCATCACCTGTCAGACAAGTCGAGTCCGAGCGGAGTGCAAGAGCGGCCTGGCAAGTGAAACATCAGCTACATAGCGCCATGTATCAATCATCTGGCTCGGATAGAGGTTCTGCATTGCAGTAATGTGAATGTAAAGTATAACCGGGTGATGCCCACTTGCCCCGCCTACTGCCAGCGTCCAATCGTTGGAAGAGTACTTGTATCAATTACTACATACTAGCTACAAGCTGGTGTCAACTTGAGGCTCAGGAATCTTCCCTTCGTACTATGTCCTTACACTTCGTAGTCTAAGACCTTTTATCGACAAATTCCTGACATCCGAATATGGCTTCTGACCACCTGCTGACCTACGGCGATGAATCAAGTTCCCTCGTAGCTGCTCCGGCAGGGTTGTTTGAGTCGGTTGCATCAGCGCTGATCTCTCATCTCATGAGGTCGAAAATGGGGGCTGTAATCACATAGTGTTCGGTGGTGTTTAGGACGCAAAGAAGTTTGGAAACAGTATTTGTCAGGGACATGTAACGCAATTGGACTATCTTCACCAAGACAATAGCTTTGTTTACCAATTGGTCACGTCCCCAGAAAGTGGCCTTGGGTCGATGTTCCTGGCTTGGTCGAAATAGGCGCGGCGGTATGACAAACACACCTAAATCATCATTCCTGATCCGAGTGCCAGCCTATGTGTTGGTGTGTAATGCATGGTTTTGGTGTGTCTCGGAGGATCTGCTCTGCCACTACCAAGCAACACGCCGAGAGGCTGAACAGAACAGGCCAGGTAGACAGTGACCATATATCATTGAAACGTTGCTGAATCATCAACGGAAGTCGTTTCCGATGGGAATTGGCAGGGTGCTGGGCGGCCGTAAATCAACAACTTTCCGTGGTTCATAGAGTCGATTGATAATGCTTCAGGATAGGCGCCTATCGCAGCAGCTGCATACTCCATCATCGTGACCAGGTAATATTGAAGGATACCCACAATCGAAATGGTATGGCATCATTCAAATGTGAGGCTCTCTCGTCATGAAGTTGGAGATCCAAGGACTCAAGAGGCTACTTTACTTTACTTGACCTACTCGCCTTGATCAGGCGGTGGGACAGACAGCCGCCTATAGCTAGGCCCCAATGAGCCCTAGAGCCCCCCAATAAGGCCTAGAGCCCGGCATCGCCGGTGATCCTGATTTGCTTATGCGCGCGGATGATTCTTGCAGCAAGGTATTCCCACGTCATTCCTACTTTAGTCCCGTGACTTTCGTAACTTCCCTCTGAGTCTCGGCTTCATCAGAATGAGTCCTGTGTATCGCGACTCCCGAAATTGCTTGTGTAGAAAATGAGGATCGATTGCCGGCTGCTCTGATCTCCGGTCTTGCTGCCTCAAGAAGTTCGTAAGGACCCTGCCGGTTACTTTCTGAGCGGGCCCACGTATTCCATTCCAGCCATACTTCTACAGAACCTTTCTCACATCACGTTCTCCTACCATCTTCCATCATGGACTGTCTCCCTATCCCTTTTGTCTGTGTAAGTAATCAGCTATTGGGAACTCTCATCGACATCATATCGTTTCCTCACATATTACCCCCCCTTGCCCTGACTATCACAACTGTCCCGTCTCTCCCAGCTACAGCATCTAACTTGAGCTTCTGCAACAGTTCCAGTGCGGCACAGATCAAAATCCTTGTCACTGCAAGGTTGTTGGTCCAACTTTGGGTCTGTATCCCACCGCCTGATCGCAAATCTATGCACTGACAAGGACCAGGATTTGCTGTAGCAGTCTGTTCCGCTGTATGACTATCTCGGCTGTCTTTATCCTCCCAAAACTGTCTTTAACATCAGTGTAGGTAGTTTGCTGGCCGGCAGCTCTCCTCTGTGGATGTTGCGCAACAGAATTTGGGAAAAAGTATGTCGTCCCTGATAAGAAAATACACAGTTTCGACAGAGCTGACAAAGAATCCAATACATAGGACACTGGGACTTCCAGTAGAATTGAGTGGTTCTGTCTCGTACGTTATCTATGGATTGGTTGCCTTAACCCAGCAAAGGTCAGGCGAATGTTAGCCCTATAAGCTAAATCGTGTCAGTAACGCAATACCTTTTTGACAGTCTCACTTCATGGGCTCATATTTCCTGCCGGTGTGTGAACCTATTCATGCTTAGAGCCTCCCGGGCTGTTGCAGCAGCAGTACTCATGCATGTCATAATGCCTGAGACGGACCTGAGTCAATCAGGCGGGTAGTAAATAATTCAAGTGTGTTCCATTCACTCTACCCTAATCTCCGAAGTGGTCCCGGGTGTTGTGATCATGGACACAATTTGTGATTTGATTTTGAATGTCATCACAAAAGCTGCCTTTTGCAATAATCCGGATCTCAGGTGCTTCCAATCCAACCTTCGCCAACACAAAGCCCTTCCGATGGCTCATCATAGCTTCGAGTAGGAGCTGAAAGGTCAGGAAGTGTCTTAGCTCATTGCTCTTGTTCTTTTCTATATTTGTGATTGCTCCTGTATGTTCTTGCGGGGGCCCAAATCCAGTCCTCTTGCTCTTCGCCCAACTTCACCGAGCTCTAGGTCCAATCCCATATTCACAAGCCGTATCTCTCCTTCGATTCTCGCTACTAGCTACAAGACTGGACAACACCGACCTCTGTGTCTGTATCAACACGTACAGTACGTGCAGACTCAAGGAAAGGCCACGATGGAGAACCACAGTAAGCTAGCTCACCCTCCTGTCGCCTTGGGATCTGTTTGACATGGCTAGCAACGCACCCTTTCCAGGATGCTCCCTTTGGGTACCGCATCCTCCATCAGTCCTCCTCTGGTAGGAGTGAGACACCTGTCGATCCTCAAGGTAGGCGCATTGCATTCATTGGTCACTTGCGATTCTCTACGGTTGTATCTAAGTATCGAAATAGGACATTTAAGGCGAGCAGTTGGGCTTCAAAGCAAAAGCATCAAAGAAGTTCCCAATTTAGACAACGTGTCAGCTTTTCTCTCAGATCCGCTCACTTTGGAAGAGGACGCAGCTCCCACCAGTAAGGTGCAAGTGCCGGGAGAGCCGGTAGGAAGTGGCAAAGAATGCCCTGTGGAGCTGATCGATGACTTCGACCCAGCGAAGGTCCTTAAGCTGGTAGACCGAGTGCTCTCTTCAGCCTGGAAATTCAACCCATATCTTGGTGCAAGCCCTGGCGCCATGGGCCCATTCCCAAAAGATCTTGAATTGAACTCGAACGAGTTCGAGTTTGCCAATCGTAAAAAGATAATCAAGGACACCGCCATCGAGACGAGACTCCGGGCTGACACTGCACGTGGATTGTTCGAACTACAGAATATCAATAAGAGAAACAAGAAGAACTTAAGCATCACACCATGGCCTGAGGATATTTCGTTCCTAAATGACAAGGCATTTGCAGAACAGGTCAACCTTAATGCTTTCCACAGCCGTAACTCCATCCCAGATAATGGGAATAGCCGAGTGCATGACACTCCAGATGATGTTTGTCACGATGATCGCCAAGGGGTAAGTCACTTGAGCAAAAATCAGTTCACTCTCACACACAATCACACAATGGTTTACTGAAAACGGTGGTCATAGGTTTTCAAAGACTCGGCGATTCATATGGAAGATGAGTTCCAGAAGGAAGCTAAAAAAGGATCACCGACTTCAAGTACTCGGCCGGAGCACGAACGTAACGAAGGAGCCGTCACTGGCTCATTCATAGCGCCCTCTCCGGATGAAGTTGACTGCGAGATTCTCATTTCTGATGAATTGCTTCAAGTGCTAGGTCACAATGTCTCTGATGCAGCGGGCTTCGGAACAGTACCCGCAACAGACATCAACATTCGTAGGCTTCATGCTAGGCTTGAAGGAGTCTCCGCTCAGACCTCTCTGGCTCTCTTCGACCACTCTAATGCGTCTTTCGATGGACAATATGAGGGCCCGCCCTACGATGTCCGCGACATGGCCGAGAGTTCCGCATTGGTACGTGCAATGGAGGATACGCTTTACCTCAACTTCGGTACTATGCACGGTCATAGCCTTCAGTACGAACAACGGGACATGGTCGGAAATGATCTGCCACCTGCCGATACTGTTCTCATGGGAACGCTGGGTGGGGCATCCTTAGAGAACGTGGAGCATGTAGCCCCTTTCGCTGCTCCAGACATGGTTTTTGAGCCCCTCGACCAGGCAGTCAACGGTCATATGAGCGATACATACTGCGCAGAAACACCACTGGCGCTTCCCTCTCCACCCTTTGGGTCTTTCAACTCACTGGGTCAACGAGAGCTCGCTCCCCCAAACGTACTTTCAGAAGTCCACGATGGTTCGGCTCCGTCAATGGACCATGCTGTTCCCTATAACGTTCTTACACCGATGCGCTTTGTATCACCATCATCTCCTGCAGTGTTTCAAGCTTCAAATGTCCCGGACGACAATGGATCTGAAGGCAGCATCGAGGTATTCAATGATCCAGCACCAGTGCATCAGGCCTCAGCCATACCTCTGGAAGCGGAAGCAGCCTTGGGGGGAGCTGGGGTCTACTTCCATAACAACGGGCCGTTCAGCGCACCTACGCCAATGTACCCAATCTCAGTCTCGCCTGGCCAAGCGACAGACATTGCAAATGCTCTCGAAATTCACACGCCGAGCAATAGCCACGCTATACTCTACGCTCCGACGCCTATGGTCCCGGAATTCTTCTCGCCCGACGCGGCAATAGAGGTTGTTAACGCAGCAGAGAACTTCTCTTATGACATTGGCGAAGGACGTTTTGCTGACTACGATTATCCTGAACCTCCCTCGAGCGCCAGCCGACAGTTGTCCCAGGACCTCTACGCAGCGGCCAATGGCAATACAACCGCAAACGGAGAGCAGTCTCCCATGGGCCTTGATGATCTCAATCACGATCAACTCGATCTCGAATATGGATTTGAGCCGGGAACGAATCGCTCCGCGACTCCCTATCAGAGCCCTTACCACAGTAGGTCGGTAGAAGATGGCAACCGTCTACATAACCATCTCCGGGCACCTCCGCCAGTCACCAATACTTACGGACGTCCACGCTATGGTGCGCTCCGGCTGCCAGGATATCCTGCAGTCGCGAGATCGATCACCAACTCCAGTATGGGGGATAATCCGTCTCTTAGCCCACGAGATGGCGCCAAGAACACGGCCCTTTCTGAGTACATCCGATCAAACACCGCTCAGCCATTGCTCAGCCATGCCGACAGCAACATGAGTATGGAGGTTCATACCGGTGCAGCTACTGGAATGGCTCCTAGATCACCAAGGCCGAATGAGGCTCCCAATGCCAACTTTGCGGCTGGCGTAAGTACTTATCTTCTTGTGAACCGCGGCTACAGGAGAATCAGCGCTAACAGCACCCAGGCCCGTAGATTAGCTTCCAGCATCACCCGTCCTTCAACCCCTAAAATTCCCTCCGCGCCGTCGTACTCCCTCTCCCCAGTTGGCGCAGCCCTTCACCTGAAAATGCCGATGGAACGCCAGACGTCAGACCGAGCGGGGACCACTTGGGGAGCCCCAATCCCAATCCCGAACTCAGGAGCCCCGATCCCCATTCCGAACCCCGGAGCCCCGATCCCAATTCCGAACTCAGGAGCTCCAGCCACAAGACCCAACAACCCTCCAAGTCCATACGATGACGCCCCTGCCTTCAGTACCCGCAATCGCTCTCGTGCTTCCAGTGCTGCCAGTGCTGCCAGTGCTGCCAGTGCTGCCAGTGCTGCCAGTGCTGCCAGTGCTGCCAGTGCTGCCAGTGCTGGTACCTCCGGGGCTCCGAGCGGTGGTGAGCCCGTTGCCTCACCTGACACGAAAACCAGCAAAGC